>Ga0187892_10000996_pt1 | contig 69295 bp, 60 predicted proteins | sample MA1701073metaG_FD_139345 | JGI IMG/M metagenome (GOLD analysis project Ga0187892, IMG submission 139345) | Bio-ooze microbial communities from a basaltic lava cave in the Kipuka Kanohina Cave System on the Island of Hawaii, USA - MA170107-3 metaG ...
GCGTCTGGAGGCAGGAGGGGCAGACGTGGCACAAGATTCATGACTAGAAATATTACGCGCTCCGCCTGCAAAGTCAACCAGTTTCGGCTGAAAACCCATGGTCAGGTCAGGAGCCCTGCAATGACCACAGCCAAGCAGCCCTTGGTTGCGGAAGCGAACATACTGCTCTGACGCACCCTTGGCCTGCAACGAGCGAGGAATGCTTCCACGTCCTTGCCTGACTCTATGCGCGGAAAGGCACGCTTCGGCTTGTTGTCAGAGTACTCAAGATACCAATCGTAGTTCGTCGAAGTCGCACGGACATCTCCTTCGACACTACTTGTTTGCAACTCGACAAGTTCTCCTTTGCGCTTGTACTTGACCGACGTAAGGTCTTGTGATGCGAGCTTGAAGAGACGAAACGAAGACACCGCGGCAAAGGCGGTGCTAGCGAGCCACTCCGGCCATCCTGAAATGCCGCGCACCACGAAATCGAGCCAGCTGCGATCTCTCAAGCGATGCGCAATGAATTGCTCGTCCTTTTCTGTGTGAGAGACCAAGCGCCTAAGTAGGTTGAACTGCTTGAAGACAGACAAGCAAGAAGTAGCTTCGCTGGTCCTTCCCGGGGGCGTCGCTAGTGAGAGCGGGTCTCCTGTCTTAAGAAAACTCGTCGCGCGAGCAACAGTCGCTTCCAACGGTGTCAGATCCGGGACCGATTTCGAGCCGAGGACGAAGCGAGTTGGTCCGACATCACTGAGATGAGCCAAGCAGAATACGTCCGCGCCGAAGCTGCGAGGTTTGTCATTGTCGAAGCCTCTTACGAAGCTCTTAGAGAGGTCTCCCTTCGTCTTCGCCGACATTGCCAAAATGGCCAACTCTCGGCAAAGCACTTCGACGTAAGTTAGGCACGTTCTCAAGTCATCCACCGAGTCGATCAGTTCAATGTTCAAATACGCATTCCGGGCGTCTTCGAGCGTGAAATGCGCATTTCTCAAGATGTACCTAGATTCGTCAACCACACCAAACCTCCACAGCGGTGCGAGCTTCCGGAGAAAGAGCAATACCGTCGGACGAAATCGACTCACGAAAGACGAGGTCGGCGACTATCGCGCCCTCAAGGGCCGTCACGTCTTTCTCGGGAACTAGATCGACCTCGAACCCGTTGCTCTCCTCCGCCGGGGTGCGGTCCCGTACTGCACGGGCTGCGTGCACGACGACGTGGGCACGTGGGGGACGATTCGCAAGGTCCTTGAGCGAGGCTTCATCCGGCACCGACTCACCCAGAAACGCACCGATATGGGCCAGGAACATGTCGGCCCGCCCGTCCTCGACATCGAGGGCCGCGGAGAGGCGCGAAGACCCCTGAAACCGAGGATTCAGCTCGACGAGGTGAACGCCGTTTTCTGCCACGATCGCGTCGATACCGAAGGCTCCCCGATAGCCGTGCTGCGAGAGCCAGCGGCCAACGCGCTCGAGCATTTCGTCGAGCGCGATGAGGTCCCGATCCTCGAGTTGGCTGGCGGAACCAAAGTCATTGCCGCAATAGCCGAATCGACGCGTCGTGCATCCGGGGATACCGACCAGTTGGATGGAAGCGCCGTGTCTCGAAACACGTCCATCTTCGAACACGACACCGTTCACGTTGAGCGGTATGCCATCCAGGAATGGTGCGACGGCCACAAATCCGTCGCTATGCTCAGGCCAGCCACTTGGCAGGTTGGCGGGGGATTGGACGAGGCGAATACCCGTTCCACCGTCGGAGCGATTCGCGCGCACGACCAAGGGCCGCACCGAGAGCATCTCCGCGATGAGCCCCCGCTCGTTGTCGGCGAAGTATCGCCAGGGAATGATGCGGATCCCAGATGCCGCCAGTTGGGTCTCGACCCACGGCTTGTGCTCGAAGCTGGTCTGGAGCTCGTGGAAATTGCCCAGGTGCAGTACCTTCTCGCTCCGCGGGAACCACGCCGACGCCAGAAGAGCACATGACCGATACGGAATGACCGCAGCAGGCTCCTCGAACGCTGCAAGCATGACCGCCCGCAGTTGGCCGACCGAGGGCGACGAATCCGTGTCGATGCTGTACATGTCCAGGTCCACCCGGGTGCGAGTCATTTGCTCAAGGCAGCGCTCGGTCACTCCGGCGAGACCAGAAGGTGCAATCTGACTGAATATGCACTCGAAATTCATGAGGTCGGTCAGGCTTCGCGAGTCAGCGCCACGCGTGCCGAAGTACACGACGCGCCGACTACCAAGCACTCTCGACAACCGACGCAAGTAGCCCGTCCGGTTCATTGTTCGGTTTTCCGGCCGTCGTCCTGGAACTCAGTCTTGGCGCTCCTGGGCCAGCAGACTTCGAGCACAGCAGTGCGCACGAAGCGCCCACGGGCGCTCTGACGGAACCAGGCGCTGCGCGGGTCCGCATCCACGACCGGGTCGATCTCGTCGATGCGCGGCAATGGACACAAAACCCGGGCCGTGGGCGGCAGTCGATCCAGGGTTCGCCGATCTACACGCCACGGGCGTCGTCGGTCATCATCAAGAGCGAACTCGCCACTTCCTGGGGGCAATCCCGCCACGTACAGGACATCGAGATCGTCGACCTCGCCGGGGCCAGCAGTGGATGCGTGCAACTGCTCGATGAACTCGTGGCTCGCGCCGCGGCCTGCTGGCGACATGATTCGAACTTCTGCAGGTGAAAACCACCGGAGCGCTCGAAGCAGAGAGTGCGCGCTACGTGAACCCCTGACATCGCCGACGATTCCCCACCTAAGTCCCTCGATCGTACCAATCTCGGCCGCCACTGTGGCCAGGTCCACGAGGGTCTGGGTCGGATGCTCGTCGGTGCCAAGCCCTGCGCTCACGATCGAGGCGGGTCCGTCCGGGAATGTCGCTGGGACTTCAGTATGACGGAGGACGATCACGTCAAAGTATGCCGCGGCGACCATCAGCGTGTCCTCGAGAGACTCGGGAGCGCTCGTCCCAGCGCCGAATCTCGTGGATCCAATCTCCGAGGTTGCAGCTCCGACGTCCAGAGCCGATCGCGCGAAACCAAGCCGAGTTCGAGTGGACGGTTCGAAGAAGGCCAACAAGATCGCTCCGCCGAGGCGCTGCGGGGCCTCGCCGGCTTCCAGCCTTGCCGATCTGAGGAGTATCCGCCGGGTGCCTTCGGGCCCCAGATCCGCCATCCGGAGCAGCCTGAAGGTGCCTAGGGGAAGGTCAGAGTGTTGTGCATGCATGGGACGCATCGCGGCCCCAGTCTGACACCGTGTCGGTGAACAATCTCCATCGATCGTTCCCAGACCTCTACCAACGCCTCCGCAGACGGCGGTGACTCGTTGCGCATCGGCGTCGATGGGTCTGGGCGGAATGGTGAAAGTACGGGATCGCAGCCGCGCTCCGCGAGGGCGTCCACTGCCCGAAGCGTATCCTCGACCGACTCGATGCCCACAAGCAGCAGCGATCTCACCCGTCCGAGTCCAAATTCGCTGACGGCCTCTTCCACAAGGGTGAGCCAGCGTTCTCGACCAAAGCGAGCCTTCCCGGGCATCAGCTTGGCTGCTAGCTCCTGGTTCCACATCTCCATGTTGATGGACAGACCTGCGATACCCGCCGCACGCAGCTCCTTCGGGACGAGCAAACCTGGCGCCGGCACCATCATGATATCCACCTCGATGCTTGGAAACGCGGCTGGGACGGCAGCCCAAATGTCTCTGAGCCACTGATAATCGGCTGGGCGCGGAAGGCCTCCGGAAATGAGCACGTGACGTGCGGGGAGAGCCTGGTCGCGAAGTGCCCTCGCCACGGAGTCGACCAGCCCTCGGGCACTCTTGGTACGGTACCGGTACTCGAACGGAAGGTCGCAGAAACGACACGCGATGGCACACCCCTCCACTGGAGAAATCCGCACCCGGTCGCTATGAGTGATTGCGTAGCTCGTATACGGATCGCCATCCTCGTTCGCTTCAGCGTAGTAATCCGGCACGGGAATTGGAACCGCTTGGACTTCGCCGGAATCGCCGCGCACGACAAAGCCACTTCCGTCTACGTCGAGCGTGTGGAGTGGGGCTGTGACGAAATTCGGATTGTGCTTGTGAATAGGGGCATTCACCCACACATCGCCAGGAAGGCGGAGCGTGATGCCGGACGTTGAAGCGTAGTCTGCGAGGGTGAGCGGGCGAGTGCCATTGACTCCTGAGAGGCGGGTTACCGCTGCCTCCGTGACGGCAATCCCGGTTGCGAACAGATCTATTTTTAGCCGATGGACAGGGCCGATCATCATCGAGTGTGCTTTGCGAGCATCCCGGCCATTATCGTGGCGTGAAAGCCGATCCGGAACCCTCATAGATTAGCTCCTCCCCCGTAAAAGCGGCCGACGAGCGGCTTCGGCTCACGCAATACCTTCCCAACTCTCACGGACGAGCGCCAAGCCAGAAAACCGCCCGCGCCTTTCTGATGTTCCGCCATCTCCTCCCCGGCTTCCTTGAAGGTCCATTAACCGGTCACATGTCAAATCATGGGTAGCCTTGGCTAGAAGCGGTTTCACGACCCCCCGGATGGCCCGTTTCTCCCGGGATTGGGAGCCCCCGACGGGGGTGTGAAACCGGCTCCAGACACCCGTCGCAGAATGGAAGTTTATCCTGAAAACCCGCCAATGGGAACCCAGAGTCCCATGCGGCCCGGGATGGGGGCCGGCGGACGGCTATTCGACCAATCGAAATCCGGGTCCCGAGCGATGTGGCTTCGATCATCCGGTGAATCTTCCGGATGTGATCCGTACCGTCGTCGACCGGCATGAATCAGCCGCCCTGGCCGGTGATATTGATCGCGATGGCCGTGGCATCGTCCGGAGGCCCGGCAGCCCGTGCACGGCCGAGGATCCACAGAACCGTGTCCCGAGCGGATGGCGCCCCTGGGGAGGTCGGTTGATCCTCGAGGTTGACACAGCGCCACGCGCCGTCCGACATGAGCACGAGCCGATCGTTGTTTGTGAGGACGGCTCCGCCTTGCTGCATTCGGAACTTGTCCTGGCGCGTACCGATCGAACGGGTGAGCAATGACCCTCGCGCGTCGTCTTGGGTCCGCTGCTCCCACGTCCCAGCCTTGCGAATGTAGATCCGAGAATCACCGACGTGAGCCCACAGCAGACGCATGCACTCCTCCTCGCAGTCCTCCCAGAGCCACGCCGTGGTCAAGGTCGTGCTCCCACCGCGACCCGCGAACTCTTCATAGACGGTTCTGTTTGCCTCCATCACCGCCAATTCGAGCACGAGCTGTCGTCGAGCCGGAACTTCGCTCCGGCCGTCGTTGATGACCCCTCGGAGCACATCGACGGCCGCCTGCGCGGCTTGCATGCCGCGACCGCCCGAGCTGACCCCGTCCGCGACGGCGAACACGTAGCCGACTGCCGCCCTCTCGGCCAGGCCGAGGCCAGGCGCCACGAAAAGGAACCTATCCTCGTTGACTCCCTTGCCCTTCCCGCGGATAGAGCCGACGGCACAGTCGAGCTCGAAGACCTCAAGGTGCGACGAGTCACCCGACGATTCGATGCAGTCGCTGAGATTCATTGTTGCTTTAGCCGTGCCACCGCGTCGAGGCTGCTCACAGGTGCAAGCGAAAGAGTCTCCACTGAATCCTGGGAACTCCAATCTGCCCCGCGGACTTGCCGTCCAGGGCGGCGAGGACGATCCGACAGCGGGTCGAGGTGAAGACGGACGGGGAACCGAGACCGACTTCCAGGGCCTTCTTGGAATTGGGTCTCATACTTTTCTCTTTTCAGGACTCAGGTCGTCGGGTGGGCTCGGGAGGTTCGCCGACCGCCGTGAGGATCGTGGCGAGCGGTAGGTGCGTTGTCACCTCGGCGCCTTCGAAAACGTGGAACACCTCCAGGACGTCGCCGGTCACCTGCGTGGTGATGATGCTTGCGAACGGCCATTCTTCGGCTGCATCTCGGAGTGCCCCGTTGATCTTGATAGTGACGTAGATGCGAGGCTCGGTAGCGTCGAGGGTGACACCGTACCTTCTCGCAAGGTCGGCGATGAGCTTCAGAGCGTGATGTTGGACCCTGGTCATGGCTGAGCCTGACAGCTTCTGCCGTCGCTCTACGATATCGTATTATCTTGTCGGCCCCGAACCAGGGCTGGACGAGAGGAGCACAACGGCAGAAGTCCTTGGGGATGCGACGAAACCTCAAGGGCCGATGGACGGGAATCTGGGGAGCGGCTCGGACCGGGTCGCATGCTTCTTCAGGTGAGGAACTCATATAGCTCCAAGGCTCGTTCGAAGAGTTCCGGAAACGTCCGGTGAAGCCACTCCCGGTCGCGGCCTGCTCGCGGTCTCGACTGTCGAACCGTCTCGACGAAGCCGCCGCTCGAGCCGAGGGTGCGGTAAGCGCTCGCGGTCTTCCGCGTCCAGCCGTCGATGAGCGTCATGATGGCGACTACGGGATCACAGGCAAGGCGTACAGGGAGCCCACGGAGTTCCCTCGCCGCATCGAGCAGCCGAGGATCCGAGGCGTCGGTTGGCTGGCCGGTTGTGTCGCTGATGATCTTCTCGAGCTCCAGAGTCAGCATCTGCAAGCCTGGATTCACCCCTGCCGCGGTTTCCTGATCCAGCGCACGGAGCAGCCTCCTACCTGAGCAAGACTTGCCGAGCGCTGTCCGCAGCTCGGCCGTGGGCTCTCGGTACAGGTGCAGGACCCGTGGGTTTCCCGCCGGAAGGGGATCGAGCGCAAGAAGGCTCACGAGGAGAAGCGAGATCACGTTTCGCATTCGTGGATTGGAAGCTCCCCTAGAAGAGCCGGAGGGTCACCCCGATCTGGTATCGATCGCTCCAGCCAAGCAATGACACCGGATCCCGCTCGGCGTTTTCAAAACCGAAGCCGCCTTGAACGAACAGAGAAGCAGAACGCCATGCGAAGTCCAGGCGCGCGTACAGCCCTTGCCGGGAGTCGGCCGGATCCACACCGTCGGGTGCCGCCACATTGACGCTGGCCGCTTCGTGGGCCGCGCCGGCGGAGATCTGGAAGCTCATCGGTCTCGATGCCCGCCGAACCGTGCGGAACCCGAGACCGGCGGTGAATTGTGTCAGGTCGAAGAATCGGTCGTCCGTGAGGACCGAGCTCCGATCGTCCCGGATACGGCTTAAGCCCATTCCTGCGGATGTGCGGAATAGGAAGTGCCGGCCGAGACGGGCACGAAACCCGAGGCCGAACAAGAACGGGATCTCGCCGGACACGTCGTAACCCAATACGTCGCGAACTCGATCGGCCGTGAGGTTTTCGTTGGCCGCCAAGCTTCCGAGGCCGGCGAACAGATCCAATCCGATTCTGGGGTTGTAGTGGAGGTAGTCGATTCGCAGTGACTGGATCGTTTTCCGGGTCTGCTCAAGTGAGGCCTCGTCGTCGTCGATTCCCTCGGCGCGGGCCAGCTGTCGGCCAGCCGCGTGAAACCGACCGACTGCCGCGAGCTTTTGGGAGTGGGCGAGAATGGCCTCGCGGCGCCCATACTCCGCCTCGATGACGCGCCGCAACTGGATCGCCCGGCGGTAGTTTCGATCAGCCGCCTGGGCTCGATCGAGACAATCCGTGGCAAGTGCCAGGTGGCCGCGACGGATCCAGTCCCGCGCCTCCGTGGTCCAGTCGTAGGCCACGCCACTGCCCTGGGAGACGCGCTCGCCGACATCCAGCAGCCAGGCGTGGAGTGACTGCGTACGCCCGGAATCAGTCGACGTGACCTGCACATCACCGGCAACCAGCAGGCGAACGTCAGTGCGCAAACCGGGCAGAAGCGAGGCGGCACGGTCCATTTCCCTGTGGACAACCGCCCGCTCCAGATCGGCGAGCCGGTTGCCGAGTAGGCGGATCTGCCGGTCATACTCGCTCCTCAGGTTGACGCGAGCCGCCTCGAACCGCTCCGACTCGACGCAGTAGGTCACCACCTTGTGGAGCTTGTCGCCGACGTAGCGATAGCTGCCGCCGCGGAGCTCCTCTTCGACCCGGAAACGCTCAAGCACCGTGCGGAGGATCGTCTCGCTCTCCGTGAACCTCCAGTCGTCCTGACGCTCGCTGCTACCCTGCACGGTCCGCGACACCGTGGATCGCGACAAGATCAGCGATCGGGACCACGCGCGGGCGGCGATGTCGTAGAGCGCCCGGGTTCGAGCCAGTTCGAGCAGGGCATCGCGCCGGGATTTTCGGGCCACCTTGCGGTCCCACGCGGTCACGCTCACGCACTCCGGCTCCCCACCAGCGATGGCCGGGGGACCGCCGACGCTCGCCGCAACGAGGAGCGCCGCAAAGAACCCGACTCGGATCCTGGCAGGAGCGTGGATCATCTCCGCTTACTCGTCTTGCCGCGGGCCATGTTCCATAGCTCGAGGAAGTGCTCCGAGACCCGCCGTTCGACGGCCTCGATCTTCGAGCGATCGGGAGGACGATCACCGTAAAGACGGTCCAGACGAGTTCGGAAGCGCTCCGCCATTTCCCTGCGGCCCTGGCTTTCTGCCTTTTGAGCCAACTCGGTGAACAGCTGATAGTCAGCCTCCTCGCGAACCACCACCACTCGAAGCGCGTAGGTCTCTCCATCACTGAGTTCGAAGATGGGCGCCTCGAGTTTTCTGAATGTCATGTTCAGACCCATCTCGTCGATCAGCTCGCTGGCGAATACGCGATCCTCCGCCATGACGCCATCCGCGTCCTCGCCCCGGGAGACACTCGTCGATGGACTGCTTTGCGTCTGTAGGAGTTTCCGTTCCATCACGTCCATCAGCCGCCGATCGGCCTCGTGGCGCAGCCAGTCCATGCAGTTGTTCAGGCCCGACGGAACGGCGGCGCACCGCTTGCTGAACAAGGCGTCCGTCTTGTACACGAGGACCTCGACATCCGTGGGAAGCGGAGGGAGAGCCGGGCTCTGTGTGCCGGGCACGATCGTCGCGGTCCGCTTTGGGCCGCCACAGGACGATAGAGCGGTGACGGCGACCGCGGTCAGGACCAAGAGCGCGAACGTTTTCATGACGTTCATGGCCGTTCTCCATTTCATCGCCCGTCTCCCAGAGCGGGGACGAGTTCTTCCGAGCCCGGGCGCCGATCTACGACGATTGCGTTGGCCCGGTCCCACACTTCGGTCGCTTTCAGACGCGCAAGCGGCGCACCGAGGAGACCGTCCAATGCGCGGTTGATCTCCCGGGCGCCGTAGTCGGCGTGGAAACCACGTTCGCAGAGTAGGTCCACGGCAGCGGCGGTCAGTTCGATACGCTTGCCGCTGCGCCGCTCGAGAACTCGGAGGCGCACCTCCACGAAGCGGCGCATGATGTCCGGGGTCAGAGGCTCGAAGATGAGCACCTCGTCCACGCGCCCCATGAACTCGCGGGGAAAACTCGCGCGAACGGCCCGGAGCGTGTCGGCGCGCAGGTTGGCCTCTTCCCGGATGAGGCCGACCCTCTTGCGCGGTTCGGAGTGGCCCACGTTGGAGGTCATGACCACGACCGAGTTACGCAACGACGCCTCGTTCCCTAGATGATCGCGGAACACGCCGGTGTCGATCGCCTGCAGGAACACCTGCAGAACTCGCGGATGAGCTTTCTCGATCTCGTCGAGGCAGATCACGGTTCCGGCGGAGGAACGCAGTCGCCGGGTGAGCACCGGCATCATCTGGCGCCGCTCCGTCGATTCCTCGCCCGGAACACCGGTGATCGCAAAGACCGAATCGGCGGTCACGAACGCATTCATGTCGATGCGTACGAGATTGCGCTCGTTTCCCGTGAGGATCTTCGCGATCTGCTCGGCGAGCATCGACTTGCCGACGCCCGTCGGTCCGGCGGCCAGAAACACGCCGTCGGGGCGGTTCGGAGAAACGCTCAGCTCCGAGCGCGAGATCAGTAGACGCCGGCACACCGCCTCGATCGCCTCGTCCTGACCGAGAATCCTTGACTTGAGTAACGCCTCCATGGCGTTCAACCGGTCGGCGGGAGCCGTCATCAACTCGTAGTCGAGACCGACCTCGCGGCACACGCCTCGACGCACGTCCTCCTCGACGATCGGGGAAGGATCGTTTTCGATGGACTTGTCCACCGCGACTTGTTCCAGGATGCGGATCGACTTGCCCGGCTGGGCCTCGTGGACCACGTATGCGTCGGTCAGATCGACGACGGCCTCGATCGCTCGGTCGCCCTGCACATCGCAGCCCGTCTCCTCGCGGAATGGAGGCAGCCGTCTTTTGAGGATCTCGAGGGTGCTATCCCTGCGCGGTTCCCGGAGCCGCACGATGTCGAAGTGTCGAAGCGTCGCACGGTCGAACTCGAGGAAGTTGTAGAACTCACGCTCCGTTGCCGTTCCCACCATGCAGAAATCTGGCGTACCGAGCACGGACCTGAGGTACGCCATGCTGCACGGGTACTGGGCCGTCAAGTGGAACTCCTCCATGTTGAGGATCAAGCCGAGTTCGGAAGTCTCACGGATCAACTGCTTCAGTGTCTTCACGTAGGCGGCCCAGTTGTCGGATCGGTCCACCTCCGACCAGATATCGGCGAAACTTGTCCGGATGATTCGCTTGCCTCGTAATGCCTGGGGGCAGTTTTCGCCGGCCAGGTCATCCGCGATGCTTTCGACCAGCGCCGTCTTGCCCACACCGGAGACACCAACGATCAACAGGTTGCGCGCGTGGCTGCTCAGAAGCCTTCGGTAGATCCTGTGTTTTTCCTTCTCCAGGCCGACGAGCGGCAGAGGCGCATGGTGTTGGGCCTCCCAGGTGAGGTCGCGCCCGACCCGGCTGCAAACGAGGTTCTCGGACAGTCGTTGCAGCCGGGGCGACTCGGGCACTTCCTTTGCGAGGGTCGACATCACTGAAGCCCTCGCTTGTGCAAGCGATCCTGGATGCGACGACCGAGCGCCGTCTGGGGCCGCGCGGTCGGGACCACCCGGCGCACCTGCCCGAAGGACATCTTGCGAGCGGCGGAGATCTCCCCGGCGCCGGCACGGTTCCCGCCTAGTACCTTGTTGAAGCTTACACGATTGCCCTTGTCGAGCCGCACGGTCTCCCGCCACCGCGGTGTGCGTGTCAGGCCGAGCCGTAGCCGGCTGCCTAGCGGCCCCAGCGGCCGGCCGGCCTTCGCCCTGGACGTGAAGTGCGCACCCTTCGAGAAACCGTGTTTGAGCTCGCGGGAGAGCGTTCGATTGTCCACGTAGCGATGGACCGTCCGCGGCTTGGCTAGGGTGCTTACCTGCGTCCGGGCGTCACGCAGACGGTCCCAGGTCGCAGCCCGCTGGGCACGCCGCGCGGAGTTGCGTGCGGCCGACCGTGCGGCGGCCTTCTGGACCGAGCGTGCGGCCCCGCGCGCCGCGCCGCGCGCGACGGCTCGGCCCACACCCGCCTCCACGGTACCGCAGACAAGAATCAGAACCACCAGCGCCGCAATCAGACGGTGTACGATGACCCTATTCATGCGGTTTCCTCCTCGTTCACCTTATTGACGTCGCGAGGGACCGGAATCTGACAGCACGGTGGCGAGACGTGCCGTCGGACTTTGATTCACCGAACGCTCTATTGGGTTGCTGAGAGCTGCTGGGGGTGTTGCTGAGAGCGCAGGGGCGCGCGTCGAGCGGCACGCGGCCCTACTGCACGAGGCTTCACATTTTTGCGACCACCTGACACACGAGGCTGCCAGATTCTACTTCCTTCACACCCCACCGACGAGGCGTCGGAGCAGGGCCCCCGTGAACCAGAAGACGAGCCGGAACGGGAGGAAGATCAGCCGCACGAGCCCCGACAGGGCCCGCACGGCGAACGTCCCGATCACGTGCCCGGCGGCCTCCTCGCCCAGAACCGCGCTGATCATCCAGCGAAACAGCACCCACCCCAAGACGGCGAGCACCGCCAGCGATACCAGTCCGGGGAGCCCCGCGAACAGGCTTTCGACGAACGGTCCTGCCAGGAGGATGACGAGGATGGTGCTCAACAGGAGCCACAGAGCGCGGGGCTTGATGATCCCCACGATGAGCCCGATCGCCAGCACGACTACGAGCACGGGCATCATGGAGTCCGGTAGGAACCAGAGTAGAGACCTCATGCGACCTCACTCTTTTCCGAGGACATGCCATCCGCCGACACCAACTCGAACCTCCGGCGCACCTGGTCCTCGGCGACCGGGCAGCACGGTTTCTCGACGCACAGGTCCTGGTACTGCGCACGGAATGCGGGCTGCCGGTAGAGCAGGCGGACCGAAGGACGGCGCAGCGTGGCGTGAAGGCCGCGCTCGCGGAGTCGTTCGAGGAGTCGCTCTTCCCGTCCGGGACGGCGACGTGATTTCCAGGCCGCCGTGACACGCTCGAAGCTCGGCTCGATCGCGCGTGATGGGTAGTCGAGAGGCTGCACGAGCCCGCTACGGTTCAGGGTCTCCAGCATCCTGAAGCCGGCCCGACGACGAACCTCGGCCTCCGCCAACGCAGCATCGAAGTTCTCAGCGGCGGCTGCAGCCGCTGCGGGGTGAATCCGCCCGTTGAGTGCGAACTCGTTGTCCAAGGCAAGCCCGACCTGGCGTCTTTGTCGGCATGGGTGTTGCGTGTAGAAAAGGAACCTTTCGAAGACTTCCGGACGGCGCATCAGCGCCATGCCGCCCCCGCCGGCAGCCAGGCCCTTCCCGTCTCCGAACGAAAGCACCAGCACGTCGGCGAGATTGCCCGCGGGCATGCCGTCCCGGAGCGCCCCGAACCCCTGCGCCGCATCGATGATCAGGTACGCCCCGTTTTGGTCGGCGACGCTTCGCAGTCCCTTCGCGTCGCAGGGAACACCGTCGACGTGGGCAGCGACGATCGCGCGTGTGGCCGGCGTCATCGCCGCGTGTACGGCCGCGGGATCGAGCGTCAACGTCTCGCGGTCGACGTCGCAGAACTCCACCTGATTTTCGAGGAGCAAGGCCGGGCCCAGAATGCCGCCCCAAGACCAAGGGGTGGTGGCGATTCTGGACCGTTTGAGACCGAGTGCGAGGGCCGCGCCCATCAATGCCGTCGTGGCGCTGGAGACCGCCACCGCGTAGGGCATGTCGTAGGCTTCGCACGCACGACCTTCCAGGCGGGCGACGTCGCCCGTTCCCAGGAGCACCGATCCGGCGGCGTCAGACATTCGCATGCGGCTTCAGCCCTTCGATGGCCGCGCGCAGCGCCCGGCGGTCGATCTCGCCGCTCTCCCGGTCGACGATCTCGCGCAGGTGATCCGGAAACGGGTAGGACTTGGGGTCGTCGCCCCAAGGAAGGTAGGACATTGAAGACGTCACGAATACGGCCCAGAGATCGGCATAGATCACGCTGTCGAGATCGCTGGCCCCGCAGTAGTCGCGAGCCGCGAAGACAGCGTCCTGAGGACTGAGTTTTCCGCGGCGCACCAGCGTGCGGTTGAGCGCCTGCACCATCGCCCGTGGTCCGGCGCCCTTCTGGAAGAAGATGTCGGCGGCCTGCCGGATCGACGAATCGGACGGGTCGAGTTCGATCCCGCGCCGGAAGTTCCTGCCGATCGCCGCGAGGATGGCGGGAAAATCCTCACGGAGTGGAAAAAGGAAAGGCAGAAATTCCAGGCGGTCTCTCTGGGCCTCACCTATCCTCCAGGGGCAGTTGGTGGTCCCGATAACCAACGATCGTCCTCGAAGCGTCTCGTCGGCCAGCGAGGTCAACAGTATCGCGATCCAGGCATTGGTCGCACCGTTGTCGCCGTTGTGATCCTGGCGCTGCAGCGGAAGCGACTCGGTTATTTCCTCGTGCCGAATCGTGTTGGGAGCCCACTCCCTGGAAAGACGCTCTTGTTTCTCGGCCTTCCGTTCGGTTTCGCCGACATATTTGTCTTTCGGACTGAGCGCATCGAACGCCGCCGTTCCGGCATTGCAGGCCACGATCTGTGCGCCGAGGCTCTTACCACCTCCCGGCGGCCCGACCGCGACGATCGCTCGCGGAGTCGCCGAATCCCCTCGACGTAGCGCGCCTGCTACGATCTTCAGTTCGCGCATCGGGACTTCCACATTGCGGCCCACGAGTTCGATATGTTCCACGGCGGCCGTATCGAGGACCTTCAGCGTGCCTTCGGAAAGCTCCACAACAGCCTTCGCGCGCTCGCGCGCAAGGTCTTGCCGGCGAATAGGTAACCCGTTGACGCGGGAGGCGCGAAGCAAAGCTTCGATGGGAGCATTCGGCGTATTGCCGGTCAGGCGCGCGATCTCTTCCGGGTCGAGACCGTCTTCGACCTTGGCCTCCGGATAGTGGGCGAGCACCTTACGGATGAAAAGGGTCTTGGAAGGCTCGTCCGGCTGCGGGAGGCGCACTGTATGCAGGACCGAGGCGAGACGACGCTCGATTCGACCCTCTTCTGCCGAGAAGATGAGACAGTTGCCGCTGGCTCGAAGGGCCAGGCTCTGCACGGTGAGTATCGCGAGTTCGACGACCGCGAGTTGATCGGGGGTAGCCGCCGATTCATCGGTCTGGGCGGGGACGATGTGTTCGCCGAATTGGAAGAAGAACGCGAACTTCATGGGCTCCCCATCGGACCAGCGAAGTTGACCCGAGGGGACCCGGCTCATTCGGCTCACGCCGTGGATCACTCGCACGAGCTCGTCCCGGTCGCGGGGGATGTCGAGCAAGCGGTGCGAGCGCAACGCCGTCCGGATCGTATCCCGATCCTCGGGGGCCAAGCGGGTTTCGTCGTAATCCAGGCCCGTGGCGAAGGAGTATTCGATCAAGGCCAGGCCGCGACGGCGCAGTCCCTTCCGCAGCATCTCGTTCAGCGGACGTATCGTCCCGTCCGAAGGATCCCTGTCGAGATCGGACATGAACCGGCCGGCCAGGTGGATCCCGCGCCGCTCTTCATCGTAGGCCGCGAACAGCGCGGCAAGCGGATCGTCCCGCGTGACGTCGCCGTCAACCATGGCTGGTCGTCTTTTCCTTGCGATGAGTGCGTCGATGAGACCCGGCATTGTCGTTCTCCTCTCGGTAATAAGACGGCGCCTTCTTCGAGATCTGACACCTCCTGTGCAGCAGTCGACGGATCGACTCTTTCGCAGCACGTAGTTCGGGCACCCCTCCGGTCGTTCGGCGTTCAACCGCCGCGCCGGTAATGCCCGTCGCGTCGAGCGCGGCGTCGAAACGGTCGAGGATTCCCTGGCAACTCCCGTCGCTGACGCCCAGCACCTCCGTCGCCAGGGACGCCGGCCGGTCGCCGGGCACACGGATCTCGGAAACGAGGGCCTTGCCGGCGCTATTCGTGGCAAGCACTCGAGCGGCACCGTCGCTTCCGCGGCAGATTTCTACGTCCCCGAACCCCGCCTGCACCGATGCGCGTGCGCAGGCCTCGGCCAGGCCTTGCTGGATCGCCCTGAGATGGTCGGCTTCGGCGCGCATCGCCAGTGCTCTCGCACGGCGCAGCGCGTCGGCGCACGAGTCCGCCTCACGAACCGAGTTCAGCGCGGGCTCCACGACGCGGTTGTCGATCATGTAGCCCGCCCCGGCCAACGCCGCTGCGGTCGCCAGCGCGACGTCGTGGGGCCCAATCCCGCTGGACGTGGCGCTGAGAACCGCGAGTGCATCGTTTTGCAGCGCCTCGAAACGGTCCTGCAACACGGGCCCGGTTGCGGTCGGGACGATGCTTCCGGCGGCGATGCTCATCAGGTCCGGGTGAGCCGAGACCAGCGGTTCGAAGACCTCGGACGCCAGGCAGGCGTTGGTGTTGGCCACCGCGAGCAGGTCCGGGGGAAGTCTTACGATCCGGGGTCTTGATGTGATCGCGCTCATGCTTCACCTCTCGTCATCACGGTCGCAACTCGGACTCGGCGTGGCGGATACGCTGCTCGTCGTAATCGATCTCCGCGGCGTGCAGGTTCTCGGCGTCGACGGACGGATTTGGCTCGGGAATGTCCGGCGAGGTTTCGATAACTCGCTGCTCGAACTCGCGGTTGATCCGTCTCGCCACTCGGTGGGGAAACGGACCGGCCGGGATCATGTCGTTGAATCGCGTACGGTGATCCGACACGCCGCGAAGGTACTCCCGGAAGGCGGGAGCACCCTGCGTGCGCAGGGCGGTCTCCGACCCCCGCAGGGCGCGCAGGCGCCGGTCGAGACGCTTCTTGCGCGATGCGAATAGGACGTAGCTTTTTGCGTCGTGAGCCGGTCTACCGCCGAACACCAGGAGCGCGTGCGCCACCAGCGCGACCATCAGCAGCGGAACGGTGGTCCAGAAGATCTTGGGCTCCAGGCCCGCGATGGTCGGCACCGCCTCCTCGACGTGAGTTGCCGCGGCCATCCGGTTGGCCTGAACGATCGCTTGCTTGGCGAACGCTTTCGCCACCAGGACAGAAGGCATGGCGACCGTCATCATGCACGCAAGCCACCCGACGCATAGCAGCCAGATCCACTGTCGTTGCTGCCAGAGAATCACGAGCATCGTCCCGATCCCGATCTCGATGATCACGATCGCGGCCGGAATCGCGAATTTGACTGCCGCGAGCGACACGCTGTTTTTCGGGAACGCTCCCGCAGCCAGCCACGTAACCAGGTCCGAGAGCAGGCACAGATCGATCAGGTACGCGGCGGGTATCGCGAGCAGAAGAATCCTCGCCGTCGTCACGCGACGGGTGTCCAGCAGGTCGAACGGCTCGTTGGGTTCCATCATGGAACGCTCCCGCCGTTCGACCTGTTCGCGTTCCTCCTCGACCCGAATCAGCCGGTTGAACAGCTGCAAGATGCGCCGGTAACCGCGCTCGATTCTTCGGCGGCTCAGCGTGCGCCGGAGTTCGCGCAGGAAATGGACAAATGCAGGCATGGTCAGCTTCCCTCGGATTCCGCGACCGTTTCGACGATCCAGCGCACGCAGGCCGCGAAGGATTCGAAACTCTTCGGTGCCAGCGACGCCAGATCGCCGATACCCTTCGCGCCGTGCACGACTGCGACCTGGATCGGCACGGTGAGGACGGCGGGCTCGGTGGCCACATTATTCTCGCAGTCGCTAACAATGACGATGAAGCGCAAGGGCTCTCGACCGACGACGGGCTCGGCGAGCATCCGGTCTCCGCGGCGGACAGCGTTGAAAATGTCCGTGTATCTCGCGTTCGGAGGTGTTTCCAAGAATAGTTTCACATTGTCGAGGAAGTGCTCGGATCGCTCGACAGCATCGTCGGTCCACGCCTCGAGGGCAGTTCGGTGGGCCGTCATTTGAACCGCGTACTCGTTCAGCTTCTCGTCCAGTTCGAAGATGTTTCCGTCTTCGTCGGGCGCGACGGGGGCTTCCGGGGGAGACGACACACGGAGACGCGAGAGCGCGTTGTCCGAGTTTGCGGTGATGCCACCGACCGCAAGTTCCCCGCCCGCAACGCCCAGAACATCGATGAGAGGCAATAGGTCATCGACCGAGGGCTGCTCGATCCCGTTTCGGTGCACCGAACCCGTCTTGTCGATGAAGATCGCGATCCTCACCGGACGCGGCGGATCCGCGCCGGGTGCCGGTGACGCCTCCGGCGGCGCGCAACCCATCAGGCCGGGCAGCAGTGCCCCCAACGGCGCGACTGCCAGGGCCTTCAAGATGGTCTTTATCGCGCTTCGTCGGTCCATTAGAGTTCCTTTGCTTCTCGACCAGCTGAAGGGGTTGGATCATCGCTCGAATTACACTTCCTGAGACGCCAGCACTGCAATTGATCTGACAAGCGGGAAGAGCTTTCGTAGGGCCTCGGTGGACACCCAAAACCGGCCATTAATGGACAGCTGAAAACCGGCCATTAGGCGCGGCGGTCCGAGACGTTGACGCCGGCAGGGAGCTCGTGCTCCTTCGCCGGAATGAGCAATGTCTTGGACGACGAAAAGCAGCAGCAAATCCTGGCTCTTGGCCGCCTGGGGTGGACCCTCCGGCGGATCGAGCAGGCCACCACGGTCCGTCGTGAGACGGCGAGCGCCTACCTCAAGGCGGCCGGCATTCCGGTGCGTGGCCGTGGGCGGCCCGGGGCCGGGCCGGCAAAACCGGCCATTTCGGGGGAGGTGTCCACCGACCCCACGCCGGCTACGGCGGCGGTGCCCAAGCCGGGGCGGGCGCCGAGTGCCAGCGCCTGTGAGCCGCACCGCGAGGTGATCGCGGAGGCGCTGGGGCGCGGCCGCAACGCGGTCGCGATCTGGCAGGATCTCGTCAGCGATCACGGCTTCACCGCCCGCTACGCCAGCGTGCGGCGCTTCGTGCTCAAGCTGCACGGCAGCAAGCCAGCGGAAGCACGCGTGGTCATCACGACCGCACCTGGCGATGAGGCCCAGGTCGACTACGGCGACGGGCCGATGGTCCGCCACCCGGACACGGGCAAGTACAGGCGGACCCGGCTCTTCGTGCTGACGTTGGGGTATCCGTGCGCTTGCTCGTCTGGCGCTCGAGCTCGCAGGTGTGGGCCGAGCTGCACGAGCGCGCCCTTCGGCGACTCGGAGGGACCGTCCGCGTCGTCGTCCTCGACAATCTGCGCGAGGGCGTGCTGACCCCGGACGTCTACGACCCGATCCTCAATCCCTTGTACCGCGACGTACTCGCTCACTACGGCGTCGTCGCGCTGCCGTGCCGCGTCGGTGATCCAGATCGCAAGGGGAAGGTGGAAGCCGGCGTCGGCCACGCGCAGAAGACCCCTCTGCGTGGCCTGCGTTTCGAAACAATCGAAGAGGCACAGGTTTATTTGGACCGCTGGGAGACGCGGTGGGCCGACACGCGGATCCACGGCACCACGAAGCGTCAGGTGGCGGCCATGTTTGCCGAAGAGCAGCCCGTCCTCGGTCCGCTGCCACTCGAACCGTTCCGGTACTACCGCTACGGTGAACGCACCGTCCACCTCGATGGCTGCGTCGAAGTCGAAGCCGCGTACTACGGCGCGCCGCCGGGGTGGATCGGTCAACGCATCCAGGTGCAGTGGAACAGCCTGCACGTGCGGCTGATGGATCCGAAGACCGGGCAGCTGCTGCGTGAGCATGTGTGCGCCCCGCGCGGGTGGCATCGGATCCGCGACGAAGACCTGCCAGCGCGAACGCCGCAGAGCACCCTGGCGGCGCTTCAACGCGCGCGCACGGCCGGTCCGCACATCCACACGGTCTGCGAGTCGATCCAGCAGCTCGACGGCGTGAAAGCCATCCGGCGGATCCTCGGCGTCCTCGGCCTGGCCAGAAAACACGGCCCCGCCGTCGTCGACGAGGCTGCCAAGGCGGCGCTCGAGATGGGTGTGCCGACCTATCGCTTTCTCCGCCGCTACCTGGAGCGCCGGTCAGCCGTGCCGTTGACCCTGCAGCAGGTGGATCCGCTGATCCGCCAACTCAGCCTCTATCGCGATCTCATCGATCGCAGAACAGGAGACCCCGTATGAATCTCGTCGAACTGGATCGTGCCCTTCGCAAGCTCCGGCTCTCCGGCATCGCCGATGTCCTCGAAGCACGGCTTCGGCAGGCCCAGGCCGAGAAGCTCGCTCCCCTCGACCTGGTCGCCACGCTCGTCACCGATGAGCTACAGCGTCGACAGGACCGGCTCATCGAGCGGAGACACAAACAGGCGCGCTTCCGCGACCCCGATCGCTCGCTCGACCGCTTCGACTTCGACTTCAACAAGAAGATGAACCGCGCCCTGATCCACGAGCTGGCCACCGCCCGCTTCATCCAGGAGCGCGAAGACGCGCTCTTCCTCGGCCCGCCGGGCACCGGCAAGAGCCACCTGGCTCAGTCCATCGGTCGTGCCGCAATCCAACAGGGCTACCGCGTCGTCTACCGAGAGGCGCACACGCTCATCGAAGAGATCGCCGACGCCACACTGGACGGCACGCGCAAGGACTTCCTCACCGACTTGGCGACGGTGCCGCTCCTGATCATCGACGACCTCGGCATGCGCAAGCTCCCTCACACCGCGGCCGAGGACCTCCTCGAGCTCATCATGCGTCGCTACGAACGCACCTCGACCATCCTGACGTCGAACCGCCCGGTCGATGACTGGGGCAAGCTGCTCGGCGACAACGCGGCTGTCACGGCCATGCTCGATCGCCTGCTCCATCACGCCCACGTCCTCAAGTGCGGACCCCGGAGCTGGCGCACCAAAGTCCAGACCGACTTGCGCACCGAGGCCGCCGTGAAGTAAACATCAGCCGCTCTCGGCCGCCGCGCCTGAAATGGCCGGTTTTGAAGTGTCGATTAATGGCCGGTTTTGGGGTGTCCAGCGAGGCGTAGGGCTCGGTGAGATTCTGAAGGCAAGAAGGGGGAAGCCGAGCCGCCTCGCTGGCCGCGGAACTCATAGCGGTGGGAGGGATCATCCCCGTTTCTGTTGCCAGGCCGGGGTACCCCGAATCCTATTCAGGTATCTCGGTTTGCGCTTCGCTGCTTAGACCCTCCTTGGAGCGACTACCGCTCCGGCCGGGAATCGGTGCGCTGCGGGTCTCCCGCCCGCGTGTTTCAGTGAAGAAGACGCACCGGAGGACTCGAATCTGACAGGTTGAACGGAGGATTCACTGTTGGAGCTTCGGGGAAAAAAACACGGAGAAGAACAGGCGGCTGCGCCGAGACAACGTGCCAAGTGAGTGCCAAGTGTTGTGGACATTGCCAACCTACCCCCTTACCAACGGCTGTGGAGGTGGTCGGTGGTTGTGCCGTCTTGCCGACCCGATCGCTGGAATCAATAGGGGGAGCGGCGGAGAAGTTGTTTTGCGGCTGCGGTCCGTTGTTTACCCTTGGCAAGGTCCATGAGAGCATTCACGGTATCCGGATCGTCGCAAGTGACCGTGCCGAGCCTCGAGCCGACCGCGTCCGCACCTCGCTCTCCGCTCACCCAGCGACGCAGTACTCCCTCGGCGACCGCAGTCCAAGCGGCTGTCGGCCACGGTCGTTCCCCGTCCAGCGCGACCAAGACCTGTTCGCCGGCGTCATCGAGGTTGGGAACGTGGTCCGGATCTCCGAGCCTCAGCATCCGCAGTAGCGTGAGAACAGGTTCTTTCCAGGAAGTTGGATCGATTGCGTGGACCTCGTCCCATCGTCCGTCGTCCGCGGCTAACCGTGCCCTGAACAGCTCGAGAAACAATTGCGTCATCTTCTTGCTATCGGACTCCATGTCCGACAGTGATTGCCGACCAAGAGCGAGATTCTGGGCTGCGAGCTCGCACCTACCGGCTTTCCGGTAATCCTCGGCAAGATCGGCCAGGCAGCGCGCATCTTGCGTTCGTAAGCGCGCCCTACCGAGACAGACCTCTTGTCGAAGCCTGATGGACTCTTGCCCGTTTCCGAGGGCGCCGCACACACGGGCAAGGGAGCCTGCGATTCCGATAGTGGCGAAGCGCCAATCACGTGTTGCCGGCACCGGCTGTTGTTGTAAAAGCTCGTTTAGCACGCGCTCCAAGTGCGCGCGTGCCTTTCTGATTTGAAACACGTCGAGCAATCCGATCCCAGCATGGGCCAGGAATTCCTTGTCGTGATAAACGCTGGGGGGTGGAGGTTGGTATGAATCCTCCGACCAGCGTTCGAACTCACACTTCGCCTGCTCGAAGATCTCATTGGCGCGCTCGGCCTCGCCGCTGTGGAGCAGAGCCGCCCCTAACGACCAGCAGATCTGCGTTGCGAAGTGCGGGAGTTTCGCCGCAGGGTTCTTCATTAGGATCTCGGATCTTCCGATAACCTCCTTGGCTTGGCCGCTGAGGTTCAGACTCCTCAGTTCGTCCAGCTGACGCCGAAGGGATTCGTCTTGGGCCAGGCGGCGCCACTGTTTACCCAGGATCTTGTCGAGCTCAGACCAAAGCGGTACTTCCTTGTCGAACGAAACGAACTCGTACCCGGGGCGCTCTGTTTCTACGGCTTTCTGCTTCTTTCCGAGGCCTTCAGGGTTGACTGGGCGTATGATCGGACAGTTACCGTGGATTTCCAACTGTCCCGAAAAGACCTTGTCCGGAACGCGGATACCCGTGTACGCGGAGATGACCGCGATCAAAGCTGCTAGATCGCCGCTTCGACCCCAGATGTTTCCCTGCCCTCCCGGTAGGGACTCTACTATTCTCGGAGGCGCCAAGGGATCCACTCGGGCGTCGAGTGCTTCCAGGATCTCGCTCACCACTCGCCATGATGGTTTAGGCAGCCCGGCGTGCCCCGCCAGTCCGAGAAAACCGTTGTGGCTGACCGTGCATACGATCCCCGGCAGCCACCGTGGACCGCCGTCCACCGTACAGGCGAACAAAGCCTCGCCCTCTCCGGGTGTTCGGCCGGGAGTCTTGCAGAGGTCGAGTAGCCGCAGAGCCTCCTTGAAAGCCGCCTTGCACAACTCGCCCGTATCCAGAATGCGTTGAATCTCAGCTCGAGCGCTGCACGGCGCTATCGCTATCCACTCCGCGACCTTGTACTCACCGATAGTCGTTCCCCGGGTCATAGCGAGATCTCGAGTGTGTTCTCGGGTTCCCACGTCAGGCGAACTCGGGGGCCCGAGGGCTCAAAACGCCACAGCGCCGCGCCCTCGTGGGAGCTCCCCATCTGCTCAAGGGGCCGCCAGGGCGGTCCGATCTCCAGTCGCGGAGGCGAAGTTGTAGGGCTTTCTGGGTGCCACTCGAATACCATCACGCGGCCAAAAACAGCCAACGACAGCTCACCACGATCGTCCGTCCACAGAATCTCCCGCCGATCGGCATCGACCGTGTCTACCGGCTCCGAGGTCTCGGCACGGAACAGTAGGGGCTCAGGGGCGGTAGCTACCAGATCACGTACTGTCGTCCGAACCCGTTCCCCTAGCCAACTGACAAGCTGGGCGGGCATTTGCGTCAAGGTCGCCAATGCGGATGAAGTGACGCCCTCTCCAACTGTCAGGAGATCCGGAGACGCAGCCTGCGCGGCAACGACGGATTTGCGAGCTACACGTGAAAGAGGTAGCCAAGATGAAGGCGAATCGATCGCAACACTGAGTTCGGCCAAGAGCCGGCGGTCCGTCTCCTGCGTGTGCTCCTCCTTCGACGCGACCCGAAGCCGACGCGAGACATCGGCGGAGATGAGGTCGGCCTCGATGACCGCGGAATCCTCCACACCTAGTTCGAGGAGACGACATGTGATCCAAGTGCGAGTCGATTTCAACAGAACCCAAGATTCCGGCGTGGCGGACTCTTGGTATTCCGGCTGCGCAAGCAGGCGGGCCGCGCGCAGCAAGTCCGTGTCAAGCCCATCGAGTTGGGACTCCAGGTACTCGATTCTGTCGCGGCTAGTCTTCTCAGCGCTGGATCGCTCGGATCGTCGATCACGCTCAAGATGGAACTCCGAGTCGATTGCACACTGCCGTTCCGCGAGCGATCTCAAATAACGCTCCAGCGGACGTTCACGATCCGGTTCCGCGAGTTCTGCCAAGTACTGAACCCGGGCGATTAGCTCTGGATGCCAATGTTCTGTGCCTCGGATCGGCGGCGGCAATGGGACGCGACCCAAGAGCGTTTGCCGCTCTCCCGGTAGCATCGCCTCATAAGAAGTGACGCGCGCGTGCTGATGGATCTCAGTGGCCTCGAGTAGAAAACGCCACCAGGCCCCCCGTGTCTCGTAGTTGATCGGACCGAAAGCCAGCGGCGTATCGCGGATCTCTAGTGCGAGATCCATGGCATCCGCCAGCGTCCGTGCTGTCGGGCCGAAGGTCGTATCCAGCTGCTCGCTGGCCTCGGAGACGTTGCGTCGTGTCTTCGCGGCAACGTCGAAGACGTCACCACCGCAAGGCAACTCGTGCGAGACAAAAAGGGATTCGGCTCTTGCTAACGCCTCGAAACACGCCAAGCGGTCCCGGAGGTTTACCGCCTGGGCGAGGACCCTACGTTCCTCTTCCGACAACGACTGTGCCTGAAGCCATGGATTGCCTTCACGGACGGCAGCCTTCACGCACCTCAGCGCTTGCTCGGTGATAAAGAGGGCGCCGCTCCGTACCGTCTGCCGATCGAGAAAGCAACCCTCGAGATCCGCCAAATGGCCGACAAAGGCCTTACTGTGGCTCGCAGCGTCGAGAAGACGGGCCACCACACCCAGCGCGACGAGGGAATCGGTTCCTTCTCCTTTGCGTGCTACGGACCACGCCTCGCGCAAGAGTCCCGATAGCGGGTGTTGATTACGGTCTCTCATGGAGTCTGCCGTTCTTGACGCACGTTGTCTCGATCCGGATTCTCAAGGCTGGATCCCGCGTATCCCATTCTAGACGCCGGCCCGATAGAGAATCTGACATCAAGAGCCCTCGCCAGCGTCGACCGAGAGGCAGGGCGGCTCTTAGGGTCATGAAAATGAACATCTCAAGTTGCTCGGCAGACGGGGCCCTTGCTCAAGGCGTATCGGTGGGTGGACATCGGTCTCAGCTCCGTGAACGGAAACCGACCCCCGTGGGCGAGTTCCACCTCGAGATCGTAGACAAGATTGCGTTTCTGAGGCCCGGACGGTGCCCTGCACAACCAGTCATGCTGCAATTGCGTGACTCCTGGGCTTCTTTTTTCGGCATGTTCGCGCCTGCTCCGGGAGTCCTCCATTCGCCAACAACCGTGTGCCAGCCCGTTGACCGACGGACACGGGTAAAGCACTAGGTTGTCTCGTCCGCGTCCTTCCTCCTTTGCCGCTACCCAATCGAGGAATCGAGTCGCGAACCGGTTCAACGAAGAACGGGCCGGTGTCAAGATGATGGAGAGCAGTGCCGACTTCGTTCTGGGCACGTTTGCGAGTAGGCCATCGCAAAACGCAAGCGTGGCCTCGACTGTCTCGTCGCTCAGCTTCTTTTCCGTATGGTGGAAGTGGAAATCACAGAAGTGCACGATTACGCTCTGGCAGTGGTCGGAGCATTCACCCAAGGACGACAAGTGATGGCCGAGATAGCCCTCGATTGTGCGCTGCTCCAAGCGGACCTTGCCCAATGCGGGACCGAGGGCGTGCCGTGCGTCCGGTTCCACGCCGTGTCTAATGATCTTCAGATTGCTTCGGAACGGATCGATGGCGACGTAATCAACCACGGGTTGCGGAAAGCGGTCCAATGCAGAGGCAACGGCTGCAAGAAGGTTCCCCGTACCCGCGCCCACGTCAATAATAAGCGTCCTCCAGCAACTGTCCTCGCCTAGCCCAGGTAGAACACCGAAGGTCTTCCACCGTTCGACCACCTGTCTCAGCAGTTCCCTTCGCTCGATGCCGGTGCCGGGCCAGACGTGGTACGCCGCCGCCACAATGTCCTCGCCCAGGTTCAGCTGCGGCAGCTTCCTGTCCCGCGATTGTCTTTCCCATTCCGTGACCACGGGGTCGAGTCTTCGAGCCAGCTCCTGGTGAGTGCTACGAAGCCAGCTGTGAAGTCCGTCGATCTCGACTCCCGCGGGTGGCTTGGCACTGTAACGATCGAGAATGCTGCACACGTATGACAGTGTCGTCGACCCTGGTATGGCTTGCTGCTTCATCTCTGGCAAGTGCATCACGTCCCCCGAGGCGGCTTCTTCAAGGAATGCTCCCAGTACCGCTTCCAGCGGTGCATGATCGTATCCCCCTTCTGCTTATCGAGCGCTCCGATCCTCTGCCAGGACCAGCCCCGCATCCTGAGGATCGCGATCGCCAATATCTCATCTGGGTGATCTGAACGGCCGGTGTGTATCCTGAGGACTCTGTGAATGGCCTCCCTTTGATCTTCGATGTGCGCTCCCGGGTCAGTCAAGGTATGCCAGACCGAGTCTTCAATACCGGAAGACGTGGTCCCGGGGCGATTCTTGACCTCTGGCTCATCAATACCGGATCCCGTGATTTCATGAGCGCGGGCTCTCCGGCGGAGATAGTCGATGAAGGAATTTCGGATGGCCCTGTCGACCCACGGTTTGGGCTTATCGGGCCACTCTTCGATCTCGCTGGAGTACTTCCACTTGATCAGAAGCTCGTGTGCGAGGTCGTCAGCCGCGCCAGCATTCGATCCCCTCAGCTTGGCCTTGAATCCAGCGTGAACGTAGGCGCGCAGGGCTTCTAGGGCCTCCCCATCCCCGTTCTTCCCATTCCCGTCTCCGCGCAGGAGGTTTCTCAGCCCTCGCTCTGCCTCCTCGGTCCAGTTCACCGCGTGCCCTCGAAATCGGGATCGGTCCTATTGTCGCCATCAATCGAGAAACAATTGCCAAGCCCAGGGGCTACCTCAGTTTCCCGGGTTCCCGGGGCAGGGACGCCAATAATACATCAGCGTCGGTTTCACAGGTGGTCGCAAACTGCCAGGGCGCTGGCGTAACGGCCCGTCGGGGATGAGCAGCGACGGTCCCGTCGGTGGGCCGCCGACTGGTTGCGATCCTCCAGTTGGCGGTCGAGCTGCTTGAGAGCTGCGGAGGCTTCCTTGTAGGTCGGCCGATCGTAGGCCCGCTGGAGTCGCCGACGCCACACACCTGCCCGTTCTTGCCCAGGTAGCTGACCAGTTCTCGCGCTTGTGCCACTGGCAGCGCTAGACCAGCACGCGGTCCCGGAACACCTTCTTCACCGCCGATCGCAGCCCCTTGCCGCCATCGAGAACCACCAGCAGACCCCGCGCGACTTCGAGACCGCGCTCGACCATCGAGCGCAAGAACGGAGTCAACACCTTCTCGTCCTCCGTGTCCGTCTCGACGAAGCCCAGAAAACGTTTCTCCACGGAAATCATGATCCGCAGCGCCACCACCATCGTCGCGTCGGCGAAGGTCTTGCCGTCCAGAGGCACGGCAACGACGTCTTCAGCGAACAGGTCCCGCTGCTGGAGCTCGCGCAGCTTCGCCGCGCTGGCGTCGATGAATCCTCGGGACACGGTCGAGGGAGTTCGAGCTCGAGGGCGCAACGAAAGTTCGAAATCATCAGATGATGTTCGAGGAACCACTCCTTCCTCCGGGTGTAGTCTTTCCTCCAAACCACGGGGACCGACGCACCTGGGGCACTATCAACGCGTGCGTAGCGTCGTTCGAGAGCGCGAGCGCCCTTTAGCTCTAGCCCGTAGGCCATTAGCGGAGCGCCTGAGGCGAGCTCCAGACGCATCCGTTCGCGGCGGGAGTACCGGCCGAGGTATTCGTTATGAAACAGGCCCTGGAGTCGACCGGCCCCGCTCGCCCCCCGAGCCGAAGGCCCACGTACCCCCTCGGAGGGGCCGTCCATTGCCACTGCGACGGCAAGATGTACCTCCGGGGGGACGGCCCGGCCGGCAAGTACGTCTGCCGTGGCTGCCGCGCCAAGATCCCCGCCGGCACGCTCGAGAAGCTGTTCGAGCGCAGCCTGGCGTCGGTCGAGATCGCGGCAAGCGAGATCGTGGCCAGTCTGGAGGGCAACCCCCGTGCAGCGGAGCTGACGCGGATCCTGGGCGGCCGAGCCGTCCCCGTCTCGGAGGTCTGGCCGCTGTTGGACCGGCCGCAGCAGTGCCGGCTCGTCGACCTTCTCGTTGCCCGTATCGTCGTCGGTCCGGACGAAGTTTCGGTCGCCTTCGCGCGATCGGGCGATTCCGCAAGGAAAAACCCGCCTTCTCCTCCTAACCCGTTGCCCAGTTCACATGGTTCCGAACCCGTGCGGGAAAGGGCAACGAGAACCGACCGCGGACCCGCGGGCGAGCACTTCGCTCCCCTTCTCACCGTGGACGAGGTTTCCGGGCTCCTGCGGACGTCCACCAAGTCGGTCTACTCGATGATCGAGCGGGCCCAGCTACTGGGCGTCACCCGGCTGGGGCGGCGGCTCCTGATCCGGCGGGACGATCTGCTACGCTGGCTGGACGAAAGTCGTGCGTCGTCGCCCGAGGAGCGACGACCATGAGCGTAAAGATCCGACCGTACAAGGACGGACCGGAGTGGGAAGTGGACATCCGCGTGGAACTTCCGGACGGGACGATGAAGCGGGAGCGCCGCAAGGCGCCGATGCTGGCCAAGTCCGATGCTCTCCGCTGGGGCCAGGCGCGCGAGCGCGAGATCCTGCGCCGGGATCCGACGCAATGGCAGAAGGAGGTGGTGCCGACACTTGCGGAGTTCGTGCCTCGATTCCTCAGCGGCTACGCGGAGGCCAACCGGCAGAAGCCGTCGGGGATCGCGGCCAAGAGAACGATCCTGGACAACCACTTGATGCCCCAACTCGGCTCGAAGAGGCTGGACGAGATCGGCAACGAGGACATCCAGCAGCTCAAGGGCCGGCTGAAGGACCGGGCTCCGAAGACGGTGAACAACGTCCTCTCGGTCCTCAACACGCTGTTCCGGACGGCCGTGGAGTGGAAGGTCATCCCGGAGATGCCCTGCCGTATACGGCTGCTGAGGGTGCCGCGGAGCGAGATGCGGTTCCACGACTTCGACGAGTTCGAGCGGCTGGTGAAGGCCTCGGCCGCGATCGACGCGAATACCCACCTCGTCGTCCTGCTGGGCGGCGAGGCGGGTCTCCGGTGCGGGGAAATCATGGCGCTGGAGTGGGACGACGTGGATCTGAAGCGGGATCCTGCCCACGTCGTGGTGCGACGGTCGGAGTGGCGGGGCCACGTGACCGAGCCCAAGGGGGGCAGGTCGCGGCGGATCCCGTTGACGGGGCGGCTCACGAAGGCCCTCAAGACGCATGCGCACCTCCGTGGTCCGCGAGTCGTCTGCCAGGACGATGGCAGGCCGCTGACGCAGAAGGTCGTCCAGGGGCTGGTCCACAGGGCCGCGCGGAAGGCCGGGCTGACCGACTCGGGCGTGCACCTGCTGAGGCACACCTTCTGCTCGCACCTGGCGATGCGTGGGGCCACGGCGAAGGCGATCCAGGAGCTGGCCGGGCATCGGGACCTGACGACGACCCAGATCTACATGCACTTGAGTCCTGCAGCCCTGGAAGACGCGATTCGTCTCCTCGATGGAGACGATCACGGCTCCGGCCGTGGAGCGATGGTGGAGGCTGCGGGAACGGAGAACCCAAGTCATTGACGTGACTCGGGCTTGCTGGTGGAGGCGGCGGGAATCGAACCCGCCGCCGCGGCCGGCTACGACTCGGGCCGCACGCCGGCCAGCAGCAGGACCAGCTCGCCCGCGGCCGCCGTGTGGCTCGCGGGCGTCGTGCCCGGGGCGAAGACGACGCGCACGCGCCGGTCCGGGAACGACAGGTCCGCCCAAGCCTGGACCGAGTAATCGGCGAAGATCATCGTCCCGGAGACGCGCAACGGGTCGCGGGGCGGGACGCGGCGCGGGAGCCGGGGGCCGGCGACCACGCTGCCGTCGTCCGCGCGCTCGATCCGTGAGCGTGCCTCGTCGAGGAAGGCGCGGGCGATCTCGCTCGCGGCCTGGCTTTCACCACGCTCGAAGAACAGCGGCGAGAAGCGAGCCTGCTGCACGGCCTGGAGCGCGAGGAGCCCGAGCATCACCACGCCGCCGATGGCCGGCGCGGTCCCCCCGCCGCGAGCGAAGCGCACGACGCGCCCGGCCGTGGCCGCGACGAGCAGCGCCCAGCCCGCGACCGGCACGAGATACTGGTACTCGAACTTCCACGGGTTCCAGCGGGCGTAGGTCAGCGCCAGGATCGACAGCGACCAGACGACTGCCACGATCTCCGGGCGCAGGGCCTGGAGCGAGGGGAAGTCGCGATCGCCCGTGCGGCGCGCGACCCAGCCGAACAGGCTCACGGCGATGCCGACGAGCAGCGTGATGATCAGGCCCACGAGCACCCAGCGGCCGGCGGCCGAGGTCGTCAGCAGCGGCTCGTTCGGCGAGGAGCCCACGAGGCTCTGCAGCACCGCGCGCGGAGAGAGGCCCTCGACGCCGATCGCCCCCAGCGCGGTGCGCGCCCCGAGCATCGCCAGCACGACGGCCGCGTGCGGGACGAGCGCCGCGGCGGCGCGGCCGAAGCGCTCGCTCGCGCGCGTCGCGGGAGCGTACAGCGCGACCGCGGTGAAGCTCGCCAGCGGCAAGGCGAAGGCCGTCTCCTTGGATGCGATCGCCGCCAGAGTCGCGACGGCCGGCCACACCGGGAGCTTCCGCCGCAGCGCCTGCGGCGAGAGCTGCAGCCACAGCGACAGCGCCATGAAGCCGCAGCACAGCAGCTCGGCCCGGCGCGGCGGGATCGGGACCACGTCTCGCAGCACGGGATGGAGCAGGAACAGGCCGACCGCCACGAGCGGCACGAGCGAGGCGCCATCACCGGCGAGACGGCAGCCGAGCGCGTAGATCGCGACCGCGCAGGCGGCGAGGACCAGGACGCTCGTCAGATGGTAGCCGGCCGGCTCGAGCCCCCACAGCGCGTGGTCGGCGGCGAACGTCAGCTTCACGAGCGGCCGCCAGAACGCGACCGAGTAGTAGCCGGGCATCAGCTCGTCCGTGAGCAGGCCGGGCAGGTCGGCAAGCGACCGCACGCGGCTGGCCGCGATCAGCGGGTAGGAGTCGAAGCCCAACAGGCCGAGATCGCGGATCCGCAGGAACAGCGCGGTCGCGACGGTCCCGATCGCGGCGAGCGCGATCAGGTGCGGCATGGAGCGCAGCCTGCCTCCGCCGGGCCCCGCGCTGCCGCTGTCGATGGAGGACAAGACCGCGTTCGCCCCTCTCGCGCGGGCGGATGATACGTGCGCGGCCCGGAGCCGGCAAGACGCCCGACCGTCCACCTGCAGCAGGTGCGGCACCGCCACCCACGCGAGCGCGATCACCGCTGGCGGCTCGCTCGTCTCCGCGGCACTCGCTGGTATCATGAGCGAGAATGCTGCGGCACACGCTCGGACGGGTCGTCTGTGGCGCGGCGCTCCTGGCCGCCCTGCTCGGCAGCGGGTCGTGCGCGGCGCCCCCGCAGCGCACTCGGCCGAACATCCTGTGGATCGTGTGGGACACCGTGCGGGCCGATCACCTCGGTCTCTACGGTCACACCCGCGACACGACACCGTTTCTCGACGAATGGGCGGCGGGAGCGCGCGTGTTCGACGACGCGCTGTCGGCCGCCGGCTACACGCTGCCCTCCCACGCCTCGATGTTCACCGGGCTGTTCCCGAGCGAGCATTGCACTCACAACGGCGCCCCGCGGCTGGCCGACGACTACGTCACGATCGCCGAGCTGTTGGACCGGGCCGGCTACCGGACCTACGCCTTCTCCGCCAACCCGCACGTCTCGGCTGCCGGCAACCTGGTCCAGGGCTTCGGCACGGTCGAGCACCCGTGGAGCGCCGGGCTCCACACCGAGGCGGTGGCGATCCTGCGCGAGAAGCTGCCGGAGGAGGACGCTTCGAGCGAGTTCGGCGAACGGCTGCGCGCGTTCGATCGCGGCGAGCTGCCGCTCACGGCGTGGCACGTCAAGGCCGCGGGCAAGCTGGCGCAGGGCGCGCTCCTGCGCTGGCTCGAGGCGGCCGGCGACGCGCGGCCGTACTTCGCCTTCCTGAACTACATGGAAGCGCACCGCCCCTATCTCCCGCCGCGCCGCTACCGCGAGCGGATGATGGCGCCCGACCTCGTTGCGAGGTCGTACGACGTGGACCGCTCCTGGATCCCGATGTGGGAGTACACGTTCGGGCTGCGCGAGTACGATGCGGAGGAGCTGGAGCTGACGCGAGCGACCTACGACGCCGCGATCGCGGAGCTGGACGACCATCTGCGCGAGTTGATCGGCTCGCTCGAGCAGCGCGGACATCTCGACGACACGATCGTGATCGTCACCTCGGACCACGGCGAGCACCTCGGCGAGCGGCACATGCTCGACCACCAGTACTCGCTCTATCAGCCGCTGCTGCGCGTGCCGCTCGTCGTGCGTTACCCGGCCGCCTTCGCCGCCGGCCGCGAGCCGGCGCCGGTGATGAACCTCGACCTGTTCCCCACCCTGCTCGAGCTGACCGGGGTCGCGCCTCCTCCTGGGCCACCGAGTCGGGCCGTGAGCTTGCTGCACCCGGAGGCCGGCCGCGCCCGCCTGGCCGAGGAGCCGTCCAGCTCGGAGCTGGGGGTGCGGATGGTGCTGGAGCGCCATCCCGGGTGGGACCCCACGCGCTGGCTGCGCCAGCTGCGCAGCCTCGTCGTCGGTCGGGACAAGCTGATCCGCGCCTCGGACGGCGAGCGCGAGCTGTTCGACCTCGCCGCCGATCCGTTCGAGGCGAACGACCTCGAGCCCGAGCGCCCGCAGCTCGCCGACTCGCTCGAGGCCGCGCTCGAGCGGGTCCACGGCTCGCTCCGGCATTGCACGCCCCAGCGCTCCGCCGACGTCCCGCTCACTCCGGAGCAGGTCGAGCTGCTGCGAGACCTGGGTTACGTGCGCTAGGGTTCCGAGTCGGATGTCCGGCAGCGATTGCGGCGAGCCATCGGCGGCGATCGCCGGGCACAGCGGGGTCCCACGCGCGAGCCGGCGCCGGCGAGCGGCGGCGAATGTCGGACCCGCGGGCGCAGGAAGCCGATCCTGATCGGCGCGCCGTGCGCCGCGCCAAGGTCGGTACGCAGTCCGCCACGGACGGCGGACCTCAAGGGTTGACGGTGACGGTCCCTTTCATCTCGTCGTGGATCTCGCAGTGGTAGTTGTAGACGCCGGGCGCCGTGAACGTCGCCTGGAACACGCCGTCGGGCGGGATCGTGCCCGACTCGAAGGTGGTTCCGTCGTTCGACTTCAGCAGGTGCCCCTCTCCCGACCCGCCGGCATAGGTGAAGTCGGCGTTGTACCACGTCACGGTGTTCTTGGTGGAGAGCGAGATCACGGCGTTGGACGGGGAGAACGCGTTCGCCCCCGCGTCCGCCGCGCCGGGAACGATGTCCACGTCGTGCGCCGGCGGGCTGCCGTTGTTCAAGGGATCGGTGTCCAGCGCGTCTTCACCGCCGCCGCCGCTGCTGCAGGACCAGAGCGCGGGGAAGAGGACGAGGAGCGCGAGCAGCGGCCCGTGGCGGGAGCATCGGTTGATCAAGGCGGCCTCCTGGCCGGGGCGCCGGCCCACCACCGGGCCCTCCTGGTGAAACCTAGGGCACGCGGACCCCATGTCAAGAAGCCGGCGCGACGCCGCGCTTTCCGGGAAGGCCGGGCGGCGTTATCATCTCGGCCAGCCCCGAGCCGAGCGCGATCGGGGTCCGGCGACGTTGCGGCGCCCGATCGTGTGCACCGCGCTCGCTCCCGGCCTGGAGCGGTGGGCGCGAGCGGAGCCCCGCGGTGGCGAGCGTGACCCGGAAAGGAGTGGCCGTGGAGACCTACTACTGCCCGCACGACCTCGCCCGGTTCGGCGAGATGGGGAAGAATCGCCCCGAGCTGTGGGAGAAGTACATGGCGTATTACAACGCCGTGTTCGCCGACGGAGCGCTGACCGAGCGCGAGAAGAGCCTCGTCGCGCTCGGCGTCGCCCACGCCGTGCAATGTCCGTACTGCATCGACGCCTACAGCGAGAAGTGTCTGGAGAAGGGCGCCGATCTGGACCAGATGACCGAGGCCGTGCACGTCGCCAACGCGATCCGCGGCGGGTCGTCGCTGGTCCACGGCGTGCAGATGCGCAAGGTCGCGGAAAAGCTGGGGATGTGAGGGAGGCGACGCCGCCGCGATGCCGAGCCTGATCCAGATCGGACATCCCCTCGCCGCCCCGCGGCGCCAGCTCGCGCTGCTCGACCGGCTCGGCCTGCCGGAGTTCGACGAGGTGCTGGAGCGACACGGCCTGCAGCCGCTCGCTACCGCGGAGCGGATCGAGGTGCTGCAGGTCAACGTCGGCAAGCTGTGCAACCAGACCTGCGCGCACTGCCACGTCGACGCCGGCCCCGACCGGCGCGAGGTGATGACGCGCGAGACGGCGGAGCAGGTGATCGAGCTGCTGCGGCGCCATCCGATCCCGACCCTCGACATCACCGGCGGTGCGCCCGAGCTGAACCCGAGCTTCCGCTGGCTGGTCGAGCAGGGACGGGCGCTCGGGCGGCGCGTGATCGACCGCTGCAACCTGACGATCCTGCTGGTGAAGGGGCAGTCCGACCTGGCCGAGTTCCTCGCCTCCCGGAGGGTCGAGGTGATCGCCTCGCTCCCCTCGTTCCGCACGGCGGGCACCGACGCGCAGCGCGGCGCGGGCGTCTTCGCCCGCAGCATCGAGGCGCTGCGCCGGTTGAACGCCCTCGGCTACGGCCGGGGCGGCGAGCTGCAGCTCGGCCTGGTGCACAACCCGGTCGGAGCGTTCCTGCCGGGCAACCAGGCGTCGCTCGAGCGCGACTACCGGCGCGAGCTGCGCGACCGCCACGGCGTGGTGTTCGACCGGCTGTACACGATCACCAACATGCCGATCAGCCGGTTCCTCGAGTTCCTCGAGCGCAGCGGGAACCTCGAGCGCTACATGCGCCTGCTGGTCCAGTCGTTCAACCCCGCCGCCGCCGGAGAGGTGATGTGCCGCAGCTACGTCAGCGTCGGCTGGGACGGCACGATCTACGACTGCGACTTCAACCAGATGCTCGAGATCCCGGTCGATCACGGGGCGCCGGCCACGCTCTCCGCCCTGCTTGCCGCGGACCACCTGCGCCGGCGCGTGCGCACCGCGCGCCATTGCTTCGGCTGCACCGCCGGGGCCGGGTCGTCCTGCGCCGGGGCGGTCGCCGGGTAGCGGTCGGGATGCCGCGGCGGAGGGGACCACGAGAATGCTGAAGCAGCGGATCGTCGGCATGGGCATCCTGACCCTCACCGCCTGCGCCTGCGGCGGACCGGGCGTCGACCGCAGCGGCGAGCGGCCGCCGGACGAGCGGCTCGCCGACGTCATCTACACCCAGACGTCGAGCATGCCCGGCGGCTACCAGTTCGCCGTCCACGTGTCGAGCCCGGACACCGGCTGCGAGCGCTACGCCAACTGGTGGGAGGTGATCGGCGAGGACGGTACCTTGTTCTACCGGCGCGTGCTCAACCATAGCCACGTCGACGACCAGCCGATCGTGCGGGCGGGCGGACCGGTCGTGGTCGATCCCGATGCGACCATCTTCGTGCGGGCGCACATGCACCCCGGCGGCTACGGGGGGAAGGCGATGAAGGGCTCGGTGAACGCCGGGTTCGAGCCGGTCGAGCTGCCCGCGGACTTCGCGGCAGGACTCGCCACCGAGCCGCCCCAGCCCGAGCGCTGCAAGCGCTGACGGCTCCGCTCGCCACCGGCCGCGGCGTGGTCGTGCGCCCGAGGGGCGCTAGAGCGCGACGCCGTCGCTGCGCGCGGTCAGCCGTGGGACGAAGCGCCCGGTGCGCGCCATGTAGCTCCGATACTCGTCGCCGAACCGCGCGACGAGGTGCTGTTCCTCCCGCCGCGTCCGGATCACGATCAGCGCGACCGCGATGACTCCGGTGACGAGGACGAAGGCGTTGGCCGTGGCGAGCGAGTTCGCCACGACCGCCAGCGCGGCCGCGGCGTAGAACGGGTGCTGCACCCAGCGGTACGGGCCCGCCGTCACGAGCGTATGCTCGCGCCGCGTGACCACCGTGTCGGTGAGGTTCTTGCCGAGGTTGTGGAAGGTCCAGACGATCAGCCCCCCGGTGATCACCCCCAACCCCGCCCCCGTCCAGCGCAGCCAGAGCGGCAGCGGGAACGCGGCCCACGCCATGCGCCGGGGATCGATCAGGTAGACGATCACGCCCACCATCCCGGCGACACCGATCGGGCGCAGCGTGAGGAAGATGAACCAACCCTCCTGTCGCCGGTCGAGCTTCTCGCCCGTCAGCTGCGACCGCACGCGGTAGAAGAGCGCGACCGGGGCCAGTACCGCGAATCCCACGAGGAGCACGGCGCGGAACGTGGGGTCGTGTTCCATCTACGTTCACCCTCATCGCCTTCGCTTCGACCTCGGGCCGGGAGACCACCGGCGAGCGGCGCCGGAGACGCTGCACAACTCGGTCGTTTGGAGCCCCGCCTCGATTCGCCCTGGAGAGGACATCCCTCCTCTTTCCTCCCCTCCTTCTCGTCCTTGACCCGCCGCTCGTTCCGCTGCGCCCTCCGCCCGGACCGAAGGTCGTCCGCATGCTTCCGAGCATATCGCGATCGGGACACGACCGCGCCAGATTGTCGTGCCGGTCGCAAATCTTGGACAGACGGCCCGGTTTGCGGTATCTAGTCTCCCGGGTTCGGCGCCGGTGCGGCCGGTCATCGGGGGCGATGGCGCGGTCGAACGGCGACGGCCGTGGGGGTGTCGATGCTTCTCCCGACTGCCAGACGTTCCGGTCGCGCCACGGCGGCGGCCGCGCTCGTGGCCTCCTTTCTCGCGACCGGAACCTCGGTTGCACAGCAGCCCGCTTCCGGGTCGGGCCCGCAGGATCCACGGATCGTCTCCGACGACCGCCGGGAGGGCGAGGACGACCGGATCCGCCGCCGCCTCGAGTGGTTCTACGGGTCGCGTCGGGCCGGCACGACGTCGGACGCGGAGATGTCCCGGCTGCGCAAAGCGGCCGTCGAAGCGACGCGCGAGGCGCTGAAGGTCCAGCGCGGGCGCCGGGCGGACGGCGCCGAGGTCGGCGGGTTCGGCCCGGACTCGTGGGTCTCGAAGGGGCCGTCGCCGTCGACGTTCGGCGGCTGGGACTTCGGCAACATCGCGGGGCGCACCGCGGCGATCGCCGCGGACTGGGCCGGAGGCATCCTCTATCTGGGGACGGCCTCGGGCGGCGTGTGGAAGTCGGCGAACGACGGGCTGACGTGGACCAGCATCTTCGACTCCGCCGGCTCGATGGCGATCGGGACGGTCGCCGTCGACCCGGGCGATCCGGACGTGATCTGGGTCGGCACGGGCGAAAACGTCAGCGGCTGCGAGTCGTACTTCGGCATCGGCCTGCTGCGCAGCCCGGACGCGGGCCAGACGTGGGAGCTGCGCAACGGGAGCGGGGCGGCGACGCTCGACGACCTGTCGTCGTTCGCCGACGTCGCGATCGACCCGCGCGACCCGGACCGGCTCGTGGTCGGCGGCCGGATCCGCGGCTGCGTCGACGGTGCGAGCGCGCCGGGCGGCATCTTCACCACCGCCGACGGGGGGCTGACCTGGACCGAGCGCCTGGCCGGATCGGAGGTCTACGAGATCGCACGCGACCCGGCCGTGCCCGACACGCTGTGGGCCGCGACCTCCTCCGGCGTGTACAAGTCGGCCGACAACGGCGTCGGCTGGACGCTGCAGACCGCATCCGGGCTGCCGAACGGCAACGTCGGCCGCACCGAGATCGCGATCGCGCCCTCCAACGGCAACGTCGTCTACGCCCTGTTCGACTTCGGCAGCAACTCCTTCTGGCGGACGACGAACGGCGGCGCCTCGTGGACCCAGATGTCGAGCGGGAGCGACGCCTGCGACGGGCAGTGCTGGTACAACATGGTCCTGCGGGTCGATCCGACCGACCCGAGCGTGGTCTATCGCGGCACGATCCGCCTGTTCAAGACGGTGAACGGCGGCGCGAGCTGGTCGGCGCTGACCAGCACCTGGGGCCCGGGCCAGGACGTGCACCAGGACACGCACGTGCTGCTCGTGCACCCGACGCTGCCGGACACCTTCTACGTCGGCTCCGACGGCGGGCTGTGGAAGAGCCAGGACGGCGGTGCGAGCTTCACCAATCGCAACGGCAACCTGAACATCACGCAGTTCTACGCGGTCGGCACGCGCGCCACCGATCCGGAGTCGGTCATCTGTGGCGGCGCCCAGGACAACAGCTCGCTGGCCCGCACCACGTCGAACGTCTGGGACCTGCAGTTCGCCTCGGGCGACGGGTTCGTCTGCCAGATCGACCCGCAGGACCCCGACTATGCCTACGTCACCTCCTACCCGAACGGCGGCTTCCCCAGCGTCTACCGCTCGACGACCGGGCTGTTCGGCGGCTATTCCGAGATCACGTTCGGCAACGGGATCGTCAACGGGGAGAGCTCGAACTGGGTCACCCCCTACCTGCTCGACCCGAACAGCCCGAACGTGCTCTACCTCGGGACGCAGCGCATGTACCGCTCGACGAACCACGGCTCGTCCTGGACGCCGCAGGGGTCGGGGGACTTCACCTCGGGCGGCTCGAACTCGCTCGTGTCGATCGACCTCAACCCGAACTTCCCGAATCACCTCTACACCGGGAGCACCGACGGCCGCGTCTGGCGCAGCGAGAACTCCGGGACCAACTGGACCAACATCAGCGCCGGGCTTCCGTCGCGGAGCATCAACGACGTCGCCTCGGACCCGGCCGATCCGGACCGCGCGTTCGCGGTGGTCGGCGGCTTCAACACCGCCCATCTGTGGGAATGGACGCAGGCCGGCGGCTGGATCGCGCGCGGGGGCGGGCTGCCGAACGTGCCCGCCAACTCCGTGCTGATGCTCGGCTCGAGCGACCTCCTGGTCGGCAACGACGTGGGCGTCTTCCGCAGCACGGACGGCGGGCTGAGCTTCGCGCCGTACGTCGAGGGCTTCCCGCTAGGGACGGTGGTCACGGATCTGAAGCTCGACCTGCCGGACGTGGTGACCGCCGGCACCTACGGCCGCGGCGCCTGGCAGGTCCACGTCGACCCGGCGGCCGCGCTCGTCGGCTACGATTCGATCGTGCTGCCCCTGGCCCAGGAGGACGGGGACGGCGACGACAAGGTCGAGCCGGGCGAGACGTGGAGCGTCGAGCCGGTGCTGCGCAACCTGGGCGGGCTGACCGCGCTCGGCGTGACGGCGCGGCTCGCGGCCGCCACTCCGGGTGTGACCGTGCTGGAGCCGGCGATCGGCCAGTTCGGCGACCTCGCCGGGGGGGAGTCGGCCCCGCCGCTCGCGCCGTTCCGCTTCACCGTCGACCCCACCTTCCCCTGCGGCGACAGCGCGTTCTTCGACCTGGTCGAGATCCACTCGACGAACGAGCCCGGGAGCTATCCGGACGCGCTCGCCGCGTTCTCGGTGAAGGTCCTCAACCACATCTTCCAGCCCGGTGGAGGAGGCGGAGGAGGAGGGAGCGCTGCCGCTCCGCTGGTCCTCGGGACGGCATCGCTCCGGACCTCGAGCCCCCGGCTCGTCGCCGGTCGAGTCTGGCTCCACGCCGCCGGCACGGACTCAGGCGGGGGAACCGGCGTCGAGATCCCGCACCGGGCGATCGCCGTGCGGGCGGTGGCCGCGGATCGCATCGGCGGCCAGCCCGAGCGGCACGAAGACGGGCGCACTGCGGGTGCGATCGCCGGCAAGCTGGTCATCGACGCCCGGCCCGACGGCCGCGACGAGTACCTGGCGCTCGAGCCCGGCGCCTTCGCCGGCTCGTTCGACCTGACGCGCTACCGAGGCCAGCGCGCCTGGCTGGGCTACGTACAGGAGGCCGGCCCGGCGGGCCCCGCCGTCGACCGGCTCGAGTTCGTCACGCTCGCCCCCGGAGAGCCGATCTGCCACGTCACGCCCTGGCCGGGCAGCGTTCCGGACTCGTTCTTCCGCCGCGTCGGCGCGGACGTCGAGGCGAGCTGGGCCGACTCGTGCAACCTGGGCGAGCTGAGCCAGACCTACTCGGTGCAGGCGGGCGATCTCGACCTCCTGCAGTCGACCGGCGTCTACACGCACGCTGCGCTGGGCGGGCTGTGCGACCGGCTCTCCCCGGCGCTGTTCGCTCCGGGGGCGGGGAACGAGTACTACCTCGTCGTTCCGAACGCGGCGGGCCGGGAGGGCGGGCACGGCTCGACCTCGAGCGGCGAGCCGCGTCCGCACCTCGACGAGAGCTGCGGCGAGCCGCGGGAGGCGAGCTGTCCGTAGGGCCCTTCGGCGGACGTCGCCGGGGAGGCCCGCGGGGATCGACGGCTGCGACCGTTGGCCCCGTCCGGACGCCGGCGGGGCCCGGGAACCACCGCGGGACGGGGCTCTTCGCCCGGTCCTTGACAATCCCCCGCTCGTCCCGTACCATGCCCGCAGGTTCTGGCCCGCATTCTCTCGTACAGAAACGAAAGCATGACGCGCCGAAGCCGATGGCGTGCCGAGGCACGTGTCCGACCCGTCGTTTCGGGTCGACGGCCAGAACCCGGAAACGGCGACCGGTTGGGCGCCAGGAGTTCGAGCATGGGTACCAGGCTGTACGTCGGCAATCTTCCCTTCACCGCGGAGGAAAGCCAGATCCGTGATCTCTTCACCGGCAGCGGCCGCGTGGTCACCGAGGTCAAGCTCGTGACCGACCGCGAGACGGGCCGGCCGCGCGGCTTCGGCTTCGTGGAGATGGGCAGCAGCGAGGACGCCGACGGCGCCATTCGCGATCTGAACGGCCACGACTTCGGTGGCCGGGCGCTGACCGTGAACCAGGCGAAGGAGCGTTCGAACGGCGGTGGCGGTGGTGGCTTCGGCGGCGGCAGAGGCCGCTACTAGCCCTCGTCGCTTCTCGACGGAATTCGGTCGGGGCACCTCTTCGGAGGTGCCCCTTTTTTTTGCCGCGGCGGCCCGTGCCTAGCCGCGCAGCCGCGCCACCAGTTGCTGGATCTCCCGCTCCGCATCGGCGGTCGCGTGCTCGCGCCGCAAAGCGGCCTTGGTGCGGCGGAGATGCTTCCGCACCGAGCGCGGCAGGCGCTTCCGCTTCCCTGCCGCGGGCTTCGTCACCGGCTTCGACGTTGTCTTCGCTGCGCCCTTGACGACACTCGTCATGTCTTCCTCTGACCCCTCGTGCCTCGACCGCCGTTGCTCATGCGACCGTCGAGGTCGCCGAACTCCCCAGGACTAGCACACGCCGACCCGATCAACAAGGAGATCGACGCCGGATCGCGCCTCCGCACCCCGCCGGCCGGTCGTCATGTATGCTGGGCACCAGCATGTCCACGCCGGAGCCGCAACGGGTCACGCTGCTGCTGGGCGAGATCGGTCGCGGGAACCGCCGCGCCGCCGAGGAGCTCCTGCCCCTGATCTACGACGAGCTGCGGCGGCTCGCGCGGTCGCGCATGGCGCGGGAGAAGCCGGGGCAGACGCTCCAGCCCACGGCGCTCGTCCACGAGGCCTACCTGCGCCTGGTCGGAGACGCCGACGTGCGGTGGGACGGACGCGGTCATTTCTTCGCGGCGGCGGCCGAGGCGATGCGGCGCATCCTGATCGAGCGCGCGCGCCGCCACGCCCGCCTGCGACACGGCGGAGGGGGGCAGCGCGTCACGTTCGACGAGGCGCGGATCGCGGGGACGGAGGCGTCGGCCGAGCTGCTCGCGATCGACGAGGCGCTCGCGCGGCTCGAGACCCGGGACCCGGCGATGGCCGGCGTGGTCAAGCTGCGCTACTACGCCGGCCTGTCGGTCGAGGAGTGCGCCGCGGCGCTGGGCCTGTCGCCGCGCACGGTGAACCGGCTGTGGACCGCGGCGCGGGCGTTCCTCCGGCGCGAGATCACCGGCCGCGAAGGCGACTGATGGCGCCCGGGTCCGACGAGCGCTGGGAGCGCATGTGGGAGCTGTTCCACGAGGCGCTCGCGCTGCCGCCGCACGAGCGCGCGGAGCTGCTCGAGCGCCGCTCGGCCGGCGATGCCGCGCTGCGGCGCGAGGTCGAGCAGCTGATCGCGGCCCACGCCGGCGAGGAGTCGTTCCTGGCGCACCCGGCGAGCCTGCCGCCCGATACGGCGGAGGACGACGCGGACTCGACGGACCCCCGTATCGGCGACCACGTCGGCGCCTACCGCATCGTCGACGTGATCGGCGAGGGCGGCATGGGGATCGTCTTCCTGGCCGAGCAGCAGGAGCCGTTGCGGCGCCGCGTGGCGCTGAAGCTGGTCAAGCTCGGCATGGACACGCGCGAGATCGTGGCGCGCTTCGAGACCGAGCGGCAGGCGCTCGCGCTGATGAGCCACCCCAGCATCGCGCGCGTGTTCGATGCCGGGATCGGCCCGGGCGGGCGGCCGTACTTCGTGATGGAGCACGTCGCCGGCGTGCCGATCACCCAGTTCTGCGACGAGCACCGGCTGACCGCGCGCGAGCGGATCGAGCTGTTCCTCCCCGTCTGCCTCGCGATCCAGCACGCGCACCAGAAGGGAATCGTCCACCGCGATCTCAAGCCGTCGAACGTCCTCGTCGGCTTCGACGCGGACCGCCCGCTCCCCAAGGTGATCGACTTCGGCGTCGCCAAGGCGATCCACGGGCTGCACGGCGGGCCCGTCCCGCACACCGAGGTCGGCCGTCTGATCGGCACGCCGGAGTACATGAGCCCCGAGCAGGCCGAGATGTCGCCGCTCGACGTGGACACGCGCACGGACGTCTACTCGCTGGGCGCGGTCCTGTACGAGCTGTTGACGGGGACGCTGCCGTGGGACAGGGGCGCGCTCTCCGCGACGGACCCCGCCGAGATCCGCCGCTTCCTGCGCGAGCAGCAGCCCCCGCGCCCCAGCAGCCGCGTGGGCCGGCTGGGCGAAGGCGCGCGGTCGATCGCCGAGCGCCGGCGCACCGAGCCGCGCGGCCTGCGGGCGCTGCTCGCGGGGGACCTGGACTGGATCCTGATGAAGGCCCTGGAGAAGGACCGCACGCGGCGCTACGCGGCGGCCTCGGAGCTGGCCGCCGACCTCGAGCGGCACCTGCGCCAGGAGCCGGTCCTGGCCTGTCCGCCGGGCGCGGCCTATCGCCTCGGCAAGTTCGTGCGCCGCAACCGCGCGCTCGTGGCCGGCGCGGCCGCGGTCGCCGCCACCCTCGTCATCGGCGTCGTGGGAACCGCGGGCCAGGCGCTGCGCGCGACCCGCGCGGAGCAGCGGGCGCGAGCGCGGGCCGCCGAGGCCGAGGCGGTGAACGCGTTCCTGCTCGACATGCTCGGCCAGGCCGATCCGGCGATCAACCCGTCGGGACGGGAGGTCACGCTGCGCCAGGTCCTGGACCAGGCGGCGCGCAGGGCGCCCGGCGCGTTTCCCGGGCAGCCCGGCGTCGAGGCCGAGGTGGAGCGGGCGATCGGCTCGACCTACCGCAGCCTGGGACAGCTCGAGGCGGCCGAGACCCACGTCCGGGCGGCGTTGCGGCTGCACGAGACGGACCCGGCCCGCGATCCGGAGCGCGCGGGAGAAGCACGGCTGGCCCTGGCCGACGTGCTCTTGACGCGGGGCGAGTACGTCGCCGCGCAGGAGGCGTGCGACCAGGCGGGCGCGACGTTCGGCGCGATCGATCCGGCCCACCCCGCGCTCGTCCGCGTGCTGCGGCTGCGGGCCGACGCGCGGCAGTTCGCCGGCGACCTCGCGGGGGCCGCTCCGCTCTACGAGCAGGCGCTGGCCCTCGTGCGCCGGATCCATTCCGAGCCGCACGCCGACGTGGCCGGGGTCCTGGCCGGGCAGGCCCTGCTGCTCAAGCGCCTGGGCCGCCCCGCGGAAGCGCTGGGCCTGCACGAGGAGGCGATCCGCATCTACCGCGAGATCGAGCGCGGCGACGACCCCAACCTGGCGGCCGGGCTCGCCAACCTCGCGACCGTGTACGAGGACCTGGGGCGGATCGAGGATGCCGAGCGCACCGTGGGCGAGGTGCTCGCGATCCAGCGGCGCCTGTTCGGCGACGAGCACCACTCGGTCGCGACCACGCTCAACAACCTGGGGAACCTCGAGCTCCGGCGCGGCGACCCGGCAAGGGCGGAGTCGCACCTGCGCGAGGCGCTGGCGATGAGCCGTCGGCTGCTCGGCGAGCGGCACCCGCAGGTCTCGACCGTGACGGACAACCTGGCCAGCGCGCTGGCCGCCGCCGGGCGCCACGCCGAGGCCGAGGAGCTGTATCGCGCCGCGCTGGCGCTGCGCCGCGAGCACGAGGGCGAGGATCATCCGGGCGTCACGTTGAGTCTGAACAACCTGGCGGCGCTGTTGCGCTCGAAGGGCGATCTGGACGGCGCGGCGGCGATGTTCCGCGAGGTGATCCCGCGCTTCCGCCGGCAGTACGGCGCGGACCACCCGAACGTGGTGATCGCCGTGCACAACCTGGGCAAGACGCTGATGGACGCCGGACGGCTGGAGGAGGCGGAGCCGCTGCTGCGCGAAGCCGCGAGCCGCGCCGAGACCGCCCTCCCTCCGGCCAACCCGGCGCGCCACTTCGTGCGCGGCAGCTACGGTCGCTGCCTGCTGCTGCTCGGACGGCCCGACGAGGCGCGAGCGCTGCTCGTGCCGGCTCACGACGCGGTCGCGGCGTCTCTCGGTCCCGAGCACCCGCGCGTGAAGGAGCTGGCCGCGGCGCTCGTCGATCTGGACGCGCGCCGCCGCTGAGCTTCAACGTCCGAGCGTGACCAGGTCCCCGCGCTGGGGCGGGACGCCCTGCTCCGGCAGGAAGCCGCCGAACGCGACGTTGGCCTCCACGCTCTCGACGACCACGCTGCCGATCGCCTGCTTGCGCGCGCCGAGCACGCGGCCGGTCGAAGGGTCGGTCAGCACCTGGGACAGGCGATAGACGGCGAACGTGTCGCCGATCTCGACGCCCGCCTCGGCTCCGGCGTTGATCGCGACCTCGCCGTCGGCGAAGTCCACGACGCTGCCCGACCAGGGCTCGCTCGCGATCTCGTCGGCGAAGCGCCGCACCGCCTGCTCGAGCGCCGCCCGCGCGGCCTTCCCGAGCGGCGTCCGCTGGAACGAGTCCTGGCCCAGGCTCACGCCCTCGAGCTCGACGTCGGCGTCCAGTGCGCGCGACACGATCTCCTCGCGCACGTGGAACGCGGTGACGGTCTGACCCGTGGTCGTGTCCATCACGCGCACGTCGATGCCGACCGCGCCCACGCTCTTGCGCCGCCCGAGGCCGAACGGGATCGAGCCCGAGACGCCGAGGCCGAAGCCGCCGCCGCGCTCGGCCTCGCCGAACTCGGTCAGGTGGCCGAGGATCACGTAGCGCGCCCCGATCAGCTCGGCCGGCACGGCGCCGCCCGCCGCGTTGACCATGCCGCCGGCCGCCAGCTCCTGCTCGGAGAAGACGCTCGACAGCTGGTTGCGCTCGACGACGACGAAGCTCCGCGACTCGACCAGTGCCGTCGTCAGCATCGCGGCCAGCCCCCCGCCGACGTCGGTCGAGCCGTAGCCGTGCTGGAAGTCGCTCTTGACCGTGAACGGGCCGACGGCCACGCTGCGCCGCGGGCCGGCGAGCGCCGGTCGCGGTTTCGGCGCCGACTCGGCCCCGCGCTCGACGCGCTTGTCCCGGGCCAGCGCGTCCTGCGCCCCGCTCCCGGCAAGCAAGGCGCCCAGCACCAAGATCCCCAGCCTGTGGATTCTCTCGCGCTCCGATCGACCTCGCCTCATGGCCGTCCTCCTCTCGCCTCGCGGTCTCCCCTACCCATGCGACGTCCGGGGGAGTACCGCGCCACGGCGACCGGAGCCGCCGCGGGGCCGCCGGCCTACGCGGCGCCCCGAGACGCAACGGACCCTACCGCGGCCAGGGTTCGGGCTGCGTTCGCCGCAGCTCCATGGACAGGCCACGTGTTTCCGGGCGGCGGACGGCCACGTCGGACGCCGGTGGGCAGCGGCAGTCCCCGCTCCCGCCGGCCGCGGTGGATCCGCGGTGGCGAGCCGCCGTGCCGTCCGTCGCTTGGCTTGCGTCGGTTGGGTGCAGCCGGGTGGACGGGCCGGGGCCGGGCCGCTCAACGGGGGGCGGGGCCGGTCCGGGGCGGCGGGCGGCGGCAGCACTTCTTGAACTTGACGCCGCTGCCGCAGGGGCAGGGCGAGTTGCGGCCGAAGCGCGGCCGGCCGCGGCCGATCTCGCGCCGGATCGCCCGGGCGCGGGCCCTGAGGTCCTGGCGGAACACCCGCTCGAGCGCGGCGTAGAGCTGCGGGTGCTTCTGCCGCATCACGCCGGGGCGCTGGAAGAAGTACTCGCTCGTGACCGCGAAGAACTCGGCCGGGCTGGTCGCCGCGTAGGGATCGATGTCCGACTTGCCGGCGTCGATCTCCAGCATCTTGCGGCGCATCAGCTCGATCCAGGGGCCGACCGTGCGGCGATCGAGCCCGGCTCCGGGGACCCCGTCGATGTCCCCGTCCGACTTGTCCACGAGGTGCGCGAACTCGTGGATCCCCACGTTGCGCTTGTCGCCCGCGTTGCGGAAGCCGTCGATCAGATCGGGCCGGGAGAGGATCATCAGGCGGTTCAGCGTGCCGCTGCCGACCATCCCCAGCGTGCGATGCTCGCGTGTGTTCCCGAACGAGAACTCCTCGTCGAAGCGCTGCGGATAGATCAGGATCTCGCTGATCTCGTCCCACTCCCACTCGGGAAAGCCGAAGATGGGGATGATCGCGCTCGCCGCCGCGAGCACGCGGGTCGTCGTGTCCAGCTCGAGCTTGATGCCGGTGATGCGCTTCTCGCCGAGGAACACCTGCAGCAGGCGGCGAAAGCGCTCCCGTGCCGGCGGCTCGAGCGCGCGGTAGAAGACGACGTCCTGGACCAGGACCGCCTCCCACTCCGGCGGAAAGGGCTGGCTTGCGAGCCGGCGGCGGAGGCGGATGCGGCGCGTCAGCCCGGCGTACACGAGCGCGGCGGCGGCGACCGGCGACGACAGCGCCAACCACGGAGGCGCCGCGAGCGCGCCCAGCACGGCGGCCACGAGAAAGGCCAGGCCCGCGAACGCGATCGCGGCGCGGCGCGTGCGCCGCTCCCATGCGTGGAACAGGTCGGTCGTGCCCCCGGGGTCGTCGACGTTCACCGTGAGTCGCCTCCGGCCCGCGTGCGAACGCCGGACGTGCCGCGTCGGGACCCTAGAACCACACGCGGAATCCCCCGTGCAGGCCGCTGTCGATCTCCGCCGTGGCCCGACCGTGACCGAAGTCGACCTCGACGCTTCTCGCGCCCACGAACACCTTGGCCTTGCGCAGCACGCGGTAACCCGCCTCGACGCCGACCCGGTGGAACGACTCCGCGTCGCCGGTGAGGAGAATGTCGGGGGCATAATGGGCCGCCAGCCGCAGCTCGAACCGATCGTGGCTCGGCCAGGACAGTTCCGCGAAGCCTCCCAGGGCCAAGCCGACCTCGCTGTCGCCATCCCCGTCCAGACCGACGGCCTCGCCTCCCACTCCCGCGCGCAGCTTCGAGAGCTTGGGCTTCGTCGAGATCGGCCCGGTGACGTGCAACGAGGACGACACGACGTCTCCGTCGTCCCCGTGCAGCCAGGACAGGCCCCACAGAGCGTCCCCGCCGTGGAACCACCGCAGGTAGCCCGCCTCCACGGCGTCACCGTTGATTCGAACCTCGGCGCCGTGCTCTGCCGCCCACGCCGGCGCTGCGGCCAGCACGAGCACGACGACGACCCGGATCGGGATCATCGAATGGCGCGACACGCTTTCTCCCCGCCGGTCGCCGCTGTGGCGACCCGTCGTTCCCTCGGGCCGGCGCGCCTCGACCTCGCGGCCGCCGGGTCCAAGGGAGATTCTGCGCGGCGAGCGCAAGAGCCGGGGCGTCCTTGCTGCCCTCGATCGCGGGAACAGCATAACCGCGATCGCCGGTGTGCCGGCTCAGGACCCCTGTGATCCAATGCCCGAGGCATGGCGACCGATCGAATCACCCGCGCCGAGGCCGAGCGGCTGCTCGAGCTGGCAAACGAGGCACGCTGGCCGCTTCCGTCGTCCTCCGGGAGCCCCGAGCGGCTGCTGGGCCTGCTCGACCGGCTCCGTGAGGACACCGGCACGCTCGACGTGCAGGGCGTGCGCCCGCACGGCGATTCCGGCGTCACGATCGTCATCGACACCGGCCGGCACCCCGAACCGTTGCAGCTCATCCTCGACCTCGAGCCGGACGAGCCGCACCGCATCGCGCGCATCGAGGTCCTCATCGGGGACTGAACGGAAGTCGTGGGTCAGTTGGACACTGGAGCCGACCCCGTACCGACCGCGACACCCGCGGCTCCGCGGCGCGCACGCACGAGGAGCTGTTCCGAGAGCAGCATCGCCGGGTGCAGCATCCAGCGCCGGAGGTCGCGCTCGCCCGCCCGCCTCTCCCCGGCCCCGCGCCGGGTCTCGAACCACGTGGCCAGCGCCACCAGAGGGTACAGCGCCATCCAGCCGCAGTGCCGCAGCTTCACGCGCGTGTAGCCCAGGCCGTTCAGCTCGAGGCCCGCCTGGTGCAGCAGCGTGTGGAGCAGCGGGAAGTCGACCGGGCTCACGTGGTAGGCGTAGAGGTCGTCGCGGGGCACGTCCCAGCCGGGCCGCCGCCGGATCAGCTTGTGCGTCCCGGTCCACAGGAAATGCGCCCGTGAATGGAGCCGCTGGACGTTGGGGGTGGTGAGCACGAGGTGGCCGTCCGGCCGGAGCACCCGGCCGGCCTCGTGGATCACCACGTCGTGAGCGCCGAGATGTTCGAGCACCTCGACCAGCAGCACGACGTCGAAGCTGGCCGCCGCGTACGGCAACGGACGGCGCAGGTCGACATCACCGTCGACCAAGGCGGGGTCGAGATGTACCGGCTCGCCCTCCAGGATGTAGTCGTCGTCGCGGAAGCGGGTCCCGCGCACCGTACACCCGTCTCGTTGCAGCAGCGCCAGCACCTCCCCGCTCCCGCAGCTCAGGTCGAGCACGCGGAGGTGCGGGAAGCCCGGCAGGAGGCGCACCGCATCGTGAACGGCGGCCGTGACGAACGGCTGCGGCACGGGCCGAATGCTCGCACCACGCCGCCGCGCGCGCAATGCGGCATCCCGCCGCCAGCCTCGCGCAGCGACCCTTGCGGCGTCAACCGGCGTGCTCGAGTCCCACCTTGACTTGCGGGCACGGAGGCGACTAGTCTCGCGCCACCGGACGTCGCGCCCGGCGACGGGGGGTCATGAGCAGCGACGGCGACGCGATCGTCGAGCCGCGGCCGATCGAACCCGAACGACTCGGGCCGCTGGGCGAGCCGGGAGGATCGGCCGGCCCGGGAACGCTGTTCCCCGGCGACACGCGATGGTTCGGTGCCGACGAGATCGAGCGCCGTCGGAGGATCTGGCAGGCTCTCGCCTCCCGAATGCAGGTCGTGTGCGCGCCGGGCGAGCAGGTGGTCTACGTGGCGAGGGGCTACCGCGGTCTCACCTCCGGGATGTACCTCGGTCTCGGCTTGCTCGCGCACCGCTACCATCAGGTCACGCTGGTCGTCACGGACCGCCGCTTGATCGAGGTTCTGCACCGCCTCGACGGCGTGAAGCTGGAGACCTGCACCCGTGGATTCTCGTGGTCCGCGACCCGCTCGATCCGCTCGGGAATCAAGGGACTGGTCGTCCGGGGTCTCGATGGCAGGCGCACACGCTGGAGGCTGCGCAGCCGCGGGGACCGGCGGATCATGAAGATCCTGGCGCCCCGCATCGAGCAGCAACTGCTCGGCGCCGGCGCGTCGCCGTCATCGTTCCCGGTCGAGCACTGCCCGGCGTGCATGGCCGAGCTGCCGTCCGCGGAGGGGCCCTGCGACGCGTGTGGCGCCCTCGTGCGGTCCGCGCGACTCGCGACAAAGCTGTCCGTTGCCGTTCCCGGCGGCGGCCTGGCGTACGTGGGGCACCCGGTGCTGGCAGCCGTCGATTTCGCCGGTGAGGCGATGATCCTGGTGTTCGTCGCGCTGGGTCTGGCCACTGCGGCCAACGGGGTGGAGATCGCGGGCCTGGCCATCGTGGGCGCGCTCTTCGGAATTCTGACCAAGCTCGAAAGCGTCCACGTCTCGCGGCTTCTCGCCGCGAGGCGCCGACCCGAGACCCAGGAACGCCGCGACAAGTTCCACACGCTCGGCCGCATCGGTGCCGTGCTGTCCCTCGTGGCGATTGCGGGTGCGGCGCTCGGAACCGGACGCCTGGCCGACCGGATCGACCACGACCTCGACTTCGAAGCGGCGACTGGCTGGAGCGGCACGCGTGCGCCGAGCGCGTGGCAGATCTTCCCCGGCGACCCGGCCGGGCGCTCGGAGTGGACCCACGAGGACGGTTTCTCGGTCGCCGTCCTGGCTTACACGAGGGATTCGGTAGGGGAGCCGGAGGCCTTCGCGCACGCATTCGTCCGTGAGGAGGAGCGGAGCGGCGGGACGATCGTCGATCGCGGTTCCGACCTTCCCGGCGGCTTCACGGGACTCCGCCTCGTCGAGCGCTTCACCGCGGAGGACGGCGCCCCGCTGGTGCTCGTCGTCTATCTCGTCGTCGACCCCAACGGCGGCGACGTGCACCAGGTCTACGCCATCGCCGAGGCGCCGTTCGGCGAGGACGCCGCGCGGCTGGTGCGCTCGCTGCTGACGACTGGGCGCTGGATCGACGCGGTCGAACCACGGGGCTGACGAGTTGCTCGCGATATACGACTCGGTCCGACTTCGAGGGCGTACGAGACGGTGGCGCGGTCGAGGAACACTTTGCGATCTCGGAGCTGACACCGGCCGGCCAGGCGCTCAGGGACAGCACCCGTGGCTGAGATCTACTTTCTGATCTTTTGGATTCCCGCGGCGGCGTCGACGGTCGGCATCTGGATCGCATGGTCCTGCGGTATCTTGCGCCGGCCGATCCTGGTTCTCGCGTGGTTTGGCGTCGCCCTGCTTCTGCAACTCGTCGCATACAGGTTCTCGCCAGGCTGGGCGATGGGTCTCGTGCTTCAGACCGTTCTGGCGCTGTACCTCGCGATTCGCATGAAACTCGATCTGTGATTCGGACGGCGCGAGGGTCGGCCCGGTCTCGGCCTCGGTCAGGCGTGTTGGAACCCCCTTCTCGTCCGGCTCCGACCAGCGTAGACTCCCGCCAGCCATGATGGATGCGACGGGCGGCGCGGACGGGGCGGAGCCGGATCCGACCAAGCTCGAGTTCTCCGGCGAGGAAGCCTCCGGGCTCGGCGGCGGCGAGCGGGTCGGTCCCTACCGCTTGCTGCAGAAGCTCGGCGAAGGCGGCATGGGCGAGGTCTGGCTGGCCGAGCAGCAGGAGCCGGTCCGGCGCCAGGTCGCGCTCAAGGTGATCAAGCACGGGATGGACACGCGGCACGTCGTCGCGCGCTTCGAGGCCGAGCGCCAGGCGCTGGCGCTGATGGACCACCCCGCGGTGGCCAAGGTGTTCGACGCCGGCGCGACGCCGCGCGGCCGGCCCTATTTCGTGATGGAGCTCGTGCGCGGCGTGCCGATCACCGAGCACTGCGACCGGCACCGGCTGACCGGCCGCGAGCGGCTGGAGCTGTTCTGCCGGGTCTGCGAAGGCGTGCAACACGCGCACCAGAAGGCGATCCTCCACCGCGACCTCAAGCCGTCGAACGTGCTGGTCTCGATCCAGGATGGCCAGGCCGCGCCGAAGATCATCGACTTCGGCGTGGCCAAGGCGACCTCGCAGAAGCTGACCGACAAGACGATGTTCACCGAGCTGGGCGTCCTGATCGGCACGCCGGAGTACATGAGCCCGGAGCAGGCCGAGCTGTCGGGGCAGGACGTGGACACGCGGACGGACGTCTACTCGCTGGGAGTGCTGCTGTACGAGCTGCTGGTCGGCGCGTTGCCGTTCGATTCGAAGGAGCTCCGGAGCGGCGGTGCCGAGGCGCTCCGCCGCAAGATCCTGGAGGCCGAGCCGCCCAAGCCGAGCACCCGCCTGGGCACGCTGGGGAAGCGGTCCGCGGAGCTGGCGAATCGCCGGCGGGTCGACCTGCCCACGCTGCGGCGCCAGCTCCGGGGCGACCTGGACTGGATCGCGATGAAAGCGCTGGAGAAGGAGCCGGGGCGCCGCTACGGCTCGCCGGCGGAGCTGGCGGCGGATCTCGAGCGGAACATGAAGGACGAGCCAGTGCTGGCCGGCCCTCCGTCGGCGTCCTACCGGGCCGGGAAGTTCGTGCGACGGCATCGGGTTGGAGTGAGCGTCGCGGCCGCGGCTGTCGTGGTGCTGATCGGCTTCGCGGCGACGATGGCGGTGCAGGCGGGCCGGATCGCCGCCCAGCGCGACCGCGCCGACCGCGAGCGCGACGCCTCGGACAAGGTGTCGGAGTTCCTGGCGAACATGCTGGGCGGCGTGAAGCCGGACGCGTTGGGGATTGCGCTGTGGGAAGACCTGCGCGAGCGGGTGGCCGAGGTGCGGCGCGGGCGCGGCGCGCCCCAGGAGACGATCGACGCCGCGGTGGTCTCGCTGGACGAGGTGCTCGCGGGGGTGAACGCCACGGACGCGGCGCTGCGCCTGCTGGACGAGCAGGTCCTGGCGCGCGCCGGAGAGACGATCGAGCGGGAGATGGCGCAGGAGCCGTGGATCGCCGGGAGGCTCGAGAACACCCTCGGGGAGACCTACCGGAAGCTGGGGTTGTACGCTGCGGCGGAACGCCACGCCCAGCGCGCGGTGGAGATCCGGGAGCGGGCGCTCGGCGCGGACCACGCGGACACCCTCGCCTCGATGATCAACCTGGCCAACGCCTACTACAGCCAGGGCCGGTACGCCGACGCCGAGAAGCTCCACCGCGAGGCGCTCGAAGGCCAGCGCCGGGTGCTCGGACCGGACCACCCGAAAACGCTCAAGTCCATGGTCAATCTGGCAAACCCGTGCTACAGCCAGGGCCGGTACGCCGAGGCCGAGAAGCTCCTTCTCGAGGCACTCGAGATCCAGCGCCGGGTGCTCGGCCACGACCACCCGGACACGTTCGCGCCCATGAGCAACCTGGCTGCCGTGTACTCCGCCCAGGGCCGCCACGCCGAGGCCGAGACGTTCAACAAGGAGACGCTCGAGGTCCGGCGGCGCGTCCTCGGCCCGGACCACCCGAGCACGCTCATGTCGATGGGCAACCTGGCCGGCGTTTACTCCGTCCGGGGCCGCTACGCCGAGGCCGAGGCGCTGCTCCTCGAGACACTCGAGCTGATGCGCCGGGTGCTCGGCCAGGACCACCTGGAGACGCTCCGGGTCATGGGCAACCTGTCCATCACCTACACCGCCCAGGGCCGCTACGCCGAGGCCGAGAAGCTCGGCCGCGAAACGCTCGAGATCCGGCGCCGGGCCCTCGGCCCGGAGCATCCGGACACGCTCGGTTCGATGCACGACCTGGCCGACGCGTACAAGGGCCAGGGTCGGTACGCCGAAGCCGAGAAGCTCGGGCGCGAGACGCTCGAGATCCAGCGCCGGGTGCTCGGCCAGGACCACCCGCAGACGCTCGGCTCCTTGTACAACCTCGGGGCCGTCGCCGCGCGTCGAGGCAGCCGCGAACAGGCGCTCGACTGGCTCCGTCAGGCCGTCGACCGCGGCTACGGCGACTTCCGCCAGATGTCGGAGGATGCCGACCTGCAGTCCCTCCATGGAGACCTGGCCTTCGAGTCGCTGCTGACGGCCGCCCGCGAGAACGCGGCCGAAGCGAGGTAGGCTCGACGCCTTCCGGGCGGCCGGCACGAATCGAAAGCAGCCGCGCACCGAGCGGAACGACACCCCCAGATCGTCGCGGCGACGACGGTGCCGTCCCCGCCCCCGCGCACGGCGCGCAGGATCGCAGCCGGCGACGAGGAACGGCTCTGGAGGGCTATCACGGACAAGATGATAGAATGGCCGGCGGGATCGAAGATGGACGGCAAGGAGACCGCGGCCGAGATCGTGGACAGGCTCGTCAACGAATACCGGGCGCGGTGCCTGTGGTTTCTCCGGCCGGACTATTACCCGCGCTCGACCGAGGAGCGGTTGCGGGTTCTTGGCTACATCGAGCGCTACGGAGACCGCGAGGCCTTTCGCAAGGCCGCTGAAGTCCGCCAATGGCTCTCACACCCTTCCAGCGCGAAGTCTGCCGGCTCCTAGCGCAACACAGGATCGCGGGAGGGGAGAGCTACGTCGCCGGTGGCGCTTCTCTCAACGAGCTGACCGCAGGCTCCAGGATCTCCCGCGACGTCGACCTTTTCAACGACGGCGCGGAGGCGCTGGAGCAAACATGGGCGGCGGACCGAGCCCTGCTCGAAAGTCGGTCGTACGCGGTCAAGGTGCTGCGCGATCGCGCCGGCATCGTCGAGGCCGAAGTCTCGCGCGGGCCCGAGGTCATCATCCTGCAGTGGACCCGCGACAGCGCGTTCCGGTTCTTTCCGCTCGTGGAGCACCAGGACTTCGGGCTCACGTTGCATCCGTTCGATCTCGCGACGAACAAGGTGCTGGCGCTCGTCGGCCGCCTCGAGGTCCGGGACTGGGTGGACGTGATCCACTGTCATGATCGCGTGCAGCCTCTCGGCTATCTGGCCTGGGCCGCCTGTGGAAAGGACCCGGGGTTCAGCCCGCTCGCGATCCTCGAGCACGCGGCGAGATCGAGCCGCTACTCTGCGGACGAGGTGGCGCAGCTCGCTTTCGAAGGGGACCCGCCCGATGCCGTCGTGCTGGGACGCAAGTGGCACGTCGCACTGTCTCGAGCCAGCGTTCTCTGCGCGGCCCTGCCTGCGGCGGAAGTCGGGCGCTGCGTGCTCGACACCGCGGGCCGTCTCTACACCGCCGACCCCGCGGTGCTCGACGCGGATCTGAAGCGCGGTGCCGTCCGCTTCCACGCCGGACGGCTCCGAGGCGCGATGCCGGCCGTGAGCCTCTGATCAGGGTGCCCGCGTTCGCCTTCGCGCGCCACGAGCGCGTCGAACGCCGGGTCGCCGCGCCGTCCGCCGTGAAGGAGATCCATCGGGCGCGGCGGACTCGAGAGCAAGGTTGCAGTGCCGCGCCCGTCGTCGTAGTAGAATCCTCGACCGGGGGGCCAGGCCATGCGCGACCGTTCGCTCGCGCCACTCGCTTCACGTCGGGAGCGAGGGCGATCCTCCGCCGCGGTCGGCTCGAGGGCAGGCGCGGCCGCGGCGTCGCGGCTCGTCCTGCTGGTCGCCGCGCTGCTGGCATGCACCGCTCCGACGTGGGCCAACGAGGTTGCCTGCACCGAATCCGCCTTCGAAGCGGAGATCGCGCGCATCAACGCGTGCACCGGCGGCGAGACCCAAGGGGCGTGCGTGGACTCGCACTGCTCCAACGCGCAAATCGATTGCACGAGCGATGCCGACTGTGATTGCACGCCAGGCGGCAAGACCATCACCTTCTCGTGCGCGGCGTCCTGTACGCCGTGGGAGCCGCGCAGCTACGATCCCGACTGCCTGATCCTGCTCTCGGACATGCTCGACGACGGCAGCCTGTGCTCCAAGTCGAACGCCGGCTGCTGCGACAACGCCAACGACCAGGTCGACGGCTGCAGCACGGCCTTGTGCGAGGATGACTCGCAGACGGACAGCTGCTGCGTCAGGACCGGATGCAATCCGGGGGATCCCCCGCCCTGCACGACGGCCGACTATCAGTGCACGGCGGCGGGAGAGCCGTGGACGTGCTGCACGGGCCCACAGCGAGGGACGTGCTGCCGCGCCTACAGCGCGCACGACACCAGGACGATCGAGGTGGACAACGTGACCCTCGACGGCGAGGGCAAGGTCGTGTTTCGCCTCGATCCGTGCTGCTGGCATCGCCGGAACGAGTTTGGCTTCGCCTACGGCCCCGCCCAGGACACCAACATCAACGCCTGGACGCCGGCCGTTTTCCTCAAGGGCAACGCCGGGCTGGTCAAGGGTCTGCGCTGGGACTGCACGTGGGAGGGGGTCTCGGTGTTGGATGGGGACAACAACACGTTGGACGGCTGCATGGGCTGGGCCTCCTGCGACGACGCGTTCAGCGTGACCTCGGTGGTTCAATCCTCCACCGGCAACGTGATTCGCAACTCGCGCTTCGAGCTGAGCGCCTACGGCTGCATCGAGACCGACAGTGAGATCGGCGGCCCGCCCGCGGATGGAACCACCACCACGCTGACCATCGAGAACACGCTCGTTCGCGATTGCGACATCGGCATCGGGGTCGCGGACAACAGTCGAGTGCGTGTCTCGAACGTGGTCTGCGACTGCACGGGCGAGACCGACGCGACGCCCGGAGCGTGCTACGAGCCCTACTTCGACGAGGCGACGGGCAAGGGATTCCGCGACACGTACGTCGTTCCCACGGATGCCTGGCGGTCTTGCGGCAACGTGACGCGCTGCGGGAACGGCGGGTGTCTGCAGCTCAACACCAACGCGGATGGCTACTTCGGCAACACGCTGATCGACCATCAGTTCCGGCACGGCGTGTACCTGTCTCGGGGCGGAGGCTCGGGCCCGAACCTGATCAGCGAGGGCTGCAACGTCATCCAGCACTCCAGGGAGGTCGGGATCACCGTCGCCTCGAACGGCAAGGTCGTGCTCGAGAACGACACGATCCGCTACTGCGGCGGCGCGGACAGGACGAAGACCGGCCTGGGGGGTGTGCACGTCCAGGATACGGCGTCGCTCGATGCGGGCGGGGGCGCGCTCGTGCTCGACGGTCACCCGCTGAGCTCGGCAGGTGGCAACCAGTTCTACGGCAACACGTGCGAGACCGGGACGGGCATCTGCCACATCCAGCACGAGTCGTCGGGCAGCGCAACCGCCGACGACAAGTGGTGGGGCCAGGATGCCGACCCGTGCCCGGGAGACGACGACTGCGGAACCACGTGTCCGCCGTCACCGCCCGGCAACCAGGCGTGCAACGCCGGTGGCGGCTCCCTGTCGACGCTGCCGCGCCTCGCGGCCGATCCGGGGTCCTGCAACTCGCTCCCGGGCCTGGTCCCGGGCCTGGTGGTCGAGGGCGGGGGAACCATCGGCTGGAGCCCGCTCGTCGTGGCGACGAGTTACGACGTCGTCCTGGGCGACCTCCAGCTGCTGAGGGCCACGGGCGGAGATTTCACGACCTCGCTCGCCGATTGTCTCGAGAACGACGGCGGCGATGCCCGCGCGACGCACGCGTTCGATCCGCCCGAGGGCCAGCGGTTCTACTACCTGGTGCGAGGGAGCGTGGCCGGACAGGCGGGCACGTACGACAGCGGGGGCCTCGGCCAGGCCGCCCCGCGCGATTCCGAGATCCGCTCCGCGGCCGCCGCCTGCCGCTGATCGGGACGATTGCGCATCCCCTGGCGCCTCCGGCGGTGCGCGCTTCCCGGAACCGTCCGCCGTCAGGGTTTGCCGCCCTGCTGCTTGATGACGTTCATCGCCAGGGCGATCATCGAACCCACGTCGGCGACGCTCGCCGGCAACACGACCGTGTTGGCCGCCTTGGCCAGTTCACCGAAGCGCGCGATGTACTCCTCGGCCACGCGCAACTGCACCGCTTCGAAACCGCCGGACACCTGGGTCGCCTGAGCCACCCTGCGCAATCCCTCGGACGTCGCCTCCGCCACCGCGAGGATCGCGGCGGCCTGGCCCTCGGCCTCGTTGATCTGCTGCTGCCTGGTCGCCTCCGAGGCCTTGATCACGCGCTGCTTGTCCCCCTCGGCCTGGTTGATCTTCGCGTCCCGCTCGCCCTCCGAAGTCAGAATCACCGCCCGCTTCTCGCGCTCGGCGCGCATCTGCTTTTCCATCGCGGCCAGCACGTCCTTCGGCGGCGTGATGTTCTTGATCTCGTAGCGCAAGACCTTGATGCCCCAGGGATCGGAGGCCTTGTCCAGCTCGGTGACCACCTGAACGTTGATCGTCGTGCGCTCCTCGAAGGTCCGGTCGAGGTCGATCTTGCCGATCTCGCTGCGCAGCGTCGTCTGAGCCAGCTGGGAGATCGCGAACAGGTAGTTCGCGACACCGTAGGAGGCCCGCTGCGGGTCCATCACCTTGAGGTACAGCACCCCATCCACGCCCACCTGAACGTTGTCGCGGGTGATGCAGATCTGTTCGGGGATGTCCACGGCGCTTTCCTTCAACGAGTGCTTGTAGCGCACGACGTCGAGGAAGGGAAGCAGGACATGGAAGCCGGCCGACAGGGTCTTGCTGTACTTGCCGAGCCGCTCGACCACGTAGGTGTTCTGCTGGGGCACGACGACGGCGGTCTTGGCGATGACGGCGACCACCACGACGGCGATCACGATGAATACGATCGCGGTGAAGGACATCTTCGGTTCTCCTCATCACCGGCCGCGGATGAAGAGCTTCAGCCCCTCGACCCGCTCGATCACGCATCTCCTGCCCCGCTCGAGTCGCTCGTCACTCAGATTGCAGGCGATCCACGAGGTTCCGCGCAGCTCCGCCTTGCCCTCGGCCCCCGGCGCCAGCTCGTCCTGGAGCACGACCTGCTGGCCCAGCAGCGTGTCGACCGTGTCGGGCTCGTCGCTGCTGGCCTTGAGCCGGCGCAGGATTGGACCGCGCAGCGTCACGAGCGATAGCACGGACAGGGCCGAGAACAGCAGGGCCTGCCACCAGACCGGACCACCGACTCCGAGCGCGACCAACACGCCGACGAGCAGCGCCGCGACACCGAAGAACAGCAGGATGACCCCGCCGGGGATCGCCACCTCGACGGCCATCAGTACCAGCCCAGCCAGGACCCAGATCCACCAGTCCACAGGAGCCTCGCTCCGCGAAGCCTAGAGGGGTACGACGAGTCGGTCAAGGGGGCCGCCGCTGCCCGCGAGCCGGCTCGCGTGCCGCGGGGCATGGTAGGCTCGGGTGGGGGCGATAGCGACGCGACCGCTCGCGAAGGGGGGCCAGATGAGCCGCAGGTTCAAACGTCTGGAGACGAACGCGGTGCGGGCCGGCGAGCCCCAGCCACGGATCGCCGGAGCCGTAGCGATGCCGATCTTCCAGTCGGCGATGTTCGAGTACGCGGGCGAGACGAGCTACCACGACCTGAAGTACATCCGGCTCAACAACACGCCCAACCACGTCGCGCTGCAGGCCAAACTGGCGGCGCTGGAGGGCGGCGAGTCCGCGCTCGTCGCCGCCAGCGGCATGGCGGCGATCTCGACCGCGCTGCTCACGCTGCTGAAGCCGGGCGATCACCTGCTGGCGCAGGACTGCCTGTACGGCGGCACGCACGATCTGCTGACCCACGAGTTCGTCGAGCTGGGCATCGAGACCAGCTTCATCGACGGCGACGACCCGTCGTCCTGGGAGCAGCTCGTGACGCCGCGCACCCGGGCGATCTACGTCGAGAGCCTGACGAACCCGCTGCTGCAGGTCGCGGATCTCCCGGCCGCCGCCCGCTTCGCGCAGGACCACGGCCTGGTCTCGCTGATCGACAACACGTTCGCGTCGCCCGTCAACTTCCGGCCGCTCGAGCACGGCTTCGACCTCGTGCTGCACAGTTGCACCAAGTACCTCAACGGGCACTCCGACATCGTCGCCGGCGCGGTCGTCGGATCGCGGGCGTGGATCGAGCGCGTCACGCACCGGCTGAATCACCTCGGCGGATCGCTCGATCCCCACGCCTGCTTCCTGCTCGATCGCGGAATCAAGACGCTGGTCGTGCGCGTCCAGCACCAGAACCGCAGTGCGCAGGCGATCGCCGAGCGGCTCGAACGGCACCCGGCGGTTGCGCGCGTCAACTACGCGGGGCTTCCGAGCCATCCGCGGCATCAGCGGGCGAGGACGCTGTTTGCCGGCTTCAGCGGCATGCTCAGCTTCGAGCTGCACGGCGGTGCCGAAGCGGCCGCCGGCTTCATCGCGCGCACCTCGCTGCCGATCATCGCGCCCAGCCTGGGGAGCACGGAAACGCTGCTGACGCGGCCGGCTCTCACCTCGCACGCCGGGATGACCCGCGAGCGGCGCCTCGCGGCCGGCATCGGCGACGGGCTGATCCGGATGTCGGTCGGGCTCGAGTCCACCGACGAGATCGCGGAGGACGTGCTGCAGGCGCTCGACGCCGTCGCGGCCCCGGCCCGTCACTCGATGTAGCCGAGGGCCCGCAGCCGCTCGATCGTCTCCTCGCGCTGGCTCTCGTCGAAATGCGTCGCCAGCGGCCGGGCCGACGCGGCCCAGGCTTCGAGCTTGTGGCGCAGCGCCCCGGCACGGGTCGCGATCTGCGGAGACGCGCCCTCCATCAGGTTCGTTTGCTCCGCGGGATCGCGGCTCAGGTCGTACAGCTCCTCGCGTCCGGTGTACGGCGTCTGGATGAACTTGTACGGTCCCTCGCGGACGCAGCGTGCCTTGAGCATGTTGATCCACCGCGGGTCCGTCTCGACCGCCTCCCACGGCTTGCTCGCCTGGCCGTAGCGCGCGGCGTCCGCTCCGCCCGCCTCGTCGTGGAGCGCGATCGGCTGCCCGTCGATCCCGGCCGGCGCGGGGACGCCGAGCAACGGCAACAGCGTCGGAAGCAGGTCGACCGTGGACGCGAGCCGGGTCACGCGTCGGCCGCCGTCCGCGGCGCCGGGGCGGCGGATCATCCCCACCGCCCGCATCGTCGTCTGGTACGTGGTCCAGCCGTGGTCGAAGCAGACCGGGTGCTCCCACAGCTCCTCGCCGTGGTCGCTCGTAACGACCAGGACCGCGTCGTCGAGCACGCCCCGGGAGCGCAGCGCGTCGAACAGTCGCCCGACGTGATGGTCCATGAAGCTGACCTCGGCCTCGTACTGCGCGGCGAGACGCTCGCGCTCGGCGGTCTTGCCCGGCTGCCGCGTGCACTCCCGCGACGCCGCGAACCAGCCGGCCAGGCCGTCTCGTCCCTGGGGATCGTACATCGTCTCGTACGGCGCGGGCGCGGCATAGGGCGAGTGCGGGTCGAAGTAGTGCACGAACAGGAACAGCCGCTCGGGCAACGGCGTGCGCTCGAGATAGCCGATCACGGCGTCGGTCACGGCGCGGGCGTCGCGCTCGTTCTGCATCCGCCCGGCCTCCCCCCCTTCGCGGTCGAGGCGCTCATCGTAGTGCGTGAAGCCCTGATCGATCCCGAACCGGCTCGCCAGCGCGAACGACGCGACGAAGCCGACGGTGGCGAAGCCTCGCTCCTTCAGGATCTCGGCGAGCGTGACGTTCTCGTCCGGCACGACGAAGCCGTTGCGCGGCACCCCGTGCCGGTGCGGGTAGTTCCCGGTGAACAACGAGGTGTGCGCGGCGAGGGTGGTCGGCGCCACCGTCATCAGGTCGTCGAGCACGATCGACTCCGCCGCCAGGCGGTCGAGCGCGGGTGTCGCGATCGAGGGGTTGCCGTAGAAGCCGAGGTGGTCGGCCCGCGTCGTGTCGAGCGAGACGAGCACGAGGTGGCGCGGACCGCGCGCCGGCTCCGGACCGCTGGAGCAGCTGCTCGCGCCGAGCGCCACCAAGAGAACGCCCGCGACGGCCGTCGCGGGCAGAGGCGGCAGCCGGCAAATCGCGCAACGCGGTGAGCGAGCGCTCGGGACACCCCGCCGCCGCGCTTCGCCTGCGGTGGCCGCGGGGCCGCTTCCCTTCTGAGCGCCGGCACGTTGCACGGCTCGCGTCGCTCTCCCTCGCCGGAAGACGTCACGCACGCCCCGGCCCCTGTGGTAATGCCGGATCGGAGGTCCATCCCACGTCGGCGCTCGGTGCGTCGGACTTCTTCTCGAGGCACCATCGCCGACGACCGGCGAGCGAGTGTCCGGACATCCCCTAGCCGACCACTCGGCGGTGCAACCAGACGCCGAGCCAGTATGTGGCAAACGCGCAGAGCGTGCCAAGCGTGAAGCCCGCAAGCACGCCGGCGAAGTCGGCCGGTCGCGCGCCGCGGCCGAGGAACTCGCGCGCGAGGAGAACGAGGTCGTCGCTGCGCCACTGCATCGGGTCGGGTCCCCAGCCTAGCGCGGCCGCCGCGCGCGACGTCGGGATCGATCCCAGCTCGTAGAAGTCCCCCACGACTCCGGCGAAGCCGGCGAAGGCCGGAGGAATTGCGACACCGACCCAGGCGCACGGCCCCGCGCCGGCCCGGCCGCGGCGGCCGACCTCGCGCAGCAGCGGCACGCCGACGAGAATCGTCAGCACGTACGGAGCGAACACCGTCGCGCCGTACGTCAGATCGCTTCCCCGGGTATCGAATCCGACGAGCTGCCCCGCGTAGTCCGAGCCCACGGCGACGAACGGGAAGATCATCGCGAGCCACGCCGCGCCGTACTCGGGGCTCAGCTCGAGCCGCTCGACCGTCCCGCCCGTCGCGACGCAGCCGAGGACGTGCAGCAGTTCGTGGACCGGGACGTAGATCCACCACGAGACGAGCGTGCCCGCCATCGCCGCGGCGATGCCGCGCCACTCGGGGACCGGCAGCGCGGCGTGCAGGGCGTCGAGGAAGTCGCGCCAGGGAGCCGCGAAGAAGCGCTGCCTCGGTGCTGCTCGCACGAGTGGGTGCCGCTCCGGCTCCCGCGGTGGGGATCTCTTCGGTCTCGACGCGCCCCGGCGGATCCGCGGTGCTTCGCGATCGAGCGGCGCTCGGACGACCACCGGCGCTCGCCCGGGCGGTCCGATGATAGCCGGCCCCGCCCTGCACTACAATCGAGCCGCTCATGGCCGAGTCGAAGGCGCCCGCCCAGAAGAAGAAGCGATCCCCGCGCTCGCGCCGCAAGGCCGAGACGCCGCCGGCCAGCCGCGGTCTCGTTCCGGCGCAGGTCGCCGGCGGCGAGCCCCCGGCCAAGGTCGCGGCGCTGGGCGAGACGATCGCCGCCGACGGCGGCGCCGTGCTGCGCGCCTACAGGGACCCGCTGGGCGGTCGGTGGCAGCTCCTCGCCGCGCTGCCCGTCGATCGCGTCCGGCCCACGCCCTACCAGCGCGACCTGTCGCCGACCCACGTCGGGAACCTCGCCGGGCGCATCGACCGGCTCGACCGCTTCCTCGACCCGGTCATCGCCTACCGCGCCGCGGACGGCAGCTACTGGACGCCCAACGGCCACCATCGGCTGGCGGCGATGCGCGAGCTGGGCGCGCGCGCGATCACCGCCCTGGTCATGCCGGACGAGGAGATCGCCTACAAGATCCTGGCCTTGAACACCGAGAAGGCGCACAACGTCCGCGAGAAGTCGCTCGAAGTCGTGCGCATGGCGCGGGCGCTGGCCGCGATCGACCCGCGGCCGGAGCGGGAGTTCGAGGTCGAGTTCGAGGAGCCGTCGTTCGTCACGCTCGGCTTGTGCTACGAGAAGCGCGGCCGCTTTGCCGGCGGCGCCTACCAGCCGGTGCTGCGGCGCATCGACAAGTTCCAGGCGGCCGCGCTGCCCCGCGCGCTCGCCGTCCGCGAGGAGCGCGCGGCGAAACTGCTCGAGCTGGACGACGCCGTCGCCGCCGCCGTGGCCCAGCTCAAGGAGCGCGGGTTCGAGAGCCCCTACCTCAAGGCGTTCGTGCTGGCGCGGATCAACCCGCTGCGCTTCTCGCGCGGCACGGCCGACTTCGACGAGACGGTCGACAAGATGCTGGCCGCGGCCCGCAGGTTCGACGCCGCCAAGGTCAAGCCCGCCCAGCTCGCCCGCGCCGCGGGGGGCGCGGCCGAGGACTGAGTGACCCCGGAGCGAGCGCGGTCCGCCGCGCTCGCGGAGGGCGGCAGTCGCGGGTTGGGGGGCAGGCCCCCGACGCGATCTCTCTTCATCGCGCGAGGGCAGCCGCGGTCAGATCCGCTCCAGCTCCCCGGCCTCGATCGTGTAGCGGTTGACGACGTTGCCGGTGTTCCTCACGCTCCGCGGCTCGAACAGCACGACCTGGGCCCTCTGCTTCGCCACCGGCTTGTGCTCCACGCCCCGCGGCACCACCACCAGCTCTCCCACGCCGAGCTGCACGATCCCGTCCCTGAGGTGGATCTCGATCGAGCCGTCGACGACGAGGAACAGCTCGTCCTCCTCGGCGTGATGGTGCCAGACGTATTCGCCCTCGAACTTGACGACCTTCACGCAGTGGTCGTTCAGCTCGGCGACGACCTTGGGCACCCAGGTTTCGTCGAAGCCGCTCAACTTGTCACGGAGATTGACCTTGGCCAGCATCCGGCGTCCTCCCTCCAGGGCACGCGCCCGTGCACGATCCGGCGGCCGGGCCCCGCATGACCCGCGCGATCGGGGAGCGGACCGCCGCGGTTCGAGCCCGAACTGGTAGACGACACCCGAACTCTCCCGTCATGGCACGGGCACCTGTGACTCGGTGACAGAGTAACACTCGAACTCGGCGACGAGGGCAAACGGCCGGCGCGCGCGGGTACCGCCCCGGTCTGAGATGCAGGCTGAGCCACCGCCGCGCGCGGTGAAACGCCGAGCGCACGCTCTATACTGGACCAGCCGGTCCATGATTGCGGGCCGGCGAGCTCGGCGAGCATGACGGCCGCCGGGAGGATGGGCCCTTGTCGCTCGCCGATCCCAGGTCCCGGCGAATCGAGGCGGGCGCGACGACCCCGGCCGGCCTGCGCGCTGATCGGCCCTGACCCGTGTTCCCGCTCAAGGACGAGAACCCGACCGAGCTGACGCCGTTCGTCACGGTCGCGCTGATCCTGGCCAACGTGGCGGTCTGGCTGCTCGTGCAGGGCGCCGGGATGGGCCAGCGCTTCCTCGAGTCGCTCTGCGTCTACGGCTCGATCCCCGCCGAGATCACGGGCGCGATCCGCCCGGGGCAGCTCGTGGAGCTGGGCCAGGCCTACTGCACGATCGGCGGCTACGGCGTCTCCACCCTCGTGACGTCGATGTTCCTGCACGGGAGCTGGATGCATCTGATCGGCAACATGTGGTTCCTGTGGGTCTTCGGCAACAACATCGAGGACTCGATGGGCCACGTGCGGTTCACGCTGTTCTACCTGATCACCGGCCTCGTCGCCTCCGGCGCGCACGTGGTGTCGGCGCTCGACAGCCCGGTGCCGACGGTCGGAGCCTCGGGAGCGATCAGCGGGGTGATGGGGGCCTACCTGGTGCTCTACCCCCACGTGCGGGTGCACACCTTCGTCATCTTCTTCTACTTCGCGCGCATCGTCGCGCTGCCGGCCGTGGTGATCCTCGGGCTGTGGTTCGCGATCCAGCTGCTCCAGGGCACGGCGGGGGGAGGCGGCGGCGTCGCCTTCTGGGCCCACATCGGGGGCTTCGTCGCCGGGGTGGCGCTGATCAAGCTGTTCGAGCGCCCGAAGCTCGTGCTCGCCAAGCGCCAGCACCGCAAGCTCGGCCGGGAGGAGCTGGGGCGCTGGGAGCGCTGGTAGCGAGCGACGGCGAGCTTCCCGCGAGCCATGCGCGGCGGGTGGCACGGCGGACCGGGCCCCGTGGTCGATCAGTCCGGCGCTCGATCGCGCTGCCGCCGCGAGCGGCCCCGCCGGCGTCCCAGCTCGCTCGCGTGGCTCCGCCCGAGAGTCGCGGCGTGCTCGCGCGCCCACTCCGAAAGCCGGATGGTGCCCGTGGCGGGAGCGTCCGTCGCGAGCAGCCCCTGCATCAAGCCGGCGATCTCGTCGCGGGTGAGGACGATGTCGCGGACGAGCGTGCCGAGCAGGCGCGCGGCGAAGTGTCCGATCGCCGGCGGCACGGGGACGATCAGCCGTCGCAGCCCGAGGGCGCGAGCGAGTTCCCCCACGAGTTCCCGGTAGGTGAAGCTCTCCGGGCCGACGGCGTCGAAGGTCCGGTTCGTCCGGCCGGCGCCCTCCGCGACCGCGAGCGCCGCGAAGTCGTCGACGTGGATCGGCCGCAGCCGGTAGCGGCCGTCGCCGAACACGCCGAACAGCGGGAGGCGCCGCAGGGCCCAGGCGATGTTGTTGATCAGGATGTCCTCACCGCCGAACAGCACCGCCGGCCGGAGGATCGAGTGGGATAGGCCCGATCGCCGCAGGTCGCGCTCGAGGACCGCCTTGCCGCGGAAGTAACCGAGGGCCGAGGTCTCGGACGGGTTCGTGATGCTGACGTGCACGACACGCCCGACTCCGGCGGCCACCGCCGCGGCGAACAGCACCCGCGTGTTCGCGACCGCCCGGTCGTAGCCGTGCTCCGCGCCGTCGAAGCGGACCCAATAGGTGTTGTACAGCACGGCCGCCCCCGCGAGGGACCGCTCGAGCTGCGCGGGGCGATCGAAGCTGAACGGATGGACGTCGATGCGCTCGCCGAACGGCTGGTCGCGCCGCGGAGAGCCTGTCAGCGTGCGCACGCGGTGGCCGGCGCGGATCGACCGCTCGACGATGCGCCGCCCGGAGTATCCGAACGCACCCGTGACGACGTGCAGGTCGCCCGACGTCACGCCCGTCGTTCGGACGAAGGACCTTGTCGCGGGACGGCCATCGTTCTCGCTCCCGGCCGGCGCTCAGCCGAGCGGCTGGAACAGCGCCTCCAGATCCTCCGCGCTCAGCGGCAGCCCACGCCCGGACGGCTCGCCGTAGACGCCCTGGGCCAGCTCGCGTTTGCGCGCCTGGAGCGCGAGGATCTTCTCCTCCACGCTGCCCGCGACGATCAGCTTGTAGACGAAGACCGGCTTGTGCTGGCCGATGCGGTGCGCGCGGTCGGTGGCCTGGTCCTCGACCGCCGGGTTCCACCACGGATCGTAGTGGATCACGGTGTCGGCCGCGGGCAGGTTGAGACCCGTGCCGCCGGCCTTGAGACTGATCAGGAACAGCGGGACCTCGCCGGCCTGGAAGCGGCGCACCGGGGTCTCCCGGTCGCGCGTCTCGCCGGTCAGCTTCAGGTACGGGCGGCCCGCGGACCGCAGCTGCTCCTCGATCAGCGCCAGCATGCTCGTGAACTGCGAGAACAGCAGGATCCGGCGGCCCTCCTCGATCAGCCTGCCGAGCATCTCGGACAGCGCGGTGAGCTTGGCCGAGCCCTTGACGCGCTTGGCCTCCTGCAGCTTGAGCAGGCGCGGGTCGCAGCACACCTGGCGCAGCTTGAGCAGCGCGTCGAGGATGACGATCGAAGAGCGCTCCAGCCCCTTGCGCGCGATCTCCCGGCGCACCCGTTCGTGCATCGCGAGGCGGATGCTCTCGTACAGGTCGCGTTGGTCCGGCTCCAGCTCCACGACCTGGGTCATCTCGGTCTTGGGCGGCAGCTCGGCCGCCACCTGCTCCTTCGTCCGCCGCAGCAGGAACGGGCGGAGACGCGCCGCGAGCTGCCGGCGGCGCGTGTCGCTGCGCTCGCGCTCGATCGGCACGCGGAAGATCCTGCGGAACCACTTCTCGTCGCCGAGGAACCCCGGCATCACGAACTGGAACAGCGACCACAGCTCGCCCAGGTGGTTCTCCATCGGGGTGCCGGTCAGGCACAGCCGATGGCGGGCCGACAGCTCCCCCGCGATCCGCGCCGACTTGGTCCTGGCGTTCTTGACGAACTGCGCCTCGTCGAGGATCAGCAGGTGGAACTCCTGGGAGCGCAGGACGGCCTCGTCGCGCGGCAGGAGCGGGTAGGTCGTCAGCACCAGGTCGTGCTCCGCGATGCGCTCGAACTGCCGCTTGCGCGACGCGCCGTGCAGCGTCAGCACGCTCAGGCTGGGCGCGAAGCGCTCCGCTTCTCGCCTCCAGTTCGGCATCAGGCTGGTCGGGGCGACGACCAGGCTCGGGAGGTCGGCCCGGCCGCCGGCCTTCTCGGCCAGCAGGTGGGCCAGCACCTGGATCGTCTTCCCCAGGCCCATGTCGTCGGCCAGGACGCCCGCCACGCGGTGCTCGCGCAGGAACTGGAGCCAGCTCAGCCCCTGCCGCTGGTAGTCGCGGAGGGTTCCGCGGAACTCGCACGGCGGCTCGACGTCGCGCACTCCCTCGAAGCCGCGGAGCTGCCGGCCGAGTTCCCGCAGCGCCTCGCCTCCGGACCAGGCGAGCACGCCCCCGCCCATCGCCTCGTCCAGCTCGGCCAGGCGTGGCGCGTCCCAGCCGCCGAGCCGCAGGGCGCCGTCCTTCTCCGTCGCGCCGCCGTACAGCTCGACCAGCGTGCCGACGATCGCGCGGACTCTGGCCGCCGGGAGCGAGAACAGCCGGCCGTCCTCCAAGCGTACGATGAACGCGTGGTCCTCGGGCAGCGCGGCGAGCTGCTCCGGGGCGACCGGTAGACCCGGGGCGCGCAGCAGGTTCAGCAGCAGCGGCAGCAGTCCGTGGCGCCGGCCCTCGATCTCGATCCCGAGGTCGAGGTCGAACCAGTCGTTCGCCGTCCCGCCGCCGCGGATGTCCGCGTACCACGTGGCCTCGCCGTCCGCGAAGCGGTACGGGAAGTCGGGCGCCAGCTCCACCTGCCAGCCTTCCGCGCGCAGCCGGGGCAGCTCCTCCAGGCTCAAGCGGACCAGCTCCTGGTGGAGGTCCTCGGCGTCGACGCCCAGGAGGAACTCTCCGGCGGCGTTGTCGCGCGGCTCGAGGTCGGAAAAGTCGTGGAGCGGGTAGATGCCCAGCTCGTCGAGGCGCCGGATCGCCGTCCGCTCGGCCCGCTCGTCGCGGCGCAGGCGGTGCAGCTCCCCGCCCTTCAGCCGGCGGATCGTCCGCCTCGGATCGAACGCTCCGACCCGCAGGTCGCCGTAGCCGAAGGACAGCCTGGCCATCGGCTCGCGCTGCTCGCTGCGCGGATCGCCCGGAGCCGGATGGTGCGCGACGTGCAGGAGCAGATGGGGCACCGCCGGGTGCGTCTCCTCGACCGCCGTGCTGCCGATCCGTGCCGGCAGCGGAATGCCGCGCTCGGCGTGCCGGCTCTCGATCGTGTCGCGCAGGCTGTCCGCCTGCTCGGGACCCAGCGGCGGCGCCGCCAGCAGCGCCGCGACCACGTCGGGAGCGACGTCGGTTTCGAGCGGACCGCACAGCGCGAGATCCGGATCGACGTACCACGGCGGGTCGAGCGGGAGGATGATCGCTCCGCCGGCGTCGCACCGCAGGACCGGACGCTGGTTTCCCTCGTCGTCGATCTCCCATTCCAGCGCCGCGCGGCGCGGCTCTCCCGGCCGGAGCGGCGGGGCGCCCTTCGATCGCCAGTGGCATCGCCCGGTGGCGACGAGGCGCGGCAGGACCTCCGCCCCTTCCAGCGGGCGCAGCTCGCAGGGGGAGCGGAACTGGCTCGTCCACGCCGTGTCCTGGGCGGTCTGCAGCCAGGCGAGGTTCAAGCGATCCGCCCGCGTCACGAGTGCCGGGGTCTTCCCGCCGGAGAGCCCGCGGAAGGTCCCGCTCCGACCGTACCCGCCGTTCTTCGTGAAGTGGGCCGCGACGGTGTGAACGTGGAGCCGCGCGCGGCGGCCGAGCCGCGTCGACGCGTCGGCGACGTCGAGCAGGTAGAGCAGGCAGCTCGTGGAGGGTCGGCGCTCGCCCGACGGGTCCTTCGCCTCCAACGCGGCGGAGAGCTGCTCGGCCCAGCGCGAGTAGATCCGCTCCGCCTCCGCCTGCTCGGCGCTCTGCTCGTACGATCTCGAGCGCGACGGTGGTTGAACGGGCGGGCGCGGTTCTTGCGGTGGCAGTGGCCGGGGTGCGTCCGGGTCCGGCGGCGCGATCGCCGCCCACAGCACGGCAACGACGTGATGGCAGTTCCTGCGTGCCGCGCAGGAGCAATCTCCCGAGAGGCGCACGCCGTTCCTGCCGTCCCGCTCGGCACGCGCGATCACGCGCACCCTGCCCCGCCGGTCGCTCACGAATCCGGAAACGGCGTCGGTCGCCGCGCCGACCGACGCGGCCGCGAGGACGTGGACGGATCCGGCGGCGACGCAGTCCCGGGCCCACGAGACGGTGCCGCGATCGAAGGTCTTGGAGAGGTCCGACGCGTCGTAGCGCATTCCGCGCTCCCGTGTCCGCCCGCGCGCTTCCCGTGAAGCACCGAGTATAGCGCCGGCGCGGCAGCCGGGGATCGCCCCTCGAGCGCGGCCCCGGCGGCGGGCTTGGCCGTCCCCGCTACCGCGGCAGGGGCAGAACTGTGCGCCGCGCCGGGGGCGAGGTCGCTCCCGCTACCGCGGCAAGGGCAAGGACGAACGCGGCGTGCCGGAGCCGAGGTCGCCCCGCTACCGCGGCAAGGGCAAGGACGAACGCGGCGTGCCGGAGCCGAGGTCGCCCCGCTACCGCGGCAAGGGCGAGGACGAACGCGGCGTGCCGGAGCCGAGGTCGCCCCGCTACCGCGGCA
>Ga0187892_10000997_pt1 | contig 69257 bp, 66 predicted proteins | sample MA1701073metaG_FD_139345 | JGI IMG/M metagenome (GOLD analysis project Ga0187892, IMG submission 139345) | Bio-ooze microbial communities from a basaltic lava cave in the Kipuka Kanohina Cave System on the Island of Hawaii, USA - MA170107-3 metaG ...
CCAGCGCCCCCAGAGTTCAGCCTTCTGCTTTGGCGTGAACCAGATCCGTGCAACTTCCGCCATACACACCCCCTATCCGGCAAGATTAGAAGGTGTTGCGTCGATCGGTTGAGCCCGCCGTCGGAAGCGGTCATTGAGATTTCAGGGCAGGAGTGGATTTAGATCATTAGTACGGCTGCCGGCTATCAACCTAATTCGCGCTCGGCCGTGGGCTGAAGTAGGCTGCCGAGTAATGCGCTGCGCACGGAGGGAAGCCTATGGAGTGGCTGCTGCTAGCTCTGATCCCCCTGATGGGGATTCTCGTTGCATGGGGCTACGGCTGGCTGCGCCGCAACCGCAAGCCGCCAAAGCCGACCAAACCCTACAAGGAGTGGAATTGAACGCGCGCCGCCGCGAACGCTGGTCCGGCTAGTTTGCCGGCACGAGGCGCAGCAGCTGGTGGGGCTCGGCCTCGAGGGTCTTCCTCTCGGCGCGCATCTGGATGTATTCGTTTTTCGCCCACGCCTCGCTGAACGCCTTGTAGTGGTCCGAGAGGATATTGCCCGACTGGCCGCCGGAGTGGATGTAGAGCGACTTTTCCGGGTCGGACAGATCGTAGATGGCGCGCAGGCTGGCGGCGTGGCGGTTGGCAAAGGGCCGGGCTTCGTCGTACATATTGTTGCGCCCCACGTTCACCGTGTACGCGTCGCCGGGCGAGGGCACGGTGATGTCGAATACGCGCGCGAGCAGCGGCTGGCGGCCGAAGGGCCGGTGTTCGTGGCGCGCGACATGCGCTTCGCCCCAGCGCCATCGCGCCTGGTCGCTGCCGTAGCGCCGCGCGAGGTCGGCAAGCGCGGCATCGAGCGACAAAGCTAGCGCTTCTTCGCAGGTCTCGACTGCAGCGGTGCGGACGTCATCGCACCAGCGCGCCTGCGCCGGATCGCCCGACAGCACTTTGCCGAGGAACACCGCGCGCGCGAGCCAGTGGCTGCGAAACGCATCGCCCAGTTCGTCGGCGTAGATGGCGCGCGTGAGCTCGCGCCACCAGGCCCAGGCGATGAGCGGTTCGGCGCGCTCGGGCGCCATGGTGCCGTCCCATTGGGCGAGCAGCGCGAGCGCCTTGCGTGCCGGCTCGCTGCGCGGCCGCGTGGCGAGCAGCTTCGGCAGCAGCTCGCGCATGGCGAGCGACACCACGTCGGCCTGGATGCGCGCGAAGCTTTGCGCGCTGTGCTTCGGCGTCGCTTCCAGCAGTTGCTGAATGCGGTCTGCGCGGTAGGGCGGCTGCCAGCCGAAGGTGATGAAGTGCGGGTAGCCCGGGGGCGTGATGCGGTGATTGGCGGTGACGATGGTTCCGCTCGCCGGGTTGAAGCTGCGCGGCAGCTGCTCAAAGGGGATATAGCCCGCCCAATCGTATTTCGCCTGCCAGCCCGGCGCGGGGGCCATTCCTTTCAGATCGTTGGCGGGCATGCGCTGCGGAACGCGACCGGCGGCGATGAAGGCGATATTGCCGTCGACATCGGCATAGACGATGTTCTGCTGCGGCGACTGGAAATCGCGCGTCGCGGCGAGAAAGTCGGCCCAGTCGCGCGCGCGCGCGATTTTGAGCGCAGCCTGCATGGTGCGGTCGTCCTCGGCGAGCGCGGTCCAGGCAAAGGCGATGACGTGGCCGCGCGGCGCCTCGTCGCGCGCCTGGCGGGCGACATCGGAAATCACCGGCCCATGGCGTGAAACCCTCACCCGCAGCTTCTCCGGCTCCCCGCCCTTGACCCGGATCGTTTCGTCGATCATCTGGAAGGGGCGCGTCCCTTCCGGCGTGTAGTAGCCCCCGGCGGCATCCAGCTTCTCGAGATACAGGTCCTGGACATCCGGCCCCGTGTTGGTCATTCCCCAGGCGATGCGGTCGTTGCGTCCCAGAATCACTCCCGGCACGCCGGGCAGGGTGGCGCCGATCACATTGATGCCGGGCGCCGAGAGTTGCGCGAAGTACCATACCGGCGGCGCGGTGAGGCCGAGATGCGGATCGTTGGCGAGCAGCGGTTTGCCGGTCTCGCTGCGCGTGCCCGATACCACCCAGTTGTTGGAGCCGAGCCCGGCATTGTCTGGAATCATCTGCGCCAGGCGCACGGCATCGCGCTCGAGGGTGCCGTAGAGTTCCTTCAGGTCCGCGATGACCGGGACCGGTTCGCCGGGGTAGGGCGGCAGGAATTCGTGGATGCGCGCGAGCGGCAGCGTTTTCGACAGGCGCATGCGCAGCAATTCATCGCGCCAGTTGTGACCCAGGTCCCAGGCCATCATCTTCACCCAGGACACCGAGTCCGCGGGCGTCCAGGGTTCGGGGCGCGCGCCGGTGAGCCAGAATTCGGGCGGCAGCACCGGGTCGGTCGCAAGGAACGCGTTGACGCCCGCCGCGTAGGCCTGCAGCAGCTGCCGCGTTTCGGTGTCGAGCGTGTGCAGGTTCGCCTCGGCCGCGCGCCGTACGCCCAGCGTGCGCAGGAAACGATCGGTCTCCAGTGCGCCCGGGCCAACGATCTCGGCGACGCGCCCGGCGGCGATGCGGCGGCCCATTTCCATCTGCCAGAGGCGGTCCTGCGCGTGTACGAAACCCAGCGCGAAACTTGCATCCGCGAGGCTCGCGGCGAAGAGGTGCGGAATGCCGTAGCGATCGCGCAGAACTTCGACCGTCTCGCCGAGCCCGGCGAGGCGGATTTCCCCCTCGGTTTTCGGCAGGGACTGCCGCAGGTAGAGATAAAATCCCGCCAGCAGCACGATCAGCAGCAACGCCAACCAGCTCGCGAAACGCAGGACACGCCGCATACAGGGAAGAATAACCGCGAATCCGGCGCAGAGTCCGAAAGCGCTTAATGCCGCAGTGCGGCAAACCTGCTAAGGTGACGGCAAATGCTCTACAACCTGTACGAAACAAACCATTTGCTGTTGGGGCCGTGGCGTATCGCGGCCGAGTCGGCGCGCGGCTGGTTCGGCCATCCGTTCAGCCCGCTTGCCTATTCACCGATGGCACGACGGATCACCGCTGCCACGGACCTGTTCCTGCGCGTGACGCAGCGCTACGAGAAGCCGGCCTGGAACATCGACCATACGACAGTCGACGGACAATCCGTGCCGGTCGAGGCGGTCATCGAACTCGACAAGCCGTTTTGCAAGCTGGTGCATTTCCGCCGCTGCCTGGAAGGAAAGGGGCCGAAGCGGCGCAACGACCCGCGCGTGCTGCTGGTCGCGCCGCTCTCCGGGCACCACGCGACGCTGCTGCGCGACACGGTCCGTTCGCTCCTGCCGGAGCACGAGGTCTGGGTCACCGACTGGGTGGACGCGCGCATGGTGCCGCTCGGTGATGGCGCGTTCCATCTCGCCGACTACGTCGATTACGTGCGCGAGTTCATCACGCTGCTCACGGATCCGCGCCAACCCAGACTGAACGTGGTCTCGGTGTGCCAGCCCACGGTGCCGGTGCTGTGCGCAGTGGCGCTGATGGCGCAGGACGGGGAAGCCAATCCTCCCAAGACGATGGTGATGATGGGCGGGCCGATCGATGCGCGCCGCAGCCCGACCGCGGTCAACAACCTCGCCACGCGCAAGCCCTATTCCTGGTTCGAGCAGAACCTGATCCAGCGGGTGCCGGACAAGTATCCCGGCTTCATGCGGCGGGTCTATCCGGGCTTTCTCCAGCACCTGGGCTTTGTCGCAATGAACCCGGACCGGCACTTGAACGCGCATTGGGACTATTTCAATCACCTGCTGGCGGGCGACGGCGGCTCGGTCGACCGGCACCGCGACTTCTATGACGAGTACAACGCGGTGCTCGACCTGCCCGCCGAGTATTACCTCGATACGGTGAAGGCGGTATTCCAGGATTTCGCGCTGCCCAAGGGACGGCTGTTCCTGCGCGAGCGGCTGGTGCGGCCGCAGGCGATCCGCGAAACCGCGCTGCTGACCATCGAGGGCGAGCTGGACGACATTTCGGGCAACGGGCAAACGGAAGCGGCGCACCTGCTGTGCCTGAGCATCCCGCGCGAGCGGCGCGAACATTTCCTGGCCCGGGGTGCAGGCCACTACGGCATCTTTTCCGGAAGGCGCTGGCGCGAGGGCATTTACCCCAAGGTCCGGGACTTCATCCGCAAGCACGCCTAGAGTTCGTAGGCGCTGCCGGCTTTTTCCATCACCGTCTTTTCCACCAGACCGCGCGAAAGGCTGGGCGCGAACAGTTCTACGAAGTCGTAGGCGTAGCCGCGCAGCCAGGCGCCGCGCTTGATTCCCAGGCGCGTGGTCGATGACGGGAACAGGTGCGCGGCGTCGATCGCGCGCAGGTGCCGGTCGCGTTTCGGGTCGAAAGCCATTTTCGCCATGATGCCCACGCCCAGACCCAGTTCTACGTAAGTCTTGATCACGTCGGCGTCGAAGGCAGTCAGCACCACGCGCGGCGCGAGTCCGCGCTGCTCGAACGCGCGGTTGACCACGGAGCGGTTGGCGAACGCGAAATCGTAGGTGACGATCGGGTAGGCAGCGGTTGCCTCCAGCGTGAGCGGCGCAAGCTTGAGCAGCGGATGCCTGGGCGGGACCACGACACAGCGATTCCACTGGTAGCAGGGCAGCGCGACCAGGGCAGGGTGCTCGCCAATCTGCTCCGTGGCAACGCATAAATCAGCCTCTCCCGCCGCGACCTGCTCGCAGATCTGCGTCGGGTTGCCCTGGTGGATGACGATCTGCACGTCGGCGTAGCGGCGCTTGAACGCCGCCACTGCGCGTGGCAGCGCGTAACGCGCCTGCGTGTGCGTGGTGGCGATGGTGAGCGTGCCGCGCTGCTCGTCGGCAAACTCTTCCCCGGCCCGCTTGAGGTTGGCGGCCTCGGCAAGCACGCGCTCGGCGATCGCCAGCACGGAGCGCCCGGACTCGGTGACGCTGACCAGTCGCTTGCCGTTGCGAGTGAAAATCTCGACCCCCAGCTCAGACTCCAGCGCCTTGATTTGCTTGCTTATTCCCGGCTGCGAGGTGAACAGGGCCTCGGCCGCGGCCGAGACGCTCAGGTCGCGGCGCGCGACCTCGACCAGGAAGCGCAGCTGCTGGAGTTTCATAATTCCAATATGGAATAACAATCTAACACAATAGTCTTTGAAAGCATAAAGGCCGCCGTTAGCATCGACTGCCATGGATCCGGCTTTCATCGTGCTGGGGCTGCTGGTGGGTTTGCTGGTCGGCATGACCGGGGTCGGCGCCGGCTCGCTGGTCACCCCTGCGCTGGCGCTCTCGGGCGTTCCCGCCGCAGTCGCCGTGGGCACCGATCTCGCCTATGCCGCGATCAGCAAATCCTTCGGCGCGCTGGTGCACCGCGCGCAGCGCACTCTCGATCTGCGGGTCGCCGGCCTGCTCGCTCTGGGGAGCGTGCCCGCAGCGACTCTGACCCTCGCCGCGCTCGCGACCGGCGCTGCGCAAGACCGTGCCCGAACCATCACCTGGATGCTGGCGCTGGCGCTCGTTCTGACCGCGCTGGCGCTGCTCGCGGGGCGGGACCGGCTTGCGGCTTTCGCGGCGCGCTATGACACGCACATCGCACCGCGCCGCGCGGCGCTCACCGTCCTCTCCGGGGCCTTGCTCGGCACGCTGGTGACCCTGTCCTCGGTCGGCGCGGGGGCGCTCGGCGCCGCACTGCTGGTCATCCTGCACCCGTCCATGCCTGCGGCGCGGATTGCCGGAGTGGACATCGCGCATGCGGTCCCGCTCACCGCGGTCGCGGGGCTCGGCCATTTCTGGCTCGGCCACGTGGACCTGGTGCTCGCCGGCACCCTGCTTGCCGGCGCCATACCCGGGATCCTGGCCGGAAGCCTGCTGGCCGGGCGGCTTCCCGAGGTCCTAATTCGCAGGCTGCTCGCCCTTGTGCTGCTCGGCGCGGGCGCGCGACTCGCCGCCGCGGGTTTCTAGCGATGTACCTCTACGACCCGATCGACCAGCGCCTGGTGGACGAGCGCGTGGCGCAGTTCCGCGACCAGACCCGGCGCTTTCTCGAGGGGCGGCTCGCCGAGGAGGAGTTTCGCGCGCTGCGCCTGAGGAACGGCCTCTACATCCAGCGCTACGCGCCGATGCTGCGGATCGCGATTCCCTACGGGCTTCTGTCCTCGCGGCAGCTGCGCAAGCTGGCGCAGATCGCGCGCCGCTACGACCGCGGCTACGGCCATTTCTCCACCCGCCAGAACCTGCAGCTCAACTGGCCGAGGCTCGAGGAGGTGCCGGAAATCCTCGCCGAGCTCGCCACCGTGCAGATGCACGCGATCCAGACCTCGGGCAACTGCGTGCGCAACATCACGACCGATCACCTTGCGGGCGTGGCGCGCGACGAGATCGTCGATTCCTTCGTCTGGTGCGAGCTGATCCGGCAGTGGTCGACCTTCAACCCCGAATTCAGCTACCTGCCGCGCAAGTTCAAGATCGCGGTGAACGGCGCCCTGGCCGACAGGGCGGCGACCTTCGTTCACGACATCGGCCTGCACGCGGTCCGCGACGCCGCGGGCGAAACCGGCTTCCGGGTCATCGTCGGCGGCGGCCTCGGGCGCACGCCGATGATCGGTCACGTGATCCGGGAATTCCTGCCCTGGCCGCACCTGCTGACCTACCTCGATGCGATCCTGCGGGTCTACAACCGCCACGGCCGGCGCGACAACATCCACAAGGCGCGCATCAAGATCCTGGTAAAGGAGCGCGGTGCCGACCGGTTCCGCGCCGAGGTCGAAGCCGAATGGGCGCAGCTCAAGGACGGCCCGGGCACCGTCATCGAGGAGGAAATCCGGCGCATCGAGGCGCGCTTTACGCGGCCGGCCTACGAGGCCCTCGAGGAGCTGCGCTTTCCGGAGCCGAATCCGCCGTTCGACGCCTGGCGCCGGCGCAACGTCCACGCCCACAAGCGCCCGGGCTATGCGGCGGTAAGCGTATCGCTGAAGAAGACCGGGGTGCCGCCGGGCGACCTGACTTCCGCGCAGATGGAGCGGGTCGCGGATCTCGCCGGGCAGTACTCCTTCGGAGAGCTGCGCGTCACGCACGAGCAGAACCTCGTGCTCGCGGATGTGCGCCTGGCTGACCTGCAGGCGCTGTGGCAGGAACTGCGCCGCCTCGGCCTCGCGACACCGAACATCGGGCTGCTCACCAACATCATCTCCTGCCCGGGAGGCGATTTTTGCTCGCTCGCCAATGCCAAGTCGATCCCGGTGGCCGAAGCGATCCAGCGCATGGTGGAGGAAAAGCGCGATTCGCTCGACTACCTGTTCGATGTCGGCGAACTCGACCTCAATATCTCGGGCTGCATGAACGCCTGCGGCCATCACCACGTGGGCCACATCGGCATCCTCGGCGTCGACAAGAACGGCGAGGAGTGGTACCAGATCGAGATCGGCGGCAATCAGGCGCCCGCCGCCCTCGGCAAGGTGATCGGCCCGGCGGTGGCGCGCGCGGCGATTCCGGAGGTGATCGAACGCCTCATCGAGACCTATCTCGCGCATCGCGACAGCGAGGCCGAGCGCTTCATCGACGTCGTGCACCGCATCGGCGTCGAGCCCTTCAGGAAGAACGTCTATGGCCACCTTGATCAAGAACGGCCGCGTCGCGCCGAGCGCATCGCCGCCTGACCTGGTGCTCGAGCCGGGCGACGATCCGGCGCGGCACGCCGAGGCGATCGCCGCGGCCCGCGTCATCGCCGTCGCCTTCCCGAAGTTCAGCGACGGGCGCGGCTATTCGATCGCGCGCCTGCTGCGCGAGCGCCACGCCTACCGGGGCGAGTTGCGCGCGGTGGGCGCGGTGGCGCGCGACCTGCTCCAGCCGATGGCGCGCTGCGGGTTCGACGCCTTCCTGCTGCGCGAGGGCGAGAATGTCGAGGAAGCACTCGCGGCCTTCGCCGATTTCAGCGACTGCTACCAGGCGACGGTCCCGGAGCCGCGGCCGCTGTTCCGCCGCCGGCAGGCGTCCCGCCCGTGACGCTGCCGGCAGCGCTGCTCGGCCGCATCGACGGCGCGCTCGCGCTGCTGCAGCGCGTCGCGATCGAGCATGTGCCGGCGGCGCTCGCCAGCAGCCTGGGCGCCGAGGACATGGTGCTCACCGACATGATCGCGCGGCACAAGCTGGAGATCGATATCTTCACGCTCGACACCGGCCGCCTGCACGGCGATACGCTGCAACTGGTCGGCGAGATCCGGCGCCGCTACGGCCGCGAGGTGCAGGTGGTCGCGCCGGACTCACAGGCAGTCGGCGACTTCGTTGCGCGCTTCGGCCGTGACGCGTTCTACGGCAGCGTCGAGTTGCGCAAGCGCTGCTGCCAGATCCGCAAGGTGGAGCCGCTCGGACGCGCGCTGGCGGGGCGCCGGGCCTGGGTGAGCGGCCTGCGTCGCGCGCAGGCGGCCACGCGCGGTGCAATCGAATTTGCCGAGCACGACGCGGTCCACGGCATCTTCAAGTTCAACCCGCTCGCCGACTGGAGCGAGCAGGACATCTGGTCCTACGTGCGTTTTTTCGAGGTTCCGTACAACCGGCTCCACGACCAGGGCTATCGCTCGATCGGCTGCGCGCCCTGCACCCGGCCGGTGGCCGCCGGCGAGGATCCGCGCGCCGGGCGCTGGTGGTGGGAATCACCGGGCGGCGCGGGCGCGCGCGAATGCGGCATCCATTTCTCGCCCGAGGGCCGGCTGCTGCGCGACGGGGCCCGGGCATGAACCCGGACCGCAGCCATCTCGACTGGCTGGAATCCGAGGCCATCTACGTGCTGCGCGAGGTCGCCGGCGAGTGCGGCAATCCGGTGCTGTTGTTCTCGGGCGGCAAGGACTCGATCGTGCTCCTGAGGCTCGCCGAGAAGGCGCTCCGCCCGGGGCGCTTTCCGTTCCCGCTGCTGCACATCGACACCGGGCACAATTTTCCGGAGGTCATCGAGTTCCGGGACCGGCGCGCCGCCGAGCTCGGCGAGCGCTTGATCGTGCGCGGCGTCGAGGACTCGATTCGCCGCGGCAGCGTCCGCCTGCATTCGGCGGAGCAGAGCCGCAACGCCGCGCAGTCGGTGACGCTGCTCGAGGCGATCGCCGAGTTCGGCTTCGACGCCGCGATCGGCGGCGCGCGCCGGGACGAGGAAAAGGCGCGCGCCAAGGAGCGCGTCTTCTCCTTCCGCGACGAATTCGGGCAATGGGAACCGCGCAGCCAGCGCCCGGAGCTCTGGGACCTGTACAACCCGAGGGTGCGGCGCGGCGAGCACGTGCGCGTGTTCCCGCTTTCCAACTGGACCGAGCTCGACGTCTGGCAGTACATCGGGCGCGAGCGGCTCGCGGTGCCTGCGCTTTACTTCGCGCACCGGCGCCGCGTGCTGCGCCGCAACGGGCTGCTGCTTGTGGCGCGGCCCGGCGAAGCGGGCGAGGAGCTTTCGGTGCGCTTTCGCACCGTCGGCGACGTCAGCTGCACCTGCCCGGTCGAATCGCTGGCCGGCGATGTCGATGCCGTGATCCGGGAGACGATGAACTCGCGCCAGACCGAGCGGGGCGCGACCCGCATGGACGACCAGACTTCGGAAGCCTCGATGGAGCGGCGCAAGAAGGAGGGCTACTTCTGATGCTCCGGCTCGGCGACGACGAACGGCAGCGGGAGCACGGAGCGGCGCCCGGCGCGGCCGGCGCTCGCGGGGTGCTGCGCTTCATCACCGCCGGCAGCGTGGACGACGGCAAGAGCACGCTGATCGGGCGCCTGCTGCACGATTCGCGCGCCATCCTCGAGGACCAGCTGGCGGCCGTGGCGCAGGCCTCGCGGCGGCGCGGCTTCGAGCAGGCCGACCTGTCGCTGCTCACCGACGGCCTCGAAGCCGAGCGCGAGCAGGGCATCACCATCGATGTCGCCTATCGGTACTTCGCCACCGCGGCGCGCAAGTTCATCATCGCCGACACCCCCGGCCACGAGCAGTACACGCGCAACATGGTCACCGGCGCCTCCAGCGCGAGCGCCGCGGTCATCCTGCTCGATGCGCGCAAGGGCTTGCTGCCGCAATCGCGGCGCCACCTTTACCTCGCCCGGCTGGTCGGCATCGACGACATCCTCGTGGCGGTGAACAAGATGGACCTCGCCGGCTATTCGGCCGCGGTTTTCGAAGCGCTGCGGGCCGAGTTCACGCAGTTCGCCGCGCCGCTCGCGATTCCGAACCTGGGATTCATCCCGCTGTCCGCGCTGCGCGGGGACATGGTGGTCGAGCGCGGCGCGCGGCTCGGCTGGTACCGCGGGCCGACGCTGCTCGAGGCGCTCGAAGCGGTGAACGTGCGCGACCAGCCGGCGGCGCGGCCGTTGCGATTCCCGGTACAGCTGGTGACGCGCATCGGCGAGCGCGGTTACATGGGGCGCATCGCCTCGGGCACGCTGCGGGCGGGAAACGAAGTCGCGGTGATGTCCTCGGGGAGGCGCACGCGGATCCGGAACATCGCCGCACCCGGTGGAGCGCGCGCGGTTGCGGTGGCGAGCGACTCGGTCACGCTGCATCTCGCCGACGAACTCGACATCTCGCGCGGCGATCTGCTGGCGGACCCGGCGCATCCGCCGCGCCTGCTCAAGGCGTTCGAAGCCAAGCTGTGCTGGCTCGCCGGCGAGCCGCTCGCGCCGCAGGGCAGGTACCTGCTCAAGCACACGACGCGGACCGTCAGGGCGCGCTTCGCCTCGATCAACTACCGCGTCGACATCCGCACGCTCGAGCGGCTGCCGTTCGAGGGCGAGGTCAGGATGAACGACATCGTTCATGCGGCGCTCCTGGTGCAGCAGCCGGTCTTCGCGGACTCTTACGCGGTGGACCGGGCCACCGGCGCCTTCATCCTGATCGACGAGGCGAGCAATCACACCGTGGCCGCCGGGATGATCGAATGAGCGCAACGGTCTATCTCGTCGGCGCCGGACCGGGCGCGCCGGACCTCCTAACGCTGCGCGCCGCGCAGCTGCTTGCGCGCGCCGACATCGTGTTCCACGACGCGCTGGTTCCGCAGGAGGTGCTATCATTGGCTTCAAAAGCCACTAAAATCGAAGTCGGGAAGCGATGCGGCCGCTATTCGACCGCGCAGGCGTTCATCAACAAGCGCATGGCCGATGCCGCGCGCAAGCACAAGGTGGTGGTGCGGCTCAAAGGCGGCGATCCGATGCTGTTTGGCCGAGCCCACGAAGAGATTTCCCATCTGCAGGCGAAGGGGATTGCGGTGGTCGTGGTTCCCGGTATTACCGCCGCGCTTGCCGGGGCAGCCGAAATGCAGATTTCGCTCACCCGGCGAGGCCAATCCCGCTCAGTAGCCTTCGTTACGCCACGCGTCGGCGAAGGCGAGCGCGCCAACGAATGGGTGCGCGCGGCCCTCGCTGCCGATACCGTAGCGATCTACATGGGCGCCGAGGAAGCCGGCGCAATCTCGCGCGAACTGATCGCCGCGGGCAAGCCGCGCTCTACGCCGGTCGCGGTGCTCGAGAACGTCTCGCTGCCCGGCGCAACGAAAAATTTCGGCACGCTCGATCAGCTGGAGCAGCTTGCGGCGCGGGTTTGCGGCGGGCCGGTACTTTTGCTGCTCGGCGAGGTCTACCGCGCCTCGGCGATAATCAGCGCATGGCAAGGCACGCCATCGTCCTCTTCGCCCACGGCGCGCGCGACCCCGACTGGGCGCGCCCGTTCCAGCAGCTCGTAGCCGAACTCGGCGAGCGGCTGCCGGGCGAGCGCATCGTGCTCGCGTTCCTCGAACTGATGCGGCCGTCGCTGCCGGAGTGCGCGGCGGCGCTTTACGCCGATGGCGTGCGGTTCCTGCGCGTGGTGCCGGTATTCCTGGGAACCGGCGGGCATCTCAAGGATGACCTGCCCAGGCTCGTCGCTGAAGTCCGCGGCCGGTTCGGTGATCTGGCGATCAGCGTCGAGCCGCCGATCGGCGAGCAGCCCGAGGTGATTGCCGCGATCGCGCGGGCCGTAGCCGGACGTTAATTCAGTCTTTGCGCAGCTTCGACAGCCAGTGTTCCATCTGGCGCCCGGCGGCTTCGCGGCCGCCCAGACCGAAGGCAAGGGCGACCGCAATCGCCACCGCGCCCAGCGTCAGTCCGAAGGCCAAGTTGACGATGTCATCGGCAATTCCCATGGCGCGCAGGCCCATGGCGATCACCAAGCCGAGGATCGCGAGGCGCGCAACGCGCGCGAGGCCAGTCTGGTTATCGCCGCTCGCGCGCTTGATCGCCTCGAACGCAAGATTGGCGAGCCAGAAGCCGATCGCCAGGATCGCGCCGCCGAGCAGCACCTCGCCGCCGAACTTGATGAACATCGAGACTAGATCGCGCACCTGGGTGAAATCGAGGCGGTGCGCCGCTTCCACCGTGGCGAACAGCATGGCGAAAAAGAGCGCCAGGCCGCGCACCAGGCCTGAGGGTTTGAGAGTCCCGGCGAAAGCGCCGCCAATGCCCAGGCGCTGCGGCAGGGTATCGAGGCCCATGCCGGCGAGCAGGCGCGACAGCACGTCGGCAACGAACTTAGCCACGTACCAGGTCACGACCAGGATCAGCGCCGCGGCAACCAGGTTCGGCACTGCCGCGAGCAGTCGCTCGAGCATGTCGGTGGCCGGGCGCGAGATCGCCTCGACCTTGAGCGCATCCAGTGCCGCGATCAGCGTCGGCACGAACACCAGGATGAATACGATGGTGCCAGCGAGTCGCGACAGCTTAACTGCGTCGGCAAGGCCAATCTGGCTGCCCATCTTGTCGGCGCCGGCGGCGGCAAGCAGGTTGGTGACGAGGCCGCGCAGTACCTTGGCAACCAGCCAGCCGACAAATCCGATGACTGCCGCGCCAAAGACATTGGGCACCATCTCGAGCAGCTTGCTCAGCATGCCCTGCACCGGCTCGAGCAGCCCGCGCAGTTCGAAAGCGGCGAGAATGCTCGGCACGAAAAGCAGGACCACCAGCCAGAACAGCACGTTGGCCACCGTCTTGCTCATCGGCTCCATGCCGGCTTCCTTGGAAAGTTTCTCTCCCAGAGAACTGGCGGCGAGCGCGCGCCCGACCAGTGCCTGGATCAGCGTGGCGATGATCCAGGCGAGCAGCACCAGGATCGTGCCGGCGATCAGCCGGGGCGCATAGCCGATGATCTGCGTCACCATTTCCGCAAACGGATTGGAAATCCGGTCCAGGTGCAGCGAATCGAACACCGCTACCACCGTCACCAGGATCACCAGCCAGAATACGCCGATGGCGATGCCGGATTCGACGCCGACCTTCTGGCCGGTGCTTTCCTCGATCCGGGTATCGACCTTGAGCATGCCGAGCAGGCGGCGCACGCCGGCGCGCAGTAACACCGCCGCCAGCCAGCCGACGGCGATGATGCCGAGCGCGCCGAAGATCGCCGGCAATTGTCCGCCCAGTGTGGTTTGCAGAGATGTGGCGAGTACGGAGAAGTCCATCGTTTACTCCCCAGTGAAATCGGACTGCTAGTGCCGCTGCTTTCCGGCCATGAAGCCGAGCCACAACGCGTACAGCACAAGGGCCGCAAAGCAGACGAGCGACCACTCGGCAATGGAAAGGCCGAGGAACTGCCATGTTACCTCAGCGCATTGGCCGGAGCCCATGAACAGCTTTTCGAGCGTGCGCCCGAGCGGAAAATTCTCCATCATGTAAAACAGGTCCGGCCCGCACGCCGGCACCTGATCAGCGGGTAGGTGCTGCAGCCAGACTTGGCGCGCGGCAACACCGGCGCCCGCCAACGCCAGGATCGCTGCGATGCTGCAATAGACGGCACGGCCCGCCTTCCCCGGGACGTGCAGCGCCGCAGCCGCAAACACCACTAGCACGCCGTAGTAGAAGGCGCGCTGGACCAGGCAGAGCGGGCAGGGATCCTGATTCTCGAAATACTGCAGGTAATAGCCGAAACCGAGCAGCCCCGCGCAAGCGAGCGCAGGCGCGGCGTAGCGCAGTTGGTTCCAGCTCATGTGGCGCGAACGATGCTTCGGTCGATGGCGCCGAAAACAGATTCGCCATCGGCGCCGAGCATGTCGATGCGCACCCGGTCGCCGAAGCTGAGGTACGGCGTTTTCGCCTTGCTGCCCTTAAGGAGCTCCTCGGCGCGGCGCTCGAACAGGCAGCCGGCGCCCTTCTTGCGGTCGCGATTGGAGATCGTCCCCGAGCCGATGATGGCGCCAGCCGCGAGCGGTCGCGTCTTCGCCGCGTGCGCGATCAGCCGCGGGAAATCGAAATGCATGTCGGCGCCGGCATCGGGCTCGCCGAGCAGCTTGCCGTTCACCCAGGCGCGCACCGCGCCGTGCGCGCGCCGGCCGTCCCAGGCCTCGCCGAGCTCATCCGGCGTCACCGCCAGCGGCGCGAACGAAGACGGCGGCTTGGAATGAAAGAAGCCGAAACCCTTGGCGAGATCGGCCGGCACCAGCTCGCGCAGGCTGACGTCATTGAGCAGCACCAGCAGCCGGATCGCTTCGCCAGCCCGGTCCTTGTCCACGCCCATCGGCACGTCGCCGGTGATCACGCCCAGCTCCATTTCAAGGTCGATGCCGTGCGCCTCGATCTGCACCGCGATGTCGTCGCAGGGCCCGAGCAGGGGATCCGAGCAGCCCTGGTACATGAGCGGTTCGCGCTTGAAATCCGCGGGCAGCGCCTGCTTGCGCGAGCGCAGGATCAACTCGGCGTGAATGAGATAGGCGGAGCCGTCGGCGAACTGGCAGGCGCGCGGCAGCGGAGCCATGAGCTGTTTCACTTGCAGCGCGAACGCCCGGTTCGACGGCTTTTCTTCCAGCTCTACGGCGAGTTCCTTCAACAGCGGCGCACAGTAGCCCCAGTCGTCGAGCGCCGCCTGCAGCGTCGGCGCGACGGGGTCCGCCTTGAGCGCGCGTTTCAGGTTCTTGGAGACGACAAGCAGGGTGCCGTCGCGCGTGCCATCGCGCAGCGTCGCGAGTTTCATGCGTCAATTATCGCAAACGCAGCCGCGGCAGGTCGGCGGGCGCGTCGATTTCCATTCTCAGCAGCCGGGCCGCAACGTTCTTGCCAAGATTGTCCATGCGCAGATTGCGCGCCGCTCCGCCCTGCAGCGCGCCATTGAGCACGATCTTGACGGCGAGGATATTGTCGAGCGGCCACAGTTCGACCGATCCGCTCTGGAAGCCGGCGAAATGCGCCGCGAGGCGCTCCCGCGTCACCTCGCGCTTGAGCACCGCATAAGTCTCGGCGTCGAAGGCAAACAGGCCGATGTCGGCGCGGTCCGCCTTGTCGCCGGAACGCGCGTGCGCGATTTTCCAGAGGGGTACAAGCATCAGGTGTTTTGCACTTCTATTCTTATGCTGTTCTCTACCAGTTCCCTTCTCACCAACGTCGGCCAGATACCCAACAGCTCCTTCGCCGGCTGCACGCCTTTCATGCTGCCCACATACGGCGGGCCTGAGAGCGCCAGCCAGGGGAACAGCCGCCCGTAGGCCTCGGCGATGCGCTTGTCCTGCGTGCGGATGGTCATGCGCAGGAAGCACTCGTTCAACTGGTCGCGGTAGGTCGGATCGGCATTCGAGCCGAGCAGCGAGTCGTAGCCGAGGTATTCGATATTGCTCTCGTCCAACTTCCAGCCGCGTTCCTTGACCAGCGCCTGGATGATCTGCGCGCTTTTCTCGCACTTGGCGTAGGCCTCGGGCCAGGCGAAGCCGATGATGCCCGTGCCCATCCAGCCGTCCTGGTAACCGGCGACGATTTTGAGCGTCTTTGGCCGCGCCGCCCCCGAGGCGCCCGAGATGCGCACCCGGTCGCCGCCGAGGTCTTCGAATTTCAGCGTGCCCATGTCGAGCACTACGTCGGGCGAGAAATAGGCGTGCGGATTGTGAACTTCGTAGAGCAACTGCTGGCGCACGGTGTCGAAGGAAACCCGCCCGCCGGTTGCCGGCGGTTTGGTAAAGAGCGCGCTGCCGTCTTCCGACACTTCCGCAATCGGGTAGCCGAGGTTCGCGTAATCGGGCACCTTCGCCCATTCGCTTGCCGAGCCGAAGTTTCCGCCCGAGCCCTGCCCCGAACACTCCAGCAGGTGGCCGAGCGTAAGGCCGGCGGCGATCCGGTCCCAGTCATCCCAGCGCCAGCCGAACTCATGCGCGAGCGGCCCCAGCGTGAGCGCGGCGTCGGCGACCCGTCCGGTCAGCACGATATCGGCGCCCTGCGCCAGCGCTTCGGCGATCGGCTGCGCGCCCAGGTAGGCGTTGGCGAACAGCATTCGATCGCGCACCGACGCGATCTCGGCGCCGCTGTCCATGTGCGCGAGCGCTTCGCCCGCGCCGCGCAGTTCGTCGATCCGCTCCAGGACCGAATCGCCGGTGACCGTGGCGATCCTGGCCTTCCAGCCCTTGTCGGCGAAGGAGCGCGCGATCGCCTCGCGCGCACCCTGCGGATTCAGACCGCCCGCGTTGAGCACGAACTTGACGCCATGCTTCGCGGCGAGCGGCCAAAGCTCGGCGAGCATCGGCACGCCATCGCGGGCGTATCCCGCTGACGGGTCCTTTTGCCGGTCCTTCTGTAGAATCGCCAGCGTCAGCTCGGACAAATGATCGGAGGCGATGTACTGCACGCGGCCGCGTTCGATCGAGGCGCGCACCGGTCGCCAGGAATCGCCGTAGAAACCCAGGCCGGCGCCGACGCGGACGGTTTTCATCCCGATCGAGTCTAGTTTTGCACGGCTGGAATTGCAATTGCCAGGCGCGGCCTGCGTGATAAATTTGCTGCGGAACAGGGACGGATTGCGATGGAAAAAACCACCGAAGGAGGCTGTATCTGCGGCGCCGTGCGCTATCGCGTGACGGGGCGCCCGTCCAACAGCATGGTGTGCCATTGCCGGTCGTGCCGGCGCGCGGCCGCGGCACCTGTCGTCGCCTGGGTCACGTTCGAGAAGGCGGGCTTTGCGTTCGTGAAGGGGCGCCCGTCCGAGTTCGCGTCTTCGCCGCCGGTGCTGCGCACGTTTTGCGCCGCTTGCGGGACGCCGCTCACCTACCAGCACCAGGACCATGTGGCGAGCATCGACATCACCACTTGCAGCCTCGACGAGCCAGATGCCTTTGCGCCGACCCACCATTCCTGGCTCAGCCATGACCTGGCGTGGCTGCGCTTCGGCGATGGCCTGCCCGCGCATCAGGAGTGGCGGAAATAAAGGCGTCGATTGCGCCGTTGCTCGCCAAGGTTCGGGCCTGTACGCTGTGCGCGCCGCACCTGCCGCTCGGGCCCCGGCCGGTGCTGCAGCTGCATCCGAAGGCGAGGATTCTGATCGCGGGGCAGGCGCCGGGCCGCAAGGTGCATGACTCGGGCGTGCCCTTCAACGACCTGAGCGGAAACCGCTTGCGCGAGTGGCTGGGCGTGACGCGCGACGTGTTCTATGACGAAGAGCAGATCGCGCTCGTGCCGATGGGATTCTGCTACCCCGGCACCGGAAACTCCGGCGACTTGCCGCCGCGGCCTGAGTGCGCGCCCGCCTGGCGCGCGAAGCTGCTTGCTCGGCTGCGCGATCTGCAACTGACCCTGGCGCTGGGCGAGTACGCCCAGGCCTACCACTTCGCCGGCGAGGGTCGAACCTTGACCGAGCGGGTGAAGTCGTGGCGCAGCTACTGGCCCCATCGGCTCGCGCTTCCGCACCCCAGTCCGCGCAACAATCTCTGGCTGCGCCGCAATCCATGGTTCGAGCGCGAAGTGCTGCCCGTGCTGCGCCAGCGCGTCGCTGAAGTGCTGGAGAATCCGCTCAGCCGATGACGTAGGCGGCGCCGCCGGTCGCGATCAGCTCGCCTTCGTCGTTGTGCAGTTCCATGTGCGTCACCGCGATGCGGCTGCCCTTGCGGACGATGCGCGCGGTGGCAATGAAGAACTTGCCGCAGCCGGGGCGCAGGTAATCCACGCGCAGGTCGATGGTGCCCATCTTGGCAAACGAGGTCGGCGTGACTTCGCTTTCGCCGGCAAGCGACACCATGATGGCGAATCCGCCCGCCGCGTCGAGCGTTGCCGAGATCACGCCGCCGTGCAGGATCTGGCGCGTCGGATTGCCGACCAGTTCGGGGCGCATGGCGAAACGCAGCTTTGGCGCGGCGGCGTCGAACGATTCGATCTTCAGCCCGAGGTGCTTGTTGAAGGCGATGTGTTCCTCCATGACGCGGCGAAACAGTGGCTGGCTGTCGCGGGTTTTCTTCGCCGTCATGCGGGCTCGACCTCGATCAGCAGATGGCCCGGCGCAACCTGCGCCCCCATCGCGACATGGACGGATTTGATCCTCGAGGAGAAATTCAGGCTCAAGCCATGCTCCATCTTCATCGCTTCGAGGATCACCAACGGCCTGCCTGCCTCGATCTGTTCGCCTACTTTGGCGTGTACTGCGACCACGCGGCCGTTCATCGGCGCGAGCAACCTGCCGCCGCCGCTGCCGGCGCCTTTCGGCACGGGCGGGTCGTAAAGCGTGTTGCGCAGGGAAAAGCTCGCGCCGCCGCGCGCGAAGTGGACCGTATCGCCTTCGATGACGTGGCGCAGTTGCTTGCGAGCCTGGCGATTTCGGTTGGCCGCCGATAACGCAACCATCTGCCCGTCGAAGCAGGCGCGCGAACTGTGCGTCGGGTTGTTGCTCCAGCCGGTCCACTCGCCGAAATCCCCGGCAAGCAGGGTTGCAGCGAGATCGTAGTCGCTGCTGGCCGGCCTATCCACCGGGATTTCGTTTTCGGCAAGGAAATCGGTGCTGACCTTGCCGGAGGAAAAGTTCTTATCGCGCAATATCGCCGCGAGAAAAGCCTTGTTGGTCGGCAGGCCAAGCGCGACCGTTTCATCCAGCGCCGCCGTGAGCTGCCCGCGCGCCTGGTCACGGTCGGGCGCGTGCGCGATGAGCTTGGCGATCATCGAATCGTAGTGCGGGCTGATCGAGATGCCGGTTTCCAGCGCGTGCTCCAGGCGCACCGCCTGCGAAGGCTGCCACAGTGCGAGACGCCCGGCCTGTGGAAGAAAGTCGCGTTGCGGATCTTCGGCGCACAGTCGCACCTCGATCGCGTGGCCGGAGAAACGGATTTCCTCCTGCTTTGCCGGCAGCGGCTCGCCGGCGGCAATCCGCAGCTGCCACTCGACCAGATCCAGGCCCGTGAGCGCCTCGGTCACCGGGTGCTCGACCTGCAGCCGCGTGTTCATTTCCATGAACCAGAACCGGCCGTCTTCGCCGAGCAGGAATTCGACCGTGCCGGCGCCGGTGTAACCCGCCGCGCGCGCCACCGCGACCGCCGCCGCACCCATGGCAGCGCGCAGCGCCTCATTGACCGCGGGCGAAGGCGCTTCCTCGATGAGTTTCTGGTGGCGGCGCTGCACTGAACAGTCGCGCTCGCCGAGATGGATGCAGTTGCCGTGGCTGTCGGCGAAGATCTGGATCTCGACGTGACGCGGACTGAGCAAAGCCTTCTCCAGCAGGACTCTCGAGTCTCCGAACGAGTGCTGGGCTTCCGACTGCGCGGTCTTCAGCGCGTCGGGAAATTCGTTTTGTGAAAAAACAATACGAATTCCACGGCCGCCGCCCCCCGCCAGCGCCTTGATCATGAGCGGAAATTCTGGATGTTTGTCGTAAGTGGGCAGCACTGGAACGCCGGCCTTGGCGGCGAGCGCCTTCGCGTTTGCCTTGTCGCCCATCGCCCTGATGGCAGCCGCGGGCGGACCGATCCAGACGCGACCTTCCTTCAGTACTGCTTCCGCAAACTCGGGGTTTTCGGAAAGAAACCCATAGCCGGGATGGACTGCTTCGCCCGGCGCTTTCAGCACGGAAGAAACATTCAGATAGGACTCGCGGGGCGACGACCGTCCGATATTGATGGCTTCGTTTGCGGCGCGCACATGGGGCGCCTCGCGGTCCGCGTCCGAATACACCGCCACCGTGCGCAGGCCCATGCGCTTCGCGGTGCGCATCACCCGAAGAGCGATCTCTCCCCGGTTGGCAACCAGGACGGACTTGAACGTCACTTCTTGGGGAGGATATGCATGTACTTGCAGATGATGCCGAGCATCACCTCGTCGGCGCCGCCACCGATCGAACCCAGGCGTCCGTCGCGGTAGGCGCGCGATACCGGGTTATCCCAGGTGTAGCCCATGCCGCCCCAGTACTGCAGGCAGGCGTCCGAAACCTCGCGCCGCAGCCGGCCGCTCTTGAGCTTTGCCATCGAAGCGAGCTCGGTCACATCCTCGCCGGCGACGTACTTTTCGCAGGCGCGGTAAGTGAGCGCGCGCAGCGCCTCGATCTCGGTTTTCAGCTCTGCGAGCCGGTAGTGCACGTACTGGAAATCGAGCACCGTCTGGCCGAACATCTTGCGCTCGCGGATGTACTCGATGGTGTCGTGCAGCGTGCGCATCAAGCCCTCGATCGAGCAGGACGCCGCCCACAAACGCTCTTCCTGGAACTGCTGCATCTGGTAAGTGAAACCCTGGCCTTCCTCGCCGATGCGGTAGCGCTGCGGCACGCGCACGCCGTCGAAGTGGATGAGGCCGGTGTCGGAGGACAGCATGCCGATCTTGCGGATCTTCCGCGTCTTGACCACGCCCTTGGTTTTCATCGGCAGGACGATCAGGGTCTTGTTTTTGTGGGCCGCGCCCTCCGAGGTATTGGCGAGCAGGCACATCCAGTCGGCCTGCAGGCTGTTGGTGATCCACATCTTGGCGCCGTCGATGACGTAGTCGCCGCCGTCCTTCTTCGCGGTGGTCTTGATCGAAGCCACGTCCGATCCTGCGCCCGGTTCCGAGACGCCGATGCAGGCCACGTAATCGCCGGCGATCGCGGGAGCGAGGAACTCCTTGCGCAATTCGTCCGAGCCGAAGCGCGCCAGGGCCGGCGTCGCCATGTCGGTCTGCACGCCGATCGCCATCGGCACGCCGCCGCAGCGGATCGCCCCGAGCGTCTCGGCAAACACCATCGAGTAGCTGTAATCGAGCGCCGCGCCGCCGTAGGCCTCGGGCTTGGTGAGGCCGAGCATGCCCAGGTTGCCGAGCTTCTTGAACACCTCGTGCGCGGGAAACTGCTCGGCGGCTTCCCATGCATCGACGTGCGGGTTGATCTCCGCGTCGATGAACTTCTTCATCGTGCGGCGGATTTCTTCGTGTTCCTGGGTGAACTTCATGGGCGCGGGTCCTTCGTCGTTTCTGGCCGGGTAATAAGGTACTGTACTTGTCATTATGTCGATTTGTTCCCGCAATATGGCGAAAAGGCCTTGAACAGCGCCGACGTTTCATACACCTCAGGCCAGCTGCGCATCGGCCAGCCGGTGCAGCGCCTGGAGGATCAGGCGCTGCTCACGGGCGCGAGCCGCTTCATCGACGATCTCGATCTCCCCGGCGCCGCGCACGCCGTGTTCGTGCGCTCGCCGCATGTGCATGCGCGCGTATTGTCATTGAATGTTCAGCCGGCGCTCGCAGCAAAAGGCGTTCTGGGAGTATTCACCGCAGCGGACCTGAGCGCGGCGGCCATCGGCCCGATGCGCGTCACGGTGCCGCAGAAAAACCGCGACGGCAGCGCAGTACCCGAAGGCCTGCGTCCGGTGCTGGCCGGTGACCGGGTACGCTTCGTCGGTGAAGCGATTGCGATCGTAGTTGCCAATACGCTGTGCGAGGCGCGCGACGCGGCGGAGCTTGTCGCCATCGGCTACGAAGAGCTGCCGCCAGTAACCGATCCGCGCGCCGCGGTTGCTGCCGGCAACCTGGCCCTCGACTGGGAGGGCGGTGACCGCAAGGCCTGCGATGCGGCATTTGCGCGTGCGGCGCACGTCACGAAACTCGAACTGAGAATAAACCGGGTGTCGGCCGCGCCCATCGAGCCGCGCGGTGCGGCCGGCCTTTTCGAACCGGCGACCGGACGCTACACCCTGCATGCACCTACGCAGGGCAGCAAGGCGATCCAGGTCGACATCGCATCCACCGGCCTCATCGACGATCCGCGTGCCCTGCGCGTGATGACGCCGGATGTCGGCGGATCCTTTGGCGTGAAGATCTCCCCTTACCCGGAAATGGTGGCGGTACTGTACGCGGCGAAGAAGCTCGGGCGCCCGGTGAAGTGGTACGCCGACCGCTCGGAAGCGTTTCTTGCAGACGGCGCGGCGCGCGACCACCACATTGGGGGCGAGCTGGCGCTCGACGCGCAGGGCCGCTTCCTTGGGGTGCGCGCGCGCCTTGTTTCCAATACCGGGGCGTACATCACCGGAAGCGCGATGAGCATTCCCACTTCGGGCGGCAGCCGCTGCATCACCGGCGTGTACGCGCTGCCCTGCTATCAGGTCGAAACACGCATCGCGTTCACGAACACCGTGCCCGTGGTCGCCTACCGGGGCGCGGGCAAGCCCGAGTTCACCTATCTGATCGAGCGCCTGGTCGACGCCGCCGCCAGAGAAACCGGACGCGATCGCGCGGACCTGCGCCGGCTCAACATGGTGCGGCCCGAACAGATGCCCTGGACCACGCCGGTGGGGCTGGTGTTCGATTCGGGCGAATTCGAAAAAAACATGACCGACGCGCTCCGCCTTACCGATCGCGCGGGGTTCGAATCGCGGCGCGCCGCATCGGCGGCGCGCGGCCGCCTGCGCGGCTACGGGTTTTCGGTCTACCAGGAACCTGACGGTTTCTACGAAAGCCATGTGGGCACCGTATTCGATGCGTCGGGCGAGCTCACGCTCGCGCTCAGCGCCACTGCCAACGGCCAGGGGCACAGGACCACCTTCAAGCAGATCGTCTCGCAGCAGCTCGGCCTGCCGCACGAGAGAATCCGGTTTGTTTCCGGCGACAGCGACCTGACCGGCGTGGGAATCGGCTCGGTCGGTTCGTGCGAAACGACCGTGACCGGCACGGCAATCGTGCATTGCGCGCGCATCATCATCGAGAAGGGGCGCCTGATCGCGGGCCATCTGCTCGAAGCGCCGGCAGGCGATGTCGAGTTCGAAGTCGGCGAGGCGGGCGGCTCGTTCGTGGTTGCCGGTACCGACCGCCGCGTGAGCATTGTCGATGTCGCGCGCGCGGCCCACTCGGCCGATCTGCCGCCCGACATCGCGCCCGGGCTCGGCGCGGAAGATTTCTACCAGCCGACCACCTACAGTTTTCCATCGGGCTGCCACGTCTGCGAACTCGAGGTCGACCCCGACACGGGGCAGGTGGAGCTGCTTGACTATACGGCGGTCAATGATTTTGGCGTGGTGGTGAATCCGCTCCTGCTTGAAGGGCAGGTACATGGTGGCGTCGCGCAAGGCATCGGCCAGGCTCTCATGGAGGAACTTTCGCACGACGCCCGCACCGGCCAACTACTGGCTGGCAGCTTCATGGACTACGCCATGCCGTTCGCCGCAGACCTGCCGTCATTTGGCTGGGCGCGAAACGAGGTGCCGTGCAAGACCAACCCGCTGGGCGTGAAGGGCGTCGGCGAATCCGGCTGTACGGCGTCGCTGGCCTGCGTGATGAACGCGCTCATCGATGCGCTCGCGCCGCGCGGCGTCACTGCGCTCGACATGCCGGCGACATCAGAACGAATCTGGCGCGCGCTCGCCGCAGCGCGGCGCTGAGTCAGGGCCGCGCTACGCCGAATTGCATAGGGTTCAATTCCCTCTTTTCTGATACCAGGGACAGGCAAAATCCCAGGACGTTTCTCGTATCGCGCGGGTCGATGATGCCGTCGTCCAGCAAGAGGGCGCTGGTGACCAGCGCGCTTTGCTGCCTTTCGAAGTTTTCGACTATCTTGGCCTTGGTCTTTTCAATCGACTCAGTATCAACTTTCAAGCCTTTTCTTTTCATACCCGCTTCCATGACGATGGCCATGGTCAGCGCCGCCTGCTCCGCGCCCATCACCGCCGTCTGCGCGTTCGGCCAGGAGAAGAGGAAGCGCGGGTTGTAGGCGCGGCCGCACATGCCGTAGTTGCCGGCGCCGAACGAGGCGCCGCACATGAGCGTGAGCTGCGGCACGGTCGCGTTCGACACCGCCTGGATCATCTTCGCGCCGTGCTTGATCATGCCCGCTTCCTCGGATGCCTTGCCGACGATATAGCCGGTGGTGTTCTGCAGGTAAACGATCGGCAGCCCGGCCTGGCAGCAGGCCTGGATGAAGTGCGTGGCCTTGGTTGCGCCCGCCGGGTCGAGCGGGCCGTTGTTGGTGACGATGCCAAGCCGGTGCCCCTGCAGCGCGGCATGGCCGCAAACCGTGGCGGTGCCGTAATCGGCTTTGAAGTCGAGAAAATCGGAATCGTCCACGAAGCGCGCGATCGCTTCGCGCATGTCGACCGGCTTGCGGTAGTCGGCGGGCATGATGCCAAGCAGTTCCTCGGCGGCGTAGCGGGGAGGTTTTCCGCCTGGAAGATCTGAATTTTTTTTCCAGTTCAGGCGGGAAAGAACTTCTCTGGCCAGGCGAACGCCATCCGAGTCGTCCTCCGCCAAATACTCACCCAGGCCCGAAACATGCGTGTGCATCAGCGCGCCGCCAAGTTCTTCGTCGGTCGCAATCTCTCCGGTGGCGGCTTTCAGGAGCGGTGGCCCAGCAAGGAACGCCTTGGCACGGCCGCGCACCATGATCACGTAGTCCGACAACCCGGGCATGTAGGCGCCGCCCGCGGTCGAAGAGCCGTGCACTACCGTGATCACGGGCAGGCCGGCGGCCGAGAGCTTCGCCAGGTTGTAAAAGATCGAGCCGCCATGGATGAAACCCTCGACGCGGTACTTGAGCAGGTTGGCGCCGGCGGATTCGACCAGGTGCACGAAGGGCAGCCGGTTCTCCAGCGCGAGATTCTGCGCGCGCAGCAGCTTCTCGCGTCCCATGTGCTGGATCGCGCCCGCATCGATGCCCGAATCGCTCGCCACCACCATCGCGCGCACGCCGGCGACGTAGCCGATGCCGGCGATCATGCCGCCGCCGGGGATGGATTGCTCCGGGTCCGGATTATCGAGGCAGAAGCCCGCCATCGAGGCCAGTTCCAGCCATGGCGCGCCGGCATCGAGCAAGCGCGCGATGCGCTCGCGCGGCAGCAGCTGGCCGCGCTTGTCGAACAGCGGTTTCGCTTTTTCGGACTCCCGCCGGGTTCTTTCTTCAAGGCTTCTGAGCTTGGCGACGAGTTCCAGCATGCGCTCGCGGTTGCTGCGGAACGCCGCCGAATCGGTGTCGAGCTTGGACAGGATCGCCGGCATCAGCCGAGCACCTTGGGTTTTGAGGCCAGGTGGAAACCTTCGAATGCGGCGGTGGGGATCTTGTTGTCGATGTCGCGCAGGCGCTTGGCGTTCGGCGCGGCGCCATCGACCCGCAGGCAGGATCCCGAAATGAATGCCGCGGCCGGCGAGAGCAGAAAGCAGATCGCCGCGGACACTTCAGCCTCGGTGCCCAACCGTGCCAGCGGCACGTGCGAGGGCAGCGAGCGCAGGTGCGCCGCCATTTCCGGCGGATACTGGTCCAGCCCGCTCGAGGCGATCCAGCCCGGCGCTACGGCGTTGACGCGCACCGGCGCCCACTCAAAGGCTGCCGTCTCGGTGAAATTGAGCATGCCGGCGCGTGCTGCGCCCGAGTGACCCATGGTCGGCATGCCCTGCCACATGTCGGCGATGATGTTGACGATGGCGCCCGGGTTGCCCGTGCTAGCGGCCTGCTTCATCCACTGCGTATAGCACTCGCGCGCCATCAGGAAGCCGCCGCTCAGGTTGGTGCGCACCACCGCGTCCCAGCCCTTGGCCGAGATCGCTTCAAGCGGCGCGGCGAACTGACCGCCGGCATTATTGATCAGTGCATCGATGCGGCCGACGTCGGCAACAACGTTTGCAACGGTCTGTCTGACCGCGCTTTCCTCGCGGATGTCGCAGGCGTAGCAACGCGCTTCGCCTCCGGCGGTCGCGATTTCGTCACGCACCCGGGTAAGTTTTTCAACTTTTCTCCCAATCAGGGCGATTTTGGCGCCAAGCGCGGCCAGCTCATGCGCGGTGCAGCGCCCCAGGCCCGACCCGCCGCCGGTGACGATCGCGACCTTGCCGTCGAACAAGCCGGCGCGGAACACGGACGCGTAGCGCGATCTAGCGGGCATGGCGGAAAGCTTATCAAGCCTGAAGCGGCGGCGCCTTGCGGTGAAATTCCGTCGCGCCCTGAAAAGCGTGGCCGAGCGCAAACACGGTTGCCTCATCAAACGGCCTGCCGAGCAGCTGCATGCCGACCGGCATGCCGGCGCGCGTGAAGCCGGCCGGCACCGACAACGCCGGCACGCCAAGGAAGTTGCCCGGGCGCGTGAGCCGGGTGACCTGCGCGAGCAGCGCGGCCAGTTTCGGTCCGGCACCGACGTCGGTTTCCTCGATGCTGGGCGTCTGGAAGGACACGACCGGCGCATGCAGGGCATCCACCTTGGAGAACACTTGCTCGGCGAACTCGCGCAGCGCCACGCCGCGCAAACGCAGGCTGTCGATGTAGGCGGCGGCAGGAATCGTAAACCCGAGTTCCAGGCGGGCGCGCGCTTGCGCGGAGTAGTCCTGCGGCCGGGTCCGCAGCCAGTGGCCGTGCAGCGCCGCGGCCTCCGCCGAAATGATCATGGTCGCGGCCGCGTTCCAGGAGTCGACGTCCGGCAAATCCACCTCGACCACGCGCGCGCCGAGCTTGCGGAAGGTCTCGAGCGAGGCCTCCATCAGCGAGACGATTTCTGCGTCGCAGCCGTCGTAGAAATATTGGCGCGGCTTGCCGATTACGAGGCCCGCCACCGGCCGCGCGAGTGTCGCGAGGTAATCCGGCACCGGGCGTGCTTCTGCGGTCGGATCGCGCGCGTCCTGCCCCGCGATCGCACCGAGCACCAGAGCGCAATCCTCCACGGTGCGCGCCAGCGGGCCCACCGTATCCATGCTGAACGAGAGCGGCATCGCGCCGGCGCGCGAGACTCGCCCGTAGGTCGGCTTGATGCCGGAGGTGCCGCAGAAACTGGCGGGCAGGCGGATCGAGCCGCCCGTATCCGAGCCAAGCGCTGCGTAATTCGCGCGCGCCGCAACCGAGGTGCCGGAACCGGATGACGAGCCGCCGGTAATGCGCTGCGGATCCCAGGCATTGCGGCAGTGGCCGTAATGGTAGTTGTGGCCGGTCGGACCGAACGCGCATTCCACCATGCTGAGCACGCCGAACTGGACTGCGCCGGCCGCGTCCAGGCGCTCCAGCGCGGTAGCGGTGGAGGGCGCCGGCCGCGTGATGCCGATCTTGCCGCCATAGCTCGAAGCGACGCCCTTGCGGTAATACATGTCCTTGTGCGCCATTGGCACCCCATGCAGGGGTCCGTGCAGGTAGCCTCGCGCGAGATCCCGGTCGGCGAGGCGCGCCGCGTCCAGAGCCAGCTCGGTATCGAGGCGCAGGAAGGCGTTCAGCTTCGGCTGCACCGCTTGTGCCCGTGCCAGCGTCGCTTCCATCGCCTTTTGCGCGCTGACCCGGCGATCGCGGATCGCGCGCGCCAGCTCCGCGCAGGAGAGCTCGAGAATCGCCGCGTCGTTCACGGCGCGTACTTTCTCAGCGCTGCGGCGTAGCCCGATGGTTCCTCTTCGAAACCAAGCCGGGCGAAGGGTCGGGCCGAGTTGCCGAGCACCTGCGTGGCGAAGCGTGCACTTTCTTCGCCCCGCTCAAGTGTCGCAGCAATCCCCTGTGAAGCCAGCTGTGCGGCGGCGTGTTCGGGTTCGACAGGCTTGGTCATGGTCGATGCCTTTTCAACGGTGGATCATTGGCCAAGCTTATCCGCAACTGCGGTGTTCGGTGTAGAGTTCGCGCAGCCGCCATGATCCAGATAAATGCCGACCGCCTGTGGCGGTCCCTGATGGAGCTGGCGCAGATCGGCGCCACCGATAAAGGCGGCGTGCGCCGGCTGACGCTGACCGACGTCGACCGGCGCGGCCGCGATCAGTTCGTCGCCTGGTGCAAGCAGGCCGGGATGTCGGTGCAGGTGGACGGCATCGGCAACATCTTCAGCCGGCGCCCTGGCAGCGAGGCCGACGCCGCGCCCATCGTGATGGGAAGCCATCTTGATTCGCAACCCTCGGGGGGCAAGTTCGACGGCGCCTTCGGCGTGATGGCCGGATTGGAGGTGGTGCGCAGCCTCAACGATGCAGGCATCCGCACGCGCGCGCCGATCGAGGTTGTCTCCTGGACCAATGAGGAAGGTTCGCGCTTCGTGCCGACCTTGATGGGGTCCGGCGTGTTTGCAGGCGTTTTTCCGCTCGAAAAAATTCTTGAAGAAAAAGACCTGGACGGAATCAGCGTGCGCGAGGCACTGGCCAGCACGGGCTACGCCGGAACCGCCAAGCCGCACCAGCTAGGCGCCTATTTCGAAGCACACATCGAGCAAGGCCCGGTTCTCGAGCAGACGAACACCACCATCGGCGTGGTGCTGGGGGCGCTTGGCCAGCGCTGGTTCGACGTCGTCATCACCGGGCAAGACTCGCACGCGGGCCCGACGCCGATGGAGACGCGCCAGGACGCGCTGCTGGCGGCGAGCCGGCTGGTGATCGAAGTGAACCGCATCGCCACCAGCTTCCCCGATTACGCGCGCGGCACGGTCGGATTCATGCAGATGAAGTCGAACTCGCGCAATGTCGTGCCGGGCGAAGTGCGCATGAGCGTGGATTTGCGCAATGCCAAGGACGCGACGCTGTCGGCAATGGTGGAAGAATTGAAAAAAAATGTAGTTCCTATAGGAAAAGAAACTAGGACGGACATCGCGCTGAAGGAGGTCGTTTATTTCCCGCCCAGCGAGTTCGCTGCCGACCTGGTGGACAGCGTGCGCGAGGGATCGCAAGCCTTCGGCTATTCGCACCGCGATATCGTCAGCGGGGCGGCGCATGACGCGGTCTACATGGCGCGCATCGCGCCTACGGCCATGGTATTTGTGCCCTGCGAGGGCGGCATCAGCCACAACGAAATCGAAAACGCGCGGCGCGAAGATCTCGCCGCCGGCTGCAACGTGCTGCTGCACGCGGTGCTCCGCCGCGCCGGCCGGGCCGAGTAAAATGCCGGCATGATTCCGCGATCGATATTCACGCCCGAGCACGAGACCTTCCGCGACAGCGTACGGCGTTTTCTCGAGACCGAAGTAAAGCCCCACGACGAGCGCTGGCAGGAGCAGGGTTACGCGGACAAGTCGATCTGGCGCAAGGCCGGCGAACAGGGCTACCTGTGCATGAGCATGCCCGAGCAGTACGGCGGCTCGGGCGCCGACAAGCTGTTCAGCATGGTGCTGATGGAAGAGCAGGCGCGCATCAACAATTCCTCGCTCGGCTGGGGCCTGCATTCGGAGATCGTCGCGCCCTACCTGCTCAACTACGGCGACGACCGGCTGAAGAAGAAGTACCTGCCGAAAATGGCCGCGGGAGAAATGATCGGCGCCATCGCGATGAGCGAGCCGGGCGCCGGCTCCGACCTGCAGTCGGTGAAGACCAGCGCGGTGAAGAAAGGCGACACTTACCTCGTCAATGGCTCCAAGACCTTCATCACCAACGGCTGGAACTGCGACCTGGTGATCGTGGTGGCGAAGACCGATCCGGCGAAGGGCGCCAAGGGCACCAGCCTGGTGGTGGTGGACACCACCATGAAGGGGTTCTCGAAGGGCAAGCGGCTGAAGAAAATGGGTTTGAAAGGCCAGGACACGGCAGAGCTTTTCTTCGACAACGTCGAAGTGCCGGCCGAGAACCTGCTCGGGGAGGAGAACAACGGCTTCATCTACCTGATGCAGGAACTGCCCTGGGAGCGGATGCAGATCGCGATCATGGCAGTGGCGAAATCGGAAGCCGCCCTGCGCTGGACCATCGATTACGTGAACGAGCGCAAGGCTTTCGGCAAGCCGGTGGCCAGCTTCCAGAACACGCGCTTCAAGCTGGCCGAGGTCGCGACCGAGGTGCAGGTAATGCGCGTGTTCGTGGACCGCTGCATGGAACTGCTGCTCGAGAAGAAACTCGACACTGCCACCGCCTCGATGGCCAAGTACTGGGCCTCCGACATGGAAGGCAAGGTGCTGGACGAGTGCCTGCAACTGCACGGCGGCTACGGCTTCATGTGGGAGTTCCCGATCTCGCAGGCTTACGTCGATGCGCGCGTGGCGCGCATTTACGGCGGCACCAACGAAATCATGAAGGAAGTCATTTCCCGATCCCTGGGACTTGGAGGCAAAGATGGCTAGCTCCCCGACCGAAGCATTCATCTTCGATGCGATCCGCACGCCGCGCGGCCGCGGCAAGTCGAGCGGCGCGCTGCATGAAGTCAAGCCGATTTCTCTGCTCACCGGGGTATTGAAGGAACTGCAGCAGCGCCACGACCTCGACACTTCGCAGGTGGACGACGTGGTGATGGGCTGCGTTACTCCGGTAGGCGAGCAGGGCAGCTGCATTGCCAAGACGGCCGCGCTCGCGGCGGGTTGGGACTACCGTGCTTCCGGCGTTCAGCTGAACCGCTTTTGCGCTTCCGGCCTGGAAGCGGTCAACATGGCGGCGCAGAAAGTTCGCTCCGGCTGGGAAGACCTGGTGGTCGCCGGCGGCGTCGAATCGATGTCGCGCGTGCCGCTTGGCACCGACCGCGGCCCCTGGGCCTGCGATCCGGAAACCGCGTTCGACACCGCGTTTATCCCGCAAGGCATCAGCGCCGACCTGATCGCGACGCTGGAAGATTTTTCGCGCGAGCAGGTCGACAGCTACGCGCTGCGCTCGCAGCAGCGCGCGGCCGCGGCGCGCGAGTCGGGCCGCTTCAAGCGCTCCCTGGTGCCGGTCGAAGACGGCATCGGCGACGTGATTCTCGATCACGACGAATTCATCCGGCCGCAGACCACCCTGCAGGGGCTGGCCGCGCTCAAGACCTCTTTCGAGCAGATGGGCGAAATGGGCTACGACGCGGTCGCGATCCAGCGCTACCCGCAGGTAGAGCGCATCAAACACGTCCATACGCCGGGCAATTCTTCCGGCATCGTCGACGGCGCCGCCGCGGTGCTGGTCGGCTCGGAGCAAAAGGGCAAGCAGCTCGGCCTCACCCCGCGCGCGCGCATCGTCTCGGTCGCGCTCTCGGGGGCCGATCCGACCATCATGCTCACCGGGCCGATGCCGGCGGCGCGCAAGGCGCTCGCCAAGGCAAACATGCGAATCGAGCAGATCGACCTGTTCGAAATCAACGAGGCCTTTGCCGTGGTGCCGATGAAATTCATGAAGGAGCTGCATGTCGATGGCGAGATCGTCAATGTGAACGGCGGCGCCATCGCGATGGGCCATCCGCTGGGCGCGACCGGCGCCATGATCCTCGGCACGCTGATCGATGAGCTGGAGCGGCGCAAGCTGCGCTACGGCCTGGCGACCCTCTGCGTCGGCGGCGGGATGGGGATCGCCACGATTGTTGAACGTCTGTAGATGTCGATTCGGTTCGAGAAAGACTCTGAAAATGTAGTCACGCTCACATTCGACGCGCCGGGTGCGCCGGTCAACACCATGACCGCGGCGTGGCAGACTGCGTTCACGGAGGCCGTGCAGCGCCTGGCGCGCGAGAAAGCCTCGATCAAGGGTGTGATCCTTGCCTCGGCGAAGAAGACCTTCTTCGCTGGCGCCGAACTGAAGGACGTTCTCAAGTTCGGCCCCAACGACGGTCCGCAGGTCTTCCAGTGGGTTCAGTCGGTGAAGCAGCAGATGCGCGCGCTCGAGACGCTCGGCCTACCCGTGGTTGCGGCGATCGAGGGGGCGGCGCTCGGTGGCGGCTGGGAGATCGCGTTGAGCGCGCATTGCCGGATCGTGCTGGACGACGCCTCGATCCGGCTCGGCCTGCCCGAAGCGACCCTGGGCCTGCTGCCCGGCACGGGCGGCGTCGCGAAGACCGTGCGCCTGCTCGGGCTGCAGGCGGCGTTTCCGTATCTGGTCGAAGGCAAGACGCTGCGTCCGCAGGAGGCGGCCGAACTCGGGCTGGTGCAGGGACTGGCGGCGAACCGCGAGGACCTTTTGCGAATGGCGCGCGACTGGATCCGCGCCAATCCCTCGCCCAAGCAGCCCTGGGACGATGGGAACCACCGCATGCCGGGCGGCGGGCCAGGCAGCCCGAAAATATCGCAGCTGCTCTCGATCGCGCCGGCAATGCTGGTGGAAAAGACGCGCGGCCTGTACCCGGCGCCCAAGGCGATCCTGTCGGCGATGGTCGAAGGCGCCTACGTCGATTTCGATACCGCGCTGCGCATCGAATCGCGCTACCTCGCCCGGCTCGCGGTGGGGCCGGTGGCGAAAAACCTGATCTCGCTGTTCTTCAACCGTACCGCGATCCGCTCGGGTGCGTCGCGGCCCAAGGGCGTGCCTAAATGGCAGGCAACCAGGGTCGGCATTCTCGGCGCCGGCATGATGGGCGGCGGCATCGCCTACGCCAACGCCAGCCGCGGCGTGGCCTGCGTCCTGAAGGACGTCAGCATCGAGCAGGCGCAAAAGGGCAAGGGCTACACGGAGAAGCTGCTCGCCCGGAAGAAAAAATCGAATCCGGAGAAAATTCTCGATCTCATCAAGCCCGCCGCGGACTACCAGGACCTCGCTGGCTGCGACCTCATCATCGAAGCGGTGTTCGAGAAGCGCGAACTGAAGGCGCAAGTGACCAAGGAAGCCGAGCCGATGCTCGCCGCGCAGGGCATCTTCGCCTCGAACACGTCGACCCTGCCGATTTCCGGCCTCGCCAAGGCGTCGGCGCACCCCGAGCGCTTCATCGGGCTGCATTTCTTCTCGCCGGTGGACCGCATGGAACTGGTCGAGATCATCAGGGGCGCGCAAACCTCGGCCGAGACGCTGGCGCGGGCCTACGACTACGTGCTGCAGATCGGCAAGACGCCGATCGTGGTCAACGATTCGCGCGGTTTTTTCACCAGCCGCACCTTCGGCACTTTCGTGCAGGAGGGCTGCGCGATGCTCGCCGAGGGTATCCCGCCGGCGGCGATCGAAAATGCGGCGCGCCAGGCAGGCATGCCGGTTGGTCCCCTCGAAGTCATCGACCAAACCTCGCTGTCGCTTTCGCTGCAGGTGATGGAGCAGACCATCGCGGACCTGAAAGCCGAGGGCAAGCCGCTGCCCCCCGAGCATCCCGGGCAGCAGGTGATCGTGAAGATGGTGAAGGAACTGAAGCGCCCCGGCCGGGCCGCGGGCGGCGGATTCTACGAGTACCCCAAGGACGGCAGGAAGTTCCTGTGGCCCGAGCTGACCAGGATTTTCGGCAAGGCCGGCGCCAAGTGGGATTTGGCCGAGATGAAGGACCGCATCCTCTATCGCCAGGCGATCGAGGCCGCGCGCTGCCTGGAGGAGGGCGTGCTCGCCACGGTGCACGACGCCAACATCGGCTCCATCTTCGGCATCGGTTTTCCGGCCTGGACCGGTGGCGCGCTGCAGTTCGTGAATAGCGTCGGGCCTGCGAAATTCGCGGCACGCGCGAACGAACTGGCCAGGAAGTATGGGGATCGCTTCGCGCCGCCGAAGCTGCCGCAGATCTTTTGATGGACGTGCTCGAACTCGAACGGCGCGGCCCGGCCGCCTGGCTGTGGCTTAACCGGCCCGAAGTCCGGAATGCGTTGAACGATGTGGTGTTGGATTCGATCACGAGTTCATTGAAGAAACTTGCAAAGGATCCGGCTTGCCGGGTCGTCGTGCTGGCGGGTCGCGGCACGGCTTTCTGCGCCGGCGGGGATCTCGCGCGCATGCAGCAAGCAGCGAAAATGTCCGAAACGAAAGCCCGAACCGAAGCCGGACGCTTCGCAACCTTGCTCTACCGCATGCACTGCTACCCGAAGCCGTTGATCGCGCGCGTGCACGGCGCGGCTTTTGCGGGCGGCATGGGGCTGGTCGCCGCCTGTGACCTAGTGGTTGCGGCCGAGGAGGCAGAGTTCCGCCTGCCCGAAGTGCGCATCGGCCTGGTGCCGGCGATGATCAGCCCCTACCTCGTGCGCGCGCTCGGCGAGCAGCAGGCGCGCCGCTACGCGCTGACTGGCGAGCGGCTCTCGGCGCGCGAGGCGCACCGCCTCGGCTTCGCCCATGAATGCGTCGCCGCGGCCGAGCTCGATGCGCGGGTGGAGGCGCTTGCCGCTCAGCTCGCGCAGGCTGGCCCGCAGGCGCTGGCGCGTACCAAGCGGCTGCTCGGGAAAGTCGGGCGCGCCGCGATCGGTCCGAAACTGGCCGCCGAGACGGCCGCCGTGCTCGCCGAGGCGAGATCCGGCGGTGAAGCGCGCGAGGGCATCCGCTCCTTTCTGGAGAAGCGCAAGCCGAATTGGTAGATCACTTCGCGGCGGGCTTGATGATTCCTGCCGCTTCGCCGAAGCCGATCGAGGCAAAACCCTCCCGCGTGCAGCGGCCGCGCAGGATCACTTCGTCGCCGTCTTCAAGGAAACTGCGCGTCTCGCCGCCCGGCAGCACCAGCGGATGCTTGCCGCCTTGGGTCATTTCCAGTAGCGCGCCCAGCGAATCCGGGGTCGGCCCGGATATGGTGCCCGAGCCGAGCAGATCGCCCGGCTGCAGGTTGCAGCCGTTGGAGGCCTGGTGCGTGACGATCTGCGCCAGCGTCCAGTAGGAGTGGCGGAAATTACTGCGCGAAATCTGTGCCGCCAGCTGCTTGCGCGCGCGCATGCCGGCGGTGCGAAGGTGCAGTTCCATGCCGATCTCGTATCCGCCCTGGCGCTGATCTGCTTCGTCCCGCAGGTAAGGCAGCGGTGCGGGCTGGTCTCCGCTGCGCGGGAATGCCGCACAGCGAAACGGTTCGAGCGCTTCCAGGGTCACCACCCAGGGCGACATGGTCGAGGCAAAGCTCTTGCCGAGAAACGGGCCGAGCGGCTGGTATTCCCAGGCCTGGATGTCGCGCGCCGACCAGTCGTTGAACAGCGTGACGCCAAAAACGTGATCCAGCGCGCGCGCGATCGGGAACGCCTGCCCGGGTGGATTGCCTGGCCCGATCACGAAGCCGAGTTCGAGCTCGAAATCGAGCCGCCTGCTCGGGCCGAAGGCGGGCGCCGGCGCGTCGGGCGCCTTGGTCTGCCCCTTGGGACGCACCACCGGCGTGCCGCTGACGACGACCGAGGACGCGCGCCCGTGGTAGCCGATCGGTACCCAGTGGTAATTCGGCAGCAGTGGGTTGTCGGGCCGGAACAGGCGCCCGGCGTTCTGCGCGTGGTAGATCCCGGTGTAGAAGTCGCTGTAATCGCCGATCGCAACCGGCAGGAACAGCTCCGCCTGCTTCATCGGCACCAGGAATTTCGAGTATCGCTTGGCGTTGCGCGGATTCGACAGCAGCTTCGAGAGCCGCTTGCGCAGCGACTTCCAGGCCGGACGGCCCGCCGCCGCGAGCCCGTTCAGCGTCGGCCCGGTGTTCAGCCCCAGCGCCGCAAGATCGAGGATCTGGTCGCCGATGGCGACGCCGCCGCCCGGCTTGGCCGCGGATTTGCGCTTCCTGAAGATGCCGAAGGGCAGGTTCTGGATCGGGAAATCGCTCGCCGGATGGTTGGCGCTTTCAACCCAGCTGCGCAACCTGGGATCATGCGTCGCGTTCACGTCGCGCCGATCACTTGAAGCGCTTCTTGAAGCCGTTCCAGACCGCCTCGTAATCCTTCTGCCGCTGCGGCGCGCCGAGCGCGAATCGTGTCGGGCGGAAGATGTACTTCGATTCCCACATGAAAGCGAGCATGTTGTCGATGCGCTGCGGCTTGAGCTCCGCAGCGCTCGCCTTTTCGTAGGTGATCAGGTCCGGACCGTGCGCCTGCAGGCAGTTGTGGATCGAAACGCCCCCCGGCAGGAAGCCTTCCGCCTTGGCGTCGTACACACCGTGCACCAGGCCCATCAGCTCGCTCATCACGTTGCGGTGGAACCAGGGCGGCCGGAAGCTGTGCTCGGCCACCGACCAGCGCGGCGGGAAAATCACAAAATCGCAGTTCGCCACGCCGGGCTGCCCCGAGGGCGAGGTAAGCACGGTGAAGATCGACGGGTCCGGATGATCGAAGCTCACCGTGTTGATCGCCATGAAGCGCGCCAGGTCGTACTTGTACGGCAGGTAGTTGCCGTGCCAGGCGACCACGTCGAGCGGCGAATGGCGGTACTCCGCCGACCATAGCTTGCCGAGGAATTTTCCTACCACCTCGCAGCTGCCGCTGCGCTCTTCAAATGCGGCGACGGGCGCCAGAAAATCGCGCCTTTGGGCCAGGCCCTGCGCGCCGATCGGCCCCAGCTCCGGCAGGCGGAACGGCGCGCCGTAGTTCTCGCACACGTAGCCGCGCGCCGGCCCGTCAGGCAATCCGACTTTGAATTTGACGCCGCGCGGCAGAACCGCGATTTCGCCCGGCTTTGCTTCCAGCCTTCCCAATTCGGAAAAAATCGCAAGGCTGCCCGACTGCGGGACGATCATCATTTCGCCGTCGCTATTGTGAAAGTAGCGATCGGTCATCGAGCGGTTGGCGCCGTAGACGTGCACGGCAAGCCCCGCGTGCATCGACGGGTCCCCCGAGCCGGCCATCGTCACCAGGCCGTCGACGAAGTCGGTCGGCCGCCCGGGAAGCGGCAGCGGATACCAGCGCAGCCGGTTGGGCGTCGTCTGCACTTCGTTGAACGGACCCGAGCGCAGCAGCGCCGCCGCTTTGCGCCCGGCCAGCGGCTGGTACGGCGCGTGCATCGCCGATGGGCGCAGCTTGTACAGCCAGACCGACAGGTTCTCGGCGCGCGGCGCGGTGAAGGCGCTGCCCGAAATCACTTCGGTATAAAGTCCTCGCGGCGCAAGCTGGGGCGAATTCTGGCCGACCGGCAACGCGCCCTTGGCCGCCTCGCTCGAAAAGCTGTTGCCGAAGCCGCTCTGGTAGCGCACCGCCGGCCGGGTCGTTCTGGCCAGGCGCTTGACGGCGGGGCTGACTTTCATTTCCATGGGGTCTCCCGTAGCGGAGATTGCTCCATTCATGCTACTACGGGCGTCGATGGAAGGCTCGCAGCGGGAAATTCTGATCGCCGGCGGCGGCATTGGCGGCCTCGCCGCGGCGCTCGCGCTCGCGCGCAAGGGCCGGCGCGTGCGGGTGCTGGAAAAAGCGGCCGAGTTCGGCGAGATCGGCTACGGCATCCAGATGGGCCCGAACGTGGCGCGCATGCTGGATCGGCTCGGCGTGCTGCAGGCGCTCGAGCCCAGTTCGGTTTTTCCGCAGGCGCTGATCTTCGTCGATGCGCTCAGCAACGATGAATTGACGCGCATTTCGCTTGGCGACCAATTTGTCGCGCGTTATGGGTACCGATATTTCGTGATTCACCGGCGCGACCTGCACGGCGAACTGCTGCAGGCATGCCGGCAGCAGGACGGGGTGGTCCTTGAATCTTTCCGTGAACTGAAAAGCTTTGTGCAACAGGGCGACACCGTTACCGCCACCTGCGCCAACGGCGCGGTCTACGAAGGCGCGGCGCTGATCGGCGCCGATGGCCTCTGGTCGCCGACGCGGCAAGCCGTGGTCGGGGACGGCGCACCGCGCATCGCAGGCCATTACGTCTACCGCGGTGTGGTGCCGGACCAGCAGATCGCCGACCAGAGCCGCGCCGGCGCGATGACCATCTGGGGCGGGCCGGATCTGCACCTGGTCCAGTACCGGTTGCGCGGGGGCACAGTCATGAACAATGTCGCGACCATCGCCAGCCGGCGCTTCCGTCGCGGCGCGCAAGATGCGGGCGCGCCGGATGAACTCGACGAACTATTCGCTGCCACGCACCCGAAGGTGCGCGACATGCTGCGTTACGTGTCGCGCGAACGCAACTGGGCGCTGCACGACCGCGACCCCGTGACCAACTGGAGCCGGGGAAGCGTCACGCTGCTGGGCGATGCTGCGCATCCGACGCTGCAGTACCTCGCACAAGGCGCGCAGATGGCGATCGAAGACGCGGTGGTGCTGGCGGAAAAAGTCGCGGCGGCCGGCGAGGACTACAGCCGGGCTTTCCTCGCCTACCAGCGCGAGCGGATGAACCGCACGGCGCGCGTGGTGCTGTCCTCACGCTTCTTCGGCGAGTGGTTTCATGTCGACGCCGGCGCCCGTGAACTGCGCAACGAACTCGCCCGGCGACGCGATCCGGACCAGCCCTGGGAAGCTGATTGGCTTTACCGCGGGATCGAGGTGGACGGCCGGCTCTAGCTCAGGGCGGGAGCGGCGGCAGTTTGCCCAGCTTCGCGTAGATCGGCGTGAAATCCGGGGCGGTATCGCGCATCAGCTGGGCAAAAGAATCGATGACGAAGTAGGTGCTCTGGTAGCGGTCGATCTGGTACTCGGTCCGCAGGGCCCGTTCCAGGTCGAACGGCAGTCTTTTGGGCGCGGGGTGCTGCACGCAGTACGCAAGCTCGCCGCCGGAAGAAATCAGGCCGGCGCCGTAGGCGCGCACGCCATCCGCCGTTTTCATCAGGCCAAACTCGATCGTGTACCAGTACAGGCGTGCGAGCATCTTCACGGCATCGAGCCGCATCGCCTTGAGCCCGCCTTTGCCGTATTCGTGCAGGTGATCGGCGTACACCGGATCAAAGAGCAGCGGCACATGGCCGAAGAAATCGTGGAACACGTCCGGCTCGACGATGTAGTCGAATTCCTCGGGCTTGCGCAGCCAGACCGTGACCGGGAAGCGCCGGTTGGCCAGGTGGGTGAAGAACGCGCCGTCGGGGATCAGCCCCGGCACGGCGACGATCTCCCAGCCGGTTTTGGCCCGCAGCTTGGCCGATACCTGGTCGAACTTCGGAATTTCATCGCCCGCATCGAGTCCGGCGATCGCCTCGATCCACTCAGTGCAGGCGTAGCGCGGCACCAGCGCCGATTGGCGCTCGAACAGGCGCCGGAACAGGGCATGCTCGCCGGCGCTGTAGGCGCTCCAATCCTGCTCCACCGAATAATCGGAGGCGGCGAGGTTGTAATCGCCCCGCAGGCTCATGGGGCCGCCTTCAGCACGCCGCGGCGCATCTGGTCGAGTTCGATGGATTCGAACAGCGCCTTGAAATTGCCCTCGCCGAAGCCTTCGTCGCCTTTGCGCTGGATGAACTCGAAGAAGATCGGCCCCAGCTGGTTTTCCGAAAAGATCTGCAGCAGCAGCGCGCCGGCCTTGCCGTCGACCAGGATCTTGCGTTTCTTCAGTTCGGCGAGGTCCTCGCCGTGGCCGGGAATGCGCTTGTCCACCAGCTCGTAGTAGGTGTCGACGGTGTCGAGCAGCTTGACGCCGTTCGCCTTCAGCGCATCCACCGTCCGGTAAAGGTCGGTCGAACTGAGCGCCACGTGCTGGATGCCTTCGCCGTGGTAGCGCTCGAGGTACTCCTGGATCTGCCCGGCCTTCTCGGTGCCTTCCTCGTTGATCGGGATGCGGATCTTGCCGCAGGGGCTGGTCATCGCCTTGGATTTCACGCCGGTGACCTGCCCTTCGATGTCGAAGTAGCGCACTTCGCGGAAGTTGAACAGGCGCTCGTAAAAATCCGCCCACTCCTTCATGCGGCCCTTGTGCACGTTGTGCGTCAGGTGGTCGATCTCGACCAGGCCGTGGCCGGCCGGATCGAGCTCGGCGCCGGGCAGCGGCTCGAAATCCACGTCGTAGAAACCGATGTTGCCGATGTCGCCCGTTTTCTTGCCGCCCTTGCCGCGCCAGCGGTCGATCAGGTAGATCAGCGAATCGCCGATGCCCTTGATCGCCGGGATATTCAGTTCTCCCGGGCCGGCGTGGCCGGCGTAACCCCAGGCGCCGAGACCGACGCAGCGCTCATACGCGGCCTTGGCGTCCTGCACGCGGAAAGCAATGGCGCAGATGCTCGGCCCGTGCTGGCGCGCAAAGCGCTGCGCGAAGGAGTCGGGCTCGGCGTTGACGATGTAATTGACGCCACCCTGGCGGTACAGGATCACGTTCTTGTGCCGGTGCCGGGCGATGGCCTTGAATCCCAGCCGCTCGAACAGCTCGCCCATCGCGCGCGGCTCGGGCGCCGCGTACTCGATGAACTCGAAGCCGTCCGTGCCGGCGGGGTTGTCCCAGTGATCGGTCACGTTGCCCTCATGGCAGAACTATAGCGCTAGCGCCGCTGCGCGAAAAACGCGGCGACCGCGGCATCGTGTTCCGTGGTGTGGTGCGCGAGCGCCTGCAGCGCCGCCGAGAGCTGCAGCGTCTCATCCAGCCGCGCCGTCTGGGCTTGCCGGAGCAGCCGCTTGGCCATGCGCAGCGCCGGGCCGGGATTGACCGCAATGCGCGCGGCAAGATCGCGTGCGCTCGGCATCAGTTGATCGGGCGCCACCACGCGCATCACCAGTCCCATCGCGAGCGCCGACTGTGCGTCGATCATGTCGCCGGTGAAACTGAGTTCGGCGGCGCGCTGGTAGCCGATGGCGCGCTGCAACAGCCAGGCGCCGCCGTCGCCGGGGATGATGCCGAGCTTGACGAAGCTTTCGGCGAAGCGCGCTGTCTCGGAAGCGATGCGCATGTCGCACATGCAAGCGAGATCGCAGCCGGCGCCGATCGCCGGGCCGTTCACCGCGGCAATGGTCGGCACTTCCAACTGGTGCAGCGCCAGCGGGATGCGCTGGATGCCGCCCGCGTAACCCTGCGCGATGGCGTAGGGGGTGCCGCCCGCGATGCCCTTCTTGTCGCGCATGTCCTTGACATTGCCGCCGGCCGAGAATGCCGACCCGGCGCCGGTCAGGATCACCACCTTCACTGTTTCGTCGGCCCGCACCCTGGCGCAGCAATCCACCAGTTCGTCCCATTGCGCCTGCGTGGAGAGGGCGTTTCGCTCCTCTGGCCGATTCAGGGTCAGCGTGACCACGGCGGCGTCACGCTCGTACAGCACGAAATCAGTCATGCGAACCTCCCGGTGTCATTGCCGCGGTGACCGCACGCCATAGGCCACCGGCTTGCAGCGCGGCATCGCCCAGCCGCTCGGCGCAGCGCAGTTCGCCGCCGCGCAGCAGGTGCAAGTGATCGCGCCAGCGCAGCAGGTCGAGGCTGTGGCGGTGCAGGGCGTATTCCTGCGTGAATCCCATCGCGCCGTGCACCTGGTGGCAGGCGTCAAAGACCACATCGACCCCGCGCCCGGCGACGACGGCGGCGGCGTCGAGCAGCGCCGGCAGGCGCGCGCCGAGGATTCCTTCGCGCATCGCGCAGGCGAGCGCCAGATCCGCGATCGCGGTGCAAGCGGCGACTTCCTCGGCGGCAAGCGCCAGGCTGTGCTGGATCGCCTGGAACTTCGCCAGCGGCTGCCCGAACTGCTTGCGGTCCTGCACGTACTGCAGCGACAGTTCCAGCGCGGCCTCCATCGCCGCGCTGATCTGCAGGCAACGTCCGAGCGACAGCGCGGCAAGCGCCGCAGGCGAATCGGGCGCTTTCGCGCCTGGCGCGCAGTCATAAGTTCCGGGTTGCTGGGAAATCGAGGCCGCGCGCTCGCCGGTGGCAAGCAACAATGCCATGTCGATTGGTGCGGCAGCGCGCGCCTGCGCGCGGATGATCGCTGCGGCCTGCGGCCAGGCCTCGCCGCCGTCGGGCGCAGGCAGGGCGTCGGCAAAGCCCAATTGAACCACCGTTGCGAGCAGCTCTTCGCGCTTGGCCTTGCCGGAGTTCCAGCGGTTGGCGAGCTCCCCGAACGCGCGCATCGCGGCCTCGTTTACCAGCGGATCCAGCTCCAGGAGGGGCGTGATGGTCATCGCAGTCCCAGCCCGCGCGCCACGATGCCGCGCAGCACCTCGCGGGTGCCGCCGCGCAGGGTCCAGGAGGGCGCGTAGATCGTCGTTTCGGCCAGCGCCGACAGGTATTCCGCGCTGGTTCGCGGCAGCTCGGCACCGAGCGCGCGGAACACCGCGATCTGCTCGCGCTCGAATGCATTGCCCAGATCCTTGATCAACGCTGCTTCGAGGTTCGGCATTTCGCCGTTTTGCAACTGGGCGGCGACCGCGATCGACATGGCGCGCAGGGCAAGCAGCTTCGCCGCCATGCGGCCAAGCGCCTCGCGCACTCGCGGCGTCGGCTTACCCTTGGCACAGGCCAGCGCGGTTTCCGCCAGCCGGATCGACGACAGATAGCGCTCGGGGCCGCTGCGCTCGAAAGCGAGTTCGCTGGTGACCTGCTGCCAGCCGTTGCCGGGCTCGCCGACCAGCCCGTCGTCGCCGACGTGGGTGCCGTCGAAAACGACCTCGTTGAATTCGCGTTGGCCCGCCATGTTGACGATCGGCCGCACCTTCACGTCGGCGCCCTTCAGATTGACGATGAATTGCGACAGGCCGCCATGGCGCGAGCCGCCTGCCTCGCCGGTACGCGCCAGCACGATCGCGAAATGATTGAGGTGGGCAAAGCTGGTCCAGACCTTGCGCCCGGTGATGGACCAGCCGCCCGCTACTTTTTCAGCGCGCGTGCGCACCGAGGCGAGGTCCGAGCCCGAATCGGGTTCGCTCATGCCGATCGAGAAGAAGATCTCGCCGCGCGCGATGCCGGGCAGGTAAGCCTTGCGCTGCGCCTCGCTGCCATAGCGCAAGAGAAGGGGGCCGCTCTGCCGGTCCGCGATCCAGTGCGCCGCGACCGGGGCGCTGGCGGCCAGCAATTCCTCGCTGACCACCAGGCGCTCCAGCATCGAGCGCTCATGGCCGCCGTACTGCCGCGGCCAGGTCATGCCGAGCCAGCCGCGCGCACCGATGCGCCGCGAAAACGCAGGGTCATAGTGCGTGGCAAAGTCGCCGCCGCGCTGCCAGCGGCCGGCGGCAATTTCTTCGGCGACGAAAGCGCGCACCTCGCGGCGCAGCGCCTCGGCCTGTGCGGGAAACTCGAAGATCGGGAAACGAAATCGCATGGATGTGCAGTTTGACCGATTTGCGCGCTCGGCGGACCGTTCAGGAAAACCGCAGCGGCAGCTTGCGCCAGCCGCGAAAGCGAATGCGCCGATCGCGCTCCGGGGTGCCTGCCAGTTCTACGCGCTGAAAGCGCGCCAGCAGACCGGCCAGCGCGATGCGTCCCTCCATGCGCGCGACGTTCATGCCGGCGCAGGCATGGTCGCCTTGCCCGAAGGCGACGTGGCGATTGGGCTTGCGCGCGACGTCGAAGCGCTCGGGTGCGGGGAATTGCGCCGGGTCGTGATTGGCCGCGCCGATGCCAAGCGTAACCGGCGTGCCGGCGGCAAGCCTCTTGCCGCTCAGCGTGGTGGCGGCGGTAAGGCGCCGGTTGTTGAGCTGGATCGGACCGTCATGGCGCAGTATCTCCTCGATCGCGCTCGGCACCAGCGCCGGATCGGCGCGCAGGCGCGCCAGCTCGCCGGGGTGGTTGAGCAGCAGCCACATGCCGTTGCCGATGAGGTTGGTGGTGGTCTCGTGCCCGGCGTTGAGCAGGAAAATGCACTGGTGGTAGAGCTCGGTCTCGGTGAGCGTCTCGCCATCCTTCTCGCCGCTGATCAGGCGCGTGAGGACGTCGGACTCGTAATCGCCGGGGTGTTTGCGGCGCGCCGCAATCAGCGTCTTCAGGAAGTCGATGAACTCGGTCACCGCGCGGTTGCCCGCCTCGAACATGGCCGGGGTAAGTTTCGGTTCCAGACCTGAAAGGATCGCCACCGACCAGCCGCGCAAGGGTCCGCGCTCGGCGCGCGGAATGTCGAGCAGATTGCCGATCACTTCGATCGGTATCCGTGCCGCAAATTCGTCTATGAAGTTCACTTCTTTTCTATCAGCCATCGCCGCCAGCAGCTCGTCCACCAGGCGCACCACGGCGCTCTCCATGCGCGCGATCGCGCGCTGGTTGAGCGCGCCCATGATGATGCGCCGCACGCGCGTGTGCAGCGGCGGGTCGTTGAACACGAGGCTGGTCGTGTGATGTTCGTAGAGCGGCGAAGCGCCGAGCTTGGGGCGGAATTCCTCCTTTTTGTCCGAGGTCGCGTGCGGGTCGCGGTACACCGCGATCACGTCCTCGTAGCGCGAGAGGAACACGCCGCCTCCTTCCAGCGCGTGCAGCGGATCGTGTTCGCGCAGCGCGGCGTACCAGGGATAGGGATCGTCGAGAAACTCCGGCGGCACGCGCGTCAGCTGGAAAGCGCGGGCCGATTCGGCGGAGATCATTCGGCTATTATGCCGCCATGCAACGCGTCCCGAATGCCGAGTTTGAGCCCGCCCTGAAGAAACGCCTCGAGGAACTCTGGGGCAATCCGGTCAACCTGTATCGCGCGCTCGGCAACCACCCGGGGCTGACTGCGGCGTGGACCGAGTTTGCGAATTCGATCCGGCACGACAGCAAGACGCCGCGCGCGCTGCGCGAGGTCATGATCCTGCGTACTGCCCAGATCGCGCGCTCCGAATACGAGTGGGCGCACCATTTGCGCATGGCGCGCAAGGCGGGCGTTGAGGAAGGAAAGATTGCCGCGCTCGGCGGCTGGCGCACATCGAAACTGTTCGACGCCAAGGAGCGCGCCGCGCTGGCGCTTACCGAGGCGGTGATGGCCTGCAATGTCACCGATGAAATCCATGCCGAAGTGCGAAAGCAGTTCAGCGACGCTGAATTCATCGAGCTGTCCCTGACCGCTGGCTTTTACGCGCTGGTTTCACGCATGCTCGATGCGCTGCGTGTGCAGCTCGACCATGACGTGCGGGAACATTCCCCGCGACTTGACGAGACGCGATGACTCCGGCCGCGCCGAAAACCTATCGCTACTACGATTTCGTGATGATGGCGTTCGTCACCGTATTGATCTGCTCCAACTTCATCGGGGCGGCCAAGCAGGCGGTCGTGGATCTGCCGCTGCTCGGTCCGGTGTCGTTTGGCGCCGGCGTCCTGTTCTTTCCGATCTCCTACATCTTCGGCGACATCCTCACCGAGGTTTACGGCTACGGGCGCGACCGGCGCGTGATCTGGACCGGCTTCGCCGCGCTTGCTTTCGCCTCGTTCATGGCCTGGGTGGTGGTCAGCCTGCCGCCGGGACCTTCCGATTACATGAAGACCTACCAACCGGCGCTGGAGGCAGTGTTCGGCAATGCCTGGCGCATTGCGCTGGGTTCGATGATTGCGTTCTGGTGCGGCAGCTTCGTCAACAGCTACGTGCTGGCAAAGATGAAGATCTGGACCGAGGGCAAGTGGCTCTGGACCCGCACCATCGGCTCCACCATCGCGGGGGAGTTGGTCGACTCGGCGCTGTTCTACTTCATCGCGTTCTACGGCATCTGGGCGACCGAGGACGTGCTCAAGGTCGCGCTGGCGCAGTACGTGCTGAAGACCGGCTGGGAAGTGGTCATGACTCCGCTCACTTATCGGGTCGTGGCATTCCTCAAGCGTGCCGAAAACGAGGATTACTACGACCGCAACACCAACTTCACTCCGTTCCGCGTGAGGATCTAGCGGGCGATTTTCCCGGCGCGGTACGCTTCGAGCACCCAGCGCAGCTGGGTGCGCGTGTCGTTCGGCATGTCGTCGACCAGGTAGCGGCCTTCGACTTCGACAAAGTACTGGCCGGCAATGCGCGTCGCGCCCTCGCGCAGATCCCAGACCAGCAGCCGGTGCTTGTCGATCGCGATCTCGGCGAGCACGCGGTTCGCGGGATCGAAATACTGCGCGAACACGCGCTTGAATTCCTTATCGCCAATGGATTTCCGGTAATCCTGCAGCACTTCGAAGCGCCGCCGCGGCGCATTGGAGAGCAGGGCGGCTTCCTCGATATCCCCGGTGGACAGGTGCAGGTTGAGCAGCTTGGCTGAATTTAGTGCGCTGTCGGGCGCGAGTTCCGTCGCAGGGCGCGCCAGGTGCGCATCCGCAGGATGGCTGCGCACCGTATAGGTAACCCGCCCGCCGCCTTCTATCTCCAGCATGCGCGTGTCACTGCCCTGGGAGTAAAGCGCGCCGGAGAAGGCCAATCCGGCGGCGAGCACTGCCGCCATCAAAGCGCTCTGCTGCCAACCGCCGCGCATCGGTCAGGCGGCAGCGCGAACCGGGGCGGCCTGGTAGCGCGCAAGCAGTTCTTCGCGCTTCTTGCGCGCCGCGACTACGCTCTTCGCCTTGATGTGACCGTAGCCGCGGATGGTCTCCGGCAGCGAGGCTATTTCTACGGCAAGCGCATGCTTGTCGCGCGACAGCCCCTGCAGCAGCACTTCGACACACGCCTCATATTCGCCGATCAGCGCGCGCTCCATGCGGCGCTCCTCGGATCGGCCGAATAGGTCGAACGCTGTTCCGCGCAGACCTTTGAGTTTGGCAAGAAGTACGAATAGGTAGGAAACCCAACCCCCAAACTGGATCTTCCCGGGTTCACCCGTGCGCGGATCGGGCTTCGCAAGCAGCGGTGGCGCGAGGTGGAAAACGAGCCGGTAATCTCCCTCGAACATGGTTTCGATTTTTTTGCGGAACGCACCGTCGGTGTAGAGCCGCGCAACTTCGTACTCGTCCTTGTAGGCGAGAAGTTTGGCGTAGTAGCGGGCGACCGCCTCGGCCAGCTTGGAGGATCCCGCCTGTTCCTTTTCCGCTGCGGCTACCTTGTTTACCAGTGTGCGGTATTTCTCCGCGTACGAGGCATCCTGGTAGCCGGTAAGAAACTGCACGCGCCGTTCGACCAGTTCCTCGAGATTGCGCGAAAAATGCTGCTCGATCGGAATTACCTCGGCGGGCGTGGCGATGCGCCGCACGCGCTCCAGGTCGACGGCGGCGCGCCGGCCCCATGCGAACGCCTTGCGGTTGAATTCGACCGCGACGCCGTTGACCTCGATGGCGCGCTCCAGGCTCGCGCCGGAAAGCGGCACCCAGGCTTTCTGATAAGCGTAGCCGAGCATGAACATGTTGGTGGCGATCGAGTCGCCGAGCAGCGCCGTGGCAAGCTCTGCCGCAGGCACGAATGCCGCGCTTTGCTTGGCGCAGGCATCGGCGAGGTCGTGCGACAGGTCGCTGCCGGGAAGTCGCCAGTCCGGATTCGAGACGAACGCCGCGGTCGGCGTGAGCGTCGCGTTGATCACTGCGCGAGTGCGCGACGGGTTCATCTTTTCAAGCGCATCGGTACTCGCGGCAACCACCAGGTCGCAGCCCACCACCAGGTTGGCTTCGCCGGTGGCGAGGCGCGCCGCGTGCAATTGATCGGCGCGCTCGGCGAGCTTGACGTGCGACATCACGGCGCCGTACTTCTGCGCCAAGCCCGACATGTCGAGCACCGAAACGCCTTTGCCTTCGATGTGCGCGGCCATGGCGAGGATCTGGCCGACCGTGATGACGCCGGTGCCGCCGATGCCGGTAACCAGCACTCCATACGGAGTCGCGAGCGAAGGCAGCGTAGGCTCGGGAAGGGCCGGAAAATCAGCTGGAGCGTCGCCTCGCTCGCCCCTTTTGCCGCGCTTAAGCTGCCCGCCCTCGACCGTGACAAAGCTCGGGCAAAAGCCCTTGACGCAGGAAAAATCCTTGTTGCACGAAGACTGGTTGATGACGCGCTTGCGGCCGAACTCGGTCTCGAGCGGTTCCACCGATAGGCAGTTCGACTTGACGCTGCAATCGCCGCAGCCTTCGCAGACCATCTCGTTGATGACCGCCCGCTTAGCGGGATCCGGATATTCGTTGCGCTTCCTGCGGCGGCGTTTTTCCGAAGCGCAGGTCTGGTCGTAGATCAGCGCCGATACGCCGGGCAGCTCGCGCAGCTCGCGCTGCACCTGGTCGAGTTCGTCGCGATGCCGGACTGTCACGCCCGGCGCCCAGTTGAATCCGGCGGGATACTTGTCTGGCTCGTCGGTTACCACCACGATCGGCTTCACGCCTTCGGCAGCGATCTGGCGTGAAATGATCGCAGGGTCGAGCGGCCCATCATGGTGCTGTCCGCCAGTCATCGCCACCGCGTCGTTGTAAAGAATCTTGTAGGTCATGCTGACCTTGGCGGCGACCGCCGCGCGGATCGCCAGCAATCCGGAATGGAAATAGGTGCCGTCGCCGAGGTTGGCGAAGATGTGCTTTTCTTCGGTAAATGGCGCTTGCCCTATCCACGGCGCGCCCTCCGCGCCCATGTGCGTGAATGTCGCGGTCGAGCGGTCCATCCATACCGCCATGAAGTGGCATCCAATGCCAGCGGTAGCGCGGCTGCCGTCGGGCACGCGGGTGGAGGTGTTGTGCGGGCAGCCGGAGCAGAAGTAGGGCTGGCGCACCGTGGTAACCCGCGGCTTGGCGAGCGCTTTTTCCTTGAAATCAAGAAACGCCAGCCGCTCCTTGAACTGGCTGCCGAGCGCCGCGGCCATGCCGAGCCGTTCCAGGCGCTGGGCAATCACGCGCGCGACCATCGCCGGCGAATGCTCGTAATGCGCGGGCAGCAGCCAGGAGCCGGCGGGCTGGCCCTCGGCGCGGCTCCACTCCCCGTTATCGTCGAACTTGCCGACTACGCGCGGCGCCCGCTTGCCGGCATCCCAGGTGTAGAGCTCTTCCTTGATCTGGTATTCGATCAGCTGGCGTTTTTCTTCGACGACGAGGATTTCTTCCAGTCCCTGCGCGAAACGGCGTGCACCCTGGGGTTCGAGCGGCCAGGTCATGGCGATCTTGTAGACCCGCAGCCCTATTTCGCGCGCCGTCTTCTCGTCGATGCCGAGGTCGGCCAGCGCCTGCATCACGTCGCCGTAGGATTTGCCCGTGGTGGCGATCCCCAGCTTCGCCCTCGGCGAGTCCCAGACGATGCGGTCGAGGCTGTTGGCTCGAACGTAGGCGAGCGCCGCGTACACTTTCCAGTCGAGCAGGCGGGCTTCCTGCTCGAGGATGCCATCGGGCCAGCGGATATTGAGTCCATCGGGCGGCAGCGGAAAGTTCTGCGGCAGCTGGACCTGAATTCGACCGGAATCGACATCGACTGAGGCGCCAGACTCGACTACGTCGGTGACGCATTTGAACGCCACCCAGCAGCCCGAGTAGCGGCTCAAGGCGTAGCCGTGCAGACCTAAGTCGATGTAGTCCTGCACGTTCGCGGGATTCAGAACCGGAATAAGGCAAGCCTTGAACAGGTGCTCGGACTGGTGCGGCAGGGTCGAAGACTTGGCCGCGTGGTCGTCCCCGGCGAGCACCAGCACGCCGCCGTGCTGCGAAGAGCCAGCGGCATTCGCGTGCTTGAACACGTCGCCGCAGCGGTCCACACCGGGACCTTTTCCGTACCACATGCCGAACACGCCGTCGTACTTCGCGCCAGGGAACATGTTGACCTGCTGCGTGCCCCAAACCGCGGTCGCCGCGAGATCCTCGTTAACCCCTGGCCGAAACACGACGTGGTGTTTCTCGAGATGCTTTTTCGCCCGCCACAGTGTTTGGTCGAGCCCGCCCAGCGGCGAGCCACGGTAGCCCGAAACGAAGCCGGCGGTATTCAGCCCCGCGCGCGCATCGCGCTGGCGCTGCAGCATCAGCAAGCGCACCAGCGCCTGGGTGCCGGTCAGGAAAACGCGGCCCTCGTCAACCGTGTACTTGTCCTCGAGGGAGACTTTGGCGAGCGTGGCGGGGTCGAGCGGCGCATTCATCAGGCAGCTTCCTCGGGTGGCGTCCGTAGCATATTAGACCGTGGCGCGGCTCTTGGTTCGCTTTGCCGCCGGCTGGTCCCAGTACGGCTCCGGGCCGAACGACTCGGCCAGGAAGTCGATGAATACGCGCGTCTTCGCCGGCAGGTAGCGGCGGTGCGGGTAGACAGCGTAGATCGCGACGTCGGTGCCGAAATCGTAGCCCGGCAGGAGCGGCACGAGCGAGCCGTCTTCCAGCTGCCGGCGCACGTCCCAGGTCGATTTGAGTGCGACGCCGAGACCCGCCATGGCCCATTCGCGCAGCACTTCCCAGTTGTCGCAGGCGTACTGTCCGGAGACGCGGACCGATGCGCGGGCACCGTCGGGACCCTTGTACTCCCAGTTCATCTGCAAGTCGTTGGTGGTGAGGCAGTTGTGCTGCTGCAGATCGGCGGGCGTGCGCGGCGCGGGGTGCCGCTTGAGGTATTCGGGGCTCGCGCAGACGACGCGGCGGTTGGGCGCGAGCTTGCGTGCCGCCAGCGAAGAGTCTTCCAGTTCGCTGATGCGGATGGCGAGGTCGAATCCCTCCTCAATCAGGTTGACTGCCCGGTCTGAGAGGCTGAACAAAAGCTGAATTTTCGCGTAACGCGCCGCAAACACTGGCACCAGCGGCGCGATGTGTTTATGGCCAAACGAGGCAGGCAGGGCGACCTTGAGCAGGCCCTGCGGTTCGACGCGCCGCGCCGAGGCTGCTGCGTCTGCGTCCTGGATTTCCGCGAGAATGCGGCCGCAGGCGTCATGGTAGTTTGCGCCTTCGTCAGTAAGGGCTAACCGCCGGGTCGTGCGATTTACCAAGCGCACGCCGAGTCGCGCTTCCAGCGCTGCCAGGCGGCGGCTTACCACCGCAGTGGAAACTCCTAGATCCCGAGCCGCGGCAGAGAGGCTGCCGGCCGCAATGACCTTTGAAAATACCGACATCTCGTACAGGGAATCGCCCATAAAGAGCCCTGAAATGATCTTTGCTAAAATAGTAAAAGAGTTTTACATTAATACATCATTGTATATTAAGGGACAAAGCCGTAAATTTGATGCACCGCAGCACTCGGTACCGAAATAGTCGTGCCCGCTGTGGACAGAACTTAAGAGCGCGCCCTCCGCGGTCTCCTCCCTCCTCCTCCGCGGCAAGGGGTTCGTCCCCTCCGCACTGGCCGAAAGGCGGTGCGGAGTGGGACCGCGTCTATCCAGCAGCGCGGCGATGGCTACTTGCGCGGCAGTGCGTAACCCAAATTCAGCAGCACGTAGAGGCTGCCAAGCACCACTAGGCTGCCGACCAGACGCGGATGCGCGCGCGCGAATCGATCGGCCGGACGGTGCAATTCCTCGAGCGGCTTGGTGGACTTGCGGGTGGAAATGTAGCGGTCGGCCCATGCTTCCACGCTGCGCAGTGCGCTTGGCCGCACGATAAAGACAATCCCGAATATCAAAGCGGCCACGTTGCCGGTCACCAGGACGAGCCTCAGGCTTTCCGATAGCCACGCGGCAAATCGCGCCGATCCCAAGCCGCTCAGCGATTTCGTCACCGCCGCGGCACCCTGCGGCGAGACCAGAATCACGAGCGCGTAGAGCGCGCCGGCGCAGATCAGCGCGCCAACCAGGCGATGCATGCGGTAAAGCGGCCGGCTGACGCTGTAGTGCTGTTCCAGCGGCCGCAGCAGCGTCCGGGTCGATACCCAGCGATCGAGTTTTTCGCCGATGCGAAACGCGCGCGCGCTGTCGAGCAGCAGCAGCAGGCCCGCGATGAGCGCGAACGCCGCGCCAATGGCAAAAAAAATGAAAATCGATTGCTGGACGATCTGCGAAAATAATTTGAGATAAGCGGTGGTCATGGGTCTCAGGCGATCGAGCGCCACATCTCGCGGTCGCGTTTTGCGGTCCAGATGCGCGGATGCTTGATGCCGCGCGCCTCGTCGTAGGCGCGCGAGACATCGAACGGCATGCAGTGCTCGTAGATCGGGTAGGCGGCGTAACGCGGGTCCATGCGCCGCCGCGTCATCGCGTAAACCTGCTTGAGCGACTTGCGCGCGGCGACACCCCGCTTCGCGCTTGCATAGAGCCCGCGCACGAAGTCCTGCGTGTAGCGGATCGCCTTGTCGCAGGCCGCGGGGGTGGTCAGCGCCGGGCCACGACCCGGCACCAGGGCGCGCGGCTTGAGCGCGCGCAACTTGTCCAGGGTCGCGGGCCATTCTTCGAGGTGCGCATCGCCGGTATAGATGCCGGCTTCGTATTCGACCAGGTCGCCCGAGAACAGCACCCGCTGCGAGGGCACCCACACCACCGTGTCGCCGCCCGTATGGCCAGGTCCGGGTTGCAGGATCCGTACCTCGAGCTTGCCCATCATCAGCGCCATTTCGTTTCTGAACACCAGGGTTGGCCAGGTGAGCCCGGGAATGGATTTCGCCCCCCGAAATAGCCGCGGAAATCGCCCGATTTCGCTCGCCATGTCCTGCCGGCCGCGCTCACGAATCAGCCCCAGCGTGCGCTGGCTGGCAATGACTTGCTCGGCCTTGTAGGCAGAGGCACCCAGCACGCGTACCGCGTGGTAATGCGAGAGCACCACGTAGCGGATCGGCTTGGTCGTGACCTTTCGGATGCGGCGCATCACCTCGCGCGCCATGTGCGGCGTGGCCTGCGCGTCCACCACCAGAACGCCGTCGTCCCCCACGATGACCCCGGAGTTCGGATCGCCCTCGGCGGTGAAGGCCCAGCAGTTCCGGGACAGCCGCTGGAAGCGGATTTTCTTCGGTTTGAGGTCAGCCTGGGAGGCGAAGGCTTTCATGGTGGGAGGGTCCGTTGCAAAACTTTGTCCGGCCGGGCCGCTGCTGCGCTACTGGCCAAGGGCGCCAATCATAAGCGATAAGAATGAGAAAGGCGGATAATGCCGCGCCAGGCGCGAAGGCAAGCAACCGACATGGAGCGGGCATGGGACGACCGGAGAAGATAAGGCTCGGCGACATCCTCGTCGGCCAAAAGATCATCTCGCAGGAAAATCTCGGGACTGCACTGGAACTGCAAAGGCGCAGCGGGCGCAAGCTCGGCCGGGTGCTGGTCGAGTTGGGGTTCGTCACCGACGACCAGATCTGCGAGGCAATTGCCCGCCAGCTGAATATACCCTTCGTCAACCTGAAGTTCTTCAATACCTCCGATGCAATCGTGCGGCGCCTCCCGGAAACGCAGGCGCGGCGCTTTCGCGCCATCGTGCTCGAGGAGCGCGGCGGCAAGTACCTGGTCGGCATGTCGGATCCGACAGACCTGTTTGCCTTCGATGAGTTGACGCGGATCCTCAAGCGCGAAATCGAAACCGCGGTGGTCAACGACAATCTGCTCATCCAGACCATCGACCGGGTCTACCGGCGCACCGAGGAAATCTCGGGGCTTGCCAAGGAACTCGAGCGCGACATGGGCGATTACATCGACTTCGGCGCGCTTGGGGCGGGCCTCGGTGCCGAGGACGCCCCGGTGGTCAAGCTACTGCAGTCGGTGTTCGAGGACGCCGCGCAGGTGAACGCCTCGGACGTCCACGTCGAGCCGCAGGAGACGAAAGTGCAGATCCGCTTCCGCATCGACGGCGTGCTGCTGCCGCAGACCGAAACCGACGTGAAGGCCGGTCCGGCGATCGTGTTGCGCCTGAAGCTGATGGCGGGCCTGGACATCTCGGAAAAGCGCCTGCCGCAGGATGGGCGCTTTGCGGTACGGGTACGCGACCTGCCGATCGACGTTCGCATGTCGACCATGCCCACGCAGCACGGCGAATCTGTGGTGCTGCGGTTGCTCAATCAGAAATCCGGATTGCTCGGGCTGGACCATGTAGGAATGCCAGCGGCGATGCTTGCGCGGTTTCGGGAGCTGATTCGGCGCACCAACGCGATGATCCTCGTCACCGGGCCCACCGGCAGCGGCAAGACGACGACGCTGTACGCCGCCTTGTCAGAATTGAATTCGGTCGACAAGAAGATCGTCACTGCCGAGGATCCCGTCGAGTACCGCCTGCCCGGCATCAACCAGGTGCAGATCAACGAGAAAATCGAACTCACGTTTGCGCGCGTGCTGCGCTCTGCGCTGCGGCAGGACCCGGACATCATCCTGGTTGGCGAGATTCGCGATGAGGAAACAGCGCAGATCGGCCTGCGCGCGGCTTTGACCGGGCACCTCGTGCTCTCGACCCTGCATACCAAGGATGCCATCAGTACCCCGATCCGCCTGATCGACATGGGTGCGCCGAGTTACATGGTGGCAACTTCGGTGCAGGCAGTGCTGGCGCAGCGGCTGGTGCGGCTGGTCTGCGAAAGTTGCGCCGAGCCGCACCGGCCTGACGAGCTAGAGCAGCGCTGGCTCACCGGCTACGCGGGCGCCACGGTCGAAACCGAAGGCCGCTATCTGCGCGGGAGGGGCTGCTCCAACTGCAACGGCACCGGCTTCCTCGGCCGCGTCGGCGTGTATGAACTGCTCGAGATGCACGTGGACCTGGTGCGCGCAGCCAACGGCAACGACGCAAACCAGTTCACCGAGCTCGCCAAGCGCCAGATGAAAGGCAAGACGCTTGGGCGCAATGCCTTTACGCTTGCCGCAGAAGGCCGTACCACGCTCGCCGAGGCGATCCGGGTCGCGAGCGCCCAGGAGGAATAGTTGCCGAATTTCAACTTCAAGGGACGCAACGCGCGCGGCGAGCTGATCACCGGCACCCTGGAGGGGGCCGATGCCGGGGTAATCGCCGACCAGCTGATGAATACCGGGGTGACGCCAATAGACATCAGTACCAGCTACCGAATTACCGGCACCGATGCCCCGGAGTGGTGGCGCAGGCTGAACCGGCGCAAGGTCAGCCTGCTCGACCTGATGTTGTTCAGCCGCCAGATGTACACCCTGCTCAAGGCTGGGGTGCCGATCCTCAAGGCGCTCTCGGGCCTGCAGGAGTCGGCGGTCAACCCTGCGATGATCGAGGTGATCAAGGATATCCGAGTGAGCCTGGATAGCGGCCGCGAACTATCGGCTTCGATGCGCCGCCATCCCGAGGTATTTTCGTTTTTCTACGTCAGTCTGATCCGGGTCGGGGAGATGACCGGCCAGCTGGAAGACGTATTCCTGCGGCTCTACCACCACCTCGAATTCGAAAAAGAAATCCGCGAAAGCATCCGCGCTGCGGTGCGCTACCCGATGTTCGTCCTGTTCGCGATGGCGGGCGCGATCGTGATCGTGAACCTGTTCGTGATTCCGGCCTTCGCCAAGGTCTATTCCGGCTTCAAGGCCGAGTTGCCTTACCTTACCAAGCTGCTCATCGGCTTCTCGAATTTCATGGTCGAGACCTGGTACCTGCAGCTTGCGGCGCTGATTGTCGCCGTGATCGGCTTTCGGGCGTGGATCGCCACGCGCGCCGGCAAATATGTCTGGGACCGGTACAAGCTGAAGATTCCGATTGCGGGCAAGATCCTTCTCAAGGCGACGCTGGCCCGATTCGCGCGCAGTTTTTCACTTGCACTTCAAAGCGGCGTGCCGGTAGTGCAGGCCCTCAGCACGGTCGCGCTGGTCGTGGACAACGACTACATCGGCCAGCGCATCGAGAAGATGCGCGATGGAGTGGAGCGGGGTGAAAGCGTCCTGCGCACTTCAGTAGAAGCGGGAATTTTCACTACCGTGGTCCTGCAGATGGTCGCCGTCGGCGATGAGACGGGCGAACTCGACAGCCTGTTGCGCGAAGTCGCCGATCTCTATGAAAACGATGTCGAATACGAGGTCAAGACGCTGTCGCAGCAGATCGAGCCGATCCTGATCGTCGGCCTGGGCGGATTGGTGCTGGTGCTTGCCCTTGGCGTCTTCCTGCCGATCTGGGACCTCGGCAAGGCCGCGATCGCCAGATAGCGGAACACGCGGGCGACATGAACCGCACGCGCGGTTTCAGCATGCTCGAGCTGGTGGTTTCGCTGACGCTGGTGGCGGTGCTGGTCGGCGTGTTTCTCGAGCGTGCGCTCTACTACCGAGAGCGCGCAGAAAAATCGGCCATGGAGCAAGTCGCGCTGGACCTGCGCTCCAGCGTCAATTTGCGAGTCGCGGAGCTGGTTTTGGCGAATCGGTTCCAGGAACTCGAGGCGCTGGCGGGGCAAAATTCGATGGACCTGCTCGCGCGCAAACCGCAGAATTATCGGGGCGTCCTGGCTGGGGCCGGGACTGCGGCAGTGGTGGGTGGGAACTGGTACTTCGACAATACTTCAAAAGAAGTCGTATACTACGTTGATTCAGGGCGGTATTTCGCCCCCGACGAACAGGGCCGCATGCGTGTGGCCTGGCAGGTGAAACTGGTTCCCGGAGTGGGTGGCGCCGCGGCGCCGCAGTGGGCCCGCCTGGAACTGGTGCAACCGTATCGTTGGTTCTGATTGGGCGCAGGGCGCCCGGGAGTCTGAGCAGATGCGCGCGTCGCGAATCGGCAGGTCGGGCGAGGGATTTACCTTGATCGAGCTCGTCGTGGTGATCGCCATTGTCGGCATCCTTGCGGCGGTGGCGCTGCCGCGCTTTATCGCTATGCAAACCCAAGCGCGCGCCTCCAAGACCCAGGCAATGTTCGGCGCTGTGCGATCGGCCTCGGTATTGGCGCATGCAGGATGCCTTGCCAATGTGGGCGGTTCCTGCACGCAGACCGGCGGGTCGGTGACGATGGAGGGTGCGATCATCAACATGATCAACGGCTATCCGGCGGCGAACCTGTCGACGGTGACGCCGGGCGGGATCATCCTCGCGACCCAGATCAATCCCACCGCCGACGATGTTACGGTCGGCCTGGTTGGCAATTCGGTGACGATTGACATCAATGGCGGCACTCCGCCGAACTGTCGCGTGGTCTACACCGAGCCCGTGGCGGTCAACACGTCGCCCGTGATCACCGTGGACGTCAGCGGATGCTGATGCCGTCCATATCGGTCAGGGCAGCCGTTTTTGTTGAGGAACTGTCCACATCGTGACTCTGTCCACAGTGCAGGGGGATTGACAGTCGGGGCCCGATGGTTCGGGTGTTACCCTGAAATGCGTTCGACGGGCGGCTGCGGCCGAACGGGCAGTAGAGTGCTTTTTCTTGCTTCATCAACGCTCTGGCGGGCCGCTGCGGCGGGTCAACGGAGCAAACTAAGGAGACCAGCCAATGGTCAGAAATCAAAAGGGCTTTACCATCATCGAACTGGTGGTGGTCATCGTGATTCTCGGCATCCTTGCTGCGGTAGCGTTCCCGAAATTTCAGGGGTTGTCCGGTGAGGCAAAGACTGCGGTAGTGAAGGGAGCGATCGCGGCATTTCAGTCCGCGGCCATCATTACCTTGGCCAAAGGCCAAGGCACCGTTCCCACCGCAGCTTCGGTGATTGCGCAAGTGGCCGGCGACGGCACTGTAAGTTTCACGGGAACCTGCCCGAATATGACCGCCGTATACAACCCGGACACTACGTTTAACAGTACGTTCACCATAGATACGAGTTACTGTAACGGCTGATTTGGCGCAGAAATCTCTGCGGTACGAAATGGGGAGGGCCGGAAGGCCCTCCCTTTTTTTTGTCGTATGCGCCGGCGGACTGTTGCTCGCAGCGTCGCTGCGCCCGGCCGACACCTACTTGGCCTGGATCGGCGTTGGATTGCTGATCGTGGCATTCGGTACCTCGCGACGGCATCTGCCCGCGAATCTACTCAGCGCTGGCGTGGCGCTGTTTTGCGCGTGGCTTTTCGCAAGCGCAGTATTTTTCACTCCGCAGTATTCTGCATACGGCGTATACAGGCCGCTGGTGATATTCGGCGGGTTCGCCGCGGCGGCGCTGCTGGGCGACGCAGAGCGAAAGGCGCTGCTACACACTGGAGCGGCGCTTCTCGCGCTCCTAGTGCTGATCGGATTGCTGCAAGTGTTTTTCGGAATCTGGTCCTATGAAGCGGACCTCAAGCGCGCCGCGGCGGCTTTCGCGACGCCGAATACGTTTGCAACTGCGATCAACCTTGTCCTGTTGCCGCTACTCGCGCTCGTAGTTGTCGGCCGCGGCGGCCGTAAGGCCTACCTTGCGTTGCTCTGGTTGTTCGCGGGATTGCTGAGTACCGAAAGCCGCGGCGGCTGGATCTCTTTTGCCGCCGGACTGGTTTTTGTCGCAGCCTACGCTGGCTTGCCTAAGTCACGCGACGTTTGGGCTCGTTGGTGGTACATCGCGGCAGGGCTGCTCGGCGTCCTGATCGCGTACTACCTCATCAAAGCGGCAGTTGTGACGAAAGTACTCTCGCTAGGCGGAGGGACGATTGCGGGACTGTTCGCCGAGGACCTCGTTGAGCGCGGGTCTTCCTTCAGGCTTGATTTGGCAAATGTGGCACTGAAGCTGATCGCCGAACGACCACTCGCGGGCGCCGGGTCGAATACATTCTGGCCGTTGTACGAAATGACCAAGCCCCAGGAACTGGATATCGGCGTGACGTTTCCGTTCGTGCACAACGACTACCTGCAGACCTGGGTCGAATTCGGTCTTCCGGGAATCATTTTACTCTGCGCGATTCCCGCAGTAGCGTTGACGATGATCCTCAGGGCGCGAAGCGCAGATGAGGACGATCCGGTACCGCTCGCTTGCGGTGCCGCGCTAGCTGGGATTTTCATGCATGCAGCGGGTGATTTCCCACTCTATGTGCCGTTTCCCGCCATGGTGCTCGGAGTGTGGCTCGGCGTGCTCGCAACACACGCCGGCAATGCAACATGGGCGACCGCGGCTCGCGCTCGGGTGGGCCATCGGATGCGACCAGTGCTCACACCGATTGTATTAGGCATGCTGATGATGGCGGCGCTCGTCTGGCTTGGGCAGCCGGCGATGGGCGAACTCGCCGCCCGCCGGGCGCTCGGCCAATTGGCGGATGGGAACGCGGAAAACGGCCTGTATTGGCAGTCGGTCGCGCGGCGGCTCGAACCGCGATCGGGACGTAGGTACTGGGAAGAGGGTGTCATATGGCGCAATCTCGCGTTGGCCGCGGGTGACAGGTCGCTCGCAGCAAAGGCGGACGCGTTGTTCGCCGAGGGGACCCGCGTAGCCCCCTACGATCTGAACAATTTCGCTGAGCGGGCGCGCTTACACCGGGTGCATGCGCAATTGCTTGAACAGCCCGCCTCGCCTGAGGAAATATTGAAGTGGACGGCGCGCGCCCGCGAACTGCGTCCGTATATGATTGCTGCGTGGGCGGAATACGCCCGGGCGCTCGCGTATGCCGGCCGCATTGAGGAAGCCAGAGCCCAGGCCCGTGATATGGTCGCGCAGCACCCGAATTCTCGAATTGCGCGTCGTCTTGCCGCGGAAATGTGAGTATGAGAGTTCTCAAGTGGATGCCGTGAAGAGATTTTCGCCCCACGTTGCCAATGGGTTCACGCTGACCGAGCTGGTTGTGGTTATCGTGATCGCGACCATTCTGTCGGCGTATGCGATCTCGCGCATCAACACCCAGAGCTTCGATACCGAGGGCTTCGCCAATCGTGCGATCGCGATGGTGCGTTACGCGCAAAAAATTGCCATCAGCCAGCGCCGCACCGTCGCCGTCGTGGTCGCCGGCAACAACCTAAAGCTTTGCTACACGAACACGGCATGCAGTGGGGGAGATGTGCGCGAGCCGCCGGGAACCGGGGCGTTCTCTTACAACGCGCCTGCGGGCGTCACGCTGGCTGGCGCGAGTTTTACCTTCAACGCGCTCGGTAAGCCAAGTGCAGGCGGGACATTCACCATTACCGGCGACGTGGCGCGCACGATCACGATCGAAGCGGAGACCGGCTATGTCCACTAGGCCCCGGGGTGTTACGCTGGTCGAGCTGATTGTCTTCATCGTCATCGTCGGCGTGGCGATGGCGGGGGTGTTTGCCGCGTTCAACACCATCACCGCGGCGAGCGCCAATCCGCAGGTGAACAAGCAGGTGTTGGCGATCGCCGAATCTCTGATGGACGAGGTCGCGCTGATGCCTTTCACCTACTGCGACCCTGATGATCCCGCCGCGGCTGCAGCGACCGGAACTGGCGACTGCACCGCTCCTGTAAACGGGGAAGACGCGGTGATCGGACCTGAGGCCGGTGAAACTCGCTACAGCGCAACGATGCCCTTCGACAACGTAAGCGATTACCACGGCTTCTCCATGGGGCCGGGCATCCAGGACATCACAAATGCCACCGTAGGCGGGCTGAGTGCCTACTCCGCGTCCATCACCATCACACAGTCCGGACTGGGCTCGATCGCGGCCGCCGACGCGCTGCGGATCAGCATCACGGTCACCGGGCCGGGGGGCGTTTCGACCACGCTTGAGGGCTACCGTACGCGCTACGCGCCGAATTCCCTGCCATGACGCGAACACACTTCAGCGCACGTCCGCACGGCAGTTCCGGGGTCACATTGATCGAACTGGCGATCGCCATCGCACTCGTTGGCATCCTTGCTGCGCTGATCGTGAATTTCGCGGCGCCGGTGCGCTCCTACATCGACACCAGCCGCCGCGCCGGACTCGCCGATACCGCAGATACTGCTTTGCGGCGCATCGGTCGCGACCTGCGCCTTGCGCTGCCAAATAGCGTGCGCGTGGATGGCAGCGGACGCTTCGTGGAATTCCTGATCGTTCGTACTGGCGGGCGCTACCGCGCTGACATCGGTTCGTCAGGAACATTCTGCGCGGGAGGGGCAGCAGATGATGTGCTCAGTTTTGGCGCGGCTGACGACTGCTTCAGGGCGCTTGGCACCATCTCCGATATCGCCGATGTGACGACGAATGATTACCTGGTGGTGTTCAATCTGCAGCCCGGCACTCCCAGCGCGGATGCCTACGAATCCGGTGCCGCAACCGGCGGCAACAAAAGCAGGATCAGAACCGCGGGTTCGGCGACCGGACCGGACCGGGTCGAGTTCACCAGCCATACCTTCACGCAGGAATCGCCGGGAAACCGTTTTTTCATCATCGAAGGCGCGGTGAGCTACGGCTGCGACCTGACCGCTAAGACTTTGACGCGCTACTGGGGCTACCCGCTACCGGCTTCGCAGAACGCACCACCCACCGGGGGTGGCAGCAGCGCGCTGCTCGCGAGCGGTGTCACCGACTGCAGTTTTACCTATAACTCCAGTGTCACTGCGCAAGGCGCCGGGTTGGTGACGATGGCGCTGCAGATCAGCGCCCAGGTCTCGGGGGGGGATACCGAAACCGTAAACCTTTACCACTCCGTCCACGTCAACAACGTGCCATGAATCGGCGACGCAAACTCAGGCCGGCGCAGGGCTTCCTGGTCATCGCCGCGGTGTTCCTGCTGGTGGTGCTCGCCGGACTGGTCGCTTACCTGACGACTGTCTCCACGACCTCGCAAGCCGCCTCGGCCGCCGACTTCAATTCGGCGCGCGCCTATCAGGCGGCTCGCGCCGGTATCGAATGGGGCGCCTATCAAGTCTTGCGCAATCCAGGAGGGACCTTCAAGACCAACTGCGATTCTGCCCCTGAAAAATTCAACCTGACTTTCTCCTCTACGCTCCTTCCCTATACTGCTACGGTCAGGTGCAGCAGCACGACGCTTACCGAAGGCGGGTCGTCCGTTACGGTCTATAGCATCGCCTCCAACGCCTGCAATGAACCAGCTGCCGGCGATTGCCCGAACACTGCCACCACGTCCGGAACCTACGTCGAGCGCCAAGTAACGCTCGGCCTATCCAACTAAACCGGCCGCACGCCTGGCGGCGATCGGCGACTGGATCGGATAAAAGGATAAAATATGTAGTCCGATTTGAGGTTTCCAAGCGCCAGAATTTCTTCATTGACAACAATGTGTTAGTAATATATCTTAAAGTGGGGTCAATCTCGGCGGTGGACACGATGAAGTGGTTCGGCGCAGGACGCAAGGAACCCGGTTGGCTGGCGATCGCGCTCGGCGAGGACCGGCTTAGCTTCGTGCACGGCGTGCACGCCGCCGCCGGCAAGAGCACGATTGTGCGCTTTGGCAGCACGCCGATCGAGGCGAAAGCCGGCGCTGCCGAGAGGGTCGCCAAGGAACTTCACTGCGACCGCTACCAGTGCGCCACGCTGCTTCGCCCGGGCGAATACCAGATGCTGGTGGTGGAGGCGCCTGCAGTACCTGCGGCGGAATTAAAAGGCGCGATCCGCTGGCGCATCAAGGACATGATCGACTATCACGTCGATGACGCGACGCTCGACGTGCTCGACATCCCGCCGGAGAGCGAGCGCGCGGGTCGGAACCACTCGATGTACGCGGTGGCGGCACGCAACGAAATCATCAAGGCGTGCGTCAAGCAGTTCGAATCGGCACACATTGCTCTGACCGCAATTGACGTACCTGAGGTCGCGCAGCGCAATATCTCGGCGCTGTACGAAACCGAGGGCCGTGGCGCGGCGCTGCTTTACTTCAACAACGATTTCGGTCTGCTGACGATCACCTGTCGGGGCGAGCTCTACCTGACTCGCCGGCTCGACATCGGCCTGTCGCAGATTCTCAGCGCCGGGCCGGAGGCGCGTGCAGAGCTGTTCGGCCGGGTGGTGCTTGAACTGCAGCGCACTTTCGATCATTTCGACCGCCAGTACCACTACGTCCCGGTTGCCAAGGTGCTGCTGGGTCCGGAGCCCGAGGACACCGGGCTTGATGCCCACCTAAGGGCAAATCTCGACCTTCCCGTGGAGCGGATCGGTTTGCCCGATCGCCTCGGTTTCAACGGCCAGGGCGCACCGGATGCGCAGGCACAGTGGCAGCTGTTTCACCTGATCGGCGCGTCGTTGCGCCACGAGGCGGAGGCGCTTTAGGCGCGAGCTCCATGGCCCAGCAGATCAACCTCTTCAACCCGATCTTCCTGCAGAAAAAAAAGCATTTTTCTGCAGTGACAATGCTGCAGGCGCTGGCACTGATGCTGGCTGGAATTTTGGCCTTCTACGGATATGCGGTGACTAAGACAGGTGCGCTCGCGCGGGTCGCCGACGACACGCGCCTGCAGCTGAAGATGCAGGGCGAGCAGGTGGCCAAGCTGACGCGCGAGTTTTCTCCCCAAGGCCGCAGCCGCCTGCTCGAAGATGAAGTTGCACGGGCGTCGGCGCGCCTCAAGCAAGGCGAGGACCTGCTCGCCGTGCTGCGCACGGGGGGGCTGGGAAACAGCGTGGGTTTTTCGCGCTACCTGAGTGCTTTTGCGCGCCAGCCGCTGAACGGCGTTTGGCTGACCGGTTTCACGATCGGTGGCGACGAAACCGTGCTCAACTTCAGCGGCAGGGTGTTGTACTCCGATCTGGTGCCCGCCTACCTTCGGGTGCTCAACCGAGAAGAGGTCATGCGCGGCCGTCGCGTATCGGACATGCGCCTAACCGGGCGCGAAGAGCGGCCGTCGGCGCCGACTTCGGCACCCGGCGCAGCGCCCACCCCACCGGCTGCGCCTTCGCGCTACGTCGAATTCACCGTTTCCGCGGTGCGCAGCTCGGCGCCTGAGGCGGCCGCGGAACTGAAGGTGACCAAGTGAAACGCCTGTGGCAGCAGTACATGACCAGGATGGAAGCCGCGTCGCTGCGCGAACGGGTGCTGGTTTTCGCGGCCGCTGCGGCGGTGCTTATTGGGCTTTTGAATGCTGCCTTGATCGAACCAGAATTTGGCAAGCAGCGGCGACTGTCACTCACGATCGCGAAGCAGCAGGGCGAGCTCAGCACTATGCAAACGCAGCTGCAGAAACTCGCGCTTGCGCGCGAGGCCGATCCCGACCAGGCGGCGCGCAACCAGCTCAAAGCGCTGCGCACGCGGATTTCAGATCTCGAGGGGCAGCTCAACCTGGAGCAGCGCAAGTTTGCCCCGCCCGAGCGCATCGGCGCGTTGCTCGAGGAGATGCTGTCGCGCAATCGCAAACTGCAGCTCGTCGATATGCGCACGTTGCCGCACGTCGCCCTGGGTGGGCCGAGCGCCACAGAGCAGCCGGCTGCGGCGCCAAAGCCCGGGGCGGCGAAGCCTGGCGCCGTCGCCACCCCCGCCGGGCCAGCTCGCGGCCCCATCTACCGTCACGGCGTCGAGATCACGGTGAGCGGCAGCTATCTCGATTTGCTCGCCTACCTGCGCGATCTCGAGAAACTGCCGAACCAGATGTACTGGGGCAAGCTCGATCTCAGCGTCACCGCTCATCCACAGGTCACGCTGAAGCTGTCGGTGTATACCTTAAGTTTCGATCTCGCGTGGTTGGTCGTATGAGCCTGCACACCTACCGCGCCTTGCTCGTTTCAGCGTCGTGCCTGGCGATTTCCTCGGCTCAGGCGCAGGCGCAGACCCAGGCGCTTACCGATCCAACCCGTCCGCCCTCCGCCAGCGCAGGACCGGCGGGCGGGCTTGAGGACGTCCCGGCGGGCAAGCAATTGCAAAGCGTGCTGATCTCCGACGGGCGCAAGGTCGCCATTATTGATGGCGCGTCAGTACGGCTGGGCGGCATGGTGGGCGAGGCACGATTGGTAAGAATCAGCGAAACTGAAGTGGTGCTCAAGAATGGCGAAGAGACCGAGGTCCTTAAGCTTTATCCGAGTGTCGAGAAGAAACCGGTCAAGCGCGCGACGCGAAGGCAGTCCCGGCAAGGAGGCACAAAATGAAATCACGCATGATCGTCGTATTGGTCCTGGCCCTCAGCGGCTGCGCTTTACCTCCGCCGATGAAGCCGGGGGTTGATCCTGCGATCCTCGGCGAGCTGGCCAAGTCCGGCGAGCGCAAGCCGGCGCCGCGGCCCGAGGCCGTCGAGCAGGCGCTGCTACCGCCGCTGCGGATGGAAATGCCCTCGTCACGCGGCCAGCCGATCGACCCGCGCTTTGACCTGTCGGTGAACAACGCGCCCGCCGGGCAGGTGTTCATGTCGATCGTCTCAGGCACGCGCTACAGCATGCTGCTGCATCCCACGCTGACCGGGACGATCTCGGTGAACCTCAAGGACGTGACCGTGCGTGAAGCGCTCGATTCGATCCGCGATCTGTACGGGTACGACTACAAGATCGAGGGCACGCGCATCTTGATTCAACCTGCCGGCATGCAGACGCGCATCTTTAAGGTGAACTACATTATCGGCGACCGCCGTGGTTCGTCCGATGTCCGGGTCCAGTCCGGCTCCGTGACCGACACTGGTGCTGGCGCGGCCCCGGCCCCGGCCAGCGGTGGCGGAATCGCTCCGGCGGGTTCCTCCGGTCGCGGCCTGGAAAGCAGCCGCATCACTACCCGCACCCAGAACGACTTCTGGGCCGAGTTACGTGCCTCGCTCACCGCGATTATCGGTACCGGCGATGGCCGCAATGTCGTGGTATCGCCGCAATCGGGCGTCGTGGTGGTGCGCGCGCTTCCGGCCGAACTGCGTGGGGTCGAGAACTATCTTCGCGCGACGCGCATCGCCGTAGAACGCCAGGTGATGCTTGAAGCGAAGATTATCGACGTTGAACTGAACGACGGCTACCAGTCCGGGGTCAACTGGGCCGCGTTCCGCAACAGCGATCCGCGAGTCACTGCCGGCCAGTTGTCGCTGGGAGGCACCGGAACGACGGCGCTTGGCACTGCCGGGCAGACGGTGAGCGGCGGCGGGCTGAGCGTCGATACTGCCGGGCGGACCATCAGCGCTGTCGGTGGACTGATCAACCCGGCGACTGGGATTTTTGGTCTGGCGGTGCAGGCGTCGAACTTTGCGGTGCTGCTGCAATTCCTCGAGTCGCAGGGCAAGGTACAGGTGCTTTCCAGCCCGCGCGTGGCGACGATGAACAACCAGAAGGCCGTACTCAAGGTCGGAACGGACGAATTCTTCGTCACCAACATCCAGTCGGCGACGACCGTTGCGACGGCCGCGGGCACCACCACCGGCACCCCGGTACCAACGGTGACCGTGCAGCCGTTCTTCTCCGGCATCGTGCTCGATGTGACGCCGCAGATTGACGAGAATAACCAGATCATCCTGCACATCCACCCGTCAGTCAGTCAGGTCACCACCGATAACAAGGACATCAACCTGGGCGCCGCCGGCAGCCTGCGCCTGCCGCTTGCCAAGAGCAGCATCAGTGAAGCCGACACAATGGTGCGCGTGACCGACGGCAACATCGTCGCGCTTGGCGGTCTCATGAAGCTCGACCTGCGCGACAGCCGCGGCGGCTTGCCGGGAACCGGCGACAGTGCCTTCGGCAATTTCCTTCGCAATGCCAACACCCAGCTGGTCAAGAAGGAGATGGTGATTCTGCTTAAGCCGACCATCATCCAGAGCGACCGCAGCTGGGACGAGGACATCGATCAAACGCGCGGCCGCTTCGAAGCACTGTCGGCGCCACAGCCCGGCAGCCCGCAAAGATGAACTACGTCAGTTACTTCGCGCTGCGTGAGCCGCCTTTCGGCATTACGCCCGACACGAGTTTCTTCTACGCCTGCCGCGGCACACAGGAAGGGCTGAATACGTTGCTGGTAGCGCTCGCCAACGGCGAGGGCTTCATCAAGATTACCGGCGAGGTTGGTACCGGCAAGACCCTGCTGTGCCGGAAATTTCTCGCCACGTTGGATGCTGGCTGGGTCAGCGCCTACATTCCCAACCCGACCCTGGAGCCGCGCGGCCTCCTGCTCGCGCTGGCCGAGGAACTTGGCGTACCCATCGACGTCACCGCCGATCAGCACCGCTTGCTCAAGGGCGTGACCAAATGCTTGCTCGATCTCGCGCGCCTGCGAAAACGGGTTGTACTGTGCATGGACGAGTGCCAGGCGATGCCACTGGAAACCCTGGAAGCGGTCCGGCTCCTCACCAACCTTGAGACCGAGAAGCGCAAACTTCTGCACGTGGTCATGTTCGGGCAACCTGAACTCGATCGACGGCTGTCGGACCCTTCCATCCGGCAATTGCTGCAGCGAATCAGCTTCCAGTACAGCCTGGGGGGGCTCGCTGAGGACGAGGTTGGTGCCTATGTCGCGCATCGCCTTGCAGTCGCCGGATACAGCGGGGGCACGCTGTTCAGCGATGCCGCGTTGAGCGGGTTGCACCGGAGCAGTCGCGGCGTACCCCGGCTCGTCAATATCCTCTCGCACAAGTCACTGTTGCTGGTGTTCGGCGAAGGTGGGCAAAAAGTCGAGCGTAGGCACGTCAGCGCTGCAGCGGGTGATACGCCGGCCGCCGCGCCGATCGGGCGCAGCTGGTGGCCGCGGTTGCGGTTCAACCGCGCAATGGACTGATCGGATTTTCCGGCGCATGAGCATCATCAACAAGATGCTGCAGGATCTCGATCGCCGGCAAGGCCGGTCCGATCCCGACGCGCCGATGGCAATACCTCAGTTGCGCACGATTCCAGCGAAAAGCAAGGATCGGGAATGGTTTTGGCGCATCACTGCCCTGCTGCTGGTGGCGTCGGTAGGCTGGGTCGCATGGCTGGCATGGCAGCTTCAGCCGCGTGAATCTCTCGCCACCTTGCAGGCACTCAAGGTCGCGCAGTCTGCGGCTCGCAATCGGCTTCCTGCGCAACCGGTTGCCGCTCAGCCGGCTGCCCCCCAAACCGTGGCGGTGCAGCAGCCCGCAACGCAACCACCGGTGGTGCAGCCACCGTTGGCAGCTGCAGCGCCGAGCCCCGGCGAGCCGAAACCCGCGGCGCCATCCACTGCAGTAGTCAGCAAGCCTGTGGTGCAGGCGGCGGAAGGGTTCAAGCGCGCCCAGGAGATCGAGACGCCGATTCGCGCGCAGCCGGTCAAACCCAGTACCCCGGTGACGGCTAAACCGGCCCCCGCCCCAGTGGGTGCAACTGCAGCCGCCCCTGCTCCTCCTCCTGCCAAGCTCAGTCTTGACGTCCCCCCTCAGCGTATTCTGCCGGCGCCAATGCCGGCGCGGCAGCAGGGTCCGACCCACCTTGAAAAGCGCGATCGCGTCCGGTCCCCGGAGCAGGTCGCGGAAGCGGAATTCCGCCGCGGCGTGAGCCTGCTGAATCAGGGACGGGTGAGCGAGGCCGAAGACCTGTTCGCAGCCGCACTTGTCACGTTGCCCGGCCATGAAGCGGCACGGCAGGCACTGGTGGCGTTACACCTGGAACAGCGACGCATCGACGAAGCACGCCGGTTGCTGCAGGAGGGCGTTGCATTGCACCCCGGCAATCCGCGATTCGCGGCGGTACTGGCCCGGATACTCATCGAGCGCAAGGATAATGCGGGCGCCCTCGAGGTGATGAACGGGATCAAAGCGCCCGTGCAGGGCGATGCGGAGATCCAGTCAATGCGGGGCGCAGTGCTGCAGCGCCTGGGGCGCCACGCGGAGGCGGCGCAAGCCTTTCAAGACGCGGTGCGAAGCGAGCCTCAGAACGGCGCCGCATGGATTGGCTTGGGCCTGGCCTTCGACGCGCTGAATCGCAAGCCCGAGGCGGCGGAAGCGTTCCAGCGCGCCACGGCAACCGGCACGTTGGGCGCGGAGGCGCGAGCCTACGCTGAGCAGCGCGCGCGGAATTTGCAGTAAAGGAAAAGCCGGTACCGCCGCCGCCGCTACCCCGCAGCCTCCGCATTCATCTGCTCAAGCCGATAGCCGTAGTTGTAGATCGGCACCACCCTGAATCCGGTTTCCGAGCGCAGGTCGAGCTTCTTGCGCACCTGACTGACGTGGGTGTCCACGGTACGCGTTGCGAGATCACCGGAACGGCCCCACACGGACTCCTGCAGATGGCCGCGCGACATCAGGCGTCCGATATTGCGGAACAGCACCACGGCAAGATCGAACTCCTTGGGAGTCAGTTCGATTTTCGAGCCGGCGCGACGGATTTCGCTGCGCTGCGTATCAATCTCGAACGGCGGGAACGACAGCTGTTTGTCTTCCTCGCGAGGGTAGGCACGGCGTAACAGCGCGTGCACGCGGGCCAGCAACTCGGCCTGCCGCGCCGGCTTGATCATGTAGTCGTCGGCGCCGCTCTCCAGCGCGAACACGATGTCCTGTTCGGAGTCGCGGACCGTGACGAACAGGACCGGAACGCTTCGCGAAACGTTGTCGCGCAGCCATTTCAGCACTTCGGTGCCGGGAACGTCCGGCACCTGCCAGTCAAGCACGAACAGATCGAAACTCTCACGCGATGCGCGCATCATCGCTTCGCGCCCACTGACGTAGCCGTGCACGTCGTGGCCGTCCTGCACCAGCCAGCGCTGCAACAGCGTCAGCTGGTCGGGGTCGTCTTCCAGGATCGCGATACGCACCGGGGGATGATAATGCCCCCGTCCGCGGAACGAAACCGGGCCTGCTTGGCCCAAAACCGGCCTCAACTAGGCCCTGGGCAGCCCCCAGGCAGTCCCTTGGGCCCGGCCCTGGATTGGATCTTGCCTAACTGACGGAAACAAGACATAATTTCGGGTTCCGCCGGAGGGGTGCCCGAGCGGCTAAAGGGGGCAGACTGTAAATCTGTTGGCCTTGCGCCTACGTTGGTTCGAATCCAACCCCCTCCACCGCATTGCAGTTGAAATGCGTGGGTGACGTGAAGGGCGCGCGGCGGACGGGTAACGGGTGAAGCGGCGGTGGTGACGGCTGAGTTGAAGGGCGGGTGTAGCTCAATGGCAGAGCAGAAGCCTTCCAAGCTTATGACGAGGGTTCGATTCCCTTCACCCGCTCCAGAACGTTTTGCGAAACGCGACACGGCTGAGGTTACGTGTATTGGCCCATGTAGCTCAGTGGTAGAGCACTCCCTTGGTAAGGGAGAGGTCATGTGTTCGATCCACATCATGGGCACCAGAATTTCAGACAATTTCAACCGATAAAACCGACAGGCTTCCCGCCATGGCAAAAGGCAAATTTGAGAGAACGAAACCGCACCTGAACGTGGGGACGATCGGGCACGTGGATCACGGCAAGACGACGCTGACGGCGGCGATGACGCACATTCTTGCCAAGAAGTACGGCGGGGAGGCGAAGAACTACGATCAGATCGATGCGGCGCCCGAGGAAAAAGCGCGCGGCATCACGATC
>Ga0187892_10000998_pt1 | contig 69232 bp, 58 predicted proteins | sample MA1701073metaG_FD_139345 | JGI IMG/M metagenome (GOLD analysis project Ga0187892, IMG submission 139345) | Bio-ooze microbial communities from a basaltic lava cave in the Kipuka Kanohina Cave System on the Island of Hawaii, USA - MA170107-3 metaG ...
GCCCGCTTTTCTCACCAGGTTTCGTCGCGAGACCGCGCAGATGCCGTCAGGCCGGGCAACCGCAGCGGCGAGACCGCGAGGCGTATCTTGACGATACGTTGAGTGGCCGAGCCGCGAGGACGCCCGGCATGGCGAGCAGATCCGCGGTCGCAGCAGAAATCTGGTGAGAAATGCGGGCTAGCGCCCCGCCATGGCGCGACTGCGCCGCAGGGTCCGGCTGCTCGGACTGGACAACATCACCCTGCTCGAGCAGGATGCCGCCGCCCTCGGCCTGCCTGACGGCTCCGTGGACGTGGTGGTGTCCAACCTCGGGATCAACAACTTCGAAGACAGGGAGGCGGTGCTGCGCATGTGCTTGCGCGCTGCCAGGCCAGGGGCTGCCCTCCTCCTGACCACGAACCTGGCGGGTCACATGGCGGAGTTCTACGCGGTCTACCGCGACACACTGGCGGAGATCGGATCTGCCGACCAGCTTGCGGCTTTCAAGGCCCACGTGGAGCATCGCGCCACGGCCGAGTCGGCCGCGGCCCTGGTGCAGGCCGCCGGCTTCGAGGTCATCGCGGTGATCGAAGACTCATTCACGATGCGATTCGCAGACGGCACGGCGCTGCTGCGGCATCACTTCATCAGACGGGGCTTCCTGCCCGGCTGGAAATCGGTCGTGGAGGGGAAGGACGCCGCGATCGTCTTTCCGGCGCTCGAGCGCAACCTCAACGCCCTGGCCGCGGCGCGCGGCGAGCTGAGCCTGACCATCCCGATGGCCTGCGTCGAGGCGCGCAGGCCTGCTGGTTAAGAAGCCCCCTGGCGCAGGATGGCCGCCATGCGCTCCTGCCCCAGCAGCTTGGCGAAGCTGCCCAGCCTGGGGCCGTGGTCCTGTCCGGTCAGGACGTTGTAGATCAACTTGAAGTACTCCCCAGGCTGCCACCCCGCGCCGCGCGCGATATCGAAGGCTTTCGCCTGGATCTCCTCGGCCTCGTGCGGCTCGGCCAGGTAGGCCACCAAGTCCATGACAAGGCCGGATTCCGCCGGCGTCAGCTCCCGCCGCTTGCGGCCCGGAAGCAGCTGCTCCCGGACGTAGGCGGTGGCGTACTGGGCCAGCATCTCGAGCATCCGGTCGCTGCCGGGAATGACCCCCTTGTAGCGATGGACGAAGTCAACGAGAACCTCGGGCCCCTGCGCCCCTCCAGCCGAGGCCAGCCCCAGCAGCATCGAGTAGGAGACCGGGTATTCGTACTGGCAGTCCTGAGGCAGGCCAGGCTGGATGAACGCCAGCTCATCGCCCGAGGTGTTCGCCCCGGAGGCGTCCCCTTCCAGCGGGGCGTAGTGCCGCTGCAGCAGTGTCAGGTACTCGTCGGCGGATCGGGCAACGACATCCCATGAGAGCTTCTTGGCCTTGCGCGGGTCCTTGAAGATGAACAGGAGGAGCGACTCGCGCGGAGCGTATGAAAGCCAGGTGTCCACGGTGAGGCCTCTGCCCACCGACTTGGAGATCTTGCGGCCTTCCTCGTCCAGGAACATCTCGTAGAACTGCCGCACCGGCCCCGGGCTCTTCCCCTCCGAGATCACCTGGCAGATCCTGGCGGAGAGGTCGGCCGACTCGATGAGGTCCTTGCCGTACATCTCGTACTGAATCCCCAGCGCGAACCAGCGCAGGGCCCAGTCCACTTTCCAGCCGACCTTCACATGCCCGTCCAGGACCGTGACCTGCCCCTGGTTGCCGCAGCCTCCCGCGCTTTCGCGCGGCGCCACCCGCGGCCCCGCGCCGTCCTCCTCGTCGGGGCGCTCGTCGGCCACCGCCCCCGCCTTTTCCCCCTCACAGACGTAGCTGACCGTGAGCCTGGCTGCGTCGAACTCGGTGACGCGCGTCCCGTTGACCCTGCCGCACTGTTCGCAGATGGGCAGAAACGGCGACCACTCCTTGCGCTTGCTCTCACGCAGCGTGGGCAGGATGACCTCGCGGATCTCGTCGTAATGCCTGAGGATCCGCGTGAGGCCGTCGTTGAAGGCGCCGCTTTCATATTGCCGCGTGCTCGAGGTGAAGGTGTAGCGGAAGCCGAACCGATCCAGCATTTCGCAGAGCCGGGCGTTGTTGTGCGCTCCATAGGAGGCGTGGCAGCCGCCCATCGGATCGGGAACGCGGGAGAGCGGCTTGCCCAGGTGGGGCTCGAGCGCCTCCCTGGGCATGTTCAGAGGAACCTTGCGCAGCCCGTCCATATCATCCGAAAAGGCAATGAGCTCCCATCTTCGACCCGAAGCCTGCTCGAGCGCCCGGCCGACCCAGCTCGTGCGCGCCACCTCGGCGAAGGTGCCGATGTGCGGCGCGCCCGAGGGTCCGTAGCCGGTCTCGAGAACGACCGTGCCGGGCTCGGGAAATCGCTTGAGGATGGAGGCGGCCTCGGAGTGAGGCCAGCTGGGCGGTCGTGGCATAGAGGCTGGTCAGGATACCACGGTGCGCAGCGGCAGGAAGGAACGCCGCTCAGTCCTTGCCGGTCTGCTCGACGGGCTCTGCCAGGGGGAGATTCGGGTGGGGAACCAGGCGCCCTTCCTGGAAGGAAAAACCGATCTTCTCGTTCCAGTTGAACTTGCGATCGATGATGATGGCCTCCTTGATGCAGAAGGTCTCGCAGATCCCGCACGAGACGCAGGTCTTTTCGTCCACGGTTGCCATCTTCGAGCTCATGTGCGCCGGCTCACCCTCCGAGCCCGGCACAGGCACCAGCGAGATGCAGTCGAAGGGACAAACGTCGATGCAGTACTCGCAGCCGGAGCACAGCTCCGGGATCACGACTGCCTTGGGTATGTCCTTCGCCTTGATGCGCTTCACCAGGTCGTCGTGCTGATCCACGATGGCGTCGTAGGGACAGTAGATGCCGCAGACGCCGCAGTTGATGCACAACTCGGGCTCGATGACGTACATGTCCTTCTTGATGCCCGAGATGGCGTGGGTTGGGCACTTGATGTCGCAGATGGAGCAGCCCACGCACTCCGAGGTGATGTAGTGGGCCGCCCACTCGAGCCTGCCGCCCTCGGGCGGCACCGGCGCCGCCTTGATCAGCTCCACCGATCTGGAAGCGCCCAGCGCCGTCTCTGCGGTGGCGGTCTTGGGGAGCTGCACCACGAGCATCCTGTTCCAGTAGCGCTCGGAGAAGCCCGAGACCGGCTCGGTCAGGTCAAACTTCAGGGCGAAGCTGCGCGGGAAGTCGGCCACCACATCGCAGAGCCTCGAAACCACCGGGTCCTCGAGCGTGGCGCGCACGTGCAGGGCGTTGTCATGCAGCTCGACGTTGAGCTTGTAGTCCGGCATCGCCTCGGGCATGCCGTAGCGGTACCTGAAAGGATGGTTGGGCACCTGGGTTGGCAGCAGAACCGTGGCGAGAAACCGCTGCTCCTCGTCGAGAAACTCGGTCACCTTGCCGAGGCGGCGCTCCGCCTCGAAGGGGTCGACGGGATCATTGCGATGCTGCTCCCAGAGGGCCTGCCAGCCCTCAACCTCAACGAGGCCTTCCAGATGAGTGACTTGCGCAACCTCGGGCATACGCACGGACACCGTCGAGGACAAGCTGTTGTGTGGTGAGCAGTTTCCGTCAGAAAGGACGCTGTGGCGAAAATACCGTAGCAGCCGGGCCGCGTCAAGGTTTCGGCCATTCGTGATCCCGCGTCAGGGAACAGACAGAACCTTGTGGATCAGAGCCAGGGCTTCGGCGCGCTGCTTCTCGGGTTCCCCAGCCTCCGCTTCAACCATGATCCGTATCCTGATCCGGGGGCGATCCTCCGCCGGCTCGCCCCCTTCCGCCGAGTCCTTCGACAGCTCCATGAACAGACCTCGCTCGGCGTAGTTGAAGACACCGGTCACTTCCACGCGCGATCCCTTCGCGATGGCGACGGCGCCGGCGGGATTGTGGTGGTGCCAGCCCGCCATCTCCAGTGTGGGCGCCTGCATCGAGTCTCCCTTCAGGTCCGGCTCGTGCAGATCCACTTGAAGCGTGTAGAGGCCGGAGGTGAACTGCGTGACGATCGGCGCCAGCGCGTCGCGGTGCAGCGCCTGCACTTGCACATGCGATGCCGTCACGATCGACAGCGCGATCGCGCCCGCAACCGGAACCGCGCGGCGCGCTGGCATCAGACCGAGCTCCCGTTCTCAGCGGCCGCGCAGTGCACAGCGCAAGGTGCGATCAGGCGTAACCTGCATGTCACGGGAAGGTTACGGATTCGCATGCGCAGATTTCCTCAAGGTTTTCCACAGATCCTGTGGATGGACCGCCGCGAGGATCCCGATGGTTTTGCACCGCGCGCCGGCACTCCACCAGGGCAATATGCACTCCGCCTGCTCGAGTGCAATCTTGACAGTCCCGATTGCGCGTCCTTATCATAGGCCTCGCTCCCGACTGAAATCTGAATGGCGCTATCGTCTAGGGGTTAGGACGGGTGGTTCTCAGCCATCAAACCGGGGTTCGAATCCCCGTAGCGCTACCAGCACCGCACTGGGTGGCCTGAAACGTGTCGGAAACCCCGCATCCGATCCCGGACCTTCTGGACACCGCGTCGGCGTCCTGCTTCCCCGCCGAATTGCTCCGCGGCATCGCGCATGACATGCGCGCCCCGCTGTCGGGCGCTCTGGCGCTGATCGAGATGCTGGAGTCGGGCGCGGACGGCGCGCTGGCTCCTTCGCAGGTCGCGCGCCTGCGCCGGGTGCGCCAGCAGCTCGAGCGCCTCGGCAGGCTGGCCGCCCAGGTGTCCGAGCTGGCGGTCATTGAATCGGGCCGATCACTGCCGATCACCGGTCCGGTGGATATCCCCGCAGCCTTCGCGGCGGCCCGCCAGTCGCTGTTCCCGGTCCTGCGCGCGCGGGCGATGGAGCTTCAGCTGACGATCCCGGAGGGTCTCCCCCGCGCCCTGGCCGACGAGAAGCGCCTGCATCAGGCGCTGGCCGCTCTCGTGGGCTGGGCCACCCGTGCTACCAGCTCCACGGGCCTGGAGCTCCGCGCAGAGCACTCAGCGGGCACGATCCAGATTCTGCTGCGTGAGACGCACCGCGGGGTCCCGGTGGAGGCGCTGGAGGCCCAGGCTCATGTGGATCCGGGACAGGCGGATCCAGTTCAGGCCGCCGAGATTCTGCTCGACCTCACCGGAATCGCCACCGCCCGCAGCCTGATCAGCCTCGTGGGAGGAGAGCTGTCCTGGCGTCCCGATTCGGCCCAGGACACGGTGGCCGTGGTCACCCTTCCGGCCGAGCCGGTCGTATCAGGCGAGGCGTCCCGGTCCCCCGACCGCCTCAGGGAATCGCCGCGCCAGATCTCCTGAAGTCGATCACAACCTCAATCCATCATTCATCCCCGTCTTCGCAGGCGTCCCCCTCTCCGTCGCCGTCGGTGTCCTGCTGCCCGGGGTTGGAGTCTTCGGGACAGTTGTCGTCCTCGTTCAGCACCCCGTCGTTGTCAATGTCCGCGTCGCAGACATCACCGATCCCGTCGCCATCCAGGTCGGTCTGGAACTCGTTGCCGAGTCGCGGGCAGTTGTCGTCGGGGTTGGGAATGCCGTCGCCGTCCAGATCGGGGTCGCAGACGTCGCCGATCCGATCGCCATCGGCGTCATCCTGGCCCTGGTTGAAGGCATGGGGACAATTGTCGCAGGCATCGCCATGAGCGTCGCCATCGGTGTCGGCCTGTGAGGCGTTGCGCAGCAGCGGACAGTTGTCGAACGCCTCGTCGGTGCCGTCCCCGTCGGTGTCGGGCTGGCTGCCCGGACAGGGATCGTTATTGGGGATCATGCCGCCGCCGGCGTCGAATCCCAGGGGGCTCTCCTGCGCCATGCCGCAAGCGGAGGCCACCAGGTAGTAGAAGCCTGTGAAGGGGCGCGGATCGACCGGATCCCCCGCCGCCAGACCCGTCACTCCGCTCAACAGGCACTGCTGGTTGTAGCTCCAGGCCCGTCCGGTGGTCTGATAGCCGCGGTAGATGTTGTATGACATGGCTCCCGGAACGGCGTCCCACGAGATGAAGGTGCCCGCTGCCCGCCACAGCCTGGCGGAGTTGCCGACGGGAGGCGGCGCCAGCGTGATCGGATTCGCCGGCGCGCAGTCGCAGGCATCGCCGATCGCATCGCCGTCGGAATCCTGCTGGCCCGGGTTGGGATCAAACGGACAGTTGTCCTGGCAGACCTGCACGCCGTCGGCGTCCGCGTCATCCTCATCAACGGCGCCGTCGCAGTCGTCATCCAGGCCGTTACAAAGCTCGGGACGAGGCCCGGTTGTGGCCACGCAGGAGAGCGACCCCGCGCTGCAGGAAGTCACTCCCGCATCGCAGATTCCCGGCTCGCCCCAGGAGCATGGCTGGCCCGCTCCCGGGCTCCCTTCGTCACTGTAGGTGTCGCAATCGTCGTCAACGCCGTTGCACTCCTCGGCCGCGCCGGGGTGGATGAACGGGTTGGTGTCGTCGCAGTCAGCCGATTGTGGGTACCCGTCGCCGTCCTGATCGGGACCGCCCAGCGTCAGAGCCGCATGCGCAGTAGCATCGGATTGAATCGAGGGAGGCAGAGCCGCTGCATGGCTCGCCAGAAGAAGGAGGAATACGCCCAAGCCGCCTGTATCCATAGGACCTCCTCGTCCTTGATGGATGACCCCCAGGGGCTCTGTGAGCTGGCGTCAGATTATCACTCCCCGGGGCGCAAGGGCAGAACTATTTTCAGCCCCTGACGGCGATCCCCTGCAGCTCGAAGCGGGCCCCCCGCAGCAGCGGGCCCGACCCGATGAAAGCCCGCGCCGGGAGCCGTTCTTTGAACTGTGCCCGGTAGGCGGTGTTGAACCGGTCGTAGAGGGACAAGTCGGGGCAGAAGACCTGGACGCTGACCAGATCGTCCATCGTCATGCCGGCGGCTGTGAGCACTTCCCGGACGCTGTCGAACAGGAAGCGCAGCTCGGCGTCGAGATCGGCGGGCACCTGCCCTGACTTGGGATCGATGCCCAGCTTGCCGGCAAGGTAGAGTGTCTCGCCGGCCAGCACGCCGTCGCTGAATGGCAGCGTCGAGGCGGCCCCGGCCAGCTTGATGTGCCGGCGTGTCGGTGTGGAGCCTTGCGGCGCGGCCACGGCGGCCACCAGCGCGAGCGTCAGGCCCGCCGCGATCACCCAGGTTGTGCTCATGCTGAACCTCCCTTTGAGGCCCGCGCGATACGGATACCGCCGCGGAGTCAGAAGATGAACTTGCCCAGCGCCGACAGGATCAGCTCGGCACCGAATTCCCCCGTGGAATTGCGCGTGTCGAAGATGGGGTTCACCTCCACCATGTCCATCGCCAGCATCCTGCCCGAGTCGGCGATCAGCTCCAGGCAGAGGTGCGCCTCCCGGTAGTCGAGGCCCCCCTTGCGGGGAGTGCCGACTCCCGGCGCCACGGAGGGATCGCAGGCATCGATGTCGAAGCTGATGTGCACTCCGGCGGTGCCGCGGCCAACCACCGCCAGCGCGCGCTCGATCACTTCGGATGCCCCCAGCCGGTCGATCTCCTTCATCGTGAAGACCGTCACGCCGCTGGCGGCCACCAGCTCGCGCTCCTTGGCGTCCAGATCCCGGATTCCCACCAGGGCGGTGTGCGCCGCGTCCACCTTCGGCGCAAGCCCACCGATGCCTGCCAGCTGCGCGTCTCCCATCCCCAGCACGTGGGCCAGAGGCATGCCGTGGACATTGCCGGAGTCGGTGGACTGGGGCGTGTTCATGTCTCCGTGGGCGTCAAACCAGATCAACCCGATCGAGGCGCCGCGCGCGCGATGCGCCGCGGCGGTGGCGGCGATCGAGCCCATCGCCAGCGAATGATCGCCGCCGAGCACGACGGGCAGCCAGCCCTCCTGCTGGGCCTTCAGGGAGGTGGCGCAGAGGTCTTCGCACACTTTGCGGATGGCGCCCGCGAACCGCGCGTTGCCCGCTCCGGCGTCGCAGGTTTCGGGCAGCGGCACATCCACGTCGCCCAGGTCGCGCACTTCGTGGCCCAGCCCGCGCAGGTCATCGGCCAGCCCAGTGACGCGCAGGGCGCTGGGCCCCATGTCCACGCCGCGCCGGTTGGCTCCCAGATCGATCGGCACGCCGATGATGGCGACTTTCCGCTTCATGTGGCGGGCATTATATGCTGCGCCGGTGAGCCCTCAGCGACGCCCGCGACACCACCGTCATGCGCCTGTCTGAGCACGAAAGACCCACGCGCACCCACTTCGCCATCCTGGCCATGGCCTGGGCCGGCTGGCTCTTCGACTTCTACGACCTGATCCTCTACACATTCCTGCTGGGCCCCATCACCCAGGAGCTGGGCTTCGGGCGCGGCGCGCACGCCTGGATCCTGGGGTGTTCGCTGGGGGCTACGGCGGTGGGAGGGCTGGTCTTCGGGGCGCTGGCGGATCGCTACGGCCGCAAGCCGGTGCTCCAATGGACCATCCTGACATACAGCGCCGGAGCGTTCGCCTGCGGGCTGGCTCCCGACGCGTCGTGGCTGCTGGCCGCTCGCGTGCTGACGGGGCTGGGAGTCGGGGGCGAGTGGGCCACCGGTCACGCGCTCGTGTCGGAGGTCTTCCCGCCGCGGCTGCGCGGCCGCTTCGGCGCGGTGATGCAGACCGGAGCGCCGCTGGGCGTGGGACTGGCAGCGATCGTGGGCTCGTTCGTAGCCCCTCAGATCGGATGGCGGGCGACGTTCATGATCTCGGCGCTGCCCGCGCTCATGGTGACGGCGATCCGGCGCTGGGTCCCCGAGTCGGACATCTGGATCGAATCGCACGCTGCGGCCGCGGAGCGGCCTTCACCTGCCGCGCGCATCAGTGAGATCTTCCGAGGTCATCTGCTGGGCCTCACCCTTCGCTGCTTTGCGCTGACGCTGTGCAACATGTCCTCCTACTGGCTGACCTTCTCCTGGCTTCCAACCTACCTGCGCGAGGATCGCGGCATCAGCACCGCCAAGTCGGGGATGTGGGTGCTGCTGATCGTGGCGGGCGAGCTGGCGGGGTATCTCACATTCGGTGCAGTGTCGGACCGGCTCGGGCGCAAGCCGGCATTCTCGCTCTACGCCGGGATGATGGGCCTGGGCCTGCTGGCCGTGACTCTCGGCTGGGATCTGATCGCAGCCAGCCCGGCGCTGCTGCTGGGCAGCATGGCGATCGTGGGGATCGGAACCGGCACATGGTCCAGCTTCGGGCCATTTCTGGCCGAGCTGTTTCCCACGCGCGTGCGCAACACGGCCATGGGGACGATCTACAACGGTGCGCGCGGCGTGCAGTTCCTCACGCCGATGGTCGTGCACGCGATCGCCGTCGAGCATCGGCTGGCCGGAGGCATCGCGATTGCTGCGGCCTTCTGCTTTGCAGCGGCGACGCTCGTCTGGACGCTGCCCGAAACGCGCGGCCGGGTCCTCGCACCGCAAGATCGAACTGGCGTGCCGGCGTGACATTTTCTATAGTGTCACAACCATGCAGGACCCCATACGACGCGCGGCGAGGCTGGCCGCCCTGATCATGGTGCTGCCCGCGGCTTCGCCCGCAGCAGCGCAGGACATCGTGCGCCATACGATCCGGCCCGGCCAGACGCTGTTTGCGATCGCCAAGCGCTACGGTGTACCGCTCCAGTCGATCGTGGCGGCCAACGGGATCGCGAATCCCTCGCGGGTCGAGGCCGGCACACGGCTGATCATCCCGGGAGCGCAGCCTCCCGAGACTCCTGACACGACTCCCCCGGTCCGGCGCACACGCCGCACTGCACCGCGGGCGCCGGCCATGCCTCAGCTGCCCCATCCCGAGGTACGCCCTCTGCCCTGGCCCGTCGGCGGGGTGGTGATCTCGGCGTGGGGCACGCCACGGCGCAACCACCGGCATCGCGGGATTGATATCGCAGCGCCCGAAGGCACGGCGATCCACTCGGTGGATGATGGCATGGTGATCATGTCCTTCGAGAATTACGGCGGTTTCGGCAAGCTCGTCGCCATCCGCCACGATGACGGCATGATCACCTACTACGCCCACAACTCCCGCAATCTGGTGCGGGAAGGAGATCGCGTCCGCGCCGGCGACGTCATCGGGCAGGTGGGCCGCACCGGCAACGCCCGAGGCGAGCATGTGCATTTCGAGGTGCACATCGACGGTCAGGCGGTCGATCCGATGCTGGCGCTCGGCGTGGTCCCGGTTCAGGAGCAGTCCGACCCTGACTCCGAGGACCCTCCCCTGCCCGACGACAACCCACCCGAGCCCGAGTCGAATTGAACTGGTGTTTGTCGTGGCTCCTTAATCAAGCGTCGCCATCGTGACACCGATCCCCGTCAAGGTCTGGACGATCTCATCGTGAAGGCTCGCGACTGCTGATCAGCGCCACGCGATGAGCCCGATCGAAGGACGGACGTGCGCGAACGGTTTTCGCGTCCGGATCATGGAGTGCTGCTGTGCGGCGCTCCCGAATAGGACGCCACCGACGACTCGGTCTCCCAGAGCCTCACTGCCCGCACGGGGAAGCCCCGCGTGACAGCCTCGTCAAAGATGGCCCGCGCGATCGCCTCGGCCGTGGGATTGACTTCCATGGCGTAGAAAGGCTCTCCGAGGCGCGCCAGCGTCTCGCACAGCGGGTCGTCCCGGCGCAGCAGCATGCGGTGATCGAGGTTGGCGTCAATCCAGGTCTTCATGGAATCGCCGATGTCGGAGAAGTCCACAACCATCCCCAGCCGATCGAGCCTTTCGGCGGCCAGCTCGATCTCCACCTTGCCGTTGTGGCCGTGCGGGTGAATGCACTTGCCCTGGTATTCCAGCAGGCGGTGGCCGTAGCAGAAGTGCAGCGTCTCGGTGACGGTGTACACGCGCGCGACGCTATCACAGGCCTCCGGGCCCTGCAATGAGCGGGTCATCTTGACCCTCGCAAAGAGAGGGCGATACACTCCGCGCTCATCACATCCCATACAACGCCGAGGGTGCATGCGCGCGCTGGTGAAGGAACGTCCCGGCAAGGGGCTCGTCCTGAAGGAAGTCCCCCCTCCCCGCCCGGCCGACAACGAAGTCCTGATCCGCGTCAAGCGCGTGGGCCTGTGCGGCACCGATGCCCACATCTTCAACTGGAACGCCTGGGCGGCCGGGCGGCTCAAGCCGCCCGTGATCATCGGCCACGAGTTCGCCGGCACCGTGGAGGAGATCGGCCAGAGGGTGACGGGGTTCCGCTCCGGCGAGCTGGTCACGGCCGAGGGACACATCGCCTGCGGCATCTGCCTGCAGTGCCGGACCGGCAACGCCCACATCTGCCGCAACGTCAGGATCATCGGCGTGGACATCGACGGCGCCTTTGCCGATTTCATCAGCATGCCGGCATCCAATGTCTGGAAGATCGACCCCGAGATCTCACTGGATGTCGCGGCCATCCACGACCCGCTGGGAAACGCCTTCCACACCGTCATGTCGGCCGACGTGCGGGGCCGATCGGTGCTTGTGACCGGGTGCGGACCGATCGGCCTGTTCTGCATCGGGGTCGCGAAGGCCGCCGGCGCGGGACGCATCTTCGCCTCCGAGATCCAGCCGGCCCGGCGGGAGCTGGCCCGGCGCATGGGAGCTCACGAAGTCCTGGACCCGGCCTCCCAGGATATCGAGACGATCATCAGGGATCAGACCGACGGCCAGGGAGCCGATGTCCTGCTGGAGATGTCGGGCCATCCGCGCGCCATCCGCGACGGGCTGCGCTGCGTGCGCGACGGGGCCGAGGCGTGCCTGCTGGGCCTTCCCGAAGGCGAGGTCAGCCTCGACCTGGCGCGCGATGTCATCTTCAAGGGACTGACGATCCGCGGCATCATCGGGCGGCGGATGTACGAGACCTGGTATCAGATGCGGTCGTTCCTGCGCGCCGGGCTGCTGGACCCGACCCCGGTCATCACGCACCGTTTCGGCATCTCGCAGTTCGAGGAGGCCGTCGCGGCCATCGGGTCGGGCGCCGGCAAGGTCATCCTGTCGCTCGATGAAAAGGGCGGCACATGAACAGCGCATTCGTCGCGCGGCTCTCGGGCGAGCTGGAGCAGCTCCGCCAGCAGGGCGTCTACAAGCGTCTCAACACGATCACCAGTCCGCAGGGGCCCTGGGTCGAGATGCGCGGCCGCGGCCGGGTGCTGGTGCTGTCGTCGAACAACTACCTCGGCCTGTCGGCGGAGCCTTCGGTGGTCGAAGCCGGCCGGCGCGCGCTGCAGCGGGTGGGGGCGGGCACGGCTTCGGTGCGCTTCATCTGCGGGACCTTCGACGTCCACGAGATGCTCGAGTCGAAGCTGGCGGCCTTTCTGGGGGCCGAGTCCGCCGTCACCTATGTGTCCTGCTGGAACGCCAACACGGGGCTGACCGCGACGTTTCTTGACGAGACCGACGTCATCATTTCAGACGAGCTGAATCACGCCAGCGTGATCGACGGGATCCGGATCACCAAGTCGCAGCGCAAGGTCTACCGGCATTCCGACATGGCGCAGCTCGAAGACCACCTCAAGGCCTCGAAAGCCGCCCGGCACCGGCTGATCTTCACCGACGGCGTCTTCTCGATGGAAGGAGACCTGGCCAACCTCCCCGCGATCATGGCGCTGGCCGGCCGCTACGACGCGGTCGTCGCGGTGGACGATTCGCACGGCACGGGCGTCATGGGGCCCACCGGGCGCGGCACTCCGGAGCATTACGGACTGCACGGCAAGGCCGACATCATCACCTCCACACTGGGCAAGGCGCTGGGAGGGGCGGCGGGCGGATTCACCACGGGCTCGACGGCGCTGTGCGACTACCTGACCCAGCGCTCCAGGCCGCAGCTCTTCTCCAACGCGCTGCCTCCCACGGTGGCCGCCTCGGCGCTCGCCGCCGTAGAGTGCCTCGAGTCGCATCCCGAGCGCGTGGCGCGGCTCCACGAGAACACGCGGTATTTCCGCGAGCGGATCACCCAGGCGGGGTTCTCGCCGCTTGCCGGCCCCACGCCGATCGTGCCGGTGATTCTGGGCGAGACGTCCTTTGCGATCAGGATGAGCGAGCGCCTGCTCCAGGAGAAGGTCTTCGTGACCGGGTTTGGCTTCCCGGTCGTGCCCCAGGGTCAGGCCCGCATCCGCTGCCAGATCTCGGCGGCCCATTCACGCGAGGATCTCGACTTCGCCATCGCCGCGATGACGAAGGTGGGGCGCGAGCTGGGAGTCCTTAAAGGACCCTGATCGGCAGGATCACGAAGGGGATGCCGTCAAACTGCAGGCGGCGCTGCAGGGTCGTGGACGACTGGTTGTGAAGCCATCGGTGGTAGAACCTCTCTTCCCGGAAGATCAGGCGGCCCGCAAAGAAGACGGACCTGGGGAACTCCGCGCGCACGGAAGCGCACAGATTGCGCATCTCGGGCACCATCTGCGTGGCGAGCGCGTAGCGCGAGTCTGCGTTGAAGCCCAGGGCGCGCGCGTAGCGGACGTAGCAGCCCAGGGTCTCCTTCACACTCTTTTCCAGGTTCTCGATCTCCTGGGCGCCCTTGAAATTGCCCGAGTCGATCACTCCCACGGTGACGAAGATGATGTTCTTGTAGTGTCCGGGAAAGAGCGCGTGCAGGGCCAGGAAGGAATGCAGGCCCAGGCCCGAGTAGCCGCTTACCAGCATGACTGCCGTGGCGGCGTTGCGATCCATGGTCGCGGGGGGCAGCGGCTCGCTGCTGTGCTCCGCTTCGGCCACCTCCGGAAGCTTCATGAGGTCGTCGTCGAGCCGCTTGAGCAGCGCGCGCAGGTGGCGGTAGTGGGCCCGGATCCGGATGCAGGCCACGACCAGCAGCGCGATGATCGCGAGCGTCAGCCAGGCGCCTTCGCGGAACTTCAGGATCGAGACCAGAACCAGGATGCTGCCGGTCAGCAGCAGTCCGATCCCGTTGAGCGCCAGACCGTGCATCCAGCTCCGGCCCGCCTTCCGCTCCTGCAGCCAGTGGACGCACATCCCCATCTGGGAGAGCGAAAAGGTCATGAACACCCCGATGCTGTACATCACGACCAGGATGTGCACCGAGCCCGAGGCATAGAAGATCATCAGCGCTGCGGCGACGCCCATCAGGACGATGCCGTTGCGGACCACCAGCCTCTCACTGATGTGGGCGAAGCGCTTCGGAACCCAGAGATCCAGCGCCATGTTGGACAGCACGCGGGGGCCGTCCAGAAAGCCGGTCTGGGCCGCGGCGAACAGCAGCGCCGAGGTGGAGATCAGGGCGATCACCAGGAACCAGTGCCCGACAGGCAGCGAGAAGAGAGTCCACGATCCGGCCACCTTCTCCAGCAGGACGGCGTTGAGCGTCTTTCCCGGCTCCGGATGCACGTCGGTGAGCAGGTAGCAAATGAGGATGCCGCCGGCCACCACCGCGAGGCTGACCGCCATGTAGAGCATCGTCCGCTTGCCGGTGGCCACCCGCGGCTCGCGCAGGATGGCCAGCCCGTTGCTCACCGCTTCGATCCCGGTGTAGGTGCCCCCTCCCAGCGCGTAGGCCTTCATGAAGACGACGAACAGTCCCCAGAAACCCAGAGTTGCCAGCCCATGCTGCGTTTCACTGATGGCGCCGCTGATGTTGTCGGCGAGGTTTCCCATGTTGCCGAACGTGCCCAGGAGGATCACGATGAGATGTGTCACCAGAAACGTCAGAAAGATCGGCATCAGCACCGCCACCGACTCTTTGACGCCCCGCATGTTCATCACCACCAGGATCAGAAGCACGGCGAAGCAGAAGGTCAGCTTCCATCCCAGGCGCTCGGGACCCAGCAGACTGAAGACCGCATCGCCGCCGCTGGCGATGGAAACGGCGATGGTGAGCACGTAGTCCACGAGCAGCGCGCTGCCCGACACCACGCCCGCGTACGGGCCGAGAAGCTTGGTGGCGACCAGGTAGCCGCCGCCGCCGGCGGGGAACTGCTCGATGATCTGCGAGTAGGAGGCCGAGATGATGGCGATGGTTGCACCCATCAGGAGCGCCAGCGCCAGCGCCAGGTGGCGGTACTCGCCGAGCGCCTTGAAGGCCTCCTCCGGGCCGTAGGCAGCAGAAGAGAGCCCGTCCACGCCCAGGCCGATCCAGGCAAAGAAGGCCACGAGACTGATCGCATGGAAGATGCGCGGGTCGAGCGGATTGCGCGGCTTGCCGATCAGCATGCGCAGGAGCCGCCCGAGCTGGCTTTCGGGTCGGTGCTTCTCAGGAGGGGGGCTGGCGGCCTCGCCGGGGGCTTTCATGAGCGGCGGATTCTACCACTGGTAAGGGCCTTCAAGAACGGGGGATCCGGTACAGACACAAGCCAACAACCTTCCGGGCCGGGACGTTGCCGTGCTGATAACTAGTTCATTCAAAGCAGGTTAGCTGGTTGGTCACCGGGTCCGCATTGGGCTGCTGTCCGCCACTGCGGCGTCTGGAGCCCGGCTGAACTTTTCTCTTGCGCATGGTACATCGTTTGCTAGAATGCTGGGCAAGAAGCCGTTCTGTCCGCCGTATCTCCAAACAGTGAATGTCCGTACCGGCAATAACCCGCTGGGAGGATCTGTGGCAAACGCTGTGATGGAAGGGCCGTCCATGACGAATGTGCGTCTGGCGGAGGCGTTCCTTCAGCGCGCCGGCACGCGCCTCAAAGCGCTCGATTCGCTGCGTCATGAGGCGGACTTTTCCGATGTCGTCCGGGAGGCGCGCGATATCGTCGAGCTGTGCTTCCGCGGGATGCTCCGCCTCGCCGGCATCGAAGTGCCTCGCTGGCTGGACGTGGGTGAAGTGCTCACACAGAACGTCGCACGGCTCCCCGCGGAGATCTCGGCGCACAGGACCCGCATCCTCGAGATCTACCGCGACCTGAGGCGCCGGGAGCGCCATTTCACCCCCGCCGACGAGATCCCGCCGCCCGCCGAGAAGCTCATGATGGCCGATGCCGATCGGGCCATCAGCGAGGCCGAGTGGATCCTGGGTCTGGCGCAGAACACGCTGGACGTGGCCGCCCGCCGCAAGGCCGCTCCGTCCCTGGCCTGAGATAGAGAGGGCGCCCGCCCTGTCGCGCTTCAGGCTACGACTGCGTCACCATTCATATCGCCCACCGATCCGTATCACTCGGGGCTCTGCGAAAGTCGTCGGATCCAGGAAGGAAGGGCTGGATCGCCGAGTCTGCACGCCCGTGTCCTCTCCGGCATTGAAGAGATTGAACGCGTCCGCGAATATCCCGAGGCGCGTTCCACCCTTCAAGGAAAAGTACTTCTCGGCGCGAAGATTCAATACATTTGTGGCGTCCAGGCGGCGGCTACCGCGCGACTCGACACGGTAGGTGACACTCGGCGCCTGGGTGAAGGATCCGGTGCAGGTCGACGGGTCGTTGGGGTCGATCAGGAAGCAGGTAGCACGGTCTGTGGCATTGAATGTCGTGCCTGACGCGTAGCGGTAGTCCGCGGACAGCGTCACTTCGATACTCGGAATCACGTACTGGCCCTGGATCGTGATTTCATCCCTGTAGTCGTTCGTCAGGAGGCCATACGCGTTGATATTGTCGTTTGGAGTGTCGAGGTACGCCGACGGTCCGGCGTTGCGGGCGAAAGTATTGTCGTAGTTGCCGGTATTGTGGGACCGGACATAGGAGGCATTCAGTTGCCAGCGCTTGTTGAATCGCTTCTTGGCTTCGATAATCGCCGCCGTGTAGGTTCGCTCAAGATCTCCTGGATTGGTTATGAGGATCGGGTCAGTCAAATCGATCTGATTGAAGAGAGTAATGGGCTGGCCTGAATCGTCGATCGCCACGACTTTCTGGAAGTTCGCATCGCGCCCGACCGACTCGATGAAATCACGGTTTATCCTGTAGACGAGGGTCAGAGAGACCGCGAAGTCATTTCCCAGATCGTGATCCACGCCCAGTGTGAACTGATCCACGTATGGATGCTTCACATCGCGATCCATCTGGATGTTCTGTTGAAAGGAGGGCACGAGCTGCAGCAACGGATCGGGATTGTTCTTGTCGAAGACCGTGACGGTTGGATCAAATCCATAGACGGCGGCGGTCGTAGTCCGTTCAGGCCCGACCTGAGAGTAGTAGTTCCCGAAAAGCGCCTCGAAGTACCGGCCGTAATGGCCCTTCAGGACCGTGCGCTTCTTTCCCGTCAGGTCGTACGCAAAGCCGAGGCGCAGCGCGATCGGCTGTGTTCGGAATGCGTTGCCGTCGCCTGGAACTGAGCCCCGATTGAAATCGAACCGCAGGCCTGGATTGACTGTCCACCGATCGTTGATCTGCCACGAATCCTGCACGAAGACGCTGGCTCGGTGGTTGATTCCCTGCAGGTCATAGTTGTATCCGATATACGCATATGAGTAATAGGCGGGAGCGTTGGGGCCCGGGCCGGTCACGAGGTCGTAGTAGTAAGCCACTCCGGGGGTTCCTGCCTGACTCCTGACTCGCGAGCGCTCCAGCTCTACTCCGAACTTGAAGTCATGCTTGCCAGTGATAAAGGCATCTGAGAAATGCGAGAACGTCGCATTCACCTGGTGGCGGTAGCGATCCGCATAGTAGAAATAGGTCGAGTTGTTGTTGGTAAACCCATTGCTGTTGATCCGTCCTGATTCGTCGTAGCCGCTTGCGGGATCGAGGTTGTAGTAGCCCGTGTACCCTGTGTAGGCGAGCTCAAAGCTCGTAGCTGGACTGATTATCCGGCGCCAGTTGAAATTCCAGACCCATTCCGGCGCAGTCTCTATGACGGTCGCCTCAATCGGAGTGAAGGCATCACCGTCCCGGCCGTCGACATCAAACCGGTCGTACTCGATCCAGGCTTCGAACAGGTTGTCCTTGTTGATCTGCCAGGTCAGTTTCGTGAAAATGCGCGGATCTTCCTCCGTGCGTAGCGGCCCGCCGGAGCTTCTGGAGTCGTAGAGGTACTGCGCATTCACCAGGTACCAGAGTCTATCCTTGATGAACGGCCCGCCTACTTGAACGGTCGTGTCGAACGACTTGTCGATGGTCGGCGGCTGCAATCCTGGATCATTCGTATTCTTTGCAACCCATGAGGGAGGAAAGAGGTATCCCTCGACCAGACCTGACACTTCATTCCCACCCGACTTGGTCACGCTGTTGAACAACACTCCAGTGAACTCGCCGTACTCCGCTGGCGCTCCCAACCCGATGAGTTGCACCTCCTTCATAATGTTGTAGTTGAGGAATGACCACGGAGATCCTCCCTCCGGATCACTCACGTCAACTCCATCAATCTGGTAGGCGTTGGCGCTGGAGGCTCCTCCACCGTATGCCGAGCTGTTCTCGATGCCTGGCGCGAGGTTCAGAGTATCTGGCTGGAACCTGCCGGTCGGGATATTGTTCAGGTATTCTTCTGACATGATGGTCGAGGTGGCTGAGCTCGTCACATCAACGAGGGGCGGCAGGCTGGATACGATGATCGTCTCCTCGCCGACCTGTGGGGTGAGCCCTTGGTCCACATCGAACGTCTTTGATGCCTCGACGCGTATCCCTTCCCGCTTCACCGTCTGATAACCAGTGATGCTGAAGGTGATGGTGTAAGTGCCCGGTGGCAGCTCGGGGAACCTGAAGGTCCCCTGGCCATCGGTCGTGACGGCTTTCTGGCCGCCGATCATATCGGGGCTTTCCAGGATCACCAGGACGCCGGGGATCCGGCCTCCCGTCTCATCGGTCACCACACCTCTCAGAGCACCTGTGTTCCTGCTCTGGGCCAGCGCGGCCGACGCCGTCAGCGCCAGCACCATCACGACGACTGCTCTCTTCACGATCTTCATGCCACCTCCACTGAGGCAATGCAGCGCGTCACCGCGGCGGCGCTCCACCAGGAGGAGGCCGTCAAGAGCGGCGACATTCTGCCACTCGGCGGCCCTTTATCAAAGTAAGCCGCCCGGCTAACATGCGACCTGTGCCGGATCGAACTCAACCACGGGAAGAATCGCGCCCCATCGCCATGATCGCGGCGTGGCTTCTCCTGGGGGCGGCGGCGTGCAGCGGGCGCGGCGCCGGCATCGGGGCGCCGGCCGACGGGCTGTCGCCCGGCAATCTGAACGTGATCCTGATCACCCTGGACACGACGCGCGCCGATCGGATCGGCTGCTACGGCTACCGCGACGTCGCCACGCCCCATCTGGATGCGCTGGCGGCGCGCGGCACGCTGTTCGAGCAGGCGCACGCCACGGCCCCGCTGACTCTTCCCTCGCACTGCTCGATCTTCACCGGCAAGTACCCGCCCGCCCACGGCGTGCGGGACAACGGCGGCTACGTCCTGCGCGAGGATGAAACCACGCTGGCCGAGACGCTCAAGTCCGCGGGCTGGTCCACCGCCGGGTTCGTCAGCGCCTTCGTGCTGGATCGCCGATGGGGAGCCGCGCAGGGGTTCGATCACTACTTCGACGATTTCGATCTGACGCGGTACACAGCGGTGGGGATGGGAGACATCCAGCGGCCCGGGAGCGAGATGCTCGAGCCCGCGCTGGCGTGGCTGCGCGACAACCGCGCAAAGAAACTCTTCGCCTGGCTTCACTTCTACGACCCCCACGCTCCGTACGAGCCGCCGGAGCCTTACAGGACCATCTATGCCGGCAGGCAGTATGTCGGGGAGATCGCCTACGTGGATGCCCTCATCGGGCAGCTCACGGACGAGATATCCAGGCTCGGCCTTGCCGGCCGTACGCTCCTCGTGGTCACAGGCGACCACGGTGAGAGCCTTGGTGAACATAGAGAGTCCGCTCATGCCTTTTTTGTTTACAGCGCGACCACCCATGTTCCACTTATTCTCTCAGGGGGGTACCCCGGCCTGGCCGGCCGCCGGATCGCCGAGGTGGTCCGCACGATAGACATCATGCCCACGGTGCTCGATCTGCTGGGGCTGCCCCACGATGGCATCGGCCAGGGACTCAGCCTGGTCCCGATCCTCGCGGGCCGGGAGGAAGCGGGCCGCGCCGCCTACTCGGAGTCGTTCTACGCGCGGAACCACTTCGGCTGGAGCGATCTGCGCACCTTGCGGGATGGCCCATGGCGGTTCATCGAGGCTCCCCAGCCCGAGCTGTACGACGTCGGCATTGATCCCGGAGAGCTCGAGAATCTCGCCTCGGCACAACCTCTTGTGCTCGAGAGCCTGCGCGAGAGGCTCGCGGCGATTGAGCAGGAGACCGGATCGCCGGTGGAGGCCGCGGCTCCGGAGGAAATGGATGCCGAGACCCAGAAGCGCCTCGCCGCCCTCGGCTACATCGGATCCACAGTGGACACGGCGGGCCGGCCCAGCGCGGAGCTGCCCGACCCCAAGGAAAAGATCGGCCTGGTCAACCGGCTGCACGCCGCGCGCGAAGAGGCGCTGGCGGGGCGCCGCGCCGAGGCGATCGCGCAGCTCGAAAGCGTTCTGGCCGAGTCTCCCGAGATCATCGATGGATGGTTTCGCCTCGGCAGCCTGCGGCTGCAGGAAGGGCAGCTGACCCAGGCGGCGAAGTCCTTCCAGACCACCTTGTCGCTCAAGCCCGATCACGAGTGGGCCGTGGTGGGCCTGGCCGACACCTACGTGGAGATGGGGCGCCTCGAAGATGCCCTCGTCGGCTACCGGCAGCACCTGGCGCGCGAGCCGAACAACGACACGGTGGCCTACCGGCTGGCCGAGACGCTGATGGATGCCGGGCGGCTGACCGAGGCGCAGCGCGGCTTCGAGCGGGTGCTGGCGATCAAGCCCCAACGCGCGGCCGCCGCCGTGGGGATTTCGGCGGTGGCATTCAAGCGGGGCGATGTGGTGGGGGCGCGCGCCGCGGCCCGCCGCGCCCTGGCGATCGATCCCAACGCGCGCAGCGCCTGGTTCAACCTGGCGCTGTGCAGCGAGCAGGCCGGCGAGACCGCTGAGGCCCTGGGATCATATCGCCGCGAGATCGCGATCCACCCGCACTCCCAGCGGGCCCGCTTCAATATGGCCCGCCTGCTGGGGCGCGCGGGGGACGCCGCGGGACAGATTCGGGAGCTGCGGGCGATGGTGGATGATGCTCCGGATGTCTCGTTCGGGCGCTTCTACCTGGCCAAGGCGCTGCTGGATGCCGGGGACATCCCGGCGGCTTCAGACGAGGCCCGCCGGGCGCTCCAGATCGATCCCGAGGGGTACTACGCGCCGCTGGGGCATTACGTGCTGGCTGATGCGCTGTCGCGCCGGGGTGAAAAGGAAGCAGCGGAGGAGGAAGCGCGGATCGGCCACTCACTGGAGGCCCGCAACCTGCCTCCTCCTCCGCATTGAATTAGCTTCAGTACTGGTTGACCCCCGCTACCGAGATTCCGTACGGATAGAGGGTGTTCGCCGAGATCGCCGTGGCGCCGATGTTGGCAGTGAACGTGCCGGTGCTGGTGTACTTGCGCATGCGGCTGGCCCGCGTGCCGGTGATGGCGTCGTTCTGCGGGTCCACGACGTAGACGTTTCCCGATCCGTCGCACGCGATCGACACCGGATTGACCAGCGTCGCCGACGTTCCGAAGGTGCCGCCGTACGCGTAGTTGTCCGTGGTCGAATCCTTGTCAAAATATTGGATGCGCTTGTTGCGCGTGTCCGCGACAAAGACGCGCACGTTGGAGCCGTTGCGCCACGTGGCGATGGAATACGGGTATCTGAAATACCCCGTCGCGGCCTGCGTGTAGCCTCCCCACATCCTGTGGAACCGGAAATCCATCGCCGCGTAGCCCGCCGATTGGTCCTTGAAGACCTGGACGCGGTGATTCCAGGTGTCGGCCACGTAGAGGTACGTCACGTCATCCGTGGTGGCGTTGGGATCCAGCCCCGGGTCCACGTCGATGGCGATGCCGTGCGGGTAGTAGAACTGCGCCTGTCCCAGCTCGGCCACGCCCACGCCGGAGCCACCGTTGTCCGTGATGGTGGGCTGCCCCGCGAGGATGTTCGGGTCCGGGTAGATCGGGTTGCGCCAGTCCCCCAGATTCCCCATGACGTGCGATGAGCTGGGATTGACCTGGATGATGGAATAGGAGCCCGAGACCAGGCGCGCCGCTTGAAGGATGACGTTCTTCACCGTGGCCACGTTCGGATCGGTGGAGAACTCGAACACCAGAATCCGCGAGTTCATGGTATCGGCCACGTAGACGTCATGCGTCACGGGATGGACCGCGATGCCGCCAGGGTAGGCGAACCTCGTGGTTGCCGCGTTGGTTCCCAGCGTCGAGCCGTAGGTTCCCCACTGGTACAGGTACTGCGAGGCAGTGGGCGCGCCCATCATGTTGTAGCTGGGCGGCGTGGTGGTCTTCTTCTGGAGCTGGACCCGCCGGATGCGGTGATTGGCCGTATCCGCCACATAGACGTATTTGACGAAGGTCACGCCCTGGACCCCATAGTTCGGGTCGGTATCGGGCCACACATCCAGAGCGATTGCATAGTTCCACGACTTCTCGGTCGTCGCCGGGTAGGCCGCGGCGGGATAGTTCGTCGTGACCGCGGCGCCGTTGGGATCGACGAACCGGACCTGGTTGTTGTTTGCGGCGACGCCGGCGCCGTTGCTGATTCTGTCGTAGATGGATGCCGCCACGACGGTCCTCGGCACAAGCACCACCGGCGGAGCAAACAGCAGGCTGGCCACCCCGAGATGGGCGGCAGTGATGATTGCGATTGCCAAGAGCGCGCGTCGTGATCTCATCGGTGTCACTCCTCTCCTCGCTGTGTCGTACGGGGCCTTGCCGCGGGCATCGAGGGATTCCACTGCCGGCTGGTCGTCTGCCCGCCGGAGCCGGCCGCTCCTGCCTTCATGGTCCGGGTCGTGGCGCCTCCTGCTGCCGGCTGCCCGGCCCTGCGGCCACCTGCTGCTGCGGCGCCTGTCTGACGCCGTGGCCTTGAGACCCTGGCGGGCTTGCTTGCCTGCATCTGTTGTGTCCTGAGCCGCCAGGCCGCCACGGCGGCCAGAGGTATCGCATAGAGCCACCACGGCGGAGCCCAGGGCGCCGGCGGCGGCAGCGAATGAACGATGACAGGGGTCTCGGCGCTTGCCGCGAAGGCGGGGGGCGTCCCGGCATCTCCCTGGGCCTGGGCGTAGAGCCGGAGCGTGTCGGATTCGGTGAACTCCGGACTCAGCTGCGCCTGCCACACGGTGCCGCCCAGCAGATGCATCCCAACCTGGGCGAAAACCGCGCTGCCATCCGTGCGGACAAAGAGAATCACCTCGGTGGGCGTGCCGCGGGTGACCTGGGCTCGCACCACCATCGGCTGACCGGAGACGAAGTCCCCCAAGGGATCCAGGGCGATGTCCACCGAGGCAACCGGCCGATCGGAGCCGGCCACCGCGGTCCCGCCGTCGGGATGAAGCAGCAGGTACTCTTCACGGGACCTCCGGTTGAGCAGCTCCTTGTCGTAGCCGGGGCCCTCATCCGGCGCGTAGGGAACATCTTTGACTGGACGGTATGAGGTCTGGGCCGCGAGCGGACCGACCACGAGCGCCAGCGTGACGGCGGCGAATGACAGCTTCATAGGTGACCTCATGGCGTCGCAAAGCCTCCTTCGCGCCACTCCTGCAGCGTGCTGTTGATCTGGCGCAGCGCCAGCGTACGGCGGGCCTTGCCGTCGCTGGATGTGCCGGTGGACAGCAGCCAGACCGATGGAGAGAGGGCGTAGACGCGCTGGATCTTGTCCACGTCGTCATATGTTCCGAGGTAGATGGCGTCATTGGCTACGGATGGAGCGATATCGGCGCCATCGCAGTCGGTGTCGATCGTCAGCGGCGACGAAGGCACCGGCGTGCCATCGTTGGAGTGCAGGATGTTGAGCTGGGCGGTCCGGCCTCCTCCCGCCGGGGAGACGTAGAGCATGTAGACCAGGTTGCCGGCGAGGGCCGGCGTGGCGTTGAACACGTCGCCCGCCAGAACAGCCGGGTTCTCGTAGTCCCACAGGTGGGTGATCGTCGCGCCCGACACCCCGCGGCCGAAGCCCGTGCGCGCGTTGATGGCGTGAATGCGCAGCATCTCCAGATCCTGGGAGGTATCCCACAAGTCGTGGTTGAAGACGAAGTAGAGGAGATTGCTGGTCGCGTCGTAGGCCAGGCTTTCACCCTCCACGTCGATGTCGGCCGAGCGGGTGATGGAGGGATACTTCGTTCCGTTGGGCAGATCGCCGACCGTGATGACGTCGCTCTCATTCCAGTTGTAGGGATTGGGTCCATCCGCGTTGACCCACCATTCGTAGTAGAGAACCGTAGATGTTCCCGCAACGAACGCGTCGTACCGATCCACCACTCCCATCACCAGCGCGCGGCTGTTCTCGGCGTCGGAGGAGTTGTTGTAGCCGCCGTTGTTGCACCACTCGGTGCTCTCGTAGGCCATGTAGATGACACTGCGTGGCGGCGAGAGAGCGGCACCCGTGTTCGGGTCGGCCGCCTGCGTGGTGACCATCGGCGCTGCCTGCTGCTCGAAGTAGGTCTCCCAGTTCTCCTCGGTGTAGGCGTCCCACGCGATGCCGTCGGCGCGGTTCACATCGTGTGCAGGCGGCGTGTAGGTCCACTGGAACGTGGGGAACCTGGAATTCGGAGTGTCCAGCAGCGCCACCATCTCGGCTTGCCAGTTGACGCGCTCGTTGCCCGCGGACGGGGGCGTGGAGCCGCTGTCCAGGCTGGTGCCCGAGGCCAGATCCTTGTTGGTAGTCGAGCTATAGGTCACATAGATGTGGATATGGTCATCGTTCGGGTCGCTCGGCGTCCCGTTGTTCTCCACGTTGAGAACCGGAGGCGAGAACGAAGCCGGGTCGAATCTCATGTAGAGATCCCCGCGGAACGTCGTGGTGACGCCGGTTCCCGAGTCGTAGTAGTCCACCAGCAGATCCTCGTCGGGCGGGCGCGTGTAGACGTCCGCCGGACGATCCACGACCCCCGAAGCGACGGTCCATCGTTCGGTCGGATAGTCGGTCCATGCCGTCACATCCGGGTCGGGGAACGGCCGGACCCAGTGCTGCACCGGCGTGTTCAGGCCGCCATCCTCGATGGCATACACGAAGATGTCCTCCGGACCGTGCGCGGAGCTCTCCGGGTAGAGGCGTCCGGCCGCAATGTCCGTCACCTGCCAGTTGGGGGCCGACTGGATGGTGAAGTAGATGATCTCATCTCCCACCGTGTTCGGGTCCGGGTTGTAGAGCACGGGCGCGGACCCCAGTCCGTGGTAGCCGGTGTTGAAGCTCCACCTGATCGAAGCAGACGTGGAGCTCACATCGAGCGCCATGAGGCGCACGGTGCCGTTGGGATCGTTCTGCGACAGGTACGTGAAGAGCAGGATGTTGGCCTCGGGAATGGTGGCCATGGCGCTCATCGCCAGTCCGTTGCCCAGCAGATTCGCCGCGTCGGTGTTCCAGAGAACCGAGCCGTCCAGGGCCGAGAAGCCGGCCACCGCGATCCTGTTGGTCGTGGGATTCTCATACGACAGGAAGGCGATCCCGTTGGCAACGACGGCATAGAGGTTGTTGACGTACATGCTGCTGCCGAGCGGGTTGCCGTTCTTGGCGGGCGTGAACTGCGTGCGCCAGCCGATGCGCGGCTGATCGCCCACCGCGGAGGTCGGGTTGAAGCGGCTGGCCTTGTTGTCGAAGCCCCACTGCGGCCAGGATTCGGTCCCGAAGTTGCCCACGCCCGGAGTCACCCGGAACGTGGCCTGGGGCAGAGTCCCGTTGGTGATGGCGATACCAAAAACGCCGTTGGTTTTTTCGAACGCGAGGCGGCCGGCCTCCAGGCCGGCTTCGGCTGCATGGAACGCCTGCTCCGAGCTCTGATCGCGATTGGCCACGCGGCTGGCGTTGACCACTTCGAGCAGCAGAATGCCCGCCACCACCGACAGAAGGGCGGTGACCATCATGACGCCGACGAGGGCGGAGCCTCTCTGATGTGTATTGTGTCGTCTCATTGCTGGAGTCTCCTGGGTGTCGCCAGCACGCGCAGGGTGCGTGTGAAGTCCTGAGCCTGGCCGCCTGTGGTGCGCCCGCGCGAGGCCGCGGTGATCTGGATCTCGACGCCGCGGATCGAGTGTGAGTCGGGATGATTGAAAGCCCAGACCGATCCGGGGCTGCCCGTGGCAGTCCACGTTCCGTTGCCGTAGATGTCCTCGCTGGTCAGATTCGTGTTGCCGGTGCCATGGCAGCCGGCGGGATTCGACGAGCAAGCCGGCGTCACCGACTGTCCCACAGTCCACGTGGGGGCCGGGGCGCGGATAATCGTGAACTGGGAAGCCTGCATCCCGTAGATGACCGGGCCGGTCCCTTCCGGCGTGCCGTCGCGGTTGTGATCGTCCTGCTCCTGCAGCAGCATGAAGCGCTGACCGGTCTGCACCTGGGGATAGAACGAGCGCCTCTCCCCCGCCACCGCTCCGGCCAGCCCGGTGGGCGCGGTGGTCCGGTCCACGTCGAACCAGATGCCATTTCCCGGATTGGCCACCGTGCGCGTCGTGGGATTGTTGGGGTCCACGTTGAAGGTTTCCACGCGGATGGGTGGCTGCGGTATGGTCATGTCGTTCGGGCAATTGGTGGCCGGGTTGTTGACGAGGGCGCCGTCGGTGTCGACGTGGCAGCTCAGACAGTTGATGGGACTGGAGGCCTTGGTTCCCGTCTCGGCCTGCCGGAGAAGGGTGGTGACGTAGTTGACCCCGGCACGCGACAGCTCGCCCACCGTCAGCACGTCGTCCTGAGTGTCAGCCACGCGCCGGCCGTAGTCCAGCATCGTCAGCGCCGAGACCATGACGATGGTTCCCGCCGCCATGCCGACGAGGACCTCCGCCAGCGACAGGCCGGCTTCCGACGCGCGTCCCGGGTGCCTGCTCATGCCATCCTCCTCACTTGAACCGGACCGTGCGCAGCACGAGCGGGCGCACGTTCCTGTTGACGTCGCTGTACTTGGTGGAGGTGGCGGTCACCTCGATCATTTTGAAGCGGCTGGTGGCGCCCGGCGTGGTGCAGGCGTTGGCCGGGGCTGCCGCATTGAGGTTGAACTGGATCGTGCCGTTGTCGTTGGCCGTCGGCACGTCGGTGTCGCTCTGCCCGTCGGCATCTGTGGCCGGCAGGTAGAACACCTTCACGGCGAGCCTGAGATCGCTCAGGGTCGGGTTGGTCGCGCCGGCCTGCGTCAACGCGACGTTTTCGGTGTACCCGCAGAAATCGTCCACGTCGTCCCATGTGGTCTTGTTGGTGGCGCTCTCGCCCGTCTCGCGCCCGAACACCGGCGAGACGGGGTCCTCGAAGGCCCGGTTGCGGACCTCCTCGAGCAGTGACTGGGCCGCGATGACGAGGTCCTCGCTCTGCTCGGAGCGATCGGTCAGTCTGATCCCGTTGGTGATGGTGGCCATCGAGCCGACGATCACCAGGCCCAGGAGCCCCGTCGCGACCACAGCCTCGATGAGGCTGAAGCCCGCCTCACGGGCCCGGCTTCGCTTTCCACATCCCTGTTTCATCGTCATGGCATGATCCTCGAGAGACCCGACCGGTAGACCGTGATGACGCGCGTCTGGCGCGTCCCGCCGTTCATCGCATCACCTGTCAGCGTGTAGGTGTCACCCGCGGAGCTGCCGTCCTGCAGGAAGAGGATCGAGCTGCCGCCCGAGGCCTGCACCAGCGAATAGAGCGGCGGCAGCGCCTCGTTGCGATGGCCTTTCAGGGTCGTTCCATCGGCCAGGTTGGTGACGGTGATCCGCTTGTTCGTATCCAGGGCCAGCATGTGCTGGTCCTGCATCGAGGCGGCCGACACGCGCGCTTCGCGCAGGGCCCCCAGGAGCTGGATCGTGGCCGAGTTCAGACGCGAGACCTTGATGGAGTACTGCAGGTTTGGTGCGGCCACCATGGCCGCGATGCCGATGATGGCCACCGCGACGAGGGACTCGGCCAGCGAAAAACCGCCTTCCTGGCGTCTGCGCCTGTTCATGACCCTGAAGCTCCTTGAAAAAGACAAGCCCACGATCCGGCTCACGTATCACTGAGGGGATCATGGGCGCACGCGCCTCGATAATCGGGGTATCCGAGCCGCCCTAGCGCTTGCGCGCTTTAGGCCTCCGGCTTTGCGTCCCCTTCTTTCGAAGGGTTTGCCCTTGATGCAGAGGATTTCTCTCCTCCGCGCACCCGAGTGATGAGCAGCGGGGAATCTAGGTTCCCATTTCCCGCGCAGTCAAGCCGTGAACTGATTGAGGGGCAAGGGGATGTCCGTTGGTTGCCCCTGTCGGCCAAAGCGTGCAGCCCGCCGGGACAGCATGCCCGAAAAACCCGATATCCGCAGGCGGATCGGACCGATCCCTCTGGCTGGCACAGAGCCCTTGCCCCGCAGCCGCTTCCGGACACTCCAGAATCCCCCGCCAGCGCTTCCCTACATCTATATAGCAGTAGAGGCGGGCGACCCACGGCGCCAGGAGATCATCTGCGCCACGATGCTGACGGCGATCTCGCCGGGGGTGTCGGCCCCGATGTCCAGCCCGATCGGGGCATGGACCCGCCCGAGCTGTTCGGGGGTGGCCCCCCGGGCCCGCAGCCGCTCCCAGGCCACGGCCACCTTGCGGCGCGATCCGATCATGCCGATGTAGGCTGCGGGGGTGCGGATCGCCTCCTCGATCACCGGCTCATCGTGCTGGTGGCCGCGGGTCACCACCACGATGTAAGCATCCCGGGAGATCGGAAGCCGTGACACCGCGCCCCGCATCGGCATGACGTGGGTGGCTTCGGCGTCGGGGAAGCGGGCGGGGTTGGAGAAGGCCGGCCGATCGTCGATGACGACGAGCCGGAACCCGGCGATCCGCGCCACCTTGGCCACCGCCAGACCGACGTGGCCTCCACCGAACAGGTAGAGAACCGGCGGGCGCGACAGTGAGTCAACGAAGAGCAGCGATCCCTCTTCCTTCGAGCCGGCGGGCGCCTCGACAAGCGCACAGGCGTCCTGACCGACCATCGAGGTTGCTTCTTCCACCAGCCAGGCAGATCCGCCGGCCGCCGTCCCGAGCAGGTCTGCGGGGCTGACCAGTCCGCTCCACCCCACCAGGCCATACCCCTGGATGCTCACGCGTGCTGCCTGATCATCGCCCGGCGCGGGCTCGAGCAGCGTGGCCAGCACCAGCTCATCTCCCCCCTGCACCGCGGCGAGGCCCTGCCTGAGCACGGCGAGCGCTGCATGCGAGGAGGGGGAGGAGGGGCCCAGCGGCTCGATCAACATCTGCACCGTGCCTCCGCAGTTGAGCCCTTCCGCGCCGGCGCGCTCCTCGGTGAGAGTGAAGCGCGCCAGCAGCGGCGCCGTCTCCTGGAGCGCGCGCCGCGCCAGCGCGACCACTTCGGCTTCGAGGCATCCGCCACCCACGGTGCCTCGGTGCGCGCCATCCGGCATCACGAGCAACCGCGATCGCCGCGACATCGGCAGAGAGCCCCGCGCCGAGATGATCCGCACGAGCGCCACGCTCTCGCCCCGCGACAGCCGCCCTTCGAGCTCGATGAGCACGTCGTTCATCGGATCGGAGCCTACGGGACATGCTGGATCGCGTCAAGCAGAGGCGCGCGCGAAGATCGCTGGAAGTTTTTTTCATCGAACGTCTCTGTTTTTCTTGACACGCGATCTGATTCTGTTAATGTTAGGCGGAACATGACGACGATCGGAACGTTGACGATCACAGAACGCATCGAAACGAGGTCATTGATCGCGATCGTTGTTTCCGGGCCTCGCGCGAGGAGATCCCTCGGCGCCTCCCCGGCCCTGGAAGACTCCCCACTCACATGACTGGTTCCCGGCACTTCCGCACGGATCAGGCGCTGCCCGCAGCGGGCCACGCGCACCCCACCCACGCTGCGACGCGGACCATCGTGAAAACGAACGCGGTCGTGACGAACGCGGCACCCTGCCCGGTGAACCGATGGAGATTTGATGGAGCCCGACTCGCCTGACAACAGGCAAGCTCGCCCTCTGACCGTCCCCACAGACTGGAATGATTGGAAGTGGCAGATGAGGAATCGTCTGTCCACCATCGAAGATCTCCAGCGGTGGATCCGCCTCACGCCCTCCGAGATCAACGGCATCAGGATGGCCAGCGGGCGGTTCCCCGTCGCCATCACGCCTTACTGGGCTTCCCTGCTCGATCCGCTCAATCCGCGCTGCCCGCTGCGCCTGCAGGTGGTCCCGACGGCCCAGGAGCACCTAGTGTCCCGCCACGAGCTGGTGGACCCCCTTGCCGAGGACAGCAACTCGCCGGTCCCGGGCATCGTCCACAGATACCCGGATCGCGTCCTGCTGCTCCCGCTGAACATGTGCGCCGCCTACTGCCGCTACTGCACCCGCTCGCGCTGGGTCGGCGACGAGAACGAGATGCTGCTGGGAGCGCGTCTGGACGGCGCGATGGAATACCTCAGACAGCACAAGGAGATTCGCGACGTTCTGATCTCTGGAGGCGATCCGCTGCTCTTCTCCGATCGGCGGCTCGACGAGCTGCTGGGACGGCTGCGGGCCATTGAGCACATCGAGTTCATCCGGATCGGCACCCGCGTCCCGGTCTTCCTGCCGATGCGCATCACCCCCGAGCTGATCGCCACCCTGCGCAAGTACCACCCGCTCTGGATCAGCATCCACTTCAACCATCCCAGTGAGGTGACCCCCGAGGTCCGCGCCGCCTGCACCATGCTGGCGGACGGGGGTTTCCCGCTGGGAAGCCAGTCGGTTCTCATGTCGGGTATCAATGACGACCCGGCCGTCTTCAAGCAGCTCGTCCACGAGCTGCTGAAGATCCGTGTGCGTCCCTACTACATCTATCAGTGCGACCCCGTGACGGGCACGAGCCACTTCAGGACCCCCGTCTCCAAGGGACTCGAGATCATCGAGGCGCTGCGCGGCCACACGACCGGCTACGCTGTGCCCACCTTCGTCGTGGACGCCCCGGGAGGCGGCGGCAAGGTGCCATTGAACCCCAACTATGTGCTCGGTCATGCCGACGGCGTCCTGACGCTGCGCAACTACGCCGGCAACCAGTACACCTATCATGAGGATTCTGTATGAAGGTCGGTCTGACGTACGACCTCAAGGATGATTACGTGTTCCAGCCCGACGATCCGCCGGACGCAGCCACCGAGCTCGACACGGAGGAGACGATCGCGGCGCTCGAGACCGCCATCCGCGCCAGCGGCCACAGGACCATCCGGATCGGCAACGCCCGCAGTCTGATGGGGGCCGCCATGGAGGATGACCTCGAGGTCGACCTCGTGTTCAACATCTCCGAGGGGCTCGAGGGGCGCAGCCGCGAGGCGCAGGTGCCCGCGATCCTGGAGGCGCTCGGGATCCCCTACACGGGATCCGACGCAGCCACCATGGCTCTCTCGCTCGACAAGGGGATGTCAAAGAAGATCTTCCGCAGCGAGCGCGTTCCCACCCCGGACTGGTTCGTGGCGCGCAGTGCCGCCGAGGTGGACGAATGGGACGTGGAGTTCCCGGCCTTCGTCAAGCCGGTGCATGAGGGGACCGCCAAGGGGGTCACGGCGCAGTCGCTCGTGCACGACATGCGGTCGCTGAGGCGCCAGGTGTCGCGGATCACGCGCACCTACCGCCAGGCGGCGCTCGTGGAGGAGTACCTTCCAGGCAGGGAGTTCACCACGGGGATCATCGGCAACGGCAATGCCCAGATCCTGGGCACGATGGAGGTGATCATCGCCGATCCGGCCGAGGATCACATCTACACCGGTGCCTCCAAGGCCGAGTTCGAGGCCAAGGTGGTCTACAAGCCGGGCCGCGAAATCGAAGCGCCGCTGCGGCGCAAGGTCGAGGCCGTGGCTCTGGCGGCGCACCGCGCCCTGGAATGCCGCGACTTCTCGCGGGTGGATATCCGCTGTGACGCCCAGGGCCGTCCCTGCTGCCTGGAGGTCAACCCGCTCGCCGGCCTCAATCCGCGCACCAGCGACCTGGCCTTCATCTCGAAGTTCGAGGGGATCACCTACGAGGAGCTGATCGAGCGGATCCTGTCGGAGGCGATCGGCCGCACCCGGCGCCATGGCCGCCGCTCCCAGAGCTCGGTCCGCGTGCGCGAGACAGCCGCATCAGCCTGATCCGGGCAGCCTCCATGGCCGATGTAGGGATCCTCTGGTGCAAGCCGCCCGAGGCCCTGCCCGAATCCCCTGCGGGCAACCCCGACGACGAGGATGTCATCGTCGAGGTGATCGCGGTCGAAGGGGCTCTCAAGCGCCTGGGTCATCTCCCCCACCGGATCTACGTGGAGGAGGACATCGCGCCGGTGGTGGCCTGGACGCGCGCCCACCCGGACGGAGTCGTGTTCAACCTGTGCGAGTCTTTCAGGGGGTCCAACCTCGCGCACATGAACATGCCGGCGCTGCTCGAGCTGCTGGGGGTCGCCTACACCGGCTCGGGACCCCTCACGTGCGGCATGACGACGCACAAGTCGCTCACCCGCGCGCTGCTGACCGGCCTGGGCCTGCCCACGCCGCAGGGCTACGAAGTGGCCCGGGGGGCCCGCTTCGAGAACAGGCTGGAGTGGCCCGTGATCGTCAAGCCGGCCTTCGAGGATGCCAGCGTGGGGATCGACGAAGCCTCGGTGGTCAGCGACGACGCGGCGCTGCGGGCCCGGATCGCCTACGTGCACGAGCGTTACGCCCAGGCGGCCGTGGTTGAGCAGTTCATCGACGGCCGCGAGGTCAACGCAGCCGTCATCGGCAACGATCCGCGCATCCCGCTGCCGCTTTCCGAGATCGTCTTCACCTACCCGCCGGGAAAGCCGCGCGTGGTGGGGTACCGCTCCAAGTGGGTCCATGACTCCTTCGAGTACAAGAACACCAATGGCGTCTGCCCCGCGCCGCTGGATGAGCCGACGACGAAGAGGATACAGGCGCTGGCCGTGGCGGCGTGCCAGGCGACCGGCTGCCGCGACTACGCCCGGGTGGACTTCCGTCTGGACAACCAGAACCGGCCGTGGATACTGGAGGTGAATGCCAACCCCGACATCACCGATGGCGCGGGGCTGGCCCGCGCCGCCAGGAACTCCACCCACGGCTATGACGGCCTCATCCGCATCATTATCGAAGAGACGCTCTCGCGCCGTGGGGTCCTGGAGGGGGTTCGGCCCTAGTGTCCTGAGTCGGAAGTCCTGTGATATTCGGGCGCCATATCATCCCGGCTGGCCGCGTCGTTCCTCGGTTACATGCACAATGCATGCGCCCTCGTCACTCCTCGCCAGCCGGGCGCTCTGGCGCCCTCGGTATTGCACAGGACTTCCGACTCAGGACACTAGCCCGCTTTTCTCACCAGGTTTCGTCGCGAGACCGCGCAGATGCCGTCAGGCCGGGCAACCGCAGCGGCGAGACCGCGGGGCGTATCTTGACGATACGTTGAGTGGCAGAGCCGCGAGGACGCCCGGCGTGGCGAGCAGATCCGCGGTCGCAGCAGGAATCTGGTGAGAAATGCGGGCTAGCGCTCTGTTCGCCATCTGCGCGGCTGCCCTGCCGGCGCAGGCGGCCCCGGACGAAGCCCCCGATCCTGTCCCCCTGCTCCAGCAGTACATCCGGCTCGACACGAGCAATCCACCCGGGCGCGAAGCGCTCGCCGCCTCGTTCTTCAGGGACCTTCTCGAGGCACACGGGATCGCGGCGACCATCATCCCGGTGGGCGGTCCGGACTCCGGACGGGCCAATGTCCTGGCGCGACTCGCTTCTACCGGGCAGCGCGCCGCGCGCTCGGCTTTGCTGCTGTTCAACCACATGGATGTCGTGGCCGCCGATCCCTCGCGCTGGAAGGCGGCCCCCTTCGGGGGCGAGCTCCGGGACGGGCATGTCTACGGCCGCGGGGCGCTCGATATGAAGACCACGGGCCTGCTGCAGGCGCTGGCCCTGATCCGGCTCAAACGGGAAGCGGTTCCGCTGGCGCGGGACGTGATCTTCCTGGGGACGGCCGACGAGGAGGACGGCAACATCGGCATGCTCTGGATGATGGAGCATCACTCGGAGCTTCTCGAAGGAGTCGAGCTGGCGCTGACCGAAGGGGACAACATCGAGCTGGCGCCGTCGCAGGCGGGCCCCGTGGTGCGGGCGTGGGGAGTGGACGTGGGCGAGAAGATGGCCGCCTGGCTCAAGCTGACGGCCTACGGGGTGGCGGGGCATGCCTCGGTGCCCACCGGCGACGACAACCCCGTGGTCCGCCTCGTTCATGCACTGGACCGGATCTCGCGGCACGAAACGCCGATCAAGGTGTTGCCGGTCGTGCAGGAGTACTACAGCGCCCTCGCCGGGAGCTTCAGCGATCTGCCGGCCGGCAAGCTGCGCAGCCTGGCGGCGTCTCTGAGGGAGGATGCAGTCTTCCGCGAAGCGTTTCTCAAGGATGCCGGGCGCGCGGCCTCGGTGCGCAATACCATCTCGATCACCGTGCTCCACGGGGGCCCCCAGACCAACGTCATCCCGTCCACCGCCACGGCGCACCTGGACTGCCGGCTGCTGCCCGGGGAGGACCCCGCCGCTTTCATCGGCGAGATCCGCCGCCTGGTCAACGACCCGAACATCACGGTCGAGCCTCTGGGAGACCACGGCCGCCCTGCCACCACCTCGGGGACTCAGACCGCGCTGTTCCGGGCGATCCAGGAGACCGCCGCGCGGTTCGACCCGGGAGCGCCCGTGGTCCCCACGGTGCTGACCTCCTGGACCGAAAGCTCGCTGCTGCGGCCCCTGGGAATCCACTCGTATGGATTCGAGCCCTACGCGCTGGATGACCGCGAGGTCTCCCTCTCGCACGGTGACGACGAGCGCGTCTCCGTGGAGAACATCCGGCGTGGCTTCGAGATCCTGTACGCTGTGGTGCGCCACGCAGCCACGTCACGATAGGAGGACATCTGAACGCGAGCGTCCGCCGGGTGCGGTCAGCCCTCTGCTGCGCGATCGCTGCCGCGGCGGCGGCCCTGTGGGCCCAGGCCGCCGGCCCGGCGCATCGCATCCCCGCCGGCTTCACGGAAGAGAGCGCGGCATTGCACCGAGATCTGGAAGGCAGGCTCTCGGCCACGCTCAGCCGCGAGCGCGTGGGCGCCGATTTCCGCGAGCTGACGCGCGAGCCCCATCCTGCCGGCTCGCAGCGCAACAACGAGCTGGCAGGCTATGTCGCCACGGCCTTCCGCGAAGCCGGCCTCGATGCGGTGATCGAGACCTCCTACGACGTGCTGATGTCCTACCCGGAAGAGGTGGTGGTGGAGCTGACGGCGCCGCACCAGCACAGCTTCACGCTGGCCGAGGATGTGCTGCCGGAGGACCCCGACTCCGGGAATCCGCGGCTCGGGCTGCCCTACCACGCCTACTCGGCGTCAGGGGAGGTCGCCGCCGAAGTTGTCTATGCCCGCAATGGGAACCCCGAAGACTTCGAGTACCTCCGCTCGCGTGGCATCGACCTGAAGGGGAAGATCGCCCTGATGCGCTACTCGGTTCCCTACAGCTACCGCGGTTTCAAGGCGTACACCGCCGAGCGGCTCGGGCTGGCCGGGATGCTGATCTACTCGGACCCCAAAGACGACGGCTTCGTGAAGGGGAAGGTCTACCCCGACGGCCCCTGGGGGCCCACGGGGCACATCCAGCGCGGCGCGATCACCTATGACTTCCTTGTGCCCGGCGACCCGCTCACGCCGGGATGGGCTTCGCTGACCGGAGCGCAGAGAATTCCGGAATCGGAGGCCGCGGCGCTGCCGCGCATCATGTCGGCCCCCATCGCCGCGCGCGACGCCCAGATGATCCTGGCGGCGCTGGGAGGAGAGCAGGCACCAGAGGACTGGCGCGGCGCGCTGGAGGCTCCCTGGCGGATCGGGCCGGGCCCCGCCGTGGTTCACATGAAGCTGAAGATCCCGCGCCCCATCACGAAGATCATCAACGTCGAAGGCCGGATCAGGGGGCTGCAGAGCCCGCAGGAGATGATTCTTCTGGGTAACCATCGCGACGCCTGGGCCTTCGGCGGCGTGGACCCTTCCTCGGGCACGGCCACGATGCTGGAGCTGGCCCGGGGGCTGGGCTCGCTCTCCCGGGCCGGCTGGCGCCCGCGCCGCACCATCGTTTTTGCGAGCTGGGATGCCGAGGAGTTCGCGCTGACGGGCTCGACGGAGTGGGGCGAGCAGCATCGCAAGGAGCTGGAGGAGAATCTCGTCGCCTATCTCAACGTCGATTCATCCACCTCGGGCCAGCAGTTCTCCGCCTCGGCCAGCGGCTGTCTGGCCACACTGGTGGAAGAGGTCCTGGCAGACGTCGCCGACCCGGCCACCGGGCGGACGCTGCTGGAGCGCTGGCGCAGCGAGGGGGCCGGCGGCGGCGCCACGCCCCTTTCCTCCGGCGCGGGGACGGTCTCGGCGATCGGCAGCGGGTCGGATCACACCGTCTTTCTGAATCTGATCGGCGCTCCGGTTCTGGACATGACCTTCGAGGGGGACTACGGCGTCTATCACTCCGCCTACGACAGCTATCTCTGGATGGCGAAGTTCGGCGACCCGGGCTTCGGGTACATGACCACCATGGCCGAAGTCTGGGGACGCATGGCGCTGCGGCTGGCCAGCGCCGAGGTCCTGCCCCTCGACTACGAAGCGTACGGTGAGCGCATCGGCGGCTTCCTGACGGAGCTGGAAGGCAAGCGGGCGGACAAGCGGGTGCGCAGCGCGGTCAGGCAGTTCACCAAGGCAGGCCGGTCGATCAACCGGGTGGTGCGCAGCCCGCAGCAGATCGCGGCGCTTCCCCCGGAGCGGCGAGAGCAGCTCAATCGCGGCCTGATCCGGGCCGAGCGGGCCTTGTGCGACAAGAATGGCCTGCCCGATCGCCCCTGGTTCAAGCACCTCATCTACGCCTGCCGCTACACCTACCTCCCGCTCACGCTGCCCGGGCTGACCGAAGCGGTCGAGAGCGGCGACGCTGCCGCCGTCGCCGGGCGGGAGCGCATCCTCGCGGAGGCCCTGGCGCGGGCGGCCGCGTCCCTCAAGTGAGGGACAAAGGCGGGATCGGACGCTTTCTGGAGGAGCGCTGCGCGTCGGCGGGAGAATCCCCCTGCCTGGTGTTTCGCGATCGGACCTGGAGCTACGCGGACCTGCTCGCGACGGTGGAGAGTGCCGCCGCCGGTCTGGAGGCGCGGGGAGTATCGCGCGGTCACCGGCTGGCGCTCCACATGCCCAACTGCCCGGAAGCGATCTTCATCTGGCTGGCGGCCGCGCGGCTCGGCGCCATCACCGCACCGCTCCACCCGAGGCTTTCGCCCGGCGAGCTCCAGGCGATGCTCGACTACCTGCAGCCTCATGCGCTGGTCCATGACGCGGCGCTGAGCGGCGGCAGGCTGTCACCTCCTGCCGGCTGCCGCATCGTGCTGGAGCGCAACGCGGAGGTTGCCGCGCTGCTGCGCAGGGATGCACATCCGGTCTCCCCTGACACATCAGCACCGGGCGATCCCGCCGAAATACTCATGACCTCGGGCACCACCGGCAGTCCCAAGGGGGTCATTCAGACCCATCGCACCTACCGGCTCACCGGCGAAGGGTTCGCCCACTGGCTTGGGATCACTTCACGCGATCGGCTCTTCACCTGCCTGCCGCTGTCGCACATCAACGCCCGCGCCTACAGCTTCATGGGGTCGGTGGCCGCCGGCGCCTGCATGATCCTCGAGGAGCGGTTCTCCGCCTCGCGGTGGTGGGAGTGGATGGCGGCCTCGCGGGCCACCATCGCCAACGCCATCGGCTCGATGCTGCACATACTCTCGATGGCGGCGCCCTCCGGGAATGACCGAGCCCACGCACTGCGGCTGATCTACAGCGCGCCGGCGCTGGGAGATGACGCGCATCGGGCCTTCGAGCGGCGCTTCGGCCTGCGCCTGGTGATCGGCTACGGTCTGTCGGAATCCACGTATGGCTTCATCCATCCGCTGACCGGCGAGCGCCGGCTCGATTCGATGGGACGATTGCGACACCACCCGGACCCGTCGGTCACGTGCGCAGCCCGCCTGGTGCGCGTGGGAGAGGACGGCGCCCCGCTGGATGACGCGCCGGATGGAGAGACCGGAGAGATCTGGCTGCGCAACGAGGCGGTTTTTTCGGGCTACTTCAATGACCCGGAAACCACCTCGCGCGCCCTCACTCCCGACGGCTGGCTGCGCACGGGAGACCTCGCACATCGCGATCGCGATGGCTGGTACACCTTCGTCGCGCGTCTCAGGGAGATGATTCGCCGGCGCGGCGAGAATCTGGCTCCCGCCGAGGTCGAGCAGGTGCTGATGTCCCACCCGGGAGTGGCCGAGGCGGCGGTGATCGGAGTGGCCTCCCCGCTGGGCGAGGAGGATGTGGCTGCCTTCGTGGTCAGGACCACGGACGCGGCGCCGACCGAAGAGGAGCTGGCGGCTTTCTGCGCGGCCCGGCTGGCTTCATTCAAGGTCCCCACCATCTGGCGCTTCCCCGAGGCGCTCCCCCGCACCGCCACGCAGCGCGTCGCCAAGCATCTGCTCAGGATCAACTAGCGGCGATCACTTCGTCCACGACCTGGAGCCCGTGCAGCAGATCGTCGCGGGAGATCACCAGCGGGGGCGCGATGAACAGGCAGCGCCCGCGCGTCAGGATGTGCACACCGCGCAGGAGAGCGTTCTTTTTCATCGACGCGAGATCCGCGCCATCGACCAGCTCCAGGCAGCCGTAGAGTCCCCGCGCGCGGGCATCCCGGACGCGGCCGGCGTGCCGCGAGCGGATTTCGGCCAGGCGCGCGCTCAGCACCTGCCCCAGCTCGCGCGCCCGCTGGATCAGCCCTTCCTGCTCGAATGCATCCAGGTTGCCCAGGGCGGCGGCCAGTGAGATCGGATGCGCCGTGTGCGTGGTGCCCGTCATGAGCAGATGCTCGTCGAAGAACGACGCTGCCTTGCGGTGGACTGCAACGGCCCCCAGCGGCGCGTGGCCGGACGTAATCCCCTTGCCCATGGTGATCATGTCGGGCACGATGCCGTAGGCCTCCACGGCGAACCAGTCCCCGGTGCGGCCAAAGCCGGTCAGGACTTCGTCGAGGATCAGGAGCACGCCGTGCCGGTCGCAGATCGCGCGTACGCGCTGGTAGTAATCCAGAGGAGGAAAGTAGCCACCGTTGGTCCCCGGAACGGTCTCCATCAGCACGGCCGCGACCGTGCCGGGGCCGGCTTCATGCAGCGCCTCCTCCACCGTGCTGGCACAAGGGCGATCGCACACATCGGGGGTCGTGTCCCAGGGACACCTGTGGCAGTAGGGGTCCTTGACGCGCACCACTCCGGGCAGCGCGGGCAGAAAGGGCTCGGAGCGCGGGTCATCCGAAAAAGACAGCGCCCCGAAGGTGGCGCCGTGGTACGAGCGGACGCGGCAAATCACCTTGCGCCGGCCGGTGATCAGCCGGGCCATCTTGACGGCATGCTCGTTGGCGTCGGCTCCACCCAGCGTGAACAGGAAGCTGTCCAGCCCTTCGGGAGTCACCTGGGCCAGTCTGCGCGCCGCCTGCTCGCGCACCTGCGTGGTCATCCCGGGGCCGGCCACGGCCAGCGTTGACAGCTGCTGGCGCATCGCGGCGAGGATCGCCGGGTGGTTGTGGCCGGCATTGGCGTTGACCACGGTGGAGGCCATGTCCAGGTAGCGGATGCCGGAGGCGTCGAAGAACCAGGCTCCGGAGCCGCCCGCAAGCTGCAGCGGCGCGAGGTCGCGCTGCGCCGACCAGGTGAACAGGGCGCGTGGGTGGCTCATGAGTGTCCCAGGCCGCCGGTCCGGAAGCTCAGTCGTCGCTCTCGGGGCCGGGCATCTCGCCGGGCTCGGGCCGGGCCGCGCTCGAGAGGAGCTCCTCGGCCTCGGCGAGACGGTCCTGAGGCACATGGATGATCGCCCTGAGCCCGCTGGGCAATCCGTCGCCCGTCAGCACGCCGCCCACCGGCAGCACGCCCATCGTGTGCTCGCCCTGCACCTGGAACGGAATCTCCGCGGCCTCGAGCACGGACTGGTAGATGGCGAGCTGTGAGGGATCGCTCACTTCCCTCAGCACCACGTAGTCCAGAGCATGCTCTTCCATCGGGGTCTCCCTGCGGCGCCGTCGCGCCGGAGCTTTCAGGTAGTATACGCGACGATGAGCCCAACCGAGAGCGGCTCCGCGGCGCCGCCCCAGGAGCTGCGCCGGTCCCTGGGGCTGATGGACTCCACCTTCCTGGTGGCCGGGCTCGTGATCGGCACGGGGATCTTCCTGACCACGGGCATCATGGCCCAGGAACTCCCCAGCGCGCCGCTGCTGCTGGCCGTCTGGGTGCTCGGGGGCCTTCTGACGGTGGCCGGCGGGCTGCTCTACGCCGAGCTGGGCGCCATGATGCCTGCCACCGGCGGCCAGTATGTCTACCTGCGCGAGGCGTACGGGAACTTCGCCGCGTTCCTGTTCGGCTGGATCACGCTGCTGGTCTACCAGTCCGGCGGCAATGCCGCGCTGGCCACGGGGTTTGCCGAGTACTTCGGCTATTTCTTCCCGGCGCTTGGGACCGGCCATGAGCTGATGGCGCTGCCGATCGGTTTGTGGACTCTGCGGATCAGCGCGGGGCAGCTCACCGCGGTCGCGGCCATCGCCGCGCTGACCTGGCTCAACGTGCGCGGCCTGCGCGAGGGGGCCGTGGTCAGCAATATCCTGACCGCCATCAAGATCACCGCGCTGCTGGCCTTCGTGGTGCTCGGGTTCATGGTGGATGTGCCGGCGGCCCCGGCCGGCGCTGCCGCCTCGCCCGCTCCGGCCTCCTCTCACACGCTCGTCTACGGCGTGGCGATCGCGATGATCGCAGTGCTCTGGGCCTTCGACGGATGGAACGTGCTGAGTTTCTCGGCCGGTGAGATCCGCAATCCCACGCGCAACATCCCTCTGGCGCTGATCATGGGGACCGGGCTGGTCACGGTCCTGTTCATCGCCGTGAACGCCGCCTACCTGCGCGCCCTGCCGATCCCGGAGATGGCCGGCGTCACCCGGATCGCGGAGAAAGCGGCCACCGTGCTGTGGGGAGAGCGCTCGGCCGCGCTGGTCTCGGCTGCGGTGATGCTCAGCGGCTTCGGCTGCCTGCACGCCAACATCCTGACCGGCGCGCGGGTCTACTTCGCCATGGCCCGCGACGGTCTGTTCTTTCCCTTCGCGGGCCAGGTGCACCCGCGCTACGTCACTCCCGCCAACGCGCTGATCGTCCAGGGAATCTGGTCGGGCATCCTGACACTGTCTGGAACCTATCAGCAGCTCTTCACATACTCGGTCTTCGCAGCCGTGATCATGTACGCCGTGTCGGCGGCGTCGGTGTTCACCTTGAGAATCAGGAGGCCCGACCTTCCCCGCCCCTACCGTGCCTGGGGATACCCGGTGCTGCCGGCGCTCTACATTCTCGGCCTGTGCGCCATTCTGATCAGCACGATCTATACTCAGCCGTTCGAGTCGGTTGCCGGGCTTGCCTTCATCGCGGCCGGCGTCCCGGTCTATTTCTGGTTCCGTCGAGGTTGGAGCCGATCCTGAAGCTGCGCCCCATGAAGCCGGCCGATCGGCCGGCGCTTGAATCGATCCTCGCCGCCACGGCCGCCTTCTCCGTCCCGGAGCTGCGCGTGGCGATGGAGCTGATCGATATCGGCCTGAGCCGCCCCGGCCAGACCGACTACTACTTCCAGTGCATCGAGGACAAGGCGGGCCGGCTGGCCGGCTACATGTGCTACGGCGAAGTCCCGTTGTCGGATCGCTGCTGGGATCTGTACTGGATCGCCGTGGATCCGGCGGCGCAGGGGCAGGGGCTCGGGGGCGCCCTGGTCCGTCACATGGAGCTGGATCTGCGCGAGCGGCGCGCGCGCAAGGTGCTTATCGAGACGGGAGGCAAGACCTCCTACGGCCCGACACGCGACTTTTACGAGGCGATGGGATACCGCGAGCTGGCCCGGATCCCCGGGTTCTTCGCCCCCGGCGACGACAAGGTCATTTTCGGAAAGGACCTCTCATGAAGGAAGTCCTCCCTGGCATTCACACCTGGTCGGTCTACTCTCACGACAAGGGGCTCGACTTCAACGGGCACCTGGTGGCCAACAGCGATGGGTGCGTCCTGATCGACCCTCCGGCCCCCACGTCGGACGCCATGGTGCGAATGGGTCAGATTGGCCCGCCCAAGGCGATCATCATCACCAACCGGCACCACACACGCGAATCGGGGATCTTCGCGGCCCACTGGAAGATCCCGATCATGGTTCACGAAGCCGACGCGCTGGACATCCCACCCAATGTCAGGCTGGGGGGCGTCTTCAAGGACGGAGACAGACTTGCTAGCGGGCTGCAGGTGGTCACCCTGGCCGGGCAGAAGTCACCCGGCGAATCGGCCCTCCTGTGCAGCCGCTCCAATGCGCTCATCCTGGGCGACGCGCTGCTGGGCAAACCCGCCGGGAAGCTGAGCATGCTCCCCGACGACAAGTACGCTGACCCGGACGCGGCGAGGGCCGGGCTGGAGCGATTGCTGGAGCTTCGCTTCGAAGCCGTCCTCGTCGGCGACGGGGCGTCGATCACTACGAGCGGGCGGAAGGCCATCGAAGAGCTTCTGTCAGGGGGCTGACTACCTGCCGCGCTTTTTCTTCGACGACTTCCTGACAGGCTTCCGCGTCGTCCTGTGCGCTGGCTTGCTCCGCCGCTTGCGGGCCGCTAACCCGCTTTTCTCACCAGGTTTCGTCGCGAGACCGCGCAGATGCCGTCAGGCCGGGCAACCGCAGCGGCGAGGCCGCGAGGCGTATCTTGACGATACGTTGAGTGGCCGAGCCGCGAGGACTCCCGGCATGGCGAGCAGATCCGCGGTCGCAGCAGAAATCTGGTGAGAAATGCGGGCTAAGCGTGGCTTTGGACGCGCAGGCCCGCTCTTCGTGCCGCGGGCCTTCACAGGCGCGCTCCCCGCGGCCAGCATCGACTTCGGCCGCGCGTGCCGGGGCTGGTAGATTCCCAGCTTGCCTCCGCCAGGCAGCGTCAGCTGGGTCAGGAGTCCCCACCCGCGATCCTGGACCGGGGTGCAGACGATGCCGCGCGATGCCATCGCCCGGGGGCGACTCCGGCCGGCAGAAGACGACGGCCATCGTCACACTTCAGAGATAGAGATGAGCGGCCCGCCCCGAGCCAGAGAATCAAGCAGCACGAAGCGCTCCCCTCCATCCTCCGGCAGCGGGTCATGGACATGCGGCCTGCCCTCGCGCAACGTCACGGCGCGCACGGCCGAGGCGGCGAACGGCTCGATCTCGTGGGTCACGATCACCAGGGAAGCCCCGGCGGCAACCAGCTGCCGCATCCAGGCCAGGATCTCCTCCCGGATTCCCCTGTCCATGGCATCCAGCGGCTCGTCGAGCAGCAGAGTTCGCGGCGCGCCGATCATGGCCGCGGCCAGCACGGCACGCCGCCGCTGCCCCATGGAAAGCTCCCGCACCGAGTGGTTCGCATGTCCGTCGAGCCCCACGCGTGCCAGCGCAGCGGCCGCCTGCGCGATCGATTCACCCCGCAGGCGGCAGACGAGCCGCACCACCTCCTCGACGGTTGCATAGGGAGTCAGGTCGGGCTGCTCGGGCAGGTAGGCCAGCCTGCGCCGGCCTTCAGCCTCCTGCTTCCAGAGGTCGGATCCATCGATGGAGACGGCGCCTCGATCAGGATGCTCCACCCCTGCGGCGAGCTTCAGGAGCGTGCTCTTGCCGCAGCCGTTGGGCCCGACGACAAGCGTGAGGCCGGTATCTATCGACAGCCGCACATCCTCGAGAACCGGCTCGCCCTGCCTGTAGGAAAAACTGACGCCGTCGAAGACGATCATCAAGCGCTCCATGACATGGAATCGCCCGCCGACAGGTGATGCAGCTCGTCCCAGCGGGTGACTTTCTGCCGTTTTTCCTGTGCGATGGCGTGCCGCAGAAGCAGCGGCGTCATGGCGAGAAGAATCAGCGGCACCCACCATACGAGACAAGCAAGTCCTGCGGCCACGGATCCTTCCGCCATGAGCCGGCCCGCCGCGCCGGTGCGCGTCTCGCCGATGTGTCGCATCAGCCCGGCGGCTCGCAGGCAGAGCGCCGGCAGGACCATCGCGCCGGCCAGCGCCCCGCTCAGACTCAGTGGCAGCATGATCAGAAGCAACGCCGCCGAGTGCAGCCCGAGAAAGATGGCGTCGCGCGTGATCCTGTGCGACGCGGTCCAGGGCAGCGATCGCCCCCAGGGCCAGGGCGGCCGGTGCACGGCCAGCAGCTCCGCGATCCCTCCCACCCCCAGAGTCAGCGCGACGATCCCTCCCAGCCGCGCGCCGCGCGCCGCGGTGATCGCCGTCAGCTCGTTGTTGCGCAGGAACATGGCGCAGGCTGCCATCGGCAGCAGCGCATAGACGAGGGGGCCGATCGCCTTGAGACCGACGGCGCGCGCGCACAGCCGCATCCAGGTCAGCCTCGCCGGGAGGCGCCGGCGGGTGCGCGGCGCGGCGGCCGGCAGCAGATCTCCGGCCACGATCTCCGCCGCCACGAGACAGGCGCAGCCTGCCGCCGCGATCCACCAGCTCGAGGAGAGACCGCACAGCATCGCCGCGGCGCCCAGCGCTCCCGTCACCAGACCGGGGCGCGCAGGCAGGCTGGCCCAGGCAGCCCCGAGCGCCACCAGGGGAAGTCCCGCGAGCCGCGCTGAAGAGACAGGATCGCCTGCCGCCACTGCCACGCCGGCCAGCGCGGCCCACGTGATCAGCAGAGGCGCCTGCGCGACCACGACGGCGCCCAGCGCCGCGCGCCGATGGGTCACGCCGTCCACCGGCAGGTGGCGCAGCCACCCGCCGATCCCCTGGCAGATGCGCGGAGCGGACCACGAAGCCGCCATCAGGCACAGCCCCGCCGCCACGATACGCACCGTCGTGTCGCCGTTGGCGGTGGCGAGGCCGCGCGCGATCCGCGCGATCACCGCTTGGGGGAATTCCTGCATTGCGACTGCGACCACCAGGGTCGCCAACAGCGGCAGCGCGGCGCGGATCGACAGGCGCGCCCCGGCGCTGGAGTGAAACAGCAGCATCGCCTTCAGCCCGCTCCGCCTCACGACGTCGTCACCCGGCAGGCCTGCGCCTTGAATATCAGGAAGACGTCCGAACCCGGCCCGAGGCGCAGCTGCGACACGGCTTGATGCGTCAAGGTGGCGATCACCGGCGGCAGGCCGGGGGCCAGTGCGGCCGCGAGGGCCACGGCGCCATCGGTGTCGTGAAGCTGGCGCACAGTGGCCGGCAGGACATTCTGTGCCGAGAGTCCCGCCGGGGCGGAGCCCGCCAGGATGATGTCCTCCGCGCGCAGGCTGACCAGCACGCGGCGGCCCTGCACCAGTCCGGCGGCCGGCACCAGGATTCCCGGAGACACGCCACTCGAAGCCAGCGTCACGGTGGCCGATCCGTCAGCGAGGGACGTCACCGTGCCGCGCAGCACATTCTCGAACCCTTCCGCCCTCGCCAGCGGGAGCAGGTCGGGACGCGTGAGCACCTCGGCGGGCGGCCCGCAGGCCAGCGCCTGCCCCTGCTCCAGCACCAGCACCTCGTCGCAGAGCATCTGCACTTCAGTGGCGTCGTGTGACACATGGATCGTCGGGATACCGAACTCCTCGCGCACCCGGAGCAGGTACGGGAGGATCCGCCGGCGCAGCGGAGGGTCCAGCCCTCCCAGCGGCTCGTCCAGGAGCAGCCAGCGCGGAGCCGAACAGAGCGCCCTGGCGAGCGCCACGCGTTGCCGCTCGCCACCGGACAGCGAGCCGGTATCCTGATCCCGCAGCGGCTCCAGCTCCAGCACCTCCATGACCTTCTCCACGGCGGGAGCCGGGGCGTCCGGTGACGCCCGCCGCGCGCCGAACCGGACGTTTCCCATCACATCCTTGTGCGGAAACAGCAGCGCATCCTGGGGCACATAGCCGATGCCGCGCAGCTCCGGCGGAAGGTCCACGCCCCGCTGCGTGTCCAGCCAGGCGCTGCCGCCGGCCGTGATGCGTCCCGAGCCGGCGCGCCGCAGTCCCGCAAGCACCTCGAGCAGCGAGGTCTTGCCGGCGCCGGAATGCCCGAAGACTCCCAGGAAGCGCTGCCGGCTGTGCCACGAGACCTTCAGCGTGAAGCGCCGCAGGGGCAGTGACAGGTCCAGCTCCAGCCCGGCGATCACACGGCCACCCTTCCGGATCGCATCAGCCACTCCACCGTCCAGATCGCCGCGAAGGCGATCACCACCGTGATCCCGAGCAGGATGGTGGCCTCGTCCTGCCGGCCGGCCTGTATCTCAGAGAAAATCGCCAGCGCCAGAGTCTGCGTGCGCCCCGGGATGTTACCCGCCACGATGACCGTGGCGCCGAACTCCCCCAGCGCCCGGGAGAATCCCAGCACGGCGGCCGCCAGCAGACCGCGGCGCGCCAGCGGCAGCGTGATCCCGGTCAGGACGCGCCATGGCTTCAGTCCCAGCGTGCGTCCGATCGCCTCCAGACGCGGGTCCACCTGCTCGAAGGCCACCCGCGCCGTGCGCGCCACCAGGGGCAGCGACATCACGCCGGAGGCCAGCGCCGCGCCTTTCCATGTGAAGAGCAGATCCAGGTCGAACCCCAGCGCCGGCTCACCCAGCGGACCGCCCCGCCCCAGAAGGACGAGCAGCATGTACCCCACGGCGGTGGGCGGCAGCACCAGCGGCAGCGCGATGATCGTCTCGACGGCTCCCCTGCCGGGGAAGCTGCGCCGCGCCAGGACGCGGCCCAGGGCCACGCCCAGGGGAAAGACGACCAGCGTGGCCCATGCGGCCACCTTGAGGCTGACCCAGACCGCTGAGGTAACCCCGCCCATCGCGCGGTATTCTACCGCCGGCCGCGAAGCAGGTTTTCTCACAGGTTGCGCACATGGGTGATGCCATTCTCTGGCTGTCAATGACCGCGCTGTTCGTCCTGGCGTGGGGCATCATGCGGCGCCGCGCGCGCCGGCGCCTGGAGGCCTGGGCCGCGGAGGAAGATGAGCGCCACGCGGGCAATCCCGAACGCTATCATTGAGCCGCGATGATTCGATTCTTCCACGTGAGCAAGTCGTACCCGTCGGGCTCGCTGGCGCTTTCCGATGTTTCGTTCCACGTGGAAAAGGGTGAGATGGCCTTCCTGACCGGCCCCTCCGGGGCCGGCAAGACCACCCTGCTGCGGCTGATCCTGCGCGAGGAGCTGCCCACCGAAGGCAGCGTCACCATCAATGGCCGCAACGTGGCCGCGATGCCGCCGCGCGACGTGCCCTACCTGCGGCGCCAGATCGGCGTGGTGTTCCAGGACTTCAAGCTGATCCGGAGCCGGACAGTCATGGAGAATCTCACCCTCGTGCAGGAGGCGATCGGCGTGCCGGCCGCGAGCCACAGGCCGCGCGCCCTCAAGGTGCTCGCCCAGGTGTCGCTCCAGCACAAGATGAACGCCTACCCGCTGCAGCTCTCCGGCGGCGAGCAGCAGCGCGTGGCCATCGCCCGGGCCTTGATCAACGAGCCGCTGCTGCTTCTGGCCGACGAGCCCACCGGAAACCTCGACCCCGATCTCTCCGAGGAGATCCTCTCTTTACTCAAAGAGATCAACTCTCACGGCACCACCGTGCTGATTGCCACCCACGACCGCGAGCTGATCCGCCGACTGGGGCGGCGCGTGCTCAAGCTGATGGCCGGACGGATGGTCGAGCCCGACGCGGCACCGCGGGCCGCCGGCGCCACCGTGGCGGGTCAGGCGGGATCGGCATGAGGCGCATGGCGCAATCCACGCGGGTGTTTGCCCGCGAAGCGCTCATCGGCCTGTACCGTGCCCGCGCGATGAACCTGCTCACGGTGGGGATCATCGCCGCCTCTTTGAGCATCCTGGGAGGGTTTCTCATCCTGGTGGAGAACTTCAGGCCGCTGGTGGCCGACTGGAACCGGGTGCAGATCTACGCCTACCTCCGGGATGCCGCGGTGGAGGAGTCGGCTCCCGCAGTGCAGGATCTGATCGCCAGGCTCACGGCCGATCCGCACGTCGCCTCGGTGCGCTTCGTGTCGCGCGAGGCGGCCATGCGGCTGTTCACCGCCCGGCATGCGGAGCTGGCCCAGTCCGCCGGCTCGCTCGGCTCCAACCCCTTTCCCGCCTCCCTGGAGATCGCCGTCCGGGAGACGCGCGGCCAGCGTCTGCATGAGACCGGGCGGGTGCATGAGATGCTGACCGCCTCGTCGCTGGTCGAGACGATCCAGGACAATCAGCGCGAGGCGCGCCGCCTGCTGACCGGGCTGCGGATCGCCTCGGCCGTGGTGCTGGCGACAGGCGGCGTGCTGGCCCTGGCCTCCCTCTTCATCATCTTCAACGTGATCCGGCTGACGGTCTATGCCCGCCGCGACGAGATCGCCATCATGCGCCTGGTGGGCGCCACCTCACGCTTCATCAGAGGGCCTTTTCTGGTCGAGGGGATGATGCAGGGACTCCTGGGAGCGCTGGCGGCGCTCGCGGTCCTGTACGCCGGCCACGTGGCGCTGGCGGACTACGCGGGCCGCTCGGGCAACACATTGGCCGGGATGATGACCGGGAGGTTCCTGCCGGTTGCGGGCTCCCTGATGCTGTGCGCCGGGGGGCTGGCGATCGGGCTTGCCGGCAGCGCCCTTTCGGTGCGGCGCTTCCTGATCGATTAGCCCGCTTAGAACGGGAATCCGATGTAGAAGTCGGAGTGGAAGCCGGAGTCGCTGACTTCCTCCAGCGGGCAGGTGGTCAGGGCAGACACCGCCCCCCCAAAAGTGGGCTGGCTGTTGAAGTCAGCCTCACACATGCCTGATATGTGAGTCTCGAGGAATGGGAATCTCTTGGCGAAACTCCAAGTCAGGTCGAAGGCCCCCATTGAGAAAGAAAAGCCCAGCCCGTAGGAGGCTCTCAGGTCGTGCATCACGTCCTCATCCCCGTCGTACCACTTGAACTCACGAAAGAGGCCGGTGACGCTGTCCCAGAAGTACCCGTCCTGAGTGTAGGCCGTGCCGGCATCCAGGAAGACGACTCCGCGGATGTTGCGGATCGCCCCGAAGGGAAGCTGCAGAGTGTCTATGAGCGGGAATCGCACCTCGATGTTCGTGAAGATCACGCGGTCGCCGAAGAACTCCCGGTACTCGAACCCGCGGATCTGGTTGTACCCGCCCACGCTGTGAGACAAGGCGCCTTCGCCCTGTCCGTAGTTCGCGTACAGCCGCCATGCCAGCAGCGATCGCCTCGTCAGCCTCTGGTATGTGCGCAGGTCGAGCCGGTAGTCGGTGTAGGTGCCGATATCACCGGTCGCGTAGGGAACGATGTTGATGGTGAAGTTGATGCGCTTGCCGTGGATGGCTCCGAAGTCCTCGAACTTGACCGTGTCGTTGACCACCGACAGGGCGACAAAGGGCGAGGTCCCCTGCTCGGTGTCAAAATCGAGCAGACCCACTGTCGGCTGGCTGGGATTGATGTTGGGGTCGGCGGTGAAGTACACGACGTCGTTGGCAAAGGCATCGCGGTTCTGAATCCCGCCGCTGGCGGCAACCCGGGTGAATGTCGAGATGGGATAGATGACCCCGCCGCTGAGCTGGGTGACCCGGTCTGCTTCCTCCCGCGTGAAGTCGTTTCCCGAGCGCAGCACGAGGAAGTCCCTGTAGTCGGAGAACCGCCCGAACCATTGCAGGCGATTCTCCATGCTGAGGTAGCCGGCGTCGATGTTGGTGAACGATGAGATCGACTGGATGTTGAGCCAGAACCTGTGGTCCCCCAGCAGGTCCGAGAAGATCAGGAAGGCATTGCCCAGGACCGTCCCGTCGCTGGCGACCCCGACGCCCACGTTCGGAGCGGTCTCAAGGTGGTACTTCCGCTTGTCGTGAACGCGCTTCTCCGATTCGTCGAGGGTCAGCTTGAGGGCGGACTCGAAGGGCACGATCTCGGAGGGCTCCTGCGCGCGCTGCTCCGGAGAGATGACCCGCACCGGCTTGTCCGCGTTGACCGTATAGAGCCGGAACCGCCCCCTCCAGAACGCGGTCGAGACGGCCACCCGGCGCCCATCATCGTCGGATAATTCCTTGGGACTGAAGTGGCCAGCGACGACGTTGGTGTACTCGCGCACTTCACCACTTTCCAGGTCCAGCGACGCGATGTTGAACACGCCTGACTGGGACTGATCCGTGGCGAAATAGATCAGCTTGCCGTCCCTGGAGAAGGATGGCTGGATGTCGCTGCTCTCGCCGAAGGTCACCTGGGTCTTCTGTGAGGGATCTTCGTAGTCCAGCAGAAAGATCTTCGCGTACGCGTTGATGCGGCGGTTGAACAGGACCGTCTTGCCGTCGGCGGACCAGGCCGGGTTGGCGTCGTAGAACTGGTCGTTGGTGATGTTGGTGAGCGCCTTGGTCTTGAGGTTGTACTCGTAGATGTCCGTCTGGCCGTTCTTGTTGGCCGAAAAGAGGACTCTCTCGCTGTCGGGCGAGAAGGCGGGGGACTCGGCCTCGTCCACCGGTATCACGTCGGCGCGCACCTGCTTGCCGGTCACGGCGTTGTAGACCAACAAGAGGCGCTTGTTGCCGGAGCGCGCGAAGACCGCCACCTCGTCGCCCGAGGGAGACCACGACAGGTCATTCTTGCCCTCGAAGATCGAGGCCACGAGGTAGTCATACTGGGTCGTGAGGCCCTTGGTCAGGTTGCGGATCATCTCGCCATCCTTGGCGTCGATGATCGCCACGTCGATCTCGCCCGCCTTGGTGGTCATCACGGCGATCAGCTCGCCACTGGGCGACAGCGCGGGCGAGAAGGTGAAGATCCCGGGCAGCTTGATGCCCACTTCCTTCCCGTAGTCCTCCGGCTCCCCCCGCTCCAGCAGGAACGGCAGGTACCTCTTGCGCAGCCACTTCTGGAACCGCCGATCGAACTCCTCGGCCTCGATGCCGAAGGATTCCTTGATCGACTTCTCGATGTTGGCGTTGAGCAGGACCTTGCGGTACTCGGACAGAAAGGTGCGGATCCCCTCGGCCCCGAACTCGGACTCGATGAAGTCGAACGCCGCGTGGCCGAACCGGTAGACCAGGAAGGCGACCCCGCGCACCTGGGTGATCGGCGGAACCAGCCCGTTGACGACGGCGTCGCGGATGATCATCTGATCGATCGTGTCTTCGTCCTTGGCCATGTAGGAGGCCAGACCCTCCATCAGCCATCCCGGCGGGTTGCCCCGGATGGCGCGACCGGCGGAATCCTGGAACAGGATGCTGTAAGTGAAGATGTGCGTCAGCTCATGCGTGATCAGGGCGTAGAGCTTGTCGGAAGGCTGATCGATGGGCAGCACCATGCGGTTTTCGAGGGGCTCCGCGAACGCGCCGACCCCCTCCGAGAGGGGGTAGAGCGTGACGTTGGTCTGCTCGAACTCGCCGTGCGTCTTGTAGTAGATGAGGGGGATCCTGAACTTCGGCTCGTGGTCCAGAGCCTGGCTCAGGTGGAGAAAAGCGCTCTCCGCGTACGACACCACCTGCTCGAGGAACGGCTCTTCCTCGGGGTAGTAGTAGACATCGAAGTGGGGCGAGCGGTAGACGTGCCATTCAAAGTCGGTGTACTTGACCTTGTTCTTGCCGAAGTAGGAGAACTGCGCGCGCGGCGCGGCGGCGCCGGCCGCGGCTGCCAGGGCCGTTGCGAGCGCGAGGATGCGAACGACGGCGCGGCGCTTCATCTGAGCTCTCATTCGGTCAGCAGATAGCGCGTTTCCAGGCGCGTGCGCGGCATCACGATCCCCACGACGTTCTCGCGGATCCGCTCCATCAGATCGTGCAGCACCGACAGGGCGTCGTTCCCCTTGCCGGGGAAGGTGTTCCCCTCGGCGAAGTGATCTTCGAAGACCAGCTCTCCCGAAGTCCCCCGGAACATGTAGAGGCCCATGTCCATCTTGAAGGCCTCGCGCTCGACCCATCGCGAGCGCCGGTAGCGCTGGCCCGTCAGCTCGGAGATGATGTCCTCCTGCACGAAGCCCGACTCATCACGCTCCTCGAACTCGAAAGTGCCGCCCAGGATCAAGTCGGCGTTGAATCTCGTGCCGAGGCGCTTCCAGTAGGCCGTATTGCGCACCGCCTCCTCGACGGGCTGCTCGGGCAGCGGCAGAGGCTCCGCGTTGATGATCTCGAAGTCGGTGTCCTTCCCCAGCATGTCCCGCAGCAGGCGGTTCACCTCACGGCCCAGGTCCACGGTGGGATGATCGCCTGCCCGGAATCCCCCGACCAGGATCCGCTTGATCCCGGTGGTGTCGATCCGCGCCGGGCTGGGCAGCTCGATTCTGACCTCCACGGCGATGCAGACACCTGCCCCCGCCATAATGGCCGGCGCCGCCAGCCCCGCCACGATCAAGAGAGCCCTACGGAGCATGCGATCCTCTGGGCAGAGTTGCAAAAAAGGCAAGGAAGCGCTTCTGGTTCTCCTGGATGCGGCGGTCCGACGGGCTCAGGCTGAGCGCCTTCGCATAGGCTTCCCTGGCCTGGTCGAAGCGGCCGAGGCTCTCGTAGGCCACGGCCAGATTATTGAAGGTCACGGCGTTGCCCGAGTCGAGCCGGGAAGCCTTCTCGAATCGCAGGACCGCCTCCCGCCACAGCCCCTTGGTGGCCATCTTGATGCCGAATTCGAGCTGCACCGACGCCTCGCTCTTCACAACCGCAAGGGGCTGCGTGAGCGCGGCCATCAGCAGGGCAGCCAGCAACGTCAAGCAGGTCAGCGGCGACTGCCCAACTCGTTTCACATGAACCCTTTGACGGCTTGTCACGGATGCGCGCGGCGGGAAAAGTATAGTGCAGTGATTCCAAGCCGCGCAACGAAGGCTCCTGGAGCGTTCTTATTACCGTCTTTTGACGACATAGCCGCGCCTGGCGCGGACCGATGCCCCGCTGAGTGAGACACGAACCTGGATGGTTCGGTAGCCAGGCCGCGAAGGTTCGGGCGCCTCGTACGACAGCAGGTAGCGGCTGCCGAGGCTGGCCGCGATCAGCCCGAAAGCGGCCTTGAGCTGGCCCGGCCCGCGGGCCGGCGCCACCTCCCCGCCCGTCTCACCGCTGAGTTGCGCCAGCGGCGCGCCGTGATCGGTGCTGACCCCTGTCCCGTAGGCCAGCGCATACACTGCCACGTCGGCGCTCTGTGCCGCATCGATCGTGGTGCGCAGCCGGCCAGGCTCCGCTTCGTAGACCGTGTCTTCGCCGTCGGTGAAAAGCACGAGCACCCGCGTGCCCGCGCGCTTTGCCAGGTGCGCCGAGCCGATTCTCACCGTGTCGTAGAGGGCTGTGCGGGTGCCCTCGGTCCGCAGGGCCGCCACCGCATTGCCGATCGACTTTCTGTCCTGGGTGAAATCGCGCTCCAGGAAGGGCTGATCGTTGAACGAGAGGAGCCCCACGTTCGTCCCGGGAGGCAGCGGAGCCATGAAATCGGTGAGAGCCCGCTGCGCCGACCAGAGATGCCGCTCCATGCTCGCGCTGGTGTCCAGCGCCAGGAGCACCCAGGACGGCGCCGGCTCGGTATCAAACGACGCGATGGGCTGCGGGGCGCCATCCTCCTGGATCTGGAAGTCGGACTGCCGCAATCCTGTGCGCAGCGCGCCGGACGCATCGCGCACCACCACGGGGACCAGGACGATGTTCACCCCCACGCTCTCCACGAAGCTCTGCATGACCGAGACCGCCCGCAGCATCGCGCGCGACCCATCGCGCCCCACCGCGGTAAGCTCGATCTGGTGGCGGGCGGCGGCCGGGGCCAGATCGAGGTCCCAGGAAAAAGGGGGCTGGGCGTCGGTGATCGGGGAGCGGCCATCCACGCTCAGGGCCATCCAGGCCACGCTCTCGACGGGCCTGCCTTCCGCGTCGACGGCTCCTGCTTCCAGCGTGCAGCGTCCGGCCAGGTAGAGAGGGCTGGGAGAGATGACCCGCAGCGTGAAGGAGGCCTGGGGCGCTGGGGGCCGTCCGTCGTCGGACGGAGCCGCGCCGGCCGGAGCCGCGCCGATCAGCCAGGCCACGATCAGGCCCAGGACAGCGGATGCCACGTGGTCAGTATAATCCCCGCATGGTGGATGCCCGCGGTGTCTCCTCTGTGGCGATCACCCCGCGCGGCCCGGTGGAGGCGCTAGTGCGGCCACCTGCTTCCAAGAGCCTGACGCTGCGCGCCATGGCTGCGGCGGCGATGGCTTCCGGAAGCTCGACGCTGCGCGGACCGCTCCAGGCGGACGACACGCGCCTGATGGCCGACGCGCTGGGCAGTCTTGGCATCGATCTGGCCTGGTCTGATGCTGCACTGAGTGTGACGGGGTGCGGCGGGAAGCTCCCCGCGCGGGGCGCCGCGCTGGATCTGGGTGATGCCGGGACGCCGCTGCGCCTGCTGACGGCGCTGTGCGCCACCGGACGTGGCAGGTTCGTGCTGGACGGATCGGAGCAGATGCGCCAGCGGCCGATCAGTCCCCTGATCGAGGCGCTCCGGTCGCTGGGAGTGAGGGCCCGCGACATTGCCGGCACGGGCTGCCCGCCCGTCGAGATCGACGCCGACGGCTTTCCCGGCGGCAGCGTCACCCTGGATGGTGAAACCTCCAGCCAGTTCGTCTCGGCGCTGCTGATGGCCGCTCCCGGAGGCGGCGCGGACACGCTGGTCCGCGCCCGGGGGAATCTGGTCTCGCGTCCCTACGTGGACCTGACGATCCAGATGATGGCCCGCTTTGGCGCCGTGGTGGAGCAGGCCGGGGAGATGGCCTGGCGCGTGGATCACGCCGCCCTCTACGAGGCACGTGACGTCTCCATCGAGGCCGACGCCTCCAGCGCGTCGTACTTCATGGCCGCGGCCGCCATCACCGGCGGGCGCATCCGGATCGGGGGAATCCCTCCTGATTCGCATCAGGGGGACCTCGTCATGCTGCCACTTCTCTCCAGGATGGGCTGCCAGGTGGACCGCTCCGAAGCGGAGATCACGGTGGAGGGTGGTCCGCTGCGCGGGCTGGAAGCCGACCTTTCCGATGCCCCTGATATCGTGCCCACCCTCGCGGCCGTGGCGCTCTACGCCGCCGGGCCGACCAGGCTCCATGGCGTCGCGCACCTGCGCCACAAGGAATCCGACCGGCTCGTCAGTGCCGCCGCTTGCGTGCGCGCCCTGGGCGGCAGCGCGGAGGTGGGCCCGGATTCGATCGCGATCATCCCCCCGGCTGCAGGCCGGCGCGGCCTCACCGGGGCGCTGATCGATCCGGCCAACGACCACCGGCTGGCGATGGCCTTCGCCGTGGCGGGGCTGGGCATCCCGGGAGTGCGCATCTCGAACCCGGGCTGCGTGGCGAAATCATTCCCCGGCTTTTTCGATCAGCTCGGGAAGCTCTGAGAGAAAACCCCCGGGGCGTCACCAGCCCCGGGGGTTTGTGTGGTGGCGTGCTTCAGCGTGCTCCTACCAGCGAGCGCGCGCCCGCGTGATGATCCTCCAGCCGATCTCGTCTCCGTCGGCATCGGGGTCGCCGTTTGGAAAGGCCGGATCGGTGATGGTCTGCGTGATGCCGTCGCCCGGATCAAACATGGCGATGCCGGCCAGGAAGGCGAAGTTCGCCGTCATGTCGTAGTTGTAGACGACGTCGAGCTCGTTTCCAAGCTCCTTGTCGGTTCCAGCTTCCGCAAGTGTGAACCCTCCGACGGTCGAGTCCACGCTGTCATCCTCCTCCGCCCGCTCGAACATCCAGAGGCTGGCCTCGATGGAGTGCTTCTCATGGAACGTGCCGGTCCAGCCACCGCTGAGCGCGATGAGGTTGTGCGGCACGAACAAGTCGGCGTATCCCAGCCTGTCATGCACGTCGCCGTAGAGCGGCTCGAAGGCTTCCCACTTGTCGTCGTTGGGATCCTCGTCGCCGGAGGCCATCAGGAGATAACCGTGAACGCGATTCTCCATGTTGGCAGCGTGCCAGGTGTAGCCACCCCATCCCTCCACGACCCAGGAGCTCACGCTGATTGACTCGTCCGAGGTGCCCGTGCACGAGGTCGGGTTGAGCTCGCAGGACCAGTCGCCGAACTGGAGGGCCAGCTCGCCGGAGAAGTCCCAGCCGCTCTCCTTCGGGTCGCGATCCCAGCCCCAGACGCCACCGAACGTGTAGAGCTGCGTCATGTCGTCCGACGCGGCCAGAGCCACCGAGTTCTCTTCGTTATAGAAGACGTAGCCTGACACATGGTGCCGGCCGTCCCGGCCGAGGTCGAACATGGCGTGCGCGCCGGCGGCCTCGTTGTCGCCGTCGGTGAAGGGATCGAGCGTGGGCCCGGCCACGCTGAAATCGGTGATCCGCGCCCAGAATCCGTGGATCCCCCAGCTGTCCCAGTCCCAGCCGGCCATCACGCCGTCGAACGACCGGCCGTTGTAGAACTCCTCGTTGCCGTACAGGAGGCTGTTGTCGAACTGGATCTCCTGGCGGCCGAAGGTCAGATCCAGGACCGTGCTGCCAACGTCGGTGATCTTCACCCAGCCTTGATAGAGGCTCACGCCGCTGTTGAAGACATCCTCGCTGCCGTCGCCGAAGAAGGGATTGGTCGGCTCGGACAACGTGCCATCCGGCCCGCCACCTGCGATCCCATGGCTCTGGAACTCGCCATGGACCGAGATGTCGTGTCCCAGGTCGCCGTGGGCCGCCAGCCGGACACGGAACGGGAACACGTCGAAGCTGTCGTTGCAGTGATCCCCCTGGGAAAACCCGCCAAACACAGTGCCATCGCACGTCGTGGGGTCGTCGGCAGAATCAGTGAAATCGAACATGTTGTTCCAGACTTCACCACGGAAGCTGACCTCGCCATGGATGGTGAAGCGCTTGCCTTCATCCGTGGCAGCCTGGGCGAAACCACCGGCAGCCGCCAGCAGCACGGCGCCCAGAGCAATCAGGCCGAGTTTCTTCATTTCTGAGTTCCTCCTTGGAGTGTTCATCAGGTCACGCTGTGCATTGACTTGCTATCGGTTCATCAGCCGGCTGCCGCATCCCATCGAGGACACGCGCCGGAGAACAGTCGTCGGAATGTGCCGGAACGCGCAAATGAACTGCCGACTCCCACCCCCTCCCGCGCCTTGAGGCGCATCAAGGCGCCCGCCTCCGTGCGGGCGCAGTCATATGGGCCAAATTCCGCACAAGTCCCGGTGCGGAAGGATTCGCCTTTCTGGAAGGACCCCGTCGACGATGCGTGTGCCTGGGTGGGGGGCCCTGGTAGTCTGCGCCGCTCGAGCCGGCGCGCCGATCACCGCTGTCCGGGGCGGCCCGGAAAGGGTTCACCTCCCGTTATGGACGGGTCACGGGCCGCTCTGCCGTCGGCGCCTCGATCCATTGCCCAGCCGGCTTGAAAGGCCTGCCGGACAAGGGCTGTCGGGCGCCACGTTCAACCAATTGAAAATAAAGAGCTTACTTCTCCATCCTCAAAGATTGAACAAAAATCGGGGGGTTATACCCCGTGGCCGCAGGGAAAGTCAAGTGATTCCGGGGCGTCGCCGAAGGATCGGCCCGCTCAGCGGGCTCTCATCAAAATGCCGCCGGGGGCTCGGGCGAGGTCAGCGGCTGCATCACGAGCAACAGGAGCTGCTTGATCCCGATGGCCATGGGGGCAACATCGGCGGTTTCTTCCTGCGTGTGGGCGGCGTTGCCTGTCGTCACTCCCACCGCGATCGCCGGGATCCCGCGCAGCAAGGCGACGTTGTGGTCGGCCGTCCCGCTCTGCATGACCGAAATCGGCGACCATCCGAGCGCGCGCAGCGTCTCGCGGGCGCTGCGGACCAGCAGCGACCGCTCAACGCCGGGAAGCTGGCGCCCTTCCCGCCGGTGACGCACCTGGTGCTCGAATCCGAGGCTCATCTCCCGGGCCACCCGGCGGGCCTCGTCCAGAACCCGGGCCTCGAGCTGGCTGAAGGTCTCGGGGTCGTTGGATCGGATGTCGACTGTGAACCAGACATCGCGGGGCTGGGCATTGGGGACATCACCTCCCCCGATCATCCCGATGTTGAGCCAGCTTTCCATCCGCTCCGGTGACCGCCTCAGCGGGATCGCGCTGATCTTCTCGATGGCCCGCGCGGCTCCCAGGATGGCGCTGGGATTCTCGTGGGCATTGAGCGTATGCGCCCCGGGAGACAGGAAGTGCAGCTCGAGCCACGAAATCGCCGTGGCGGCACAGGATATCTGCCCGAGCGAACCATCCACCGCGACGAACGCGCCGAGATGGTGGCCATGCTCCGCGACGAACAGCTCGGCTCCGTGAAGTCCGGTCTCCTCCCTGACGGTGGCCACGAACCACAGGTCGGCGTGCGGGGTCAGGTTGTGGCCGACCATCAGGTCCATCACTGCCATCATGGCTGCCAGGCCGGAGGAATCATCGCGGATTCCCGGTCCCTGGAGCCTCCCGCCGGCCAGCCGCTTGACCTCATGGTCCGCCTCCGCCGGGGCCACCGTGTCGAGGTGCGCGGCCAGAGCGACCGAAGGCAGGCTGGTGGCCCCCTTGAGCTTCCCCAGGACGTTTCCCTCCGCATCGCGGTGAACCTCGACGAGCCCCGCCTTGCGGAAGCGCGCCTCGACCAGGCTGGCGCGGGCGGCTTCCTGGCCCGATGGCGCGGCTACGCTGGAGATCCGGATCCACTCCTCCACCAGCGATTCCATGTCGCGGTCAACCGCTGCCAGGGCCTTCTTGATCTCGGAGGAGGCCAGGAGCGCCTGAGCCGTCGGGCCGGCCGCGCACAGAGACGTCGCGACGGCCAGCAACCCTGCACAGACTGATCCGATCCGGTTTGTTTTCATTCGCAGCCTTTTGGACGGTCCACTCAGGCGCATCCCCAGGCGGGCAAGCTACGCCACGCCGGGCGCTGAAGCAATGACCTGCGCGATCCCCCGTCGTACATTCCGGCTGGAGACTATCCACATGACGCGCCCATTGGTCGGAAAGAGTGGAAAGCAATGAGCCTGCGGACGCGCCTGACGCTTCTTGCGACAGGGTGCGGCCTGGCGCCCGTGCTGACGCTCGTGCTGGTCTGGCGGGCGGTGGGCGACCACGGCGCGGCAGGTCCACCCGCCGAGGCGGTCGTCTCGGCGGCGATTGCCCTGCTGGCCATGTTGTGGATCGTGGATCTCGTCTGTGACAGGTTGAGCGGGACGCTGCGAGAGCTGCGCCGCGACGTGGATGGGATGGCGGTCGAGCCGGCTGAACCGCCGGAGGCCGTCCGCGGCGCGCCCGAGCTGCGCGAGCTTTCCGGCTCGATCGCCGCGATCTGGCCGCTGCTGGAATCGGCGCGCGCGCAGCGTGGTCACGCCCGGCAGGAGCTTGCGGGGCGCGCGCGCCTGGAGGAGCTGGCGCTGTCGAGCGGCGACAGCGCCCGCGAGATCGCCAGCGTGGCGCGCCGCCTCCGGACGCAGCTTGCCGGGGGTTCCTCGGCGGCGCGCGCCGCGGTCGATCGCATCGACCTGGAGGCCTCCCGCCTGTTCCACTTCGCCCGCACATCTTCCCCGCGGCGGGCGCGGCTGATGCTCAACGAGGCGATCGAGATCTGCGTGCGGGCGCTCCAGCCGTCGCTCAGGAGCACGGGCAGCAGCCTGACCTTCGCAGGCGACAGTGCGGTCAACGAGGTCCCGGTGGATCCCGACCTGCTCCATCGGCTCCTGCTCGACCTGATACTGCACGCCCGCGCCGGGAGGCGTGTGGAGCTGCGCACCCGCGCCGAGCAGGGGGGTGTGGCGATCAGCGTGCGCGATGACGGCGAGAGCCTTCCCGCCGAGATGCTCAGCCGCATCTTCCAGCCGCTCGCCCGCGCCCATCCGCGGGGCGCCGGCCTGGGCATGGCGCTCAGCCGGCGCATCGCACTGGCGCACGGGGGCAGCATCGCGGCGTCCAACGTGACGCCTCACGGACTCGAGATCACCGTGAGGCTGCCCCTGGCGAGCCAATCATAGCCCGCGCTTCTCACCGTATTCCTGCTGCGACGGGTCCTGGCAGGGAATGCGGGCTACGGAACCAGCGCTTTGTAGGCGTTGGCGTAGTTCCCCTCCAGCAGCTTGACGCTCTGGATGATCTTACGGCGCCCGAGGTGAATCCCGCCCGTCTCGACCACCGCGAAGTAGAGCTTTCCTTCCGCTCTCCACATCCAGGCACGGAAGCTGCGCATCCGGGAGGGAGGCACCGTGGTGGCGTTGGTGCCCATGCGGGCGAACCCCTCGGCGATCCAGAGCGGGCCTTCGGCGTTCATCCGCGTGATCGCCATGTCGCCCGCCCGGCTGGCGAGATAGCGCTCCGCATGCTCGCGCAGGATGTTGTAGGTCAGAGGACCGTCGGGGGCGGGCCCCCATTCGAAGCGCAGCCGCCCCGCCGCGTCGGCGGGGACGAGCAGCCACTGCCCTTTCTCGGGGGTGGGCATCGGCTTCTGGGGCGTGAAGTCATGTCCGCCGAACTCGCTCTGGACTCTGTACTCCTCGATCGGAAGCCAGTGCTCGGGTCGCGACAGCGAGAGCTTTGCGCCCGGGATCTCGACCGGCACCGGAACGAACGCCGAGGCGTCGGAATCGGCGCCTTCATGACACTTGATGGAGCGGGTCATCGCCTCCATCCAGCGGGGGATCTCCGGAGGCGCGGCGACCTTGAGACTCTCGCTCATGTCGGCCACGAGAAGCCGCTGCGACTGGGGGCAGGACCAGATCACGTACCGCACCTTTGTTTCGCCGTGCGACAGCGTTGTGTCGATCTGCCAGCCGCGGTGGGCGGGCAGCGTCACCTCCTGGCCCACCGGCGGCGCGTCAATCACCAGCCCCTGCCAGAGCTCTGACGCGGCGCTGCCGGCTTCGTGAGGACTGAGCGACTTTTCTCCTTCGTCGAGCGGGCGCCAGTGCAGGTAGAACCGCGGCCAGATGAGACGCTCCGCGACGGCGCTTCCCTGGGTGGCATCCCCCTCGGCCTCGACCATGGTCCAGCCCGGCTCCAGGCGGGCCAGCAGATCGATGTCGATGCGGGCCCGCTGGCCCGAGACGGACGAACCTGCCATGGCGGCAGTGATGATCAGCACAGCGGTCAGGACACGGGGGCCCATCCGATATCTCCTCCGGTCGCGAACTATAGCAGCCGGGCCGGCACGCCGCCGTTCCCGCGGTCAGTAGAGGTGGCGGCCGCCGTCGACGCGGATGCACTCCCCGGTCACGAACTCCGTTTCCACCAGGAAGAGCACCGCGCGGGAGATCTCGGAAGCCCCGCCCCAGCGCCGCAGCGGCGTGGCCTCGATCACGCGGGCCTCCTCCTCGGGCGACATGCCGGGAGGGGGCAGGATCGGCCCGGGCGCCACGGCATTGACCAGGATCGCGGGGGCCAGCTCGAGCGCCAGGGCCTCGGTCAGCGCGGCCACGGCCGCCTTGGCGACGTAGTAGGGGGCGTAGCCCGCGTAGCGGGGACGGCCGCTGGCGGCCAGCCAGTCGGACACATTAATGATCCGCCCGGCACCCTGGCGCTTCATGTGCGGCGCCGCATGCGTGGCGAACAGGAAGGCGCTGTGGACGTTGCTGTCCAGACCGTCGCGCCACTGCTTCTCCGTGAGCTTGTCCAGGGGAGTCTTCACATATGTGGAAGCCATGCTGACGAGAATGTCCAGCCGGCCCAGCGCCCCGGCCGCGCGCGACACCGCGGCGGCGACGTCCTCCTCCCGAGTCGCATCGGCGCGGATCGCCTCGGCCCTTACGCCCAGCGCGCGCGCCTCCTGCGCGGTCCGCTCGGCGACATCGCGCGAGCCTCTGTAGGTCAGCGCGAGGCTGCAGCCGCGGCGCGCCAGATCGAGCGCCACCGTCTCACCGATCCGCGCGCCCCCCGTGATGAGCGCCGCCTTCCCCGCGATCTCCACATCGTTGATGCTAGCACCAGTGACGACAGTCCTCCCCGCGCCGGGGTAGAATCGCCACCATGCGCCCAGCCCTGTCGCACTTCCTCGCCTGCTTTGTGGCGATCTTTCCGATCGTCAATCCGTTCTCCGCCGCCGGATTGCTCGTGGCTCTGACCCCCGGAGAGTCCAATCAGCGGCGCCGCGATCAGGCCAAGCGCGCGGTCATCGTCATGCTGGCCATCATGATCGTCAGCTACTTCGCCGGGACCTACATCCTGGACTTCTTTTCGATCAGCCGCTCCGCCCTCGTGCTGGCGGCGGGGCTTCTGGTCTGCCGCAGCGGCTGGCGCGCGCTGACCGGCACCGAGCGTCTCACGCCGCAGCAGCGCGAAGAAGGGATGCAGAAGACCGACATCTCCTTCACGCCGCTGGGCATGCCGATGCTGTCCGGCCCGGGCACCATCTCCGTCGTCATCGGACTGGCGGCCGACACGAGCCGCGTGCAGTTCCATGCAGCCGCGGTCGGCGCGATGGCGGTGGTGGCCGCCATCTCCTACGCAGTGCTGCGCGTGGCGCCGGCCGTCGTGGCGAAGCTGGGCAGCACCGGCGAGGCGGCCGTGTCGAAGCTGATGGGGTTGATCATCCTGTGCGTGGGTGTGCAGTTTCTGATCAACGGAGTCCTGCTCGTGGCGGCGCAGATCCGGGCGGAGGCGGTGGCGTGACATGGCTGATCTGATCGAGCTGTTCGATGCATGGGCCGTCAACGGCCGCGCCGAGGGAATGGAGCAGGGGCATTCCCTGCCGGCCCGGATGGCCTTCGAGAAGCTGTGCCTCGGCGCGCGCTCGACCTTTCTGGATATCGGCTGCGGCAATGGCTACGCGGTGCGCTGGGCGGCGCAGACCAGCCCGCATGGCGCGGCGCTGGGGATCGACGCCTCGCCCGCGATGATCGAGCGGGCGCGCGCCGCGTCTGTGCGTCTGGCCAATGCCGCGTTTCGCGTGGCCTCGTTTCCCTCGGCCGACCTGCCCGAGGGGCCGTTCGACGCGATCTTCTCGATGGAGGCCTTCTACTATCTGCCCGATCTGGACGCGGCGCTGCGCCGCGTGTCGGAGCTGCTCACGCCCCCGGGCCGGTTCGCCTGCGTGGTGGACTACTACGCCGAGAACGAAGCGAGCCATTCCTGGCCCGGCGATCTGGGAGTGCCGATGAAACTTCTGGACGCGGAAAGCTGGGCCGCTGCGTTCGTCAGGAATGGCTTGTCCGTCGTGGAGCAGGCCAGGCTCAGGACTCCGCCCGGCCGGGCCTCGGCGTCGTGGAAAGAAACATGTGGATCACTGCTCACCCTGGGAGGAGTTGCTCGATGAAGATGACCCATTTCCGCACGCCGTGGATCGTCCTGATCGTGGGGATCGCGGCGGCAACGGGCGCCGCCTGCGGAGGCAGACAGGCGCAAACGCCCTCCTCTCAGCGCCTCGTCGATCTCTACGACCCGGCTCTCGTGAGCGGAGGGGCCGGAATCGCCGGGCCGGTGCCTCGCACCGAGTGGCGATTCGGCTCGGCGAAGGCTGCGTCAGCGGCGGGAACCGGAGACTGGCGGGCTTCCCACGATGTGGCCGGTCTCGCCGAGCGCGGCGCGGAGCTCACCGGCCGGAGCACCGGCGATTTCCCGCTGATCTCGGTGGAGCGCACCGAAGGGCTCGCCGATGGCGACACCCTGCACGCGCTGGAGATCCGCCTGCGCGTCTCGGAAGGGAAGAATCTGGCGTTTTCCTGGTCCGACGAGGAGAAGCCGGACTTCGGCAAAATGATCGAGCGGCGGCGCGCCTTTCCCTGGCGCGACAAGACGCCGATCGTGGCGGGAGCCTCGATGCGAACCTACGTGGTCCGCCCCGCCCGCCCGCCCCGGGCATCCGAGATCCGCCACCTGCTGCTGAATCCGACCGACGCGCCCGGCGCCTCCTTCGAGATCGAGTCGATCCGGCTGATCTTCCGCAGGGAATACCTGGCGGGGATCCCCTCGGGCGTGAGCTGGGAAGGCCTGTCGGAGGTCTATCGTGAGACACTGGTCGCCCGCTCACCCGAGTCCATCCGCTTCGACCTGTCGCTTCCGGATGCACCCTGGCTGGATCTGGGCCTGGGCACGATCGAAAACGAGCCAGTGACTTTCCGTGTCGCGATCGCCGGCGCCGGCGCGGCGGCATCACCCGAGGCGATCCTGACCAGAACCCTCACCACGCCTCACCGGTGGGAGAGCGCGCGCATCGACCTCTCCGCCTGGGCGGGCCGGAAGGTCTCTCTCAGTCTCACTACAGACGCGGGGCGCGGCGGCCTGCTTGGCTTCTGGGGCTCACCCGCCGTGCGCGCGGGCTCGGCTTCTCCCGCCTCCGCGAGCGCGCCTCAGCCTCGCGGCGTGATCCTGATCATGGCCGACACACTCAGACGCGATCATCTGGATGTCTACGGCTACGGGCGCCCCACCGCCCCGACTCTGACGGCCATGGCCGCGCGGGGGGCGCTGTTTGCCGACTGCATCACGCAGGCCACATGGACCAAGGTGGCCACGCCGACCCTGATGACCTCCCTGTATCCCTCCTCGCATGCCGTGGCTGATTTCTCCGACCGGCTCTCCGCCACCGCCATGACCCTGGCGGAGGTCTATCGTGAGGCCGGGGCCGCCACGCTGTCCATGTCCTCGATCCTGTTCACGGGCAAGTTCACCAACCTCCATCAGGGATTCGAGGAGCTGCACGAGGACCGCTCGCTCGCCGATCAGGACTCCAGCAAGACGGCGCGCGAGTATCTGGATCGCCTCCTGCCCTGGCTGGAGTCGCATCGTGACGTGCCGTTCTTCGTCTTTCTGCACGTCGCCGACCCGCACGACCCCTTCCGGCCGGCGCCGCCCTACGACACGATGTGGGCCGACGCGTCTTACTTCAAGCAGCACGAAGAGGAGACCCGGAAGGTGAACCCCTTCATCGAGGCGCCGCTGCTCAGGCAGTTCGAGATGCCCAACAAGGGCGAGCTGATCAAAGCGGGCATCGACCCCGATCGGTACGTCGGGCTCAACCGTGACTGGTACGACGGATCGATACGGGCCATGGATGTCGAGATCGGCCGGCTCGTCGAAGGGCTCGAGGAGCTCGGCCTGGATCGCAGCACGCTGATCGCCTTCGTCGGGGACCATGGCGAGGAGTTCCTGGAGCACGGCCGCACGTTCCACGGCCAGACGGTGTACGGCGAGCTGAGCAACGTGCCGCTGATCCTGTGGGGCGCCGGGGTCCCCGCGGGCCGCCGCGTGGAACAGACCGTCTCGGTGCTCGATGTCATGCCCACGCTGCTGGAGCTCTCCGGTCTCCCTCTGCCCGAGTCGATGCAGGGTCGCAGCCTCGTTTCCATGATGTCCGGCGCGGGGCGCCAGCCCGATCCGGCGTTCGTGGAGCGGGCGGCCACGACCGAGCTCACCGGCGCGCCCCCTCCCCTGGACGCCGAGTCCCGGGCGGTGATCCAGGATGGCTGGAAGCTCATCCACAACACGGGGAGCCTCGCCGGGAAGCCGGAGTTCGAGCTCTACGACCAGAGATCCGACCCGCTCGATCTGCGCGATGTCGCGCCGCAGCATCCTGAGATCGTCGCGAAGCTCTCCGCGACCCTGAGGGAATGGAGGAGCCGCGCCGTCGCAGCGCGCCTGAAGCCCGGAGCCGAATCGGAAGGACTCTCCGCCGAGGAGCTGGAGCGGCTGCGCAGCCTCGGTTACATTCAGTAGTCGCATCCACTCTGAGGGAACCGATGCAGATCAAGTCGACACGTGCAGCGATCACGGCGACAGCGATCCTCGCAGGCATCGTGATGGCCGGGTGCGCGCCGCCCGCCACGCAGGCGCCCCACAAGGACGAGGCGCCAGCTGCGGCAGCCCACCAGGAAGCGCCGCACTGGGACTACGGCCAGACGGCGGGCCCCGCGTCGTGGGGGAAGCTCAGCCCGGAATACGCCCTGTGCGGCGAGGGGCGCAGCCAGTCCCCCATCGACCTCGCGGCGGGCGCCTCCGGGACGACTGATGCACTGAAGCTGAGCTACAGCCCGGCCTCGCTGCACATCGTCCACCACGCGCACAAGGCCGACGTGATGAACACCGGCCACTCCATCCAGGTCAACTACCCGGAGGCGGATACCCTCACGGTGGGAGGAGAGACCTTCGCGCTGGCGCAGTATCACTTTCACAGTCCGAGCGAGCACACCATTGACGGAAAGCAGCTGCCCATGGAAATGCACCTGGGCCACAAGTCATCGGCCGGCAGGCTGGCCGTGGTCGGCGTCCTGATCGAGGAAGGCGCCAGGAACGCGGCCTTCGATCCGATCTGGGCGAATCTGCCGAAGGCGCAGGGTGTCTCGCAGCACCATGAAGCCGTCACCGTGGACGTGGACCAGATGCTCCCGAAGAGTCATGCCGCCTGGCGCTACGATGGCTCGCTCACGACGCCGCCCTGCTCGGAGGGTGTGAAGTGGTTCGTCATGAGAGAGACGATCCAGATGTCGGCGGATCAGATCGCCGCTTTCCGTGGAATCCTCAAGGGCAACAACCGGCCGATCCAACCGCTCAATGGCCGCACGATCATGGTTGATTCCATCCAGGAAGACTGACGCCGCAGCCCGGAGCGCATACAGGAGGCGGCACTATTCTCAGGGGACCCCGTCTCCAGCTGGTGGCCGCCGCCGTGCTGTTCTCCACGAGCGGCGCGGCGATCAAATATGTGTCGCTCAACGCCTGGCAGGTGGCCTGCGTGCGCGCGGCCGTGGCCGCGCTCACTCTCCTGGTGCTGCTGCCCGAGGCGCGGCGGAGGTGGACCTGGCCCGCGGCCCTGATCGGCGCCGCGCATGCCGTGACCATGATCAGCTTCGTCGTGGCCAACAAGCTGACCACCGCGGCCAGCACGATCTTCCTGCAATCCACCGCCCCGCTGTACATCCTCCTCACCGCCCCCTTTCTACTGCGGGAGAAGGTGACGCGGCGCGATCTCGGCTTGGCGGCCTGCATCGGCGCGGGGCTGGCGATGATCCTCACAACGACTCGATCGGCGCAGGCCACCGCCCCCGACCCCGGCCTCGGCAACACCATCGCGATGGCGTCGGGGATCCTCTGGGCCGTCACGCTCATGGGGCTGCGCTGGAGCGCGCGAGGAGACTCCCCCCGCGCCGGCTCGGCCGGCCTCGTGATCTTCATCGGCAACGCGCTGGCCTGCGTGGCGACGCTGCCTCTGGCGGTCCCGTTCGGGCCGATCGCGCCACTCGATCTCCTCACGCTGATCTATCTCGGCACGCTGCAGATCGGCGTGGCCTACGCGCTCCTGATCCGGGGCGTGCGCCACGTCGGCGCCGTGGAGGCCTCGCTGCTGCTCCTGGTGGAGCCGGTGCTCAACCCGCTGTGGGCCTGGATCGTCTCGGGAGAGGTTCCGGGCACGGCGGCGCTCGCCGGCGGGGGCCTGATCCTCGCGGCCACCACGTGGAGGACCTGGAGCGCCGCCCGTGAGGCCAAATACCGCGATCGGAATCCCGAATAGGCCGACGGCCGTCACTGTTGCGCCGGGTCTCCCCGGCTCCTAGATTTTGGCTGCCGGCTTCACTACGAGAACCACTTCAATCGTGCCTGTCCCTCTTTTCTGGATTCCACATGGCCGAGACTGCCCCTCCAAGCCCGTCGCTGGACCTGATCCGGCTGCTTCTCGTCGCCGACGCGGCCGAGGCAGTCCTGGTGCGCTCGATGCTGGAGGGAAGCTCGCGGGTCCAGTTCCAGATCACCCAGATCGCGCTGGCCGCCGACGCCATAGCGTTGGCCGCGGAGAGCCCGTGGGATGTCATCGTCCTGGACCTGGATCTCGAGGGGGCCCGCGGCCTCGATGCTCTCATCGCGATGCGCGATGCAGTCCCCTCGACTCCCATCGTCGTGATCTCGGGCCAGCAGGATGAGGATCTGGCGCTGGGTGCCGTGCAGCGCGGCGCGCAGGACTTCCTGCCGAAGAGCCAGCGCACTCCCGAGCTGCTGTCGCGCTCGATCCGCTACGCGATCGAGAGGAAGTGGTCGGAAGAGTGGATCAACCACCTGGCCCACTACGACGACCTGACCAACCTGCCCAACCGGCGGCTGCTGCGGGACCGGCTCCAGCGCGAGATCGCCCAGGCGCGCCGCCATAAGCAGTTCCTGGGGGTCATGCTGCTGGATCTGGACAACTTCAAGTCAATCAATGACACGCTGGGCCACGCGGCCGGGGACCTCCTCCTGATGGAAGTCTCGCGCCGCCTGATGGCATGCCTGCGCGGAAGCGACACCGTGGCGCGGCTGGGCGGCGATGAGTTCACCCTGATGCTGCCCAACATCGCCCGTCCCGAGGATCTCACCGTCGTGGCCATCAAGATCACCGACGTGCTCAAGCCGCCGGTGCTGATCGGCCGGCAGGAGCTCTACGTCACGGCCAGCATGGGAAGCTGCATCTGCCCGGACGACGGCGACAACGTGGATCAGCTCCTCAAGAACGCCGACTCCGCGATGTACCGCTCCAAGCAGTCGGGAGGCAACAGCCACCAGTTCTTCTCCACCGAGCTGCATGCCCGCGCCGCCGAGCGCTTCGCGCAGAACAACGCCCTGCGGCGCGCGCTGGAGCGCCAGGAGTTCGTCCTGCACTACCAGCCCAAGCTGGACCTGCGCACGGGCGGCATCGTGGGTGTGGAGGCGCTGGTCAGATGGCGGCATCCCGAATGGGGGATGGTCCCGCCGGCGAAGTTCATCCCGCTGGCGGAGGAAAACGGGATGATCATTCCGCTGGGCGAGTGGGTGCTGCGCGCTGCCGCCGAGCAGTGCCAGGTGTGGCGGCGCGCCGGGCTCGAGGTGCCCAGCGTCGCGGTGAACCTCTCGCACCGGCAGCTTCTCGAAGAGGGGCTCCTCGAGATCGTCAAGCGCGCCCTGATGGATACCGGCCTGGATCCATGCCGCCTCGAGCTCGAGCTCACCGAGAGCGGCATCATGAACTACGACAGGTCGGCCATGGACACGCTGCGAAGCATCCACGAGCTGGGTGTGGAGATCTCCATCGACGACTTCGGCGCCGGCTGGTCATCCCTCAAGCATCTCAAGCACTTCCCCGTGAGCACCCTCAAGATCGACCAGTATTTCGTGCGCGGGATCACCGACAACTCGGATGACGGAGCGATCGTCGCCGCCATCATCGCCATGGCACACAGCCTGCGGCTCAAGGTCGTGGCCGAAGGAGTCGAAGAGGCCGCGCAGTTGGAGTTCCTCAGGCACCAGTCCTGCGACCAGGTACAGGGCTACTTCATCGGCAAGCCCGCGGCCGCCGAGGATCTGCCGCGGATGCTGTCTGGCCTGCGCTCGCAGAAGGTCCTTGGTGCTGGATAGCTCGTAACCCGGGCAAGCTCCCGCTGACTCCCCGACTCAATCCTTCCCCGCTAGGAGCCTGTCCGAGTATTGGTTTGGGTCGCGCAGCCGGGTCTTGCGAGCCGCAGCCGCGAAGCGAGGAGTCATCGACCCTCTTGGTCGTTGCCGACGAGCGACAAAGGCTGCGGCCGCA
>Ga0187892_10000999_pt1 | contig 69227 bp, 68 predicted proteins | sample MA1701073metaG_FD_139345 | JGI IMG/M metagenome (GOLD analysis project Ga0187892, IMG submission 139345) | Bio-ooze microbial communities from a basaltic lava cave in the Kipuka Kanohina Cave System on the Island of Hawaii, USA - MA170107-3 metaG ...
GATACCGTTCAGACCCTTGGGCGGACGGGGCTCGCGCACCATCTGCCGCCCGAGTCTTCCTCTGGTGGCCTTCCGTGCCCAAACCGAGCCCCCACCCGCTGGATCCCATCTTACGGGGTGGCCCTCCATCCGGCTTGCCAACTTGTTGGCTTGCTTTCGCCAGGTTTGCGTGATGCCCGTCTCTAGGGAGAGCTATCATCCACCCGATGGCGTCCAAGCCCGAGACCCGAAACACTCCCGGCCACGCCCATCAACTCAACTTCTCGTGTTACCGAAGGCTGCCCTTGCTCGCCTTCGACCCCCTTCGCCGCTCCTTTCTGGATTCTCTCCGTGCCGCCCGTCGGAAGCTCTCCTTCGAGCTTTGGGCCTACGTGATCATGCCCGAGCTCGTGCACCAGTTGGTGAATCCAAAACTGCGCGAGTACCGCATGGAGGACGTCCGGAAGGCCGTCAAGGGCGCCTTTGCCCGGGCCGCCCTGGACTGGCTGGCTCGCAACAGCCCCGGGCTGCACTCCCGGCTCATCCTCCCCAACGGCTCGCGCCGCTTTTGGCAGGACGGGAAGGGCTACGACCGCAACCTCTTCAGCCCGAAGGCGATCTGGGACTGCGTCGACTACATTCACGGCAATCCTGTCACGCGAGGGCTTTGCCGGTCGCCGCTCGACTGGCCCTGGTCCTCCGCAAGGTGGTTCGAGGGCATGCCCGCCAAGCTGGAGATGGACCCTTGCCCGATCATGCCGCCAAGCTCGACGCGTGGGATCTGGCGCATGTGGATGGAGGCGGAGTGAAACGTGGCGTACAATGGGGTGGAATGGGCGGCTTTACGCAGTCGGGCGGAGAGCAAGCCAACAAGTTGGCAAGCCACCCAAGCCAGAGGATTCACGCAATGGACAGAAGGAGCGGACAGAAAGACGATCAACCGGAGGCCACGCCCGCCGGCATCGAAGTACATCCATTTTGTTTACGTACACGCCTCCGAAGAAGAGTTTTCTCGCATTGTTTCTCGATGATCGCTCGTCCGGTGGAGCCGGTTTTAAGGTGGAGCCCTGCGTGAAGTGTGAGTGCTAATGGGTCATACAGTATGTTATGTATAGTTGCGAATCAATTTGCCCTCGCCGTTTTAATAGGAGGAGTAACTATTTGCGGTTGCGGAAGCTCGATGCGACAGAATCGCTATGTGTTTCCCAATGGATTTGCCGGTCAATTCAAGATTGTTAAAAGTACTGCTGTTGCGGACATTCCGTTGGAGGATGGTGTGCTGGTAATACGATTTGCGAGTAATGGTCTAGCAAAGGTGAGTTCGGCGGACTATGAACGATTGTGCGCGATGAGCAAGAACCAGTACACTTATGAAGACGGTACTTTGATAGTGCCGGTGGAATCTGCAACCGAGGGGTCGGCATACGAGGGTCGTCCGCGAGTTTACGATGAAGGCGCCGGGTTCAAGACTTGGACGAAGAATGGTGTTAGGAAGTCAGAGTCGTGGATTAGCGGTCTAGTGTTTCGGGAATGAGAACGTTGCCCGCGATATCTGGGAACTCTTGCCGGTGTCGGGATAACACTGGGGGCACGCTGCACGGTTGCGAACCCTCGGGATCAACGTTGTGAGGAGACATTCTGAAGAGACGAGCGCCGGCTGTGAGAGCCCTGTGGCCCGTTCTTGGCACGCAATCCGAAATGAAGTATACTGATCTTGCCGAGTGGCTCAGGTTGGCGGAGTTCGTGCCCACGAGCACGCTTCTCTGGGACCGTTCGGATTACCTGCAGGGAAGGGCCTGATCCTTGGCCGTAACGAACTACTTCCCCGAGGACGGCGTGATCACCGGGGAAGAGACCGGCGGCACGTACACGGATTATCTAACCGACGCTCTGGGCTCAGTCACTGCGACCGTCAACCAGAGCGAGCAGGTCTTGAACACGTACCGCTACAAGCCGTATGGGGCGCTACTGGCGAAATCTGGGGTAGGAGGAGACCCACCGTTTCAATGGCAAGGTGCTAACTCTGTTCGACTCACTGACCGTCTATTCGCAATCTCATTTCGCGATCCTTCTGTCTATTCATCTGCTGCAGCTCATTTCATTACGGCGCCCAAACATCTACTGGGCTTAATCTCACGCACACTGAAGGCGCACCAGATCATCATAGGTCCTCTTAGTAAGCAGCCAACCTATCAACCGGGCTGCATTTCAGCTCGCACTATCGGTTTCTTCATTACAATTCCGTGCATCGCCGCGAGCTGGACAGTAGAATGCCGCTTGAGATTAATGTGTGGCGACGGATACATTGTACGGGAAGCTCGTCGTTCCGCCTGGTTTGCAGATCCATGCAATCAGGCAGGTATGGATGATCCGAGACCAAAGCCGAAGAGGTACTGGGAAGCGTGGCAGACCAAGGGTGGTCGAATTTGCAACGGTTACTGCACTGGATCTAATGCAACCGTATTTCAGCAGGATGTCTTTGCATACGAGTACTTTCCAAAGAACAAGCCACCTTGCGGTGCGCTTGGCGAGTGGAGCCAGCACGGTTTCATGAAATTCTTTATCGGTATCTCTATTGATTGGCCTCTGCAAGACTATGCTGGCGGTCTGCCTGCAACAGAACAAGAGCCGGACTTTTGGAGGTTTTCTGGTCCTGCAGACTATCACCGATGGTGGACTGGTAGCTGGGATTGCTGTAAGGAAGTGACCAAGCCAATTATCTTTAGACATCCAACGGACTAGTCGGAGAATCTCTATGAAGCATCGATTCCTAGTCAGGCTTTATATCATAATCTGTACAGCACTAATGATATTATATGTTCCTCTTCAGTCTGCAATGACTTCACAGGTACTATTGAGCCGATCAACGGTGGCTCCAGAGATGTCTGCAGAGGACGTGTACATGATTTTGCGGAGTGGGCCCTGGTACAACCAGTCTGACCCAGCCGACGACTTAGGGCGTAGGGAGTTGGTCGCGCAATTACTAAAAGTCGCACGCGCCCCCTTGGATTCGATCGAAGGGGGCATGATTCTCTGTCTCGAGAGAGGGGAGGCGATGGGTTGCCGAACCAAGGATTTGGAGCGCAATTTCGGTATTCTCAACAGGCTTGTATTTGCCGTGCCTAGGCGCATGATGGATCCGCTGGTGAGCTTTCCGGGTGGAGGGTTTGAGTTAAAACCGGTGTCATTACAGTCAAGCGGCCCTGCACCGACACATGTGATGGAGTTTCGTCACTTCAGGAAGACATTTGAGCGCAGGGTACACTCTTCCTCGAACACAGACTAGCAGGCGGTCGGCCGTTGTGTATGGTCGCTTTGGTCCAGCGATCCACTACCAAGGAAGCCCAAAGCACTGAATACTTAAGGACGTACGATTTACCCGGCAAAGAGCCGCAATTGCTCACCACACTAATGAAACGTAGCACGATTCAGGCAATACACTTCCTTGCGAATTGCATCGGCCTCTTGTGTGCGATCCTTGGATGCGACCGCGGGAACAAAGGAGTGCAGAGAGTAGGAGATTCGAGTCCAGCGCAGAGGCACGACTCGCCTGACTTAGAGCTTCAGCTCATTCTTAAAGAGAGAAACCTCGACGTTCTAAAGCCGCTACTGGCAGGGTACGAACGCGAGAAGGTAACTGGTCCGTACAAGCAGGCGTTGCTGCGAGTTCTCAGAGAGGCGGGTTGGGATATACGATTCTTCGCCGCGGGCAGCGTGTCCCTAAGACAGGATCCGGACGTCGCTCGCTCGCTGCGCGAATTGGCCGAAGACAAGAGTGGCAGCAGCGAATCGGCAATTCGGGCTCGCAACAAGGCTGCCGAGTCGCTCGGCAAGATGGGCGGACCGGCATTAGGGGAAATTCGCAATTTACTTGACTCCGTTGACTTGACGACAAAGAGAATGGGGTCGTTTGCCCTGCGTTCCTACTTCTTTTGGAGGACTGATTATGAGGTGCAAGCGGTACAAATGAAAGGTCAGGCCCTCTCGGATCGAGATTCCGTGGTTCGGTATTTCGCTCGTGAGGCAGTTCGCATTGCCAGCGAAAGATAATTGTTTTTTGGTGGTTGTGATCAGCCGCATTGATTGACGCACGGCAACGCGAAACGAGCGAAGTTGCGCGATCAAGTCGACAATGAGTCCTGGACGGAGTGAGTGTTGTGGTACACTTCCGATGCAGACGGCCTCAAGCGGGCTGAGATGGGCAATGCGAGCACGACGACCCTCGTCTGGGATGGGGACGATTACCTACAAGGAAGGGTTTGATCCTTGGCTGTGACGAACTACTTCACCGAGGACGGCGTGATCACCGGGGAAGAGACCGGCGGCACGTACACGGACTATCTCACCGACGCACTCGGTTCGGTGAATGCGACCGTCAACCAGAGCGAGCAAGTCGTGAACACGTACCGGTACAAGCCCTATGGGGCGCAGCTGGCAAAGACCGGGACCGGGAGCGATCCGAAGTTCCGCTGGATAGGCGGATTAGGCTACCGCTCAAGCGGATCTGATCAACAGGTGCTCTATGTCCGACATCGTACGTATAGGATCCCGGATGCTACGTGGACTTCCCGCGACATTTTATGGCCTGCCCAACCAGCCTTTTCCTATTGTGCTTCCAATCCATCTGTTGGCGTTGATCCCCTAGGCCTAATATGCCAGGAGCCCAAGTGCTGCTGCTGTGCCAGCCAGATCTTGTTCGTCAAGGAGACGCCCCACATCAAGGCGCGGTACTGGCCGCCGAGGTTGCCTTGGGGCCAGCCAGTTGAGAAGATTGACCGCACCGATTATCCGTTTTACGCAATTCCATGTTGGGAGAAGATCGCTACTACACCGCCACCCCTTCTCATGACTCCATGTACCTTGAGATGGGAAGAGAAGGGATCGAACAGCTCTTCGACCTACAGGCAGATTCCCGCTTCTTCTGATCAGATGCGCCAATGGGACGCTTGCTTTCATAAGCTTATTTGTGGAAACGGGTGTTGCAGTATTTGGGATGCGCCTGGACTCGATCCAACGGCAGTCGTCGAGGCATTGGTACAAAGGTATAACTTGAGCTTCATACACGATGCATGCATCAAGATCACCCTGCAGAGTTCGTGCGAGCCCAATAAATGCGATAGGCATAGCGTACAAATCACTCTGTATTTCGGGCTGGAGTTTAAGCAAGCTGGACCAGGACACATTACCGTTGATATGAAGCTGCGTCATGTTGCGGAGTGTAGCTTTCGACCAAACCCATTGCGGAGGTATATAAAGTGATTCCAACGTCTTTGTTGGTTTTGACGCTTTTCCGCGCCGACAATTGTACGTCTGTGGGCACATTCGACTTTTTGGGTGCCGATGAAGTTGCCCTCGTTCAGTTTAGAGAGTTCTTGCGATCGGAAGGATGCCAATATCTAGTATTGTCTGGATGCGGGGTCCATCACGTCTCTTTGTTGAGTGTCAAAGCCAGAAGGAGTCAGTTGATCAAGTTGTTCAAGGAGAAGTCTGGGTGGGATCTCAAAATGCGAACGGCCGACGGTGTACTACGGAGGTGCCGAATCCAGAAGTGATGGACGAGGAGGACTCTACCCCGCGAACCTGCATTCGGGATTGCGCGGATACGATCACCCAGGCAGCATTCTGCCCTGTATGGCCCAGTACTGCGCCTCCGCAAATAAGCACATAGAGCTCTCATGTGGTGGGGGACTGTATTGCATGTATCCGTTTCTCGACATTTGTGCTAATTCGTCGCCAGGTGAGCCTTGTCGAATTGACGTTTGCACTGAAACTATTCGCAATCCATGTGAGTGTTTGCCCTGGGGTCGACGTCACTACGATAGATGCGAAGTGCCCGAGTGTGATGCTCAAATGGTACACAATGCACTCCTTCACGAGATGGCGCATTGCTGCGGACTGGGTCCGGACTTTGCCAATCCAACGCTGGGTGATTGCATTGCCCTATGTGTTCGTTTTCGTGGAAGTGTCTAGACATAAGCATCTGGGTTTTGGAGTTGTCAGGTGATGATGTGGGCGAAGTTACTCGCTGACAACCGAGCATAGGAAGTTGAGACTTAAGGTAGCTGTCAGAGCATTAGCGCGCGGGTGCCCCGATTGATCGGCTCTTGGCTTGGGTGAATCCCATGAATCCCCAGTCTTGGGTGCCTTGCCAACTTGTTGGCTTGCTTTCGCCAGGATTGCGTGATGCCCGTCTCCAAGTGGAGCTATCGTTCTCGCGATGGCGGGCATACCCGCTTCACCAACTTTGGGGACTGAGCGCCGTGCTTGCGACCGTAGCCCGCTTTAAGTTGACGATCCTCTCCCCCGAGGCCAAACCAATTGGCCCCTCCAACTCCAAAACCCATCCCAAGCCCAAAAGACCCCAACGCCCATCCTCGCGTGAACGTGAAATCGGTGAACGTTTCCGGCTCCCTGGAGCCTAAGAGTTATTCACGAGTTCAGGTTCAACCGGATGGCCGAGTAGAGGCGTCCGGGAGCGAGGGCTACGCGGCATCCCACCCGCGCTAGGCGTCCTCTTCGCCCTCGATCCCTGTGATCAGCCTTGCCCCGCGCTGATAGGTGACGTAGCTCCACGCCCAGTTGATCAGCACGAGCAGCTTGTTGCGAAAGCCGATGAGGTACCAGATGTGGACCGTCAGCCACGCGATCCAGGCGAGCGTGCCGCTCAGCTTCCACCTTCCGATTTGGCCCACAGCCATCCGCCGCCCGATGGTCGCCAGAATGCCCTTGTCGCCGTACCGGAACGGGCCACGCGGCGGCAGGCCGCGCGCCCGTTTGGCGATCGCGTCCGCGACGTAGGTCCCCTGCTGCATCGCGACCTGCGCCACTCCCGGCAGCGGACCGCCGTCTTCGCCCGGCAGCGTCATCGCATCCCCGATCACGAACACGCCGTCGAGCCCCGGAACTCCGCAGTCCGGGCTCGCCTTCACCCGTCCGGCGGCGTCCGCCTCGACTCCGAGCCATTCGGCGACGGAGCCCGCCTGCACGCCGGCCGCCCACAGCACCGTCCGCGACGCGATCGGGCCCGCTGTGGTCTCCACGCCCCGCTCCGAGACCGACTCGACGCGAGTCGAAGTCCGTACCTCGACTCCGAGCTTCTTCAGGCTCGCGAGCGTCTTCGCGGAAAGGTCCTCCGGGAAGGTCGGCAGCACCCGGTCCGCGGCGTCCAAAAGGAGTATTCGAGCAGACTTGGGGTCGATTCGGTCGAAGTCCCTGGCGAGCGCTCGGTTCGCTATCTCGGCGATCGAGCCCGCGAGCTCCACGCCCGTCGCTCCCGCGCCCACGATCACGAAGCTCAGCCACTCCGAACGCTCCTCGGCAGACGTCGCCGCCTCGGCGCGCTCGAAGGCCAGCAGGATGTCGCGCCGGATCCGGATCGCGTCTTCGAGCGTCTTCAGCCCCGGCGCGTGCCGCTCCCACTCCGGATGCCCGAAATACCCGTGCCGCGCGCCGGTCGCCAGGATCAGCCAGTCGTAAGGGATCGCCCTGTCTCCGCACAGGACCCGCTTGCCCGCGCTGTCCACTCCCGTCACGCTCGCGAGCAGCACCTCGAGGTTGCGCTGGCGGCTCAGGATGCTTCGGATCGGCTGCGCGATGTCGGCGGGCGACAGGCCGGCGGTCGCCACTTGGTAAAGGAGGGGCTGAAAGACGTGGTGGTTGGCTCGGTCGACGAGCAAGACGCGAACGGGCGCCTTTCGGAGCGCTTTGGCGGCCCATAGCCCGCCGAACCCGCCTCCGACGATCACGACCCGTGGGGACTCGCCCGCTTCTCCTCCCATGGCGCCTAGCCCTTACGACGGCCGAGGGCGTCGCGTCGGCGCTTCGGCCGGGCCCGCAGAAAGAAATGAGAGGCGGGCCCAAACGAATCTGGGCCGCGCCCCTCGCTCGGCGGGTTCACGGAAGGGTCAGCTCTCGGTCGAGAGCGCCTGATCGATGAGCTGAAGCAGCTCCTCGGGCTTGAAGGGCTTCGTCAGGTACGCGAAGGCTCCCGCGTCGTACGCCTTATTTCGGTCGTCATCCGCGGTGCGTGCCGTCAGATAGATGATGGGCGTGAACATCGTGTTGCAGTTGGCACGGATGCGGTCCGCGACCGTATGGCCGTCCCCGCATGGCAAGCCGATGTCGAGAATGATCAGGTCGGGCCTCGCGCGCAGCGCCATCTTTGTCGCCTCCGCTCCGTCCGCGGCGAAGACGACCTCGTACCCCGCATGGGTGAGACGCTTTCCGACGGCGAGCACGATGTCCGGCTCGTCGTCGATCACCAGAACGCGCGCTCGGGCGCGTTCGACAAGGCCAAGGGACGATCCGGTCCTTACCGGCTCATCCTGAACTCCGAGTACGTCCGTTTTGGTCACCTGGTATTCGGTGGCCTCTACAACACTTTCCATCCGATCTACCTCTTCTTCCTCTCAAGTAGCCCTCTCGGTCCTTGGCTTTCGATCTCAGGACTGCGAAGTCCAATTGCGAATGCCGCCGCCGTTCCGAGTCGCCGATTGCCCTATTCCGTAAGCGTTAATAGGCCGGACTCGTGCAATTATTAGGATTTGACCGTTTGCAAGTGTTTCGAAGCTACAGGCCGCCAATTCGCCTCGGCATACTCAAAGACGCACGCTATGTTTTTGATAGCGCTTAAGTCGGTCAAACTATATTCGAAAGAACTGGATCCAGGAAGCTCGCTCGACAGCGCGGAAGTGAAGCGCGCCAAAGCGGCCTCGGCACCCGCCATGCCCGTCTGCAAAACGCATGCGAGGTAACCCTGCTCCTTGGCCGCAAGGCCGGCATCTGAGGTTCGAAACGCGGTCTTGGCGATCTCGGCATATTGTTCCAGGCCACCTGACGGCTCCTCTCCACGGGTCGGCCGAATCAGGAGTAAGGTCGCGGGCTGGGGAGCGCTGTCCGGCGACAGCCTGTCTGCGAGAAACGCTTGAAGACCGTCCGTTTCGCTCCATTGGGGCAGTGTGAACCGAAAGCATGCGCCCTTTCCCTCCGCGCTTCGAACCTCGATCGTTCCGCCGTGCTCCTCGACGATGCGCTTCGAGATCGTAAGTCCGAGTCCGGTTCCACGCATGCCGGGGCCCTCTGTACGGTTAATCTGTCGAAACGGCTCAAAGACGGATTCAAGGTCCGGTTCTGGGATTCCACGGCCCGTGTCTTCGACTTCGATCTGAACTATGCCGCGCCTAGCGCCGCTCCTCAGCGTGATGCGGCCGCCTTCGGGCGTGAACTTGGCCGCGTTTCCGATGAGGTTGTAAACCACTTGATTCACGAGAAACGCATCTGCCAAGACCGGCGGAAGGTTTTCGCGTAAGTCCAACTCGAGATGCAGCCCCTTGGCCTTGCACTTGGGCACGAAGTCCCTGTAACACTCTTCGAGCAGCGCATTCAGGTCCACGCGAGTACGCTTCAGGTTCAGGCTGCCCGCTTCGATGCGGTGGAAGTCGAGCAGGTTGTCGAGCAGGGCCGTCATTCGATCGCAGTTTCGTTCGATCGCCTCGAAGCATTCTTCGCGCTCTTTGGGATCCGACTCGATCGCTCCGTCCCGAAGCAGAAGCGCGAATTCTCGAATAACCGTCAAGGGTGTTCGCATCTCATGCGAGGCGGTGGACACGAACTCCGACTTCAGCCGGTCAAACTCCTGAAGCCGCGCGTTCGCCGAGGCGAGCTCCATTGCCTGCTGAGATAGCGTCTCTTCCGCCTGCCTGCGCTCGGTCACATCGGTCCAGGACCGAATGATCTCGATCGGCGCTCCGCTCTCGCCGCGAATCAGGACCATCTCGTCACGCATCCATCTATAGGATCCGTCCCGATGCAAAAAGCGGTACTCCTCGACGGCCCGCGACTGGCTCCGAAGGGCCAACATGTTCGACCACAGGCGGGGCGCGTCTTCAGCGTGGATGCGGTCCTTCCAAAACCCGGGATCGCGCAGAAACTCTTCCGGGCTGTAGCCGATTTGCGCTTGAACGTTCTCGCTAATGAACGTCGTGCTGTAAGGCGGGTTCGGCAGGCTGACGTGGATCGACGCGGGACCGGAGCTAAGGAGGAATCGTAATCGCTGCTCGGTCGTGCGGAGGTTGCGTTCGACCTGCTTCCGCTCCGCGATCTCCGCTTCGAGCGCTGCATTCAGGTTCTGCAGTTCCTCTGTCCGCTCGCGCACGGCTTCCTGCAGGCGCCTGTTGTGATCGGCGAGGTCCCTTCGAAGCGCCGCAGCGGACAAAAGGTTAGCTACGCGAAGCGCGAGCTCCACGGTATCGACGGGCTTGGTGAGAAAGTCGTCCGCGCCCATTTCGTATGCCTGGCGCCTCGAGTCCACACAGTCGTCCCCAGTGAGCATCAATACAGGCACTGTGCTGCCAGGAGATTCCTCGCTGCGCAAGCGCTCGAGCAGCTCCAGCCCGCTCACGGGCGACATATGAAGGTCGAGAACCACGAGCGACGCGCCAGACTCGCGAATGTGGCCGAGCACTGCGTCCGGTTCGACAGCACGGTCTATTCGGTTGAACCCAAAAGTCCCAAGCGCATCCTTAATAAAGGCTACGATTGACTCGTCGTCGTCGACGATCAAGATCTTCGCGTTTCGCAAGCGATCTTCAATACGCATGAGCGTTCGCCCCCTAGTGGCAGTACGAGTCGCGTTTTCCGTCAATGCGAACCACGCAACTCTTGAAACCCGCCATTGCATGCCAGTCGTCTTGAAGGACGCGTAAAGTGACTTGGGCCATACTTGCTACATATCGGGAATAACGCGGCGAAACTGTATCTCTGCTACTAAATTGATAACAGAGAGGCGCTTTATCGCGTCCTAGCGCATCTGCTGGCGGGCGCTAAGAGATTCCTAAAGAGAGTAAATCGCCGAGTACTTTTCGGTAATTCCCGACAGGTAGTCCTCCGTTCCCATCGGCTTGCCGGTGACTCGCATCACGAGCTCTTTCGGCGTATAGCGACAGCCGTGGCGATAGACCTGCTCGCGAAGCCAGCCTAGGATCGGCGCGAAGTCTCCCTTTTCCATCAACGAGTCGGTGTCGCCGAGGTCCCTTGTCAGCGCGTTCCAGATCTGATAGCTCAAGAGATTGCCCATGCTGTAGGTCGGGAAGTAGCCGACGGTCCCTCCGGACCAATGCACGTCCTGCAGGCAGCCCTCGGAGTCCGTCTTGGGCCGGACTCCCAAGTAAGCCTCGTACTTGGCGTTCCACGCTTCCGGCAAGTCCTTGACGGCGAGAGCTCCCGTCAGGAGGTCGCACTCCAGCTCGAACCGGACGAGGATGTGCAGGTTGTAGGTGACCTCGTCCGCCTCCACCCGGATGAACGAGGGCTGGACCTTGTTTACAGCGCGATACCACTCGTCCAACGACATCTCCGCCAATTCCGGGAACGACCTCTGAAGATCGGGAAGGAACCGCTTCCAAAACGCCTTGGACCTGCCGACGATGTTCTCCCAGGTCCTCGACTGGCTTTCATGCACGCCGAGAGAGACGCCGCCCGCGAGCGGGGTTCGATCCCATTCCATCGGGGAGCCCTGCTCGTACATGCCGTGACCGGCTTCGTGCAGCGAGCCGAAGATCGCCGAGCCGATGTAGTCCTTGAAGCGGGTGGTAAGCCGCACGTCCCCGACGGAGAACGTCGTGCAAAAGGGGTGCGGCGCGGTGTCCTGCCGGCCGCGATCGAAGTCGTAACCGATCGCCCTCACGAGCGACTCCGTGAAAGCGCGCTGCTTGGACTCGTCCCACTTCCCGTGCAGCTTCGAGTCGTCCGGCTGATTGGGGCTCTCCTTGATTCGCGCGACCAGATCGACCAGCGGCGCCTTGATGGACTCGAACATTGCCCGCACGTCGGCCGCGGCCGCCCCCTCCTCGAATCGGTCGAGCAGGGGATCGTAAATGTCGTGCTCATAGCCCAAGTACTCTGCTTCCCTTCGAGCGATGTCGAAGTTCTTTTCGAGGTAAGGCGCGAACGAGGGAAAGTCGTTGTTCGCCCGGCACTTGACCCACGCTTCGTGTCCTTCCGCGCCCATTCGGAGCTTTTCCTCGACCAGCGAAGCCGGCACCTTGGTGTCGAGGTCGAAGCTTCTCTTTGCCACTCGCACGAGCGCGGCTCCCTCGGAGCCCGGCTCCGCCTCGGAGCGCGCATCTTCCAGCAAGTTTCCGGTTTGATCGGAAGTGAAGAGCTCGTGCGCCATACGGCCCAGCGCGCCCACGTGGGCGGCGCGCGCCTTGGCTCCACCTGGCGGCATAAAGCACTGCATATCCCATTCGAGAACGGAAACCGCGGTCCGCAGCGCGTTTACGTCGGCTAGGTGGGCTTTGAGACGGTCGATCGCCGCGCCTCCGCGGCGCGGTTCTGCGAGGGTGGACATGGGAGGCAGTCTACCTACGGGGGCTCGGCGCTTTCGGTGCAAGAGGACTCCAGCGGCCTTGTTGCATGCGCCGGGCAGCGATCCAAGGCTGCTGCAATCTTTCGAAAAAGTGACCTTGTGCCCATCGAAACCTGAGGATTGTTTAGTAGAGTATTAAGGAAATGAAGGATTCGGAGCTGCTGTCGATACCGTCGAGCGACCCAGTGAGCGGGAGCGAGCTGTACATCAGCGAGCTGGCTTGCGAGGAGTCCGGTGTCACGATCCGGGGGAAGTTCGCGATTCCCCGGTACGCCAAGCTGACGGCCGAGCAGTCGCAGTTCTTGGAGACGTTCTTAAGGTGCCGGGGCATGCTTAGCAGCGTCGAGAGGGAGCTCGGAATCAGCTACCCGACGGTCCGCTCGCGTCTGGACGGATTGTTGGAGGCTCTAGAGTTGCCGCCCGTGAAGGACGACGGCTCGAAGAAAGACAGATCGTCCGAAAGGCGGCGCAAGATTCTCGAGCAGCTCGAGCGCGGAGAGATCTCGCCCGAAGAGGCCAAGGAGAAGATTCGGCAAGGAGCATCGCGGTGAAGGAAGAGATTCGAAGAGTTATGAAGCTGGTCCAAGAGGGCAAGCTCAGCCCCGAGGACGCAGCGGACCTGATCGACGCGTTCGCATCCGGCGACCGCGAGGAAGCCGCGGCCGCCGAGGCGCCGAAGTCTGCCGCCGACGGAGCGACCGATTCCGAGCCGAACGGCGAAGCGACGGAAGGACCTCCGCCTCCTCCGCCGGATGCAACCAAGGACCCCTTCAAGAGCTTCGTGGACTTCATGGAGAACATCGGGAAGGAGGTCTCCGAGAAGGTGGACTGGAAGGAGGTCGCGTCCCAGGTGCGGGTCAGCGCTCAGAAAGGGTACGAGGGCCTTCGAACCGGCATCGATCAGATTCGGAAAGGAAAGGCCGGATTCACCTTATTCGGAACGTATGAGACGCGCGAGATCGTGCTTCCGCTCGCTATACCGGAGGGAAAGACCCTGCGCGTGGAGAACCCGACCGGCGACATCGAAATCACTGCCGGACACGAGAAGGCCGAAGTGTATGCCTTTGTTCGCGTCAAGGGTGCAAACGACGAGGAGGCGCGAGAGAACGCGGATGCGTTCACGCTTCTCGTGGAGGAGAGCGACCACCACGTCCAGATTCGCCAGCACGACGTGAGCGGGCTCTCGGTGGACCTCAGCGTTCGACTAGCTGCTCCCGCGCCGGTCGAGATTCGCTCGCATGCCGGAGACGTAAAGGTTTCGGGTTCCGGCGGCGGATGCAGGCTGCAATCGCAGTCGGGAGACATAGACCTGGGCGGCCTCGACGGGCCCATCGAAATCACTTCCCAGAGCGGCAACGTGCGGGTTGCGGATTCCAAAACGCCCACGCTCACGCTCGAGAGCAAGTCCGGAGACGTTTCTTTGCTGAGAGTAGCCGGCAACTGCAACGTTCGCACCGCCAGCGGCGACGTGACGCTGCACGAGTGTTCCGGGAAGACGATGTCCATCGAGTCGGTATCGGGAGACGTGCGGGTGGACCTCGTCGAGCCGATCGCGGGGACCGTGAACATCCGTTCGGTCAACGGCGAATCCGCCGTCGCGATCGCGGACGGCTCGGATTGCCGGGTGTCCTTGTCCACTCTTCGAGGCGAGGTGCACTGCGACATCGTGCTCGAGGACGAAGCGCGTATGGAGCAGCACGTGACCGGGCGGCTCGGAAAGGGAACCGGCTCGCTGGACGTGAGCGCCGTGAACGGGAACATCGCGGTCCGTCTCCGGGAGCACGCGGCTTCCGTCGCCGATTAGGGCGCGTTCGGACCGGATAGACTGAGTCCATGGCCTACTGGCTGATGAAGTCCGAGCCGTCCTGCTACGGCATCGCCGACCTCGAGAAGGAGGGCACGGGCATGTGGGAGGGTTGCCGCAACTACACGGTCCGCAACTTTCTGCGCGACCAGATGAAGCCTGGAGACCAGGCGTTCTTCTATCACTCGAACGCCGACCCCACGGGAATCGTGGGAATCATGGAGGTCGTCGGCGAGCCCTATCCCGACCCGACGCAGTTCGACCCGAAGAGCCAGTATTTCGACCCGAAGAGCCCTGCGGTCAACCCGAGATGGTTCGTGCGGGACATGCGTTTCGTGCGGCGCCTGAAGCGGTGCATTCCCCTATCGGAGCTCAAGTCCACCCTCGGGCTCGAGGACATGGCGGTGACGAAGAAGGGGCAGATGCTCTCGGTCACCCCGGTGAAGGACGCAGAGTGGGCGATCGTTCTCTCGCTAGAGGACAGGCCGCAAGCTTGATTCTTACAATCCCGCCAGCCCGAGAACCGGATTTACTTGTTTTGCAGCGCAGCTACGCCCGGCAACTCCTTTCCCTCTAGGAACTCCAGGCTAGCGCCGCCACCGGTGGACACATGGCTTATGCGATCTGCGAATCCGAACCGTTCCACAGCGGCCGCGGTGTCGCCTCCGCCCACGATCGTCGTTCCCGGGCACTCGGCTATTGCCTGCGCGAGCGCTCTCGTGCCGCCCGCGAACGCGGGGTTCTCGAAAACGCCCATCGGCCCGTTCCAAACGACGGTCCCCGCGGTCCGAACCTCCTCTGCGAACGAATCGCGCGCCTGTGGGCCGATGTCCGCGCCGATCTTGTTCGAGGGAATCTCGCTGGAAGTCACGGCTGCCGCGTCCGAGCCGTCCGCAAGGTCGTCCGTGACGACGACGTCTTCCGGCAGCAGCACCCTCTCCTGGGAAGATTCCAGCACGTCGCGCGCGAAATCCAGGTTCGACTCGTCGAGCAGCGATCCGCCGATCTCGAATCCCTTGGCTTTCAGAAACGTGAACGCCATCCCGCCGCCAATTAGGAGCCTGTCCACCCTCGGCAGTAGGCTGTCGATTACTCCGATCTTGTCCTGTACCTTCGCCCCGCCGAGCACCGAAACGAAGGGCCGCTCCGGCGCGGCGAGCGCCTTGCCGAGGAACTCGATCTCCTTCTCCATGAGGAGCCCGGCGACGCCGGGTAGGCAGTGGGCGACGCCCTCCGTGGATGCGTGCGCTCGGTGCGCGGAGCCGAACGCGTCGTTTACGAAGAGGTCTGCGAGAGACGCGAGGCTGCTCGCGAAGGCGGGATCGTTGGCCTCCTCCTCCGGGTGAAAGCGCAGGTTCTCCAAGAGCAAAGCTTGGCCGGGCCGGAGCGCCCCGCAGGCGGCTTCGACGCCGGGTCCTACGCAATCCTCGGCAAGGGGCACATTCGTGCCGAGCAGCTCGGACAGCCTCTTCGCGACCGGCTTAAGGCTGAGCTCGGGAGTGACGCCCTTTGGCCTGCCCAGGTGGCTGCAGAGTATCACGGACGCGCCGCAATCCAATAGGTACCGGATTGTCGGAAGCGACTCGACGATGCGCCGATCGTCCGTGATCCTCGCCTGGTCCAAAGGCACATTGAAGTCGCAGCGGACCAGCACGCGCCTTCCGCCGGGAGCAACGTCCCTTACGGTTTTCTTGGCAATCGGCATGCAGCGCCGATTGTACCGACGGCATCCAAGAGCGGCGAAGCTCGCGTCTCGGCTATTCGCCTTGCGTGGCGTCTTTCAAGTCGGGCGATTCGCCTTGTTGGGTTTCCTTCGCAGCGTCGCCGGGAGCGGTGTCGCCGCTCGAACAGCCGGCAACGACCGCGACGAGGGCCGCAAGGAGTACGAGAATAGCAATTTGTAAGAGTCGTATTCGCATCGTTGTGCACTCGCATGGACCGCGGCTCCCGGAATCGACGGGACGTCGCGGCAAGCGGAGCCGGCCGAATCGGCCGGCTCCCGGACTTGCGTTGGATCAATTGTTACGGCAGCTCGAGCCAGTCTCGAGCCCAGAACTTGTTGCCGTTCCGCTCGCCGCGCCACGCTCCCTGCTCGGCCGTGTACAGCCGGTGGTACAGGGACTGCGTCGGCACGACCTTTACGTGGCTGTCCGCGTACTGGGTGACCGTCTTGCGCCCGGACATGAACTGTTGCCGGATTCCGCTTTGCGGAGACGGCCCGCCGGGGCCCAGCATGTTTCCTTTGCCCCGCTCGTGCGAACCCCAAACTCCGATGAACCAGGGGTCGCCCGTTGGGAACGCGACGGCGTACTGCGGCGGCCTGCTGAGCTGCGCGCCGTCCGTGAAGACGACGGTCCAGGCCGGGTTCTCCAGCGTCGAGTGCGGAGCAGGCACGTTGTACTGCGTGTTCGCGAACTCTCCGAACTGGGCCGTAGTGCGATTCGTGCACGAAGCGGGCAGCGTCACGAACGTTCCCGCGCAGTTGCTGTAGCCTCCCAACGACCAATAGTTGTAGGCATACGTGTTCGAAATGGCAGAGAACCAAGGCTTGGCGGTGGGGCAAGCCCAAACGTCCTTCAGCTCTCCGCTCGTCAGGTTCGCGCCGTTCTTGATGTACGGCTCCAGTCTGCCTTGGTACATGTTCCGAACTAGAAACAGATCCGCCGACGGCTGGGGCGGCATTCCGGCCGACCACACCACACAGGTGTCGTCGAAGTCGGTCATGTACATTTGAAAGCCAATCCCAATCTGCTTGAGATTCGAAATGCACGTCGTCTTCTTTGCGGCCTCTTTGGCCTGGGCGAAAACAGGGAATAGGATTGCGGCAAGGATCGCAATGATTGCGATCACGACCAGCAACTCGATCAGCGTAAACGCTCGTCGTGTCATGAGTGTCCTCACGAGGTTAGAATGGCGACACCGCCCCCTCGGACGGTTCAATTGGACACTATAACACAGTTTTCGACGAGGGCCCTCGGATTTTGAGGCGGTGGCGGAAGCGGCCGCGCGCCGCCAGCCGCGAGCTACCGGAGCGATTCCAAGTCTTCGACGAATTTGCGCAAGCGTCCGGCGCATGGCGCCTCAGTGAATGATCTGCGAGTTCGAGCGCCTCCTCCTCCACCATCGGGACCGCGCGATTTGGAACGCAATGCCTTCCCGCTGCAGGCGGGGCTAGGGATCGATCAATTCGCCGGGCTGCAGGACCCGGGCGAACTTCCTGGGAGCCTCGCGGCTCTTTTCGTGCAGCTCTTCGCCGACCTCCTTGAAATAGGTCGCCGAAGCCTCGGAGCCCGGGCGAGGCCAATAGACGCACACACCGTCGAAAGTCTGTTCCCAGGAGATGCGCTCCGTCTTCGATTGATCCTTTCCCGGTCCGTCCGTTCTCAATTCACCGCGCCCGCCCTTTCTTAGCGTGAGGAGAATGACGACTCGTCCGTCCTTGTGTCCCAGTTCCGCTCGAAACTCCCCAGGGACAAACTCTTTCTCCCATTGAGTTTTGAGCAATGGCCCATCCTGCGGCGCGCGCGCGGGAGTCGGCGCGGGGTTGGACTGCGCCGATCCTTTGCCCCGATCTTCCGCACAGCCGCTCAGGCATGCCAAGAAAGCGACGAACAAGCCGAGTCCGAGCACATAGCCGATCATTCGCTTGAACATCACAAAGAGCATCGCCGACGCACTCGAGTCGATCGTAGGCGATCCCATGCTTCGCACTGCGAGAAGAAGCCGGGACCGCCGACGAGGCAGCCTATGGCCCTTCCTTCATCGCCTGCTGCGCTTCCGAGCTAGCTGCGCCGCTTGCGGGGTCCTCCACGACCTTCTGCATCTGCTTCTCGTAGTCCGCCTTGGCCCGAGCCTTGTCCTGCGGAGAAGGCTCCCCACTGCCGCATCCTGCGACGAGGAGCATCGCGCTCGATGCGAGCAGGTTACCGAGTGTAAACGATCGCAATAACATAGGGACTCACCACCGACACGCGTTTGAGGGAGGCGGCCGCTTGCGCGAGGCTGGCCGCGCGCTTGCCTACTCCGACGAACCTGCTCAAAGAATGCTCACATCCGGGCACGTGCCGCCATAGACGTTCAGTACTCGGTTCATCAGCATCGTCCGCATCTCGACGGTCGTCGCTTGGTATTTAATCACGCTGCAGTACAACGCAATCACGTTGGGCAGCGGCCAGGACAGAGTCGGAGCGTGATTCGGGTTCGGATAGATCTGATCGCCATGGTGGTACTTCGCATGGCTGTCCATGAACGAGTAATTAGCTCCCACCTTTCCGTACCGCCACGGTTGCCCCCATTCATACAGCCCATATCCGACGTAGGTCGGCACGAAGCGCTCGGCGTACCCGTTCAGGAAGTACATTGGTTCGTATCTTCCGGATGTGCCGGAGTCGGCGGAGAACATGATGCTTGCCGGGAAAGGCACGAGGCCCATGTTGAGCCACATGTAGCATCCCGTGAACGGGTTGGTCGACTGGTTCCAAGCGCAAGGCCCTGTCGTCGGCGTGAAGGACGACGGATCCCAAAACGCCAGCTGCTGCATTCCGATGCTTCGGCCGATGTACGGCTCCTTTCCCGGAGACCTCCAAAGGCCCTCGTATTCGCTGGACTCGGGCCGCCCGCTCTTAACGTACGGGCTGAGCTTAGAGTCCCAGTGATTCTCCGGAAGCCAGAGGTTCGTCACGAGCGGCAGGCAGTTTGGAGGATAAAACCCGTACGTTTGCCGGTGCGCCAGGCAGTCGTTCCAGGTGGGAATGCCGTCGTCAAAATCCGCTGCGTACATCTGTGCCGCCGTTCCAATCTGCTTCATTTGAGTCAGGCCAGCGGTCTTTTTCGCAGCGATTTTCGCTTGCGTGAACACTGGGAATAGGATAGCCGCAAGTATGGCTATGATCGCGATCACAACCAGTAGTTCGATCAAAGTGAACGCACGACGAGTCATTGCTTTCTCCTCTTTGGACTCTTAATACCGAGGAATCAACCGATTCTGACTCGATTCGTCGAACAGTATATCACACTCTGAGGGATTCGTGGCGACATTCTTTGCGATGAGTCCGGAGCCGCACTTGATTCCACTTGCCTGAGGGGCCGGCGTAACAGGTCCTCCCAAAGCCACTCTAATGCGCTCGGAAACGAGCTAATTCTTAATAGTGCTTTGCATTCGTTATTGTTTAACGAGTCGCAATTAATGGAAGGCTAGCCCCCATAGGTGGCTAAGGATCGGCAAGCTATTCGCCAGCCGGCAAGTCGGGAGGGAGGTTCGACACGAGTCCACGCCGCTTCGAAAAGCGGCGTTGCGTACTTGCCATTCAAGAAGCGCTTGCGACGTCGGTTGCGAAGCCAATTTCGCTCATGATTCGACGGCTAGCGCCCTGTGCCGCAGGGCGTGATCCGCCAGCACGAGCGCGACCATCGCCTCCACCATTGGGACGGCCCTGGGTAGCACGCACGGGTCGTGCCTTCCGCGGCCGGAGATCGTGGTGTTCTCGTATTCGGTCGTCACCGTGTGCTGCTCGCGCAGGATCGTGGCCGTGGGCTTGAAGGCCGCGCGAAGCAGGATCGCCTCGCCGTTCGAGATCCCGCCCTGGATGCCTCCGGAGAGGTTCGTGGAGGTGAACACTCGGCGCGCGTCCCGACCCTTCGGCTTGCGGCCTCCGGCGCTCGGCTTCTCCTCGGAGTAGTACGGGTCGTTGTGCTCGGCGCCCGTCAGGTCCGTGCCGGGGAAGCCGCTGCCGACCTCGAACCCCTTGCACGCAGGCAGGGACATGACGGCCTTGGCGAGGTCCGCTTGCAGCTTGTCGAAAACCGGCTCGCCCCATCCGACGGGAACCCCGCGCGCGACGCAACCGACCACGCCGCCGAGCGAGTTCCCGTCTTTTCGAGCGGCTTCGATCGCGGCGATCATCTTCTTGGCGATGACGGCGTCGGGGCACCGCACAGGGCTCGCTTCGACCTGCTCCAGCGTCACCGTGCCGGGGTCGACGTTCGCGCTCAGGCGGTGCACCTTCTCCACCCAGCCCACGATCTCCACGCTCCAGCCCAACTTCAAGACCTTCTTCGCGAGCGCTCCCGCCGCCACGCGCCCCACGGTCTCCCTTGCGCTTGCGCGACCGCCACCCGCCCAGGCGCGGATTCCGTACTTGGCGTCGTAGGCGAAGTCCGCGTGGCTCGGCCGGTACTTCTTCTTGATCTCCTCGTAGTCGCGGGGTCTGGCGTCCTGGTTCCGCACCATCATCAGAATCGGCGTGCCGAGGGTCAGTCCATCCTGGATTCCCGAGAGGATCTGGACCGTGTCGGACTCCTTGCGCTGGGAAACGATCTTGCTCTGGCCCGGCCTTCTGCGGTCCAGCTCGAACTGAATCTCGTCCTCGGAGACGGGAATCCTCGGCGGGCAGCCGTCCACGACGACCCCGACCGCGCCCCCGTGGGACTCGCCCCAAGTGGCGATGCGGAACAGCGTCCCGAGGAAGCTCGCCATGGCCGGGAGTGTACTCGGGGCGAACGGGCGTGGGGGCAAGGGGGCGAGGGGACGAAGAGGCGTGTGGGCTTAACGGACGGCCTAGGGCTTTCGGTCCCGCAGGAGTGACCAGTACGAAGGTCGAACGTTTGACCACGCGGTGCGTCCCGCGCGACGTCGCTCTCGATGGACGCAAGCTCACAAAAGGTGGAGGAAACCAAAAAAATGGCTACGTGTACTTCCGCCGCGAAGATGCGGCGGCTTTTTGCTCTCGGAACGCTTTCGGTCGCGGCTGCCCTAGTCGTCTCGCAAGGCGCACCCGGCCTGCAGGTCAAAGGAGGCATCGTTCAGCGCCAGGTTCAGATGGCGAAGTTCGGAGTCAAGCTCGACGTCCTGCGAGTGGATTCGTTCAAGGCGCAGTTCGGCGCCAACCCGGAGATCCCGCGCTCGAGCCAAGCCATCCGCGCTCTCTCGCACAAGCTGTTCACGCCGCAAGGCAGGGACACGATTAACGACGAGTGCGGGGAGTACGAGTTCGGGCTGCTGTTCGCGGCCCTTCGAAACCCGGAGGTGTCCGACGCGGACCGGGACGCGGTGGACGGGGACGCGGACGGCGGAATCCCGTCGCTGCCGAAAACCTATACCAGCGGCCACTTCAAGTTCTATTACACGGACAACAACAGCAACTCCGACCACAACTCGTCCCTGGCGAACATTCAGGCGACCGCGGTCATCCTGAACAATGCCTGGAACAACTTCGTGGCGAACTTCAAGAAGCCCAAGCACTACGTTTCGGCCGGCAAGCAGCTGATCGACGTCAAGTGCTATTACCTCGGGTCGAGCCTCTACGGCCAGACGAACTCATCGTGGAACCACATGGACCTTTGCAGCAAGAAGGTCATCAAGGACCCGTGCAAGCGCCAGACGACGCCCGTTCACGAGCTGTTCCACCGGACGCAGTACGCCTATGGCTACGTGACCGGCACCGCCGGCATGAAGTGGGCCGTCGAAGCGACGGCATCCTGGAGCCAGAAGCACATGGCGTCGAACGTCGGCGACTGGATGAACCGGATGAACTCGGGCCTCGGCGATCCGGACAAGGCGCTGACCTCGCGCAGCTACGACGCCTGCCACTGGTGGACGTATCTGGGCCAGCGCGGCGGCAGCGAAAAGAATACGATCCGCGACTGCTGGCAGACCTACTCGACGAACGGCAAGAACATGGTCAACGCGGTCAAGAGCGTGATCAAGAGCCGAATCGGGTCGCAGTACGACCTGAACCACGTAGCCGGTTGGTGGAACTTCACCAACTTCTACAAGGACATGACCAACGCGGCCTCCAACTTCGACTACTCGGAAGACGAGACCACGAAGGTCTGCGGCGGGATCACGTACGGCCCGCTGGCGACCGTTCCGAGGACCACGCAGACGCTCAGCGCCGGCGTGACGAAGTCCAATTCGGGGTCGGTTGCGGCGTACGGCGCCGACTACTACGTGTATAACCTCCCGGCGAGCGCCAAGAAGTTCGAGGTCAACACGACGGCCTCGAGCAACAACTTCGGGTATGCCGTGATCTACCTGAAAAACAACACGCGCGTCCACTACTCGCGGACCGCGGCAGGAGGCAACAAGAACTGGTCGACCAGCTACAGCTTCGCCGCCGGAGCGGTGAACAAGGTGTGCGTGGTCGTGATCGGCAACCCGAACGGAGGGTCCTACACGGTGAACGCAAAGGCCTCTTCGTAACACTTACCAACGATAGCGCCGGGCCCTTGCCGGGCCCGGCGTACTCTAGAACAAAGGAGAGAATCATGGATTGGAAAGTGTTGGGGCCGCTGGCTTCGCTCGTGGCGATGGCGGGCCCCTATGGGTGTTCTGCCGAAATGCAGTCTGGACACGGGCCGAAAGCCGCATGGATCGTGGTGAAGGAAGAACAAGGTGGCTGTCTGACCAGCCAGGCGATGAAGTCCGAAGTGACGCGCGAAGTCGCGCGCTTGGACGGCAAGTTCGCGCATGTGTTGAGCCCCAACGGCTCCGAGGACGCCACGACGCGATCCGAGGTTTGGCTGGCGTTCGATGCCGGCAAGCTCGGAATCGACGGCGGGTACCTGATCCTCGCGCTGTGGCCCGAAAGCCGGTCCGCCGAGACTAAGGGCGAGCTGCGCGTCGAGTCGGCGGGAGCGGAACTCAGCGCGAAGGGCGCAAAGGTGACGGTGAACGCCTCCGGAGGCGGGACGCTCAAGGGACGCTGGCTGTACTCGTCCAACCCGCGCGAGATAGACGCGAAGTTCACTTGCCCCGCGAACGACATCTTCGAACCGTACGAATTGAAGCTGTTCCTCGCACAGCCATATAAGGAAGCATCAGAGACTGCGAAGCTCGGCTCGGCAGGCGGCAGCGCGTTCGCCCTCGACGCGATTCAGGTAGGCGAGCTGAAAGCTATCGCGTTGGCCGAGCAAGCGCTCGGCAAGCTCATGGCGAAGTTCGGCTCGGCCGAGTACCCGCTGGAATGGAGGCGCGAAGAGCTCACCGGCGAGGCGATCTCGAAGGTTATCGGCGAGTCGTTCGAGGTGGTACTGATCCCAGACTCCGGAGAGCCTACGGTAATTGGCCCCGGCAACCTGGACGCACACGTGAAGCAGCACCTCGTGTTGCGGGACTCCGGCGGAAAGCTCGTCGGCGCGGTCCTGAAGCTCCGAGCCAAGGGTTAGGCGCCGCGCCCAGTAACATGGCGGCGTGCGGCCGCCTTTCTTTTACCATCCCCGGATGCTCGAGTACGACTTCGGGCCTGGGCATCCACTCAAGCCCGAGCGGTTAAGGCGCGCGATCGTGCTGCTCGGGCGGTACGGGTTCGAGTCTCCGGTCGACCCCGGACCGGGAGACCCGAGGGACGCGCTCAGGGTGCATTCGGAGGAGTTCGTCGAAGCGGTGCGGCGGCTGAGCGCCGATTCCGGCGCCTTGGGCTGGGAGATGGCGCGCTACGGCTTCGGAGCCGGCGACAATCCGCCCTTTTGCGGCATGTACGAGGCCTCCCTGGCTTACGTGGCGGGCACAGTCGAGGCGGCGAAGGCGGTCCGGGACGGAGAGAAGCTGGCGTTCAACCTATCCGGCGGCCTGCATCACGCGCGCCGCGCCGAGGCGAGCGGGTTCTGCGTCTTCAACGACCCCGCGATAGCGGTTCATATCCTCCTAGAGAAGTTCGAAAGGGTCGCATATGTGGATATCGACGTGCACCACGGGGATGGCGTGCAATGGCTGTGGTACGACGATCCTCGGGTTCTCACGTGCAGCATCCACCAGGACGGACGCACGCTCTATCCGGGGACCGGGTTCGTCGAAGAGACGGGCGAAGCGTTCACTAGCGTGAACGTCCCGCTGTGGCCCGGAACGACCGGCGACGTCTGGCTGTGGGCGTTCGAGGAGGGAGTCCTTCCCTTCTTGGCCGCTTTCGAGCCGCAAGCGATCGTGCTGCAGATGGGAACGGACGCGCACTTCCTGGATCCCCTCGCCCACCTTCAAGTGAGCGCGCAGGAGTGGCTGCGCGCCGTCGATCTCGTGAAGGCCGTCGGAGCACCGATCGTGGCGGTAGGCGGCGGCGGATACAACCTCACGACCGTGCCGCGAATGTGGGCCGCCGCGACTCTGACACTCGCGGGCATTGCGTTCGAAGACGAGATTCCGGCCGACCTTGCCGAGCGGTGGGAAATGCCGCGGTTCTTCGATGCCGCGCTGCCGGGCCCAAGAGGCATTGGAAAGGAGCATGCGGAGCAAGCCGTGGGCCGGCTGCGCGAACACTTGCTCCCGAACCTGACGAGCAAATAGTTTGAACTTAATTGGGAACCTTTGGGAACCGCTTCGTCGTCCAACGCTCGGACCCAACAGATACGGCTCGATCATATACGTGAGGCCTCATAGCCGAGGTAATTCCTCCTGGCCAATCGGCCGGGAACCCTGACTGGAGGAGACGGAAATGAAGAGACTGTTGGCGCTGGCCTTCGCCCTTTCGGGCTTCGCGGCGTTCGTATACGGAAGCGCGGCGACGGACAAGGCGGCGAATCTCATTCCCGACTTAGTTTCGACGGTTGACCGATCGCTGGCCGCTCACGACCGACTGGTCGCGATCGGCGCTCCCGCGGTCCCGGCGCTCATAAAGGCGCTAGCGAGCCGCGACGAAGTCATCCGCACGCAATCCGCGGAAATCCTCGTGAAGATCGGACGCGCTTCGATTCCCGCGCTGATCGACGGGCTGAAGCACCCCGAGTGGCGCGTTCGCGCCTGGTCGGCACTTGCGCTCGGAGAAGTGGGACACCCGAAGGCCGTTTCGCCGCTCATCGCGGCGCTGGACGATTCGGACTGGTGGGTGCGGTCTCGCGCGGCGCTGGCGTTGGCGAACTACGCCGACAGCCGGGCGACGCGGGCCCTGAACGCTCTTGCGTTGGACGAAGACCCACGCGTGCGTTCGCGAGCACTTTTTGCGCTGCAGCTCCAGGATGAGCTTGCAGCCAACCGAAGGTAGCCCCCGCACAGGGCTGCCCGGGCAGATCGCTCCCCTCGACTGCCCGTAACCCTCCCCCTGAGCCCCTACCCGCGCAAGCGGGAGGGGCTCCTCCGATTGTCGGAGCGATTCCGGACGTAGCCGCAGGCTCTAGCCTACGCCTTCGTCGGATGCGGCTACGCGGAATGCCCCGGACGCAAGCAAAAGCCTGCCGCTACAGGTAGTCGGTCCCTTATGCATTGGTCCGCCTTCGATGCCTTCTCTTCCTTGAAGGCGAGACCTATCCGCCTGCGTCCCTGCGATAGCGAGCCAAGTAAAGATTCTGCTCGATTGGGCCCCGCATGGGGCCTTGAGCGCGAAACAGAGCGCGCTCGTACGACGTCACGGCTTGGGCCCAGCGCTCATTACGCAAATGTATGTCGCCCAGCTTCCAGAGCGCAAGTGGATTGTTCGCATCCATACTCAAGGCTTGTCCGTAATAATAGACTTCGTTGTGTTCCCAGGCGGAGCTTTCAAGACCAATTGCAAGAAGGCTCATCAACATAACGTCTCTCGAGCTGCTTCCTGTAGGAACAGAGCTCGAAAGCACCTCTTGGGCCATCTCCTCGTAGAAGCGAGTACAGATTAACCGGACACAGTATTGCCTCTGCCCGGGATACACTTCTCCCCGCCTAGATGCAGCTAGGGACGCGCGAAGCAGATTCCGATCCATTGCATAGGGATTCGCCAAGGGGGCAAGAAGCTCGTACGCGCGTACATTCAGCCCAAGCCTGAAGTAAGCGTCGGCAAGCCAGGATGCAATGATCGCCCTGTCTATCGGGTGATCCCGCAAGCGGTTCTCAAGTACGATCACGGCATTTAGCGGTCTCCCACCTTCCAGCAACAATTCGACTTGACGGATCACACGCATTCGAGCCGTGTGGTGCGCATCGAGCGCCGCCTGTTCTTCCGGCGTAAAGATATGGGGATCCGAAGTTGCGATGCCCGGAACCGAAGAACCCTGCTCGCCACGCGTGGGTGGTGTCGACAAGCCACTTCCTGGTCCACGTTGCCGCGAGCCCTTCGCCAATTGCTTCTCAGACAAAGTCCCGCTTCTTTCGAGTTGGTCTTTGTTCTTAACCGAATTCAGTTTCGTGAAGGACTTTGCGACTCGACTCTTGTGAGCCAAGGACCTTGCGTACTTCGCGCTCAAGCCTTGCGGCCACCTCAAGGTGGACTCTTGGTCAAACATTGCCACGACCATGATCAGGTAGGTCGAAACTGTAAATGCGGAATTAATCATGTCCTCACCATACGCGATTCCACTCCGGATGCGGAGGATAGGTCACACTCGCACCAAGGGACGAGCCGTTGTCCGCTTTGGTCCACTGGGAGCCGCTCCAAGCCGCCCATCCCCTTGCCTTCCACTCCAGCTTATGCAGGGGCACGGGATTGCTGGCGCCCGCAGCGCTGTTGGGCGGAACGTAATAGTCGAAGAGCTTAAAAACAGCGATAATGGTCACGGAGTTGACCAATGGAGTATATGGGTTATACGTCGCAATCGGATCGATTCCAGGCTTATCGGAAAACACTGCCCAACGAGTGGAGCCATCGGGCTGAGTGTGTGGAAGCGCTTCTACCCAACCCGGCGGATTATGAGGATAATCCTTGTCGAGCCCCCACCCTGGTGGATGAGACGTGACGTTTCCGTTAGTATCCACGTACGAGGACTGATTGTTCACTAACTGCACAAATGCGAAATCCCCGTAATCGGGCGGAGCAAAGGGTTGTGGAGTTTCAACCCACAAGTCGTAGAACATGCCCCAAGTCTTCAAGCCGACTGGTGGGGGATACTGGTACTGCGCACCCCACAACGCAAACGTATCTGGAGTCGATGCATCCACAATGTAGTCTTGGGCACCTGTCTGGCGTAAGAGCTGCATAGTCCCGATTGTCTGAACTTGATGGAAGCGCTCTGGAGGCACTGACGACAGTTCTTCCTTTACTACGAAGACAAGTGGTGGCGAAACTGTCTCCACATTACACGAAATCGTGACTCCTTGAGGCTGGGCGAGGTAAACGGACATCGTACCTGTGAACTCCGTATGCGAGCTCCAGCCGACATACGTCGCGTTACTTGATGGAGGGATGGGCGGCTGAGCATTTGGGTTTCCAGCAGAATAGCTCACAGTATATGAGGTAAATGGACCGCCGCCCTTCACATTCCAGGTGTATCGCGTCTGACCGCTAACCTCCAGCCCGTCGAGGTCCACCGTCGCTCGAAGCTTTTGACCGATAAGAATCCGCTTGTCGGTTGGGCTCACGATCCCCACGAGATTCAGACGAATGGGAAACGTCTCCACTTTGTAAGAAACTGATGCCCATCCTGGCATGAAGCCGCCCAGGCCCAACCAGTGCGAACAGAATGCCGTTGGCGAGCACGTCATGGTGAAGGAGGTGCCGGGATTCTGTTTGACCGTCCACTTCTCGCCAGAGGAAATCCCGCTCCACTCTCCGGGGACCTCAGGATGGCCCAAGCCATTGGCGGATGATCCGCTGTCGCCCGTCCAGGACGCCGTGCTCGTCTCTCGGATCACAACGACCGGGGGAGGAGGATTCGCAGGATTGCCGCCATTGTTCCAGGTAAGCGTTGCAGTGATCGTCCCGCTGCAGCTGGCAGTGCCATTCCCCATTTGGGCTCCGCCGGTCGCCACGTTGGCGCCCCAGGCACTGCCCCCAAGGGGTCCGTACAACCCGGAATCGGAACTGCTTTCGCCTTGCGATAACCATTCGCCGCCAACATACGAAACCTGATATCCTGGGGGGCCGGGCTAGTTGGCCATGACGCACGCGAGGAGTGTGCCAGCCAGGCTCCTGAGTAGCCAGGGCTCGGTCAGCGGGAAACTGCGATCGCTTGGAGATTCCAGACTCCCGGTCATGCGGCATCACCTCGGTGTTCTTTCCCACATTATATCTAAACTAGGGCCGAGCTGGCACACCTTTTTTGCGACTACGTCAAGCCCCTGCCCAAGTTGCGGCCGCAGGGTTCACCCCGCGGTCGGCCGGACTCTCGACTCATTAGCCCAGGGGAGCGCGTTGCCGCCAGCCGCAACCCGTTGCCGCAGGCTCAAGGCCACTGCCACCGCTACCACCTCGTCTCGATCGTGTACTTGATCTTCGCCACCTCTCCCGCCTTCAGGTCGAGCACGTACTGCATCGTCGTCGAGTCCAGCTTCTCCCACTTGTGGCTGGTGTCTGTGACCCGCCAGTCCCCGTAGTGCCGTTCCAGCACGTGAACAGTCTCCGCAGAATCCTTTCGGTTCCGCAGCTCGACTTCGAACGTCTCCTCGAACATCCGCTGGCCGAGCACGCGGAAGCTGAGCCGCTTACGCTCGGCGACGACGTCGAAGGAGCGTCCGACGACGAGCGAGAGCTTTTCGTCCTTTGGCGTGTGCTGGATTCTGTCTTCGCCGAGCATCTGCACCGAGCCGCTCCTGTCGCGCTGATAGACCTTCACCGTGCCCATAGGCAGCGGCATTCCAAGCCGGTTCTGGGTCTCGTTCTTGAACTCGACCCGCACCTGCGGCTTGATCACGCCCGTGCCGACCTCACCCTCGCTGGGATAGTAGATGCCGAACCCGAGCATGGAGTCCACGATCAGCTTCTTCGTGACCTTGACCCCCTTCGCTTCGAGCAGCGAGATCTGCTTGATCTCCCGATTGCGGATGGTCGCGGGGCGCTGGAGGGTGTACAGGTGGTACTCGAAGAGCGCCTCCTGCTGGAATCCCAGCTGCTCCCTGGCCATGGCTGTTTCGGCCATCGCCCCGGCGCGGCCCGCCCGCCGAACGTCCTGCGCGCGCTGAACGTCGCCCGCCAGAAGCTTTAATCGGGCCTCCTTGAACGTCGCGCCCGAGTTGTTCGTGAGCGTTACCCAGCCCTTGAGGTCGGCGGAGCCAAGGCCGTCCATGGTGAGCACGTAGTCGGCGTTCCACATCATGCCCCGCGTGAGGTAGCTGAGCTCGACGGTGTGGCCGCCGCCCTGGTCCGCGATGATGTCCCATAGCAGCGTCGGCTTGCTGATCAGGCCATCGGGGATCGAAGCGACCTCGACCTCTCCGGACGGGTTAAGCAGAATACGCCCGTCGTCCGTGCGGATGACCATCCCGTTGTAGGTCATCTGCCCTCCGCCCTGCTGGTCTCCGACGACCGTCGTCGGCGAGCTAACGAGCGTGCCCGAAACGGTCTCCTTGACGCCGTTCGGTAGCACCCGGTTGAAGCGGACCTTGTGGCCCACGGCTTTGTTCAGGATCGCCATCGGGCTGATCAGGTCGTACTGGTAGTTCTGCTCCAGGACTTCGAAGTCGTTGGGGTTCGTGAGGCTCTTGATGCCGACCGAGTTGGTCTCGATCATCTGCGCGACGTCCTCGACGGCGACCGTTTGACGGCCCTTCGCGAGCGACATCTGCCGAACCTCCTTCACGAGCGCAAAGCCCTGGTTGTAGATGGTGACCTCGTTGGCCGCGCCTGCCTGGGCGAGCGCGGCGGCGAGGGAAATCTCGAGCGGAAGCAGAATCATCGGTTTCCTCCTTTGGTTGCGATTCTGGAGGATTGGACGGGCGGACGCGCCCACGATTGCAAATCTGCGAATAGGAAGTAAGGATAGAATCGCGGCATGGCCTTTCCCGCTACCACGCGCGACATGCTACTGGTCGCGCTATCGGGGGCTCCTAGGCTGCTGAAGGGGATCGTGGACCGCGCGCCGGCCGGCGATCCCGCGTGGGACCGCCCGGTGCCGGGTCGTTTCACTGCGCGAGAGCACGTGGCGCACTTGGCGGACTGGGAGACGGTTTACCTGGACCGGTTCGCAAGGACGCTTGCCGAGGATGTCCCGACGCTCTTGAACTACGACGAGACGGAGCGCGCGGCCGAGCAAGGGTACTCGTCCGCGGACCCGACTCTAAGCGCGAGCGTCTTTGCCGAGCGACGAGTCCAAACCGTCTCCTTCCTGCGCACCGTTCCGGAGGACAGGTGGGCGCGCGTGGGGCTCCACCCGCAGATCGGCCCGATGACGCTCGAAGTGCAGGTAGCGCATGTGGCCGCGCACGACGGCTACCACCTGGAGTTTCTCACCGCGAATCTTCCGTAGCCAGGGTTTCGTGACGTCGAGGAAACTCCCCATTGCGGGCGGCAGCAGTTGACGCGGAAGCCCGCTTGCTCCCAGAATCCGAGTCGAAGTGACGATACTCTCGACGCTGGCCGCATTGGGAGCGCTTCTCCCTCAATCCGGGTCCGCGGGCGACCCACCGGCGGGCGCTACCGTGCTCTTTGGCGGCAAGGACACGTCCGCGTGGATTCATCGCCGATCGGGCGAGCCCTGCAAGTGGGAGGTGTCGGACGGCGCGCTCGTGGTTGTGGCGGGCACGGCCGACATCGTAACCAAGCAGGAGTTCGGAGACTACCGCTTGCACCTGGAGTTTTGGCTGCCCCTCGAAGCGGACCGAAAGGACCAGGCGCGCGCAAACAGCGGGATTTACAACCAGGGCCGCTTCGAGATCCAGATCCTCGACAGTTGGGAGAACCCCACCTATGCGTTCGGGGGGTGCGGCGCGCTGTACGGCCAGAAGGACCCCGACCGTGACGCTATTAAGCCGCCCGAGCAGTGGAATGCCTACGACATCCTCTTTCAGGCGGCGCGGCTGGATGCCGACGGGAATCTGCTCGCGAAACCCCGGATCAGCGTCTGGCACAACGGAATCCGCATCCACCGCGACGTGGAGATCGAGAGGCCGTTCACTGCCGCGGGAATCGAGGGAAAGTGGCGCGACAGGGGCCCGATCCTGCTTCAGAACCACGGTTCGGCGGTCCGGTTTCGGAACGTTTGGATCGTGCCGCTAAATTAGTGCCTTTTCAGGATGCCGCGGCCTCCGAAACGGCCGACTCTTCTTTCGGCGTCGCGAACCGCGCGGCCACTGTCGCTGCTGCCATGTTTCCCGTCACGTTCGCGGCGGTCTTGAACACGTCCGGTATCGGGTCGAAAGCCTCGAAGAGCATCACTCCCTCGAGGGGCAGGCCGGCAGCCAGGTACGCGGGCAGGCTCGTCAGCCGCGATCCGCCGGGCAGTCCGGGGGTCGAGGCGCTGAGCAAGAGCGTGGTCGCAACGAACGCGGCCATTTTCGGAGCGTCGAGGGGCACGCCGAAAAGGTGCGCCAGGAAGAGGAGCTTGACCGTGGACGATACGGTTCGGTTGACTTTGAACACCGAAACCGCGAGCGGCAGCACGAACCCCACGACCGCAGGGTGCAAGCGAAGCGTCTCCCGAGCGCCCTCCATCGTACTCGGCAGCGCCGCCAGCGAGGACCGCGTGCTGAGCGCCACGATTTGGGCAGGAGCGGTCGCGATGGCAAACCGCGAAAGCGGAGCTCCTCCGACCGTCGCGGCGACAAGGTAAAGAACCGCCGTAAAGACGATGAGCAGCACGCAAAGGAGCACGACGAAGTAAGCGCCCGCGCTTGCACCCGAAAGCCCCGTCTCAGCGGCGAAGCGGAATCCGAGCGCGAACACGCCGACGGGCATCGCGAGAAGAATCCACCGCACGACGACCAGCACCGCCTCGCCGGCGGCGCGGAATCCGTTCACCAGGGTGTCTTTCCCCGCAGAGGAGATCTGGCGAACGGCAAGCCCGAAGACGAGCGTGATCAGGAGAATGGGAAGGATTTGGTCCTGCGACGCGGCACTTATCGCGTTGGACGGGATCAGCGACTTCACCCAATCTGCGAACGAAGTCTGAGACGTCTCCGGCACGGCCCCGAGCAGAGCCGTTTGATTCCACATGCCCGTTGCGTCCGGTGGAAAGGCATTGAGAATGGGGACGGCAGTTCCGATTGCGAATGCGGCGCCCAGCAAGAGCATTCCCACGAAGGTGACGATGGAGACCAATCCCAGCTTTCCGAATGCCGGCCCGCTCGGCGCTCGCGTCACGGCGCCGAACATCAGGCACACGACGAGTGGCAGCACCGTCACCCGAAGCGCGTTCATCCAGAGAGTGCCGACCGGTTCGAGGATGGGAGTCCACGCCCCTAGCGGCGCGCCCGGACCGTGCGCGAAGCTGCCTATGCCAAAACCCGCCGCGAGCGCAACGAGCGACCAGGCTCCTACGGGAAATCCACGGCCTGGCCGTGTTTCCTCCCCCTGCGACACGCGGCGATCTTACCGTCCGGCCCGGAACCCTCACCCCCAAACCCCCTCCCCCTGATTCTTGGGGACGCGAATCAAGGGGAGGGGGATCCCCAAGCGTTTCTGGCTTAGATAGCTAGCGCGCCCTCCGGTATCCTGCCGGCATGCTCGGACGCCGGATGGAGGCGGAGATCCGCGATCAGCCATCGGTTCTCGCGGGGAATTCGGGCCGCTACTTCGAGGAGCTTCGAGCGGCCTTCGAGGGGCGGCGATTCGAGGCGATTGTCCTGGCGGCGCGAGGGTCTTCGGACAATGCGGCTCTCTACGCCCGGTACCTGATCGAGATCCATCTGGGAGTCCCGGCAGTTCTGGCTGCGCCGTCCGTTTGGACTCGCTACGGACGGCGGGTCAAGTATCCGAACTGCCTGGCCGTGGGAATCTCGCAGAGCGGCGAGGCGCCGGACGTCGCGGAAGTGGTCGGCGCCCTTCGCGAAGACGGCCACTCCACGCTCGCGGTTACGAACACGCCGGGATCGCCCCTCGCGGCAATCGCCGAAACTACGCTAGCTCTCGAAGCCGGGGAGGAGCGGTGCGTCGCTGCCACCAAGACCTACACCGCCTCACTGCTGGCCGTATTCCAGCTCGTTCGCGCGCTTGGCGCAGAATTAGGAGACCCCGTAGACAGCTTGCCCTCCGAACAGTGGACCGAAACCGCGCGAGAGTCGGCGTCGGCGAGTTCCGGCGCGCTGCTGCGCTCCCATCTCATCTTCGCGCTCGCTCGCGGTTATGGGTTTTGCACGGCGCAGGAAGCCGGCCTCAAGCTGATGGAGTGCGCCCTTCTTGCCTGCAAAAGCTACTCCAGCGCGGATTTTCAGCACGGACCGAAGGCGCTCGCCGGACCGGGCACGGCGGCGATCTTGTTCGGCGATCCCATAGAAGGCCTCGCGGAACAGGGATGCGAGATCGTCACCGCTCCGCGACTGCAAAGAGCGATCGCTCCGCCGCTGCTTCCGCTGTGGGACGCCGTGTTCGCGCAATGGCTGGCCCTGCTCTGCGCCCGGGCGAGGGGCCTGGACGCCGACGATCCGCGCCATCTGCAGAAGATCACTCGGACGCTGTAGGCGCCGGGGATCGAGCTCTGCCGTAGCGCCTCCCCGCGGGAATCGGCAGCACCGGCTCATCGGAGGACGCCCACCACCGCTCGCGCGTCGCCGCGCCGTAGTCGAGGGAGCGGAAGAGGGCGTCGACGCGCTTCGTGGACTCGAGAGTCCGCAACGCGTCGCTGATCTCTTCAAGGTCCCGAGACAGTTCCGGATCGCGGACGAGCGAAATCGCCTCTTCCAGCGCTTCCCGAGCCAACGGATAGTTGGGCGACCGCGCCGCGCGATGAGCCACCCAAAGGTAGTTGCTAAGCATGTCTTCACGGAACTCCTCGTGCCTGCCGGATTCGAGGATCAACTTCCAGAAGCCCCGAAATACCTTCAAATGTGTGGCGTCGCGAATCCGTAGCGTGGTGTTCCCGATGGTCGGCCCGTCGTGGATTCGGTAGTACGCGAGAAGGTGCCGATGCAGGAGCGGCCGCACGCCGAGAAGCAGGGCGCGCGTTGCGTGCTCGTAGTCCTGGGACATCTCCAGCGACTCGTCCCAGGGTCCGACCCGCTCGAGCGCCGAGCGCCGCCAGAGCGGCCCGACGGTCACCCACACGTTGTCGTGGCAAACAAACCGCATCAGCGGATCGCCGCCTTCGAGCCGGTTCCAAATCCAAGGCCGGTCCCCCGGCCTGTCCCGAAACAAGCCGGTTTGGCAGACCGCCAGGCCGCAGTCCGGGTTCGCCTCGAGCAGCTCGATCTGAACGCGAAACTTCTCCGGGTGGAGCAGGTCGTCCGAATCGAGGAACTGCACGAACTCGCCGCGGCACTGCTCGAACGCCAAGTTGCGAGCATGGCAAGCGCCCATTCGAGTTTTCATGCGCCGGTACCGGATGCGCCTGTCGATCGCGGCGAGCTTCCGGACGGCCTCTTCGGTCTCGTCCTCGCTCGCGTCGTCCATGACCAGGACTTCGAGTCGGTCGTAGGACTGAAGCTGCGCACCGGAGAGAGACTCCCTCAGCAACTTTGCGCGGTTGCGCGTGGGAACGATAACGGAAACGAGGCCGCGTTCCATCAAAAGGGCTTTCGAACGATCTGCGCGCCGCACCAAGCGCAACGGCTGCCGCTGCGGGTAAGCATTCGGCGGCCGCAATGGGGGCAGTTCTCGATCCGGAGCTCGATCTTGCCGTCGCGCCGGCCGTCGGCTTCGTCGGCCTCGACGATAGCCTTCGCCAGCTCGTCGTCCGTGAAGCCCTGGCTCTTCAGGATGCGCCACATACCCGCGCAAGCCAGCTCCAGCGCGTCCAAACGCGTTCGAAGCTCCTGGTCGGTCGCTTGAAGGTCCGATTGTGTCCGGCTGAGGCGGGCGGCTTCCATCGGAGTTGGGGGCAGAGTCCCGACGGCGCGGCCAAACAGGAATCCGAGCATGCCCCAGTGTATCGCAACGCGTCGCGTAGGATCGGCCGAACGCGGCGTCGAACTGCATTGCCCATGATCGGAACCGGCTCTCTCGCTTCCTTGCCCAGGCTTAGGGACTATCGTTCGCTCCGCGCTTCGAGCTTCGACAGGACCGGCGGAAACCGGGACTTCGTAACTCTCGGGCCAGGCTCGAAAGCGACGCTACTTGAGGCTAGTTCTCCCGGCTGCGTGAAGCACGTTTGGATGACCGTTGGAGGCGGCGGCCCGCAGTTCTTGCGCCGACTTGTGCTTCGAGCATGGTGGGACGGGGAGACATCCCCGAGCGTCGAGACGCCGCTCGGCGACTTCTTCGGAATCGGGTTCTCCCTGAACAGGAACTTCGCTTCCCTTCCCATTCAGGCCAGCCCGCAGGAAGGGAGAGGAATGAACTGCTGGTGGCCGATGCCTTTCGATTCGGCGAGGATCGAGGTCGAGAGCGAATGCGATGAGGAGACCGTGCTGTACTTCTATATCGACTACGAGGAGTACGGAGGGCCGCACGCCGAGGACGTCGCGCGCTTTCACTGCCAGTGGCGACGCGAGAACCCAACCGACGGCTGGGCCACCGAGAGGCTCACGAACGAGAACATCTGGGACGTCTGGCAGAAGAACCCCAACACCTCAGGCGACGGAAACTACGTGATCCTGGAGGCCGAAGGCTCGGGAGTGTACTGCGGCTGCTTTCTGCATATCGATTGCTTCGAGCGCCAGGCGAACGACTGGTACGGCGAAGGGGACGACATGATCTTCGTGGACGGCGAGCCCTGGCCCCCATCCCTGCACGGAACGGGAACGGAGGACTACTTCGACATGGCGTTCTGCCCGCAGACGGAGGTCTGCTCGCCGTACCACGGGCTGACCCTCTACTCGGGCGACTCGGATTGGCCCTGGAAGGGCAAAAACTCGATGTACCGCTTCCACATCGAAGACCCGATCCGGTTCCGCGAGAGCATCCGCGTTACGATCGAGCACGGACACGCCAACAAGCTTTCGAACGACTACAGCTCGACGGCGTACTGGTACCAGATGGAGCCGCATGCCCCGTTTCCAAGCCTTCTACCGGTTGAAGCGAGGCTGGCAAGGCCGGACACCCCATAGCGGCCCCTGCGCGAGTACACTTGCGCGGGATGGGCGCGGGTTCCGTGGGAGCAAAGCCGAGGCCGGGGATTCGGGACCGCATTGCAAGATTTGGAACGCGCGGCCCCCTACTGGCTTGGCTGCGCTTCCTCGTGCAGCGAAGGCCGAAGCCGCTCATGAGGCTCCTCGGCCAGCAGAACCCGTCGCTCGACCGCACGGAGGTTCCGGACGGGCCGCCAAACGGCTTCGAGGACTGCGCGTGGCTGTTCACGAGCAACCTGTCGAATCGAAACATCGCTCGGCTGGATTTGGACGAGGCCGCGTTGCTGTTTAAGCTCGTCCGAACGTTCGAAGCGCCCCGAGTGATGGAGATCGGAAGGCTGCTCGGCGGCTCCACGATCCTTCTCGCCGCCGCCGTCGGGCCGGGCGGCAAGGTGACCTCCGTGGATATCGCGCCTAAGAACGACGATGCCTTGAGTCGGGCCCTCGAGAAGCTCGAAATGAACGGGCGCGCGGAGCTGGTGGTTTCGGACGCGAACCTGCTCGAGCCGCCCGCCGACGGGTTCGACGTGGTGTTCATCGACGGCGACCACAGTTACGAAGGCGTGCGCAAGGACTACGAGCATTGGCGCGGCGCGTTGAGGCCTGGCGGGTACCTCGTGTTCCACGACGCCTGGCCGAACCGTCCCGCTGCGAACGTTCGTGAGGGAGTGGAACGCCTGATGCGCGAAATCGACACGGGGGACTCGGAGCTTCGCAGGGTTCAGGGAGCGGGGAGCCTGGGAGTGTTTCAGAGGATCTAGCTCGCGCATTCTCCTCGTGCCTCCGGACTTCCCCAGCGACTCATGAGGGACGGACCGGAATTCCCCGGGCAAGATGCCCGGGGTACGCACGGGCTGGAAGCCCGTGCTACGCGCACGCCCGTCAGCCGCTCTTTCCGAATGCGTATCGGATGTACCGCGGGTGGATGTGCCGCCGAAGAACTTCGCGCAGGATGTCGGTCCTCTTCACCGCCCCGCCGGCGATCGCCTCCTGGAGGAACTTTTCCCAAGTCTTGGTCAGCTCGTGGCTGGGGCGCTTCCAGGGCTGCGTGGCGACGAACGTGAAGTGGATCAGCTTCGTGTCGGGCCGCACGATGTTCATGTGGTTCCAGCGCGGGTCGAGCGGCTGTATCTGGCTCTGGTCGAACCACGGCATCTTCATGAAGTCCCGGTAGCGAATCTGGCCGTCGGCCGGCTCGACCTTGTTCGGGACCACGTTGTCGAAAAGCGTCTTGGGGTCCCAAGATTTGAGCTTGGCGCAGTTCATCACCATCACGCTCGTCTGGTTGTCCTTGGGCACGGGCTTGCCGCCGAAGTACCCCTCCGCCTCTTGGACTATGGCCACGCTGTGGGAGTCGTCCAAGGAGTCGTGCAGCTCGCGAATGTCCGTGAGCACGACCATGTCCGCGTCCAGGTAGATCGCCTTTCCCTCGTATCCGCACAGGCTCGGCACGAGGTACCGCACGAAGCCGAATCCGGTACCGCCCTTTCGCGGGATGTCCTGTGTCGTGAAGTGGACTTCCACTTCGCCGGAAACACGTCTGCGGATCGAGTCGCCCAGGACCTGCTGGGGGATGTACTGTTTGGGCTCCGTTCCCACGAAAACTCGAACCGGTTCCATCGTTGACGCTCCGTTCGCGCCCTCACATTGGCCGTAAGACAGTAGCCGCAGGTCTTTAGCCTGCGTCTCGAGCCAGCGGACCAAACCGCGAGCATGCGGCCTTCCAAGGAGGGCAGAATCGCGCCCGCAATGTTACCGTGGCGCGATCACCGTCGGACAAGTATCGCTGCCGTACGACGCCCCTACTTTGGCTTCCTCAGTCCGCGGATTAGGGCAAGGACTCCCAAGCTGAGCACGGAAAGCGATCCGGGCTCGGGCACAGCGGTTCCCTTCAGCCAGAACGAAACTACGCTGTCCTGGTCGTACCGGATCAGCGGGTTCGGTTGAGGCTGTCCGCCGGCCGAAAAGGACGTAAGTCGAAGCCACCGAGAAAGGTCCCCGTCCAAGAACTGGAATGCGATCTTGTAGGAGCCGCTTCCCGAATGGGCGACGGTGTTGTCGACTCCGGCCGTGTTTGGCGAAAGGGCAAGGTGCCCAGACGTCGAACCCGAAAACCGGGGCTCCTGAAACATCACTTCCTGGCCCGAGGCATAGCCTTCGAAGGTGCCGAAATTGACCGTGCCCAAGCCCGCGACCGTGTCGGCGACGTCGTCGATCCATATCTCGTACGGCCCGACGATTCCGTCGCTGCGAAACCGGATGTGCTCGAGGGTCCCCCAGATTCCGTCCAGTACGCCGTTGCCCGTGAACGCCGTAATCGGCGCGGCGTCCATGTCGAAACTGAACTGCTGCCAGGTGTTGTTGAGAACCAGGGTCTGCCCGTCGAGATTCACCCACTCGATGGGGCCCGCGGAACCTCCGTTGCCTCCGATGGGCAAGTTGTTGGTATTTGGGACTTCGCGCGTGCCCATCGAAATCCTGATCGTTTGAGCAAACGCGGAAGGGACGCTAAGGAGAAGCGCCGCGAATACTGATGCCGCTCGCATGCCATACCTCCGACCTTCTCTGAATTGGGCACAAAGCAAAGAGCAAGCTAGGCAGTTGGAAAACTGATTATATCACGATTGGAGGGATTTGCAAAGAGTCGTTTCCGTGCTTTGCCGACTGCCGGCGAAACCGGCAAAAGTGCGGGCCCATACGCCCGTTACGGCCACTGAATCGGCGGGTCGTTCGGATCGCGGTCCGCCGGGCTTCTCTTTGGCTTGTAACGCAGCTCGATCTCGCCGACGTCGCCGAAGCCTCGGCAGTACAGCCGGTAGCGGAGGGAATCCAGCCGCTCGTACTGATAGTCCCCGCCTCCAAAAGGATCGACCAGGTCCGAGGGCTTCACGGCCGCCGTGGCCTTCCGCGGCACGACGTCGTGACGCCAGCGGTATCGGATTATCTGTGCGTGCGCATTGAGCAATCGCAATTGAGTGCGGTTTCGGAGCTCCGCGCCGATTGCGTTCTTCATAGAGGGCGTCAGAACGGCCAGGAACATATGAGATATCGTTTCGACCTTTCCTGCCGTAGCAGGGACGCCGTCGTAAAACGGGTCGGTCTCGCCGGGAATGAACCAACCGGACTCGGGACCGCGAAACCGCTTGGAGATCGGGGCCATAAAGCTCGAAAGCTTTCTCTTGATCGTCTCGCGCACTTCCGCCGCTTCTGCTTCCGAAAGCTTTTCGATCTGAGCTGCCACGGTCGAAGCGTCGGATTCGTCCAGGCCAAGGATTTGAACGGCATCTTTGAGCTTGCCCGGCTGAAGGTGCTCCTCGACGATATCGAGCAACCAAGCCAGTTCTCGGTCGAGAGTGTCCGCGAATGGCCACGGGCGTTTGAGCTCCGCGGAGGCGAACGCCTCGATCCGCGCGGCGTCCTGCTCCGATAGCCGGTCCAGGTTCTCCTCGAATGCCGCGAGTGCGATCGCTGTGTTGGCGATACCGACAAGGTCATGTAGGAGCGACTGGCAGCGAACGTTTATGCCGAAGCGAATGCCCTGCAGGAGCGCATCCGTACCACCGGAAGTGGCTCCGTCGGCAAATCGAACCCGCGCTACGTAAGACAGAAACCTTGCTACATCTCGAAATCGCTGCAGCTCCGGCATAGCGGTAAAGACGCTAACTTTGTCGCGCGGATGATAGACGGTTTTGAAGTTGCCGACTTTGACGAGCTCGAGCACGTTCGCGAATCGACGCGCGGCCTCACGATCGACATCCAGCAGAGATGAGTCCGAAGGCAGTCCGAACGGAGTTTGCAGCGGCGCAATAGGCTGGTTGTCATCGTCCTTCCATTGCGTCCCCGATTTCGTTTCTGAAAGGCGCCGCGCGCGCCATCGCATATACGCAACGAACTCCGATCCGGCCACGACGTCCGCCGCCTGCAAGTACTGTTCGTAGCCGTTTCTGCCGGTCGGACGCGGAATCAAGGTTCGAAAGAGCGACTCGGCGGCCCTACTTGGCGGCTCCTGACCTCCGGTGCTTTCCGATTTCTTTTGCCAATCGGCGGGCGGGCTCGCGATCGCAATGCCCATCAACGCCAACACGACGGCTTTCGAGAACATCGCTTCCCAGATCGATGTTACTCCACGCGAATTCGACGGTGCTTCGCATTGAGCGTCGCGTATGCGGCCAATACAGGCATTCCCGGCGCTTCGATGCTATCGATGCAAGCAAATCTCAGTCAGGTCCCTTTCTCGAACCTTTTCGCCTGCCAAAAAGTCTTCCGGAGGCTCGCAAAAACAGCGCACGGGGACGCCGGTCTCTGGGTGTTCGAATTCGAGAAGAGCGGCGTGCAATTGCAATGGCAGGGACCGCAGCTCCTTGGGCGCATAGATCGGATCGCCGAGAACCGGATGCCCGATTGCGGCCAAGTGCACGCGAACCTGATGCGTCCTGCCCGTCTCCAATCGTGCCGCAAGCAGCCATCCATCGTCCAGCCTCGACAGCCGCGTTACGTGCGTGATCGCCGGCTTGCCACTTTTCGTAACCGCCATTCGGTCGCGGCGCTTTGAGTCGCGACCTATTGGGGCTTCGATGCGGATCCGTTCTTGGCGGACTTCTCCGACCACGACCGCCACATAGACCCTTCGTGCCGACTTTCTCTCGAACTGACGCGCCAGAGCCAAGTGGGCCGCGTCCGACTTTGCGACCACCATCAGCCCCGTCGTCTCCTTGTCCAGCCTGTGCACGATCCCGGGACGGAAGGCTTCCCCCTTTGCGCTCAAACCCTGTCCCCGGGCGAGCAGAGCGTTCACGAGGCTCGGCGATTTCAACGATCGCGCCGGGTGCGCCGCCAGGCCGCGCGGCTTGTTCACGACCAACAGCTGCTCGTCCTCGAAGAGCACGTCCAGGGGCATGGCGAACGGGGTCAGGTCGTGGGCCAGCCTGGCTTCGGGCAATCCCGCCAGCTCGATCTCCATCCCGGGGCCGAGCCGAAAAGAGCGCTTGCGGCGCCTGCCTTCTACGGACGCGCCGCCCGAATCCACGAGCTCCGCCAGCCTCGCGCGACTAAACTCCGGAAGCGTCCGCGCAAGGAAAACGTCCAGACGTTCCTCTCGGTCAGCGACGAGCCTCATCGCGGCCCGTCGCCTTCTCGCGGGTCGTGGACCATCCACTCCTCGGGGTCGGGAAGCATCCGAAAACCGCATTCCTCATACACGCCGTGCGCGTCGCGCGTCTTGAGGACCCACCTGCGAAATCCCTGGTGTTCGGGATGTCGCAATGCGTGGCGGACCATCGCTCGCGCGAGCCCTTTGCCTTGATGCTCCGGCGACACGATCACGTCGCTTATCCAGCCGAAGGTCGAGAAGTCGGAAACGACGCGAAGGTAGGCGACCTGGCGGCCGCGATAGAACGCTCCGACCACGAGCGAGGAGTGCTCGGCTGCCTTGCGGACCTCCGCAATCGAAACACCCGGGGCCCAGTAGGTGTCGGCAAGCACTTGTTGAACCCACTCCAGGTTCATCTTGCCTACACCATCGACAATGTCGTAAGCGCTATCGGACATCGTTCACCCGGCGAAGTTTAGCAACACGGTGGGCGCGACGTGCCCCCGCGGCCTTGCCTTTTAGCACTCTCGACGGTAAACTGCCAACAACGCGAAGGCGGACGCCGGCTCAGAAGCGCACGGTCCGCCGACGCATCGATCGTACACATCGATAACTGCAAGGAGGAACGATGAAACTGCAGCCATTGCATGACCGAATTATCGTCGAGGCCGCGCCCCAGGAGGAAAGGAGCGCCGGGGGCATCCTGTTGCCGGACACGGCCAAGGAGAAGCCCGCCAAGGGCACGGTGCTCGCGGCCGGGCCGGGCAAGATGCTCGACAACGGCAAGCTAGCGCCGATGGAGGTCAAGGTCGGCGACACCGTGCTGTACGGCAAGTACAGCGGAACGGAGGTCACCGTTTCCGGAAGCGAGTACGTGATCCTTCGTCAGGAGGACGTGCTGGCGATCGTGACGGGCGAATCGGCGGCGAAGAAGCCCGCGAAGAAGGCGCTAGTGGGAGCGAAGAAATGACGAGTGACGAGTGACGAGTGACGAGTGAAGGAAGGCTACTGGTGACGGGGAAGCACGACAATCTTAAGCACCGGACGAAGTGCCTGGCGTTGGATGTCATCCGGTTCGTTCGAAGCTTGCCCTCCGAGGATGTCGCCAGAGTTCTTGGCAAGCAGTTGCTCAGGAGCGCGACGTCGGCCGGCGCAAACTATCGCTCCGCTTGCCGCGCCCGTTCAAGAGCCGACATGGTCTCGAAGCTCAAGCTGGTGGAAGAGGAGCTCGACGAATCGGCTTACTGGCTCGAGCTGCTCGAAGAATCCGGATACGACTCTCAGGAGGTCCCCGGCTTGGTCGCGGAAACGGAACAACTCTTGGCGATCATTGTCAGCTCGATCAAGACGCTTCGCAGCGGCGCTTTTTCCGGCAACTCGTCACTCGTCACTCGTAACTCGTAACTCTGATCGTATTGACAAGGATCGACTCAGGAGAAGATAGATGGCAGCAAAAGATCTGAAGTACGCGGACGACGCGCGAAAGGCGCTCGAAATCGGCGTCGACAAGCTCGCGAACGCGCTCAAGGTGACCCTTGGTCCCAGGGGCCGAACGGTCGTTCTCGAGAAGAAGTTCGGAAGCCCCGTCGTGATCAACGACGGCGTGACGATCGCCAAGGAGATCGAGGTCGAGAACCGCTTCGAGAACATGGGCGCGCAGCTCATTCGCGAAGTTTCGTCGAAGACCAACGATTCAGCCGGCGACGGCACCACGACCAGCGCCGTGCTCGCGCAGGCGATCTTCAAGGAAGGCATCCGGAACGTTGCCGCGGGCAGCAACGCCACGCAGATTCGCAACGGGATCGAAAAGGCCGTGGACGCCGTCGTCGCGGAGCTCAAGAAGGCGTCCAAGACCATCTCGGGCAAGGCGGCCATGAAGCAGGTCGCCACGGTCAGCGCGAACGACGAGACCATTGGCGAGCTGGTCGCGGAGATTCTCAACAAGGTGGGCAAGGACGGAGTCGTGACGGTGGAGGAGTCGAAGAGCCTGGAGACCACCTACGAGATGGTCGAAGGCATGCAGTTCGACAAGGGCTACCTTTCGCCTTACTTCATCACCGATGCCCAGCGTATGGAAACGGTGTACGATGAGCCGCTCTTCCTGTTCTACGAGAAAAAGATCAGCGCGGTCCAGGACATCATTCCTCTTCTCGAAAAGGTCCTGAGGCTCGGAAGGCCCTTCATCATCGTGGCAGAAGACCTCGAAGCGGAGTGCCTGGCGACGCTCGTTCTGAACCGGCTGCGCGCGAACCTGCCCGTTGCGGCTGTGAAGGCGCCCGGCTTTGGCGACCGTCGAAAGGCGATGCTCGAGGACATGGCGATCCTCACGGGCGGACAGTTCGTGAGCGAGGACCTTGGCCTCAAGCTCGAAAACGTGACGCCCGAGATTCTCGGCTCCTCGGCGAAGGTCGTGATCACCAAGGACGACACGACCATCGTGGGTGGAAAGGGCGCGAAGGACGCGATCGAGGGCCGGATTCGGCAGATCGAGCGCCAGATCGAGACCACGGACAGCAGCTACGACAAGGAGAAGCTTCAGGAGCGCCTCGCCAAGCTGAAGGGCGGCGTGGCGGTCGTGAAGGTCGGCGCGGCGACCGAGACCGAGATGAAGGAAAAGAAGTCTCGCATGGACGACGCGCTCCACGCAACGAGAGCGGCTCTCGAAGAGGGCATCGTCGTGGGCGGCGGCGTGGCGCTGCTGAAAGCCGGCAAGGCGCTCGACGCCGTGAAGGCCGAAGGCGACGAGGAGATCGGCGTGCGGATCGTCCGAAAGGCGCTGGAGGCGCCCCTCAGGATCATTGGCGAGAACTCCGGTGTGGAGGGCTCGGTCGTCGTGGAGAGGGTCAAAGAAGGCAAGGAAGGCTTCGGCTTCAACGCGGCGACGCTGGAGTTCGAAGACCTGCGAAAGGCCGGCATCGTGGACCCGACGAAGGTCGTGCGCCTGGAGCTCGAAAACGCCTCGTCCGTCGCGGGGCTGCTGATCATGACGGAAGCGGCCGTAGCCGAACTGCCCGAAAAAGAGGACGAGGGCCACTAGGGGAACTTCCCTCCCCTCCCCTTGATTCGCGTACCCAAGAATCAAGGGGAGGGGATTAGGGTTCCGGTACGGGCTGCGTCAACGAAGCGCAATTGAGCGCGGAAAGCACGCCTCGACGACACTCTCCTCTTCAACTCCTCCCTTTAGACTTCGTAAGCTCGGAGTAAGGGGAAAGGAACTCCTCACGGCGCGACGCGCTTCGGCAATGTCCCCATAATCGAACCCGTCGGTCCCGATTGGTCCGCCGGTTCGGTGAATAGTCGCACGCGCAGCCGCTTCATAGTCGCGTTCCTGGCGCCCGCCGTCACAGTGTACGGCGTGTTCGTCGTTTGGCCCCTCATTCAGGCGTTCGTGATGAGCTCGTTTCGCTACCGAGGGGTGTCCCGGCAGAGCGAGTTCGTGGGCACCGAGAACTTTCGACGCCTTGCGGCGGACGACGCCTTTTGGCAGGCGCTTCGAAACAACCTGTGGCTGTTGCTCTTCTGCGGAATAGCCCTGCTGGCGCTGGGAACGGCGATCGCCCACGCAATGCAGGGCGCGGGCAGGATGGCCCGTGTTCTTCGCAGCGTGTATCTGTTTCCGCAGGTCGTATCGCTCGTCGTGGTCGCGATCCTCTGGATGTTTCTTTACAACCCCTCGTTCGGGCTGATCGACAACGCCCTGCGCGGCTTGGGCCTGCCCACTCCCGAAAAGGGTTGGCTCGGGGACTCGTCGCTCGCCTTGCCTGCCGTCGGGGTCGCGTTCCTCTGGTATGCGCTGGGATTCTATGTGATGCTCTTTGCCGCCGGCATCGGCGGCATCCCCAGGGAGGTCTTTGAGGCCGCCGAGCTCGATGGAGCGCGTGGTTTTCGTAGGTTTTGGGGCGTTACCTGGCCGATGCTGTGGTCCGTACGCCGAGTCGCGATCGTGTACGTCGCGATCAACGTAATGAACGTCTTCACGCTTCCCTTCCTCATGACGCGCGGCGGGCCCGACCGGAGGACGGAAACCCTTCTGACCTACCTGTACGAACAGGCCTTCGCCAACTACCAGTTCGGCTACGCCACGGCGCTCGCGGCGGCCAACTTCGGGCTGGTGATGGGCCTGAGCCTGATGCTTCTGTTCCTCTTTCGAAAGAACCCGGAGAGTGCGAGAACATGAAGAAAGAAGTCCCTGAAACCCTGATCGGTTCCACGCTTTCCGCCAAGTGGCATAGCTTTCACTTCGAAGTCCTTTCGAACGAGCGCGGAATCTGGGTTCAAATTGCCGAAACTCGCCCAAACGGGCGAAGACAATCGATCGTAGTCGAATCCGAATACGTCGAGGGATTCCAGCGCGAACTGCTGAAAGCTGTGAGCGCAGTCAGCGCCGCACCGAACGTTGCTCACAGCGCAAGCGCAGTTCGCCCTAGGGAGTACGACGAGTGGTCGTCTTTCGAGGAGTCCGTGCTTGCGTTTCTGCACCGGACGGGAGCTTCGGTCGCCGAGATCGCCGCAGCCTTGCAGCGTCAAACCGGCGGGGTCCGTTCGCGGCTGAGAAGGCTCTCCCAAGAGCAGGGAGGCTCAGAGTGAAGAAGCTTCTGATCGGCGCGCTTCTCGCGTCATTTGCCCTATCCGTCATCGCTCCTCTCGCGTGGGTCGTCCTCAGCTCCTTCAAAGGGAGCTCCGAGATATGGACCTCGACCTGGGCGCTGCCAAGCCAGCTTCGGCTCGACAACTACACTGCGGCGTGGAGGGAGGCAGGAATCGGAAGGGCGTTTTTCAACTCTCTATGGGTCTGCCTCGGAACGCTCGTGATCCTGATACCGATTGGGGCGATGGCCGCTTACGTGTTCGCGAAGTATCCGTTCCGTGGCTCCAAGGCGCTGTTCGGGGGGTTCTTGGGCGGCCTTATGTTTCCCCACTTCCTCGTGATCGTGCCGCTCTACTTTCTGCTGGACGGCATGGGGATGGTGGACACGAAATCGGGTCTGATCCTGGTGTACGTGGCGTACTCGCTCGCGTTCACGGTTTTTGTGTTAACGGCGTTCTTTCAGGCGCTGCCGGGCGAGCTGATGGAAGCGGCGATGATCGACGGCTGCGGCCACGCGCGCACGTTTTGCAAAGTGATGTTTCCGCTGGCGAAGCCTGGGCTGGTGGTCGTCGGAATCTTCAACGCGATCGGCTTGTGGAACGAGTTCGGGCTGGCGCTCGTGCTGATGCCGGGGGCGGAGAATCGCACGCTTCCGCTCGGCATCTACGACTTGGCACAAGTCCAGCATTACCAAGCCGACTGGGGCGCTCTGTTCGCGGGACTCGTGATCGTAATGCTGCCTGTCCTAGCTGTGTACTGGGCCTTTCGAGAGAGGATCCACGACACGATGCTCGCCGGCGCGCTTAAGGGTTAGACGGTTCGTGGTATAACCTGCGAGAGTTCGCCACTCGGGCTCAGTCAAACGGAGGTGCGTTTCATGCAGAGATCGAAAGCCGTTGTTGCCCTCGCCGCGCGCCTCTTCGGCTGCTCCGCCTAGGACCTGATTCTGGGTCGCGGCCGCCGGAGGGCGGCAGGCATTCGCCTTCTTCCACCGCACGGGCGTTCCCGTGCACGGACGGCGCGCGCACGCGCCAATTCATAAGGGAAGACCCAGAATTGAGCTTCGCGAAGACAAATAGAGTAGGGCCTGCGGATCTGTTTCATGCCGGCAAGCCTAAGGAGCAACTCGCGCCCGATCACCCGCCAGATTCGCTCGAAAGCGCCCCTGGAAGACGAGCCAGATCCGTAACACAGATCGAGGACGGTTTCGAGTGCTTCCGGTGCGGGAGAGTCGTGCTCGCGTGCGGCGCGGGAACGGAACATAGAAACCACTGTCCGCGCTGCCTGCACAGCCTGCACGTGGACCTCTTGCCAGGAGACCGCGCGGCGGCTTGCGGGGGACCGATGGAGCCCATCGCGGTATGGGTTCGTCGGGGCGGCGAGTGGGCCCTCATTCACCGTTGCCGCGACTGTGGCGCCTTGAGCTCGAACCGAATCGCCGCGGACGATAACGGAACGCTGCTCCTGTCCATCGCAGTCCGGCCGCTCGCGAGCCCGCCGTTCCCGCTGGACATGTTGGATGAGGCGGAGCCTTCGTGGCCGGAAAGATCCGGCTGAGAGAGGGCGCGACGAATGTACACTCGGCTTATGGCGCCGGGCTCCCGATGGATGCAGTCGTATTCCGGGGTCCGCGCCGAGGTCGGGCTAGGCCCGGAGGTCGATCCGTCAGACGCGGCGTTCGCCTTTCGCCACGCCTACTGCTACGCGGTGTCCCGCATGCAGGCGCGGCCGAGCGAGCACGCGCGGCTAGTGCTCGCCCGCGATCCGAGGCCGACCGGAGCGGCGATCGCGCGCGCTCAAGTCGCCGGCCTTTCGAGCGCCTGCCGGGATTTGGGGGTCTCGCTCGAAATCACCGACTTAGGAATCGTCACGACGCCGGTCTGGCAGCACTCGGTCCGCCTCTTCGAAGCGCACGGCGGCGTGATGGTCACCGCCAGCCACAACCCGATTTGCGACAACGGTTGGAAGTACGCGACGGGCGTGGAGACCTTCGCGGTCGATCCCGCGCCTCCCGGCGCACTGTTGTCCGCTGCGGAGATGGGCAATCTGATCCGCGCGGCAAACGCCTTTTCGCCACAGCCGGAACGGTCCCCGCAGGCACTGTCTCCGGATCCCGCGAAACGCGAGAGCGCTCTTGCCAAGTATGTGGAGTTCGTCCGAGACGCCTACGCTCCAAAGCGGGCGAAAGGTACGGTCGTGCTCGATCCGAACGGCGGCGCGGCCTGCGGAATCTGCGAGCGCGCGTTCGAGGCGCTCGGAATCGCTCCAATAATCGTGAACGGCAACGTGGGCGAGCCTGCGCACGAGATCGACGTGGAGCAATCCCGCCCCGACGGAACGCACGTTCTGGATGCCCTCGCCAAGCAGGTGCGCGCCTGCTCGGCGCTCTTTGGGCTCGCCTACGATTTCGATGCCGACCGAGGGAGCCTTACTTTCGTCGTTCCCACGGGCGAAGCGAGAATCCCTTCCCCGCAGCAGGCGTCCGCGATCAACGCCGCTATCGCCCTCGCATTGCACCGAAGGGCAGGTGATCCGCGAATGCCCGCCGTCGTCGCATCGGATGGAACCAGCGTGCGCGTGAAGCGCATAGCGGAAGCTTTTGGGGCATCGCTGCACGAGGTCGAGACGGGTGAGATCAACGTCGTGACTAAGATGCGCGACCTCGAGGCGCTGGGCCTCGCCGCGGTGGCCGGCGTCGAGGGGCCGAACGGCGGAACGATTTTTTCGGGAACGACCTGCCGGGACGGAACATTAGTGGGGGCGGGCGCGCTGCTGGCTTCCGCGGACGAGGACCTGAGGAGCATCGTGGCCGAAGCGCTCGCGCCGGAGGCCGAATTGACTCCCGGATTGGGCGGGTTCGTGGAAGCCCTGCCGAAACAAAGGACTCTTGCGGAGAAGTCGACCGTTTCGATGGACTGGCAGCCGTTCGTAGAACTCTTGGAGAGTTCGTGGCAGGCAGCGTTCGCGCGCCGGCTCAGCGGCGACTGGGACCGCTACGAGATCTCTTACTCGAGCACGCGAACCGTAAGCCCCGAGCGTCCGTTGTCATCCGGCTACGGCTGGAAGGCACGGCTGTTTCGCGCCGGAGCGGAGGGCTTTCTGTGGCTGCGCGGTTCCAGGACGGAGACTGGAGTTCTCCGCTTGATCGCGGACGCGCCGAACGAAGAGCGCGCGCAACGGCTGCTGGCTGCGGGCAAGGCTCTTCTGCGCGAGGTTTCTGGCGACCCGAGCTAGGCGCTACGCCGACATGCTTGCGGCTAGCAGGCCTTGAGCTTTCCGCGGCGGGAACCTCCACGCCGACCGCCGGACTTCGCTGCGACATCGGCACCGGCATTCGGAGCCATATCAAGGGCCGGCTCTATCGTTACCTGTACGGACTTGAACGCGGGCGTCTTGGATCGCGGATCGACCCGGCGCGGAACGAGGGCGTTCGCCTCCGGGTAGTACATGAGCGCGCTGCCTCTAGCAATATCGAACTCTCTCACGAGAACCCCACGAACTGATCCCGAGTCGCTCTTCACGTTCACGCGTTGGTTCGCCCGCAGGCCCAGCCGCGACAAGTCCAATGGATGAACGAGGATTACGTCCCGCCTTTCCTGCCCCCGGTAGATGTCCTCCTCCTCGTAGACCACCGTATTGAACTGTCCCTCCGAGCGGACCGTCATCAGCCGAAGCCGGCCGTCGCTCGAATCTGGCATGGGCGGAATCGGGTGCGCCCGGAACGCCGCCCGGCCGCTCGCGGTGCGGAACGCGGGCTCGCGCAGAACCCGATCGGCGATGTGAAACTCCCGCTTCGAGCTTCCGATGTCGCCGATCGGTGCAAGCTCGGGAACGAGGCGTCCGATGAGCTTCCGGATCTCGTCGTGGTCCTTAAGCGAGCGCCAATCGAGCGGGCCGCCGTCGCCGAGCGTCCGTAGCGCGATCTCCGAGAGGATTTCGACTTCGCTTCTTGGTCCCCCGTATCGGGGGCGGCCGCCGTCGCTCAGCCTTACGTAGTTGAACATCGACTCCTGCGTCGTGCTCTGTTGTTCCTCGTCGCGTACCAGGGCAGGAAGGATGATGGTGGTCTGTCCGAGGCCGCGCGCATGGCCCGTGTTCAGCGACGTGCTGACGTAAACGAGCGTTCGCAGTCGCGCTAGTGCTTCGCCAACGAACGCCGCGTCGGGGCTAGCGCCGAACAGGTTCCCGCCAAGGCAGAGCCCGAAGTCCATCTCGCCGCGCCCTGCCGCCTCGATTGCGCCCATCGTGTCGTGCCCCGCGAACTCCGGGAGCCGCAATCCGAGCTCGCCCAGTCTCTCCACCGCCTCCTGCCTGATGGCGGGTGTGACGCCGACCGAACCGAGACCCTGCACGTTGCTGTGGCCCCGGATGGGAAGCAGACCGGCGCCCCTCTTCCCCACCATCCCGCGCAGGAGCGCAAGATTCGCGATCCACTGCACGTTTTGCACGCCGTGCTCGTGATGCGTGATGCCCATCGTCCAGGCAAACAGGGTCCTTTCCGAGCGCGCGTATTCGTCGGCCGCACGCTCGATCTCCGACTGGGAAAGACCGGACACCCGCTCGATCTCTGCGAGCGTCAAGCGTGTCAGATAGGCGTTCAGCTCGTCGAAGCCCTCGGTATGGCGTTCGACGTAATCTCGATCGACGGCGCCCGTCTCGATCAGGCGCTTGGCGATGCCCGCGAACAGCGCGATGTCGCCGCCGATCGCAGGTTGAATGTACAGCGACGCGATCTCGCTTCCGAACAGCAGGCTGCGCAGGCTCGAAGGCACGCGGAAGTTCACGAGCCCGGGCTCCCGGACCGGATTCACGACGACCACCTTTCCGCCCCTTCTTCGCAGGCGCATGAGCTGCGTCATCAGCCTCGGGTGGTTCGACGCCGGGTTGCCGCCGATCAGGAACAGCAGGTCGCACTCGGCAAGGTCCTCCAGCTCGAGCGTCGCCGTGCCCTGGCCGATGGAGTCCTTGAGCCCGACCCCGCTGGCTTGGTGGCAATAGTACGAGCAGTTGTTCACGTGGTTGGTGCCGTATGCCCGCGCGAAGAGGTGCATCAGGAAGCCCGCCTCGTTTGAGCTCCGCCCGCTGGAATAAAAGAACGCCCGCTCGGGGGGAGTCTCCCGCAATACGCGGGCGATGCGGTCCAATGCGACATCCCAATCCAGCGGCCGGTACCGCTCCGCGCCCGGCTCGGCGATCAAGGGCTCCACGAGCCGCCCGGCGCTCTCCAGCTCGCGCGGCGTGAGCGCCTTCAGCTCGGACAGGCCGTACTTTTCGAAGAACCTCGGCTCGATTCGGCCGCGCATGTCCGCGGCCATCGCCTGGAGCGACTTTTTGCAGACCTCCGGAAAGCGCCCGGACTCGTCACGCATCCCGCCCAACTGGCCGCCCATGCCGACCGCGCAGGTCTTGCAGGCGTTCTTGGAGCGCATCGCGCGCCACAGGCGGACCGGGCCCACCTCGCGCGCCTTGCCCAGCGCGTACCAAATCGCCTGCCAGCCGCCTCCCGATCGCATCCGCATCTCGTCCTCGGCTCGTGCGCCGCACGAAGTGTACTGCTCGCGAGGGTTCCGTGCCGGCGAATCGGCGTCCCGAAACGCACCATACGCCAGATAGGCTGGCGGCCCGCAATCCAAAACCCAAGATCCAAATCCAAAACCCAAAACCCAAAATCCAAATCCAAAATCCACAAGGAGGGGAGTACCCAATGACCAAAAACCGCCTGGAGGCCTTCAGCGACGCCGTCATCGCCATCGTCATCACGATCATGGTCCTGGAGATGAAGGTCCCCCACGGGACCGCCCTGGAGGACCTGCGCCCGATCCTGCCGGTGGCGCTCAGCTACCTGCTCAGCTTCGTGTTCCTGGGCATCTACTGGAACAACCACCACCACATGCTGCACACCGCCAGCCACGTCGGCGGGGGCGTGCTGTGGGCGAACATGCACTTGCTCTTCTGGCTGTCGCTGGTGCCTTTCGTGACCGGCTGGATGGGCGAGAACGGCTTCGCGGCGGCGCCGGAGGCGCTCTACGGCGGGGTGCTGCTCATGGCGGCAATCGCCTACTACGTCCTGGCGCACGCCCTGGCGCACCGGCACGGGAGCGAGTCGGCGATCCGGCGGGCTCTGGGGACGGACTTCAAGGGCCGCGTCTCGGTTCTTTTCTACGTGGTGGCGATCCCGCTGGCCTTCCCCGCCCCCTGGGCCGCGCTGGCGATCTACGTCCTGGTCGCCCTGATGTGGCTGGTTCCGGATAAGAGGATGGAGAGGGTGCTGGGGGAGTGAGGCGTACCTCTTGGGGTTCAATAGCGGCGTGAAGCTGGGCAAACTTGAGGTAAGTGACGTCGCCATTCGCGGCTTATGCGACAAGTGGCGCATCAGTCGATTGGCGGTCTTTGGCTCGGTGTTGAGGTCGGATTTTGGACCCCGCAGCGATGTAGACTTTCTGGTCGACTTTGCTCGCGACGCCGATTGGAGTCTGATGGATTTGGTCCGGGCTGAAGAGGAGTTCGCCGCAGAGATCGGGCGGCCGGTTCAGCTGGTGGAGCGCGCGGGATTGCTCCTCAGCAGAAATCACATTCGAAAGCAGGCGATCCTGGAGTCAGCCACGGTGGTCCATGCCGCGTGATCCTCGGGCGGCGATGCTGGACATGGTGATCGCCATCGAGACGGCGGTCCGGCTTATGGGCGAACGCTCGCAGGCGGAATTCGAAGCGGATGAGGAAAACCACTGGGCGGTTTGGAGCCAAATCATCATCCTTGGCGAGGCAGCCGGCAGGATTCCTTCGGAAGACCAATCCGCCATGCCGGAAATCCCTTGGTCGACCGCAATCGGAATGCGCCATCGGCTCGTTCACGGGTACGACAGCGTCGATTGGGGCAGAGTATGGAAGACGGTGCGCGACGATCTACCCGGGCTAAAGACGCAACTGGATTCCAGGCTTGGAGAATGAGGCAGCCCTGCCTCTGCCCTCCTGTCCCCTTGGGCCTCGCTCGCGATCTACATCCTCGTCGCCCTGATGAGGCTGGTTCCGGACAAGAGGATGGAAAGGGTGTTGGGGGAGTGAGGCAGCGTTCTTCAGATACAATGAAGAACATGAGCAAGCGAGTCCAGACTGCGGAAAAGCTCGTTCGCGAGTTCTCGCCGGAGGAGCTGGGCCAGTTTGCGCGTTGGTTCGCCGACTTCCAGGATCGGCTCTGGGAGAGGCAGATCGCCAAGGACTCGAGGGCCGGGCTCCTGGACCCGCTCATCGAAAAGGCGCGCAAAGACTTCGGCGCCGGGCTCGCCAAAGAACTATAGGCGATGGCGAAGCACTTCGCAGCGCCGGACTTTTGGGCTCGTTACTCAAAACTGCCGACGGAAGTCCGGGACCTTGCGGACAAGTGCTACGCGCTCTTGAAGGAATCACCAGATCATCCTTCGCTTCGCTTCAAGAGAGTTGGACGCGTGTTCTCGGCTCGCGTTGGTTCCCACCATCGAGCGCTCGCCGTGGAAGTCCCCGGCGGCTATCTCTGGTTCTGGATCGGACGCCATTCCGAGTACGACCGGCTTGCGCGCTTGCTAAGGAAGTCCGGTTCGTGACCGGATTGGACAAGAGAATGGAGCAGGTGTTGGGGGAGTGAGGGCCTCCTTCGCTCATCGCTAGTCGCCAATCACCTCTTGGGCAAGCTCCGCGCCTAAGTCGCGCTCCAAGTACAATTCCCTCGTGGCCAAGCGATCGGGACATGAACCGGAACCGGGACAGGTTCGCGAGCGGCGCGCCAAGTACGGCGAGCAGGACGAATACGGCAACAGCGTCGCCAACCTTCGCCTGAACTTGAAGCTCACGCCCATCGAGCGCATCCGAAAGGCGGAGCAGGCGGCAAAGAGCGCACTGGAGTTGAGGCGTGCCCTCCGACCCACCGATTGACTTCCTTCGCCTTTTGCGGCTGCCCGCAGAGTTGAACGTGGACTGCGTCGTGATCGGCGGGCTGGCGCTGCACATCCTCGGCGGAGCCTACGTCACGTACGACGCCGGTTTCGCCTTCTCACGACGCCGGGAGAACGCCCGCGCCATCGCGAGCGCACTCGCACCCTATCACCCGATGCCCGTGGACTGGCCGGGGGGCGTGCCGTTCGTTTGGGACGAGGGGACGGTGATGAGCATGGCCGTCCTGACGCTGACCACGGACCTGGGCCGCGTGGACTTCCTCGCCGAGCCGGAGGGCGCGCCGCCCTATGAGCGGCTGAAAGCCCGCGCGGACACCCCCCTCCCTTGTCTTTCGCTTTGGCGGAGATTGAGGGAGGGGATGAGGGTGGGAGACCTGGCGGACGGTTTACGTGGCGTGCATCGAGGACATGATCGCGATGTCGAAGATCCCGATGGAGTCGGGAAAGCGCGCCGCGGGCCGCCCGAAGGACCTCGCCCAAGCCGCCGAGCTCGAAACGATCCAGCGGCTGCTGGCGGAGGAAGGGGGCCGGGCGGATTGAAAGCGGCGCGGCGAAGCGACACGGCACGAAGGTCCACCAGGCGCCAGAGGCCATGCGGAAAGATGGATGGGCAGTCATAATCACTTAAAACTCCTCGACCTCGGAGGATCAAGTGGCAAATGTACTCGGGATTCGATGCTGGGCGTCACAGTACAACTTCGTGTGTCTTAGCCAAAGCGACGGTGAGATTGGGGTGATCGACCGCAACGCATTTCGGTGCCCAACTGGAGATCGACCTTCACAGCTCCATTGGTTTAGAAACGAGGTATTGGAGGTTCTACGGAACTTGAAGATCGAGGCCGTGGGTGTCAAGGTCGCGGAGGGCATAGCCGGAAAGGACTGTGGACGAAGTGAAATGGAGGGAGTCGCAATGGAAGCGTGTGCGGCAAGTAACGTACGCGTCCGCAAGTTAACGAAGAGCAGCCTGCGAAGTCTGACCGGGTTCCAGGGACAGATTCGGTACGTGCTGCAGGTTTTAGATGACCACCCCGCTACAAAGGGTCTCCCGGGCCCGTACGCTGAGGCCGCCGTAGCTGCGTTAAGCGCATTCAGAATCTAGCATGGCTGACTACCAGCACATCCGAAAGCTTGGAGAGGGGTACTTCGGGGAAGTTTGGCTCGTGGAAGACCGCGCACTTGGCGGGCTGCGAGCCGTTAAGTTCGTCCGGGAAGCTAATATCCCAGATCCTTCCGACTTTTACAAAGAGCCTCAGATACTGCAACATCTACAGCATCAGCATGTAGTTCGGGTCACAGACGCTGGGAAGACCAGCGCAGGCCGTCTGTACATTGCCATGGAGTACCACCCCAGCGGAAGCCTGGAAGACGAAGTCCGAGGATCGACCGCTGGACTAAACGCTCCTATCAGCGTCGGTTGTCAGATCGCACGCGCCTTAGATTATGCGCATGGTCTGTCCTACCTTCACCGGGATGTAAAGGCGGCTAATGTGCTCATCTCAGAAAACGGAGACTATAAGCTGTCAGACTTCGGCCTTGCGACAAACATGCGCCGTGCGGGCGGTGCAAGCCCTCAGGGATACCTCACACACCTCGCCCCCGAAGTTGTGGGAGGCCTCGATTGTTCGATAGCATCAGACATCTATGCGCTTGCTGTAACGATTTACCGGCTAATCAATGGAGAGGGCATGATGCCGGAGTATTCAGACGTTGCGGGTCTCCAAGATATGATCGTCAATGGAAAGTTTCCCGATCGCACTTGCTACCAGCCGTTCGTGCCACACGCCCTTCGTGAAGCAATCAATAAGGCCATGAACCTCGATCCGGCCCGCAGGTTCAAGACAGCTGGCGACTTCAGACATGTTTTGGAGAGGGTGCCGATCTAAGTCGACTGGAAACTCGAGTACTCTGGCACCACTTCGATCTATCGTGGGACCGGCCAAGGATGGGAGTATGAAGTATCTTACTCGCCAAATAGAGGTAGGCATGAGATCACCGTTCGCGCAACGTCGCCAAACGGAACAACGAGGGAATCTAAGCAGCACTCGCTCACCGTCGCTAACCAGCGCCATGCCGCCCGCCACCTTCACAGTCTGTTGGCTAGTATAACTCTCACTGGAAAGCTTCTGAAGTAGCTGGCCTGTTCGCGGAAGTCTAGAGCACCACACTCACCACATTGCTCGCCGTGGAGTCGCCGATGGCGTTCGAGGCCAGAACCCGGAAGTCGTACTCCACGCCCCGGTCCAGGCCTGACAGGTTGATCTTCGTGTCGGTGCTCGTGGCGTGGTCCGTCCAGTCCTCGATCTGCTGTCCCTGCAGCGTGCGCTTCGGGCCTCCCGATTCGGCCCAGGCCCCGCCGAGGCCCTGAATGAACCAGGATTCTATCCGAAGGGATGGGGTAAAGGTCAATTCCCCGCCAGGAATCTTCGATTTCACGCCTGGAATGGAGGATTCGAGACGAGGAAAGGAGGATTCGACATATGGAATCGAGGATTCCAGACGAGGAAAGGAGGATTCGACGCGTGGAATCGAGGATTCCAGACGAGGAATCGAGGATTCCAGGCGTGGAATCGAGGATTCCAAACGAGGAATGGAGAAATGGAGGTCGGGAATCGGCGATTGGAGCCGACCTTTGGACCTCATGCTGTCTGCGTCGGCGTTGGACGCTTACGTCGTTTGATCTCACTGGGCTCGGCTCTATATGCTCTAACCTCTTCTCGCACCATCCATTGGCCGTTGCTTTCGGGCGCGGCGCGCTTGAAGTGGAGTTCGTGCGGTGAAAAGAGCGAGGCGCCTTCATCCCGTAAGCGATGGGCCGCTTGCCGACAGTAAACAGGGTCGATTTCGATGCCGATGCTGTTTCGGCCGCACTTCATCGCTCCGATCATTGTCGTGCCGGAGCCGCAAAATGGATCAAGAACGGTGTCGCCAATGAACGAAAACATTCGGACGAGCCGATAGGCAAGTTCAATGGGAAAAGGCGCCGGATGCCCGCGAGTCGACGCGCCGGTTAGGTTCCAAATCTGACGAAACCAAACGTCATACTCTTGCTTCGTCATCTTGCTGAGCCTTCGCATTTCCTCCGTGGGTTGGCGATACCCGCCAGGCTTGCGTTGCATTAAGATGAACTCAAGGTCGCTTTTGATGATCGCGTTTGGCTCATAAGGCTTGCCCAGGAACTTGGTGCCGTTCTCTACCTCAAAGCTTGCGTTGCTGATCTTGTGCCAGATGATCGGATTGAGGTTGTCGAACCCAATCTTTCGGCAAAGCACGCAGATGTCGGCGTGTAAGGGGACCACAGAATGTTTGCCGAACTTGCGGCGAGATTGGCAAACGTCGCCCACAACGCAGACGAGCCGTCCTCCGGGAACGAGCACCCTGAAGCACTCACGCCAGACCTTGTCAAGCTGGCACAGGAACTCCTCGTAGTCTTCCATGTGGCCCATTTGTCCGGGATGCTCGTTGTATCGCTTGAGGTTCCAGTAAGGCGGGGAAGTGACCACCAAGTGAACGGATTCCTCAGCAATGTAAGGGAACGCGCGGGCATCGCCGAGGTAGAGCGTGTGAGCCGTGCTTGCGTGCTCAGCTTGCATCAGCTCACTCCCAAGAGGTGGCCCGCGAGGGAGCGGACAAACCCCTCGAATGCCAGATCGCTCGCCGGCTCGCTGTAGGACCGATCAGCTTCGCGGGAGAGCAGGAACGCTGTCTGGGAGTAATGCCTTTCCAGGTTGAGCTTCCGGCAGAAAAGCTCGTACCGCTTGGCATACGAAGCTCCCCGGAACTCAGGAAAGACCTCGAAATGAGGCTCACGAACTTCTACGGGACGTTGGCTTCGAGGACAGTCCTCGAGCAAGAACAGATAGCCCAGCCATGGCTGTTGACCCGAGTTAAACTTTCCTTCCCGATACGCTGTCCAGAGATCGAGCGCGCTCCCCATGGCCTCTTCAGTCCGGTTGTTGAAGTTGTTTCCAAAGGACGGGCCCACCTGCGACTTCGCCTCCAGTGCTATCAACAGCCTCCCGTTCGACACGACAAGGAGGTCCCACTCCTTGGTCGGACGGAAGAAGCCGGGCAGCTCAATGGCTCTCTTGAAGAACACGTTTTCCATGCGGAAACCGCAAAGAACGACGGCCTCAACAATGAGGGCGATGAACTCGTCCATCTGAGCTCCACCCGTGACGGCTCCTCGAAGGCCCGCGTCTGTCCTCCCCGATTGCCTCTGTTTCTCAATCGAAGCAGAACGAGCCGACCAGAAATGCTCCACAGCCCCGCTGACCCGGTCTGGGAGTTCTTGGAACCATCCGTCGAGGCCCGCAGTCATGCGCCAACGATACCTCGACACCTAAACAAATGTGCGCCCTTTCCGAGCCCGAGGCTTTCGGCCGGTCGCCAAGTACATCTGGGACAACCACAGGGACGAGATTCTCGCCTCGCCGCACCTGGTGTACACCTGGCAGTACGACTATCGCTGGGTCGCCATGGAGCTTCGGAAGGAGGGGCTGCTCCGCCCTGCAAAGGAGAGCCCGAAGGGGGTTTGGGAGCTGGCGTGAGGCGGGGAGGGATTGGTGATTGGTGATTCGTGCTTGGTGAAGCGATGGGCGATTTGTGCAAACGAACCCGGAACCTCCACCCCTGACCCCTCCTCCTCTCGGCCCGATCCTTCGGGTCTCCAAGAGGAGGGGAAGCCTTGGCTCACACCTCCACCCTCTCCCCCACCGCGGGTCTTCCCCTGTCGTCCCATTTCAAACGGGCTGCGGGCACCGCGGGATCGTGCTGGAAGACGACGGTCCAGTTCCCTTCGATGGCCCTTTCCAGGAACTCTTGCCTCTCGCGCATCGAGGTCTCCGCGCACATGTCATAGCCCATCGCGTACACCGGCGGGAGGTGGTGCGAGGTCGGGCACAGGTCGCTCGGATAGGCCAGGGACGCGCCGCCGCCGGAGAGCTCGACCCAGAGGAGCCCGCGCGTGTGGCCGTCCGAGCGGTGGACCCGAAGGCCCGGCCAGCCGGGCAGCTCCTGGGAGTCCTCCCTGATCAGCACGGTCTCCACGCTCTCCAGCGCGCCGACGTTCTCCTCCAGATAGCTCGCCCTTTCGCGCGGGTTGGGGTTCTTGGCGTTCTCGAGGTTGGCCCTTGAGACGAAGTGGCGAGCGCGGGGGTAGGAGGGGACCGCGCGATTCGCGATTTGCGATTCGTGATTTGCGGCCGACGGTTCTTCGGACGGACTTTCGTGTTCGAAGCGAGAGATGCCGCCGCAGTGGTCGAAGTGCAGGTGGGTGAGCAGGACGTCGGTGACGCCTTCGACGGGCAGGTAGGGCGCGTCCGGGATGCAGAAGATTTCGCGCATCTTGGGCGAGTATTTGTCCCCGCAGCCGAGGTCCACGAGGAGCTTGCTTCCGGCGCCGTCCTCGACCACGAGCGAGCGCGTGGCCATAGGGATTCGGTTCCTTTCGTCCGGCGGACAGAGACGCTCCCAGATCGTTCGCGGCACGGCGCCGAACATCGCGCCGCCGTCGAGGCGGAAGGGGCCGTGGTCGTGGAGCGTGACGGTGTAGGGTCCGAGTCGCATGGGGCTTTGGGGAATGTTGGCATCTCGGAGTGACGAGTTTCGAGTAACGAGTGACGAGTGATGGGCCACGGTGTGGAGGTGTGGACGTGTGGAGGTGTGGAGGTACGGAGGTGGCGACATGCGGAGGTGTGGAGGGAGGCTGAGGCTCCATAATCAGCCCGTGCCGCCGGACGACGCCTCCGCACCCTCAGAAGCCGCCCCGAGGGCCGAGCCCTCCGACTTCATACGCGACGCGATCCGCGAGGACCTGAAGAGCGGACGGTTCGACCGCGTGCACACCCGGTTCCCGCCGGAGCCGAACGCCTACCTGCACATCGGTCACGCCAAGGCGATCTGGATCAACTACGGCATCGCCCAGGAGTTCGGCGGGCAGTTCAACTTGCGCTTCGACGACACGAACCCGCTAAAAGAGGAGGCCGAGTACGTGGAGGCGATCGTGCGGGATGTGGAGTGGGTGCTGTCCGCTGCGCGAGAATCCCCCTCCCTTGAGGGAGGGGGCCAGGGGGTGGGTGGACGGCGGGAGCAGCCTTCCTTCGAAGGGGACGCCGATCCGGGTCCAGCTGAAGTCGAGATCCAAGCTGGGCGACATGCGCCATCCACCCCCCAACCCCCTCCTTCAAAGGAGGGGGAGATTCCTTCAGAAGAGGGGGAGACCCCGGGCAGCCCGAGAATCTTGGGCCCCTTCTTCGCCTCCGACTACTTCGAGCAGATGTTCCAGTGGGCGTGCGAGCTCATCGAAAAGGGCAAGGCCTTCGTGTGCGACCAGACCGCCGAGGAGATCCTGCGCGACCGCGGAACGCTCACCCAGCCCGGCAAGGAGAGCCCTTTCCGCGAACGGTTGCCCGAGGAGAGCCTGGACCTCTTTCGCCGCATGAGGGCGGGGGAGTTCCCGGACGGCTCAAAGACGCTCCGAGCCAAGATCGACATGGCGCACCCGAACATCCTGATGCGCGACCCGGTCATGTACCGCATCCGCCACGCGCACCATCACCGCCAGGGCGATGCCTGGTGCATTTATCCCATGTACGACTGGGCGCACGGCCTGGAGGACTCCATCGAAGGCGTCACGCATTCGCTGTGCTCGCTGGAATACGAGGTCCACCGGCCGCTCTACGACTGGTACCTGGACCAGCTGGGCATCTATCACCCGCGCCAGATCGAGTTCGCGCGGTCCAGCCTCACGTACACCGTCATGAGCAAGCGCCGCTTCATCGAGCTGGTCGAGGGCGGGCACGTGAGCGGCCTGGACGACCCGCGGCTGCCGACCCTGGCGGGCGCTCGAAGGAGGGGCTACACGCCGGAGGCGATCGCCGACTTTTGCCGAAGGATCGGGGTGGCCGGAAAGTCCAAGGTGGAGAGCGTGGTGGACATGGCGCTGCTTCAGGACTGCGTGCGGGAGGACCTGAACCGCCGCGCCCCGCGACGGATGGCGGTCCTGAACCCGCTTAAGGTGGTGATCACGAACTACGTCCCGCCTTCCGAGGATCCTCAATCTCCCACCGACCTCCCCGACAATCGTCAATCGTCAATCGTCAATCGTCAATCCTCGGCCGAGTTCATCGAAGCCGTAAACAACCCCGAAGACGCCTCCGCCGGAACCCGCCAGGTCCCCTTCGGGCGGGAGATCTGGATCGAGCGCGAGGACTTCCGCGAGGACCCGCCGCCCAAGTTCTTCCGGCTGGCGCCGGGGCGCGAGGTGCGGCTGCGATATGCCTACTTCATACGCTGCGAGGAGGTGGTGAAAGACGCCTCCGGCGAGATCGTCGAGCTTCGCTGCACGTACGATCCGGCAACCAAGGGAGGCGACGCGCCCGACGGCCGCAAGGTGAAGGCGACGCTGCATTGGGTGGCCGCGGAAACCGCCATCCCGTTCACGGCCCGCCTCTACGACCACCTGTTCAAGGTGCCGCACCCGGACGACCTCGCCGAGGAGCTGGAGGCGGAGGAGGAAGCGCTCGGGGAAACGTCCGGATTGGTTCGGATGAGTTCGGATTCGTCCGGTCCGGAAGGGGCTAGAACTAACCCGAACCAACCGAACGAATCCGAACCAACCCGAACCAACCCGAGCAACTACCTCAAAAACCTCAACCCCGACTCCCTGAAGACGGTCACGGGCTGGGCCGAGCCCTCTCTGGCGGAGGCGAAGGAGGGCGACACGTTCCAGTTCGAGCGCCTGGGCTACTTCTGCCTCGACCCGGACTCCGAGATTGCGAAAGGCGATAGGCGAAAGGCGACGGACGATGAAGGGCCCGAAGCAAGCGAAGACGTGTCCGTCGATTCCCTTTCGCCTATCGCCTCTCGCCTTTCGTCCGACGCCCAATCGCCCGATTCCCTTTCGCCTATCGCCTCTCGCCTTTCCCCTCTCGCCCCTCGCGAATCGCCAATCGCCAATCGCCAATCGCCCCCCCTCATCTTCAACCGCACCGCCACCCTCCGCGACACCTGGGCGAATATCGAGAAGAGGTTGGATTGATTGTCCGAAGCCGATAGGCCCCCGAGTGCCGAGTTCGACATTGCCGGGCTGATGAATGAACTGCCTGGGCTAACGGCAACAATGGAGGACGACACTCTGTGGCTAGGTGGTGAGAGCGAACAGCGAGCCGTTGGCATCCAGTTCGCCCATGGCCAATGGGTTGTCGGTAACGAAGAATGGCACGGGCACTATGAGTCGAGCAGAGAGGCCCTTGAGACGGCGCTTCAGGTGATCGGCGGCGGCGCACGAACGGCTATGGAGTTTAGGGAAGGTGAACTTGCCTCTACTTGGCTGGAAGTCTACGATGGAGAGTCCTTCGAAGTGCGCGATCAAGCGGTATTCCTAAACCCGTTCGACCGCGAAGAGTGGACGACCCGCCGTGGGGAACACTGGAGAGTCGAACGAACGCATCGGAGGCTCGCAATGATCGACCGGCCCGAGATTCAGGTGCCTGAGGAGGCAGCCACGCTCCCTCTCGGTGCTCTCAGGAAGTTCGAAGTGATATCGAGTAGTCCGATTAACTCCCCAGGGGATTGGTGCCTCGAGCGCTACACAAACGAACTCGGGAAACCGCCTCGGGGATTCCGCTGGGCAACCGACGTGAACTACAGATTCGTATTCTTGTGCCCCGTCGGTTGGCGCAGGAATAGGTCGTTCGAGGTCAAGGCGGACGATAGCCCGCCGTTGGCAGTCTTTACGTCCGTTGAAGAAGAACTGTTCATTCGAGTGATCACTTACTTCCGAGATGCAGAAGCCGCAAATGCTGAATCTGCGACTTCGCCAAGGCGGCGCCCCACCATCGAGAAGCAGACCGAAAAACCACTGAGGAGCCCCAAGACTTTAAACGCACCGTTTGGACTCTCTTGTTTTCGAACGGCGCGGAGGACATGATGGCCACCGTCGAGTTCATTCGTGTTGCGGTCTCGGAATCGAAAGTCAAGAAACTTGCGGCAACTTTCGAGCGACACTTGCAGCGGTCTCGGTTCGTCGAGCCAGGGAATCAATAGGAGCTGACGTGCCCGCCTACGCCCTGTTACTTCGTGGCATCAACTTGGTCCGGCACAACCGGATCGCGATGGCCGAGCTGAGGCGGGTGCTGGAGGGCGCCGGGCTGGCGGGGGTCCAGACCTACATCCAGTCCGGGAACGTGCTCGTAGACTCCGCCCCCGAAGACCTGGCCGAAGCCGGGCCTCCGGCAGCGGCCGCCCGAGCCGATCTCATCGGGGCACGCGCGGAACAGGCTCTGGCGAGGCACGGCCTGAAGAACGTCTCCGTCACGGCCCTTGCCTGGGACCGCCTGCAGGAGCTGGCGGAGGGCGCCCCGTGGCCGGAGTTCGACCCGGGGGCCGAGCGCGCGATCGGCATCTTCCTGCGCGAGCCGACGCCGAGGGGAGCGCAGCTGGTGGGCGAGCACGGGCCCTTGCGGGTCGTGCACGCGGAGCCGGAGGTTCTGCTGGGGCTCGTGCGGCGCGGCGACCCGAGGGGCTACGACGTGACGAAGGTCGTAGAAAAGCGCCTCGGAACCCCCGCCACGGTGCGCTTCTGGAGCGTGGTGGAGGATTGGGTCAGGACGTGTTCCTAAGGATCCCCCTCGCCCCTCTGGGGGAGAGGGGGCAGGGGGTGAGGGGTCCGGAGCGGCAGAGGAGTCAGAGATAGCCGTCGCGGCCTGTGCGCGCCTCACACAGCTTCTGGATCTCCAATACGAAGTCCTCATAGGCGCCCTTTTCCAATTCGAAGAAGCGTCGATTCGGAATACGAAACGTCACAATCCCGTGCTTGGCCAGCTCTTCATCCCTCTTAGCGTCTCTCAGTGGGTCGTGCTGCTCCCCGTCGAGCTCCACCGCCAGGAGCGCTTCCCGGCAAAAGAAGTCCAGGCGATAACCTCCGATCGGGTGCTCCCGGCGAAACTTGAAGCCTAGCCTTGAGTCGCGGAGGCGCTCCCAAATGATCTTCTCCGCGACGGAAGGATCCTTTCGCGCTGAGCGCGCCTTGGCGAGGCTGGCGGGGGAGCGGTTTCGGGGCACCTGCGGAGCATACTATTGTTCGGGTGATTCCCATGCTCCGCCCCTCACCCCCTGCCCCCTCTCCCCCGGAGGGGCGAGGGGGAATACTGGCGTCCTCCTTGGGTGCGTAATTCAGTTTCCAGGGCCAAAGGCTTGAACTCCCGCCACTTTCAAACTTCGCCCGGCGGGTTTCATCAGAACCACACTCAGCCGCCGCGTCGTCACGGGAACGAAGACCACGATCCTCTTGCGGCCGACCGTCGTGCCTTCCGCAACCGGCGACCATGCCCCCCTTCGCTCGCTCTCCAGATAGGCGAACACGGTGAACTCGGAAACCGACTGGCCCTGCGAAAGGTCCTCGCCCAGCACGACGCGGTCGACCGCCGTCCGGCCGGCCAGCTCGACGTCCACCGTCACGGCGCTCTCCCCGCTGGGGGACTGCTTCCAAGAGCGCACCAGGTCCTTTGCGTAGATCTCGTCCAGCCTTTTGCGCAGCGCCAGGAGCGCCGCAGCGTCATTCTCGTGGATCAGGCCGCGGCGGTCCGGGGGTACGTTCAAAAGCAGATTCGAGCCGCGCCCGACCGAGCCGTGCCAGATCTCCAGGAGCTTGTCCAACGACTTGACCTTGCCGTCCTCGGCGGCGTGATAGAACCACCCCGGGCGGATCGACACGTCGCACTCGGCCGGCACGTAGTCCGGGCCGTTCGGATCACCCAGGTTCAGGTACTTGGTGTCCGCCGCTCCGATGGCGACCTTGGAGCGGTCCATGGTGTTCCAGTTGGTCTCGCCCGCGAATCCCGCCTCGTTGCCCACCCATCGGATGTCCGGCCCTGCGTCGGAGAAGATCACGGCCTGCGGCTGATGCTTTCGCACGGTCGAGACGAAGAGGTCCCAGTCGTAGACCTGGCGCTTGCCGTTCGGGCCCTCGCCGCACGCCCCGTCGAACCACACCTCGAAGATGGGGCCGTACTGGGTTAGCACCTCGTCCAGCATCCCGGCGAAGACCTTGTTGTATTCGTCGGTGCCGTAGGTCGGGTGGTTGCGGTCCCAGGGCGAGAGGTACACGCCGAGCTTGAGGCCCTCGGCCTTGCAGGCTTCAGAGAGCTCCCGCAGGACGTCGCCCTTGCCGTTCTTCCAGCCGCTTTGGGCGACCGTATGCGTCGAGAGCTTGCTGGGCCAGAGGCAGAAGCCGTCGTGGTGCTTGGCGGTGATGACGATCCCCTTCATCCCGGCGGCCTTGAAGGCGCGCGCCCATTGGCGGCAGTCGAGCGCGGTGGGGTGGAAGACTTTGGGGTCCTCCTTGCCCTCGCCCCACTCCTTGTCCGTGAAGGTGTTGGGCCCGAAATGGCAGAAGGCGTAGTACTCCATCTCGTGCCAGGCGAGCTGGCGGGCCGTGGGCTTGGGCGTTTCGTGTCCTTGCGACATTGCCGCCGCCGCGAATAGGGAGATCAGCACCTCACGATCATGGCCGGTTTTCGGGATCGGGTGCGCGGTGCTTTCGGATGCCGGGGCGGGACGCCCCGGGGCCAAGCGGGCGAGACGCCCGCGCTCCGCCCCGGACGCCCGCCGCAAGCCGGGTACCATTTCGGTTCCGCTGCCCGATAGCTCAATTGGCAGAGCGCCTGACTCTGGATCAGGAGGTTCCAGGTTCAAGCCCTGGTCGGGCAGCCAGTCTTCGTCCGACTCTCAACTTGGGACTCCCGAGGCTCGGCGGGGCGAGGACGCCCTCGCCGGCAAGCGGGCGAGACGCCCGCGCTCCAGCGCTTTCGGCAGACGTTTCCAGTCTCAGAGCACAATAGCGCCATGCGCGCGGTGGTCACCGGCGGGGCAGGATTCCTCGGGTCGCATCTCGTGGACCGCCTCGTCGAGCGAAAGTGGGAGGTCGTCGTGTTCGACAACCTCATTACGGGCTCCGTTGAGAACTTGAAACGTCATCTGGACGGCGGCAAGGTTCGCTTCGTCCGCCAGGACGTCACCGAGTACCTGGATGTCGAAGACGCCTTGGACTACGTTTATCACTTCGCCAGCCCGGCCAGTCCGGTGGACTTCGAGCGGTACCCGATCCAGGTGCTGAAGGTCGGCTCGCTCGGCACGCACAATGCGCTCGGCCTTGCCAAGGCCAAGAAAGCGAAGTTCCTGCTGGCATCCACCAGCGAGGTCTACGGCGACCCGCAGGTGAGTCCCCAACCCGAGACCTACTGGGGCAACGTGAACCCGATCGGCCCGCGCGGAGTATACGACGAGGCCAAGCGGTTCGCGGAGGCACTGACCATGGCCTACCGGCGAATGCACGGCATGGACACTCGGATCGCGCGCTTCTTCAACACTTACGGACCGCGGATGCGTCTCGACGACGGGCGCGTCGTTCCCAACTTTCTCGCCCAGGCGCTTTCTGGCGAGCCGCTTACGGTGCACGGCGACGGCAGGCAGACGCGGTCGTTCTGCTACGTGGACGACACCGTGGAAGCCACCCTGCGGCTTGCCGAATCAAGCTTTCAGGAGCCCGTGAACATCGGTTCCGAATTCGAGTTCGAGATACTCGACTTCGCGAAAACGGTGATTCGGCTGACCGGGTCCAGAAGCGAGATTCGGCACGTGGCGGCAATGGCCGACGATCCGAAGCAACGCAGACCGGACCTTTCACGAGCGCGGTCCGAGTTGGGCTGGGAGCCGGCGATCAGCGTCGAAGACGGTCTGAACAAGACGATCGCACACTTCCGCGACCGCCTTGCGAGCCGCGCCGATCGGCCCTCTTGACGGAACGCTTTACACGAGAAACCCGTGGGCTGTCAGGACGGCCTCGACTTGGTTTGCCGGTCCCGCATCGGGATCGACGACTTCCGCAAGCCATCCTCGGCTCCTTGCGGCCTCGACGTATTCGGGATAGTCGTCGAAATAGAGCAGGTCCGCGCCGCTCGCTCCGGTCAGTCGCTCGAGCGCTTCGAACACCTGCTCGGAGGGCTTCGCGCAGCCGAGCTCGTGTGAGACCGCCTTGACGTCGAGCCCGGCTATCGCGGAAAAGAGGCGGGGGTCGTTCAGCAGCTTCCAGTGGGGAGCGTTCGTGTTCGAGAGGCACGCCGTTCCGACTCCTGCCTGACGGAGTCGGACGCCGATCTCGTCCATGCCTGGAAACGGCTCGGCGAGCATAGCGTCGTGCACGGCTCGAGCTTCCGCCGCGCTCGCGCAGCCAAGGTACTCCACGAGCAGGCGCAGGAACGCGGCGGGCTCCATCGCCCCACGCTGGAAGGGCTCGAAGGGCTCGAAGGACGTGGACCTCGCTTCCCGCATCGAGGGATCGATCTCGACGCCCGCCGCGTCCGCGCACTCGCCCCAAGTCCCTCGGATTCTGGCAAGCACGCCGCCTATGTCGAACACCACCCACCGCATGCCGGGAATCTATCCGAATCCGTGCCGCTCCCGCTCTGGTCGCGGCGTCCTCACCCTCAATCGAATCGAAGGCCCTCCTCGATCGCCGGGCGCGCGAAGCGCTCGTATCCCCTTCGCTTGAGGCAGGCCTCGAGGCTTTCGGCGTTCTCCGAAAGCGCGATGACCGTGCCGCCCATCCCCGCACCCGCGAGCCTCGCGGACCTCGCACCGCAATCTAGGCAGTCGTCCACCAGCCGGTCGACGGCCTCTCCGGAGCCGCCCAGCGAGCGCACGATCCGCTGGTTCTCCGACATGAGCGGCGCGAGGGCATCCCAGTCTCCGGCGGCGAGCGCCTCGGCGCCCTCGCGGCCGATTTGCGCGATGCGCTCCATCGCCTCGACGACCTCGCGATCGCCGCGCAGCCAGCGCTCGCGCATCGGGCCATGGACGCTTCCGCTCAGGCGCTTGACTCCCGTGGTTATCAGGAGAAAGGGGAGCTCGGCTCGAACGGGAGTGACGCCGGCGGGCGGACCGGAAACGATCGGGTGCTTGCCGGCGAAGTCGAGGCGCTGAAGCCCGCCGAAAACCGCCATGTACGCGTCTTGGTAGCCGCACACCACGCCGGCTTCGTTCAACTCGACGTCTCGCACCAGCTCCGCAAAGCGCGCCCTGCCTTCCTCCGTGGAGAGGTCCGGCGGCTCGCCGCGCGCCCCCAGGATGCAGGCCAGGGTCGCGGCTAGCAGCGCGGTCGACCCCGCAAGGCCGCTCGACTCCGGCACGTCGGAGCCCCACTCGACGCGGCAAGGCTCGACCGGAAACCGCGCGGCAGCCGCTAGCCATAGCGTCTCGTTCTCCGGCCTTTCGTCGCCCTCTCCGAATACGAGCCTGCAGCGCGCGCGCAGCGGAACCGAGCAGGAGACCACGCAGCCGCCGTAAATGTCGCTGGGCGCGCCCGCGATGCTGCACCGGCCGGGCGCGGACGCGGCTACCGTCATGGACCGAGCGCCTCCAGAGCCTCCGCATAGCCCTCCGGGCTGCCGCAGTCGAAGAGCACTTCCGACTCGAGGATCGGAACTGCATACACCGCTTGGCGCGTCCGCAGGCCCTCGCGGAGCAGGTCGGACAGCGTCATCTCCCTCCCGTCGCGCCAATCCGCGGACATCGCGTGCAGCAGCCTCATCGCTTCGGGGCTGAACCCGAACCTGCCGGCGACGGCCCACCGGCTCGGCGCGTTCGCGGCGGGCGGCTTCTCCACCACTTCGGTGACCCTGCCGTCTTCCAAGGCGAACCGCACGACTCCATAGCGCTCGACCGCCTCCCGAGGGACCTCGCGAACCGCGACGCACGCCCAGGCCTTCCTGGCTTCGAGGGTCTCCACCAACCGGGCCGAGGGAGAGTCTCCGCCGTAGAAGGCGTCCCCCATGAGCGCAAGCACGGTCTCGCGCCGCGCGTCGCAGCGGGCGACGGCGTCCGCAAGCCCACGAGGGGAGTCCTGGAAGACGACGCGCGCCCTCGGGTCGCCGAGGTCACGAACGAGCTCCTCGACTCCCGGCTTGGACTTGGAGGAGACGACGAGGACCTCGCGCGGCCCACAGGCGAGCGCCTCTCGCATCACGTGCCCGAGCACCGACCGGCCGCCTACCGGCAGAAGCTCCTTCTCCGCTCCTCCGGTTACGCCTCGCATGCGGCTTCCCTGCCCCGCCGCGGGCACGACTGCGACCACGGGTCAACCTTAGCATGGGGGAGGAAGGGTGCAGCCCGAGGAAGAGGTGGATTGCTGCGCGCCTTTCCTCCCCCTTGACGGGGGAAGGTGGAATCCCCCGCGCGCGCTCCTCCCCCTTGACGGGGGAAGGTGGAATGCCCCGCGCGCGCTCCTCCCCCTTGACGGGGGAGGTCCGTAAGCGGAGCGAACGGGGTGGGGGTGAGTGGCTGGGGGAGGATAGTAGACGTGGGCTTCCGTGCCGCAAGCCATCCCGAAAGAGTCGCCGTGACCGGCAGCATGCCTCCCGCAACCGCCCACCCGCTCCCGGTTCGCGGACTTACCGACCTCTCCCATCAAGGGAGAGGTTGAATCCCGCGCTTCGCAGCACGCCTTCCGCAACCACCCACCCTCTCCCGGTTCGCGGACTCACCGACCTCTCCCGTCAAGGGAGAGGTTGAATCCCGCGCTTCGCAGCACGCCTTCCGCAACCACCCACCCTCTCCCGGTTCGCGGACTCACCGACCTCTCCCGTCAAGGGAGAGGATGAATCCCGCGCTTCGCAGCATGCCTCCCGCAACCGCCCACCCTCTCCCGGTTCGC
>Ga0187892_10001000_pt1 | contig 69220 bp, 48 predicted proteins | sample MA1701073metaG_FD_139345 | JGI IMG/M metagenome (GOLD analysis project Ga0187892, IMG submission 139345) | Bio-ooze microbial communities from a basaltic lava cave in the Kipuka Kanohina Cave System on the Island of Hawaii, USA - MA170107-3 metaG ...
AGGCGGTCGCGGCGCTCGTCCGCCTTCTTCCGGAGGTCGTGAAGGTCGACGTTGCCGTTTACGTCGCAACCGACGGAGGCGATCTCGAGCCCTGCGAGGACGGCGCTCGCGGGGTTGGTCCCGTGCGCGGAGGTCGGGATGAGGCAGACGTCGCGGGCCCCTTCGCCGCGCGAGGCGTGATACGCGCGGATCGCGAGGAGACCCGCGTACTCCCCTTGCGACCCGGCGTTGGGCTGCATCGACACGGCCGCGAACCCGCAGATCTCCGCGAGCCAGCCCTCGAGCCGCGAGATCATCTCGGCGTACCCGCGCGCCTGGTCGGGCGGAGCGAAGGGGTGGATCGAAGCGAAGGAGGGCCACGTCACCGGCATCATCTCGGTCGTGGCGTTGAGCTTCATCGTGCACGAGCCGAGGGGGATCATCGACGTCGTGAGCGAGAGGTCGCGGGACTCGAGCCGCCGGATGTAGCGGAGGATCTCCGTCTCCGTGCGGTGCGCGGCGAACACCTCCTGCTCGAGAAACGGGCTCGTGCGGCGGTGGGGGGCGGGGACGTCCGCCGCCCACTCCTTCGCGAACGCGCCGTCGGCGTCGAAGCCGGCGCTGCGGCCGCCGAAGCACTCGAACACGGTTCTCACGTCGTCGAGGGTCGCCGTCTGGTCGAGAGCCACGCCGACGTCGCCGCCCTCGTAGGCCCTGAGATTCAAGCCGCGCTCGCGCGCCGCCGCGAGGACGCGATCGGCGGGGACTCGGGCGGGCGTCGCGCGCAGCGTGTCGAACCGAACGTCGCCCTTCACCCGGCAGCCGATCGACGAGAGCGCGCGGGCGAGCGTGCGGGAGAGCGCGGCGACGCGCCGAGCGATGCGCCGGAGCCCGTCCGGGCCGTGCCACACGGCGTACATCGACGCCACGACGGCGAGGAGGACCTGCGCCGTGCAGATGTTGCTCGTCGCCTTGTCGCGCCGGATGTGCTGCTCGCGCGTCTGGAGCGCGAGCCGAAGCGCCTTCTTCCCGGCTGAGTCCCTCGAGACGCCGACCATCCGGCCCGGCAGCTTCCTCACGTACTCCTCGCGCGTCGCGAGGAAGGCCGCGTGCGGGCCGCCGTAGAGGAGCGGAACGCCGAACCGCTGCGAGTTCCCGACCGCGACGTCCGCGCCGAACTCGCCCGGCGGGCGGAGGAGCGCTAGGGCGAGGAGGTCCGTCGCGACCACGACGCGCGCGCCGGCGGCCCGGGCGCGCGAGACGAAGGGCGCGAGATCGAGGACGACGCCGTCGGTCGTCGGGTACTGGACGAGCGCTCCGAACGTCCCCGAGCCCCCGCCGAAGTCGTGCCGCTCGGGGTCGCCGAGGACGATCCGGAGGCCGAGCGGCTCAGCTCGGGTGCGCACGACCTCGATCGTTTGCGGGTGGCAGCCGTCCGCGACGAAAAACGAGTCCCGCGACGCGTCCTCGCGCACGCGGTGCAAAAGGGTCATCGCCTCGGCGGCGGCCGTTCCCTCGTCGAGAAGGGACGCGTTGGCGACCTCAAGCCCGGTCAGATCGCAGACGAGGGTCTGGAAGTTGAGGAGCGCCTCGAGCCGGCCCTGGGAGATCTCGGGCTGGTACGGCGTGTACTGCGTGTACCACCCGGGGTTCTCGAGGATGTTCCGCTGGATGACCGGCGGCGTGACTGAGCCCGAGTACCCGAGTCCGATGAACGACCGCAGCGGGCGGTTCAACGAGGCGAGGCGCGAGAGCTCGGCGAGGCACTCCGCCTCGGTGAGCGGCGCCGGGAGGTCGAGCGGGCGCGCGAGCCGGATGGCCTTCGGAACGGCCCGGTCGACGAGCGCACCGAGGGAGGGAAGTCCGAGCGCCGCGAGCATCGCCGTCCGGTCGGACTCGCCGGGGCCCACGTGGCGGTCGGCGAAGCGGTCGGCGGCCGGGAAAGCGGCGGACGCAGGCATCGGCTCGTCGGGCATGGAGATCCTGGGGGTCGCGGGGCGGGCTCCGGCTCGATCGCCCACGTTTCGCGGCGATTCTATCAGACGGTTTCCGGCCGGACCGTGCCGGCGCATCGGGACGACGGGGGGTCACCCAACTGTTTTTTCGATAGCGCAAAGCCCCGCACATTGTCGTATACCGGAGCCGATTCGGACGGCGCCGGAGGCAGGGCCGCACTCCGCGAACCGGTTCCGGGAGATCTCGATGATGAGGAAAACGACGTTTCTGGCCTTCCTTTTGGGAGGCCTCGCGGCGCTCGCGCTCGCGGGCGGCGCGATCGCTCACGACGACCACGGCACGGCTGCGGCCGAGAAGAAGGCGCCGAGCTTCACGGCGAAGGGGAACGACGGAAAGAGCCACGACCTCGCCGCGCTCACTTCCGACGGCCCGGTCCTTTTCTACTTCATCAAAGACCTTTGCCCGGTGAACGAGCCGATCGTGAAGTACATGAGCCGGCTGGCAAAGGCCTACGACGGCAAGGCGAAGGTCGTCGGCGTCTTCGGCTCGGATTCTTCCGCGCTCGCGAAGTTCCAGGAGCGGCACGCCGTGCCCTTCCTCGTCCTCTTCGACGCCGAGAAGTCGATCATCAAGAGCTTCAAGATCGGCAAGTCGCCGGAGAGCGTCCTCGTCTCGAAGGACGGCCGCGTCCTTCACCACTGGAAGGGCGTGAGCGCCGGATTCCTGAAGGAGATGGGCGGCCTCATGGCGGCCGAGATCCAGGCCGAGCCGGTCGCCTTCGACATGGACGGGGCCCCGTCGGCTCCGCGCCAGGGCTGACCGTACTAGCCCCCAAGAAAGATCTCCCGGCGGGAGATCGACAAGACGCGAGACCGGCCTTCCGAGCCCTCGGGCGCGGAAGGCCGCTTCGTTCCGGAGTCTTGAGCCCGACTTCTCCTCGTCTTGCGAAGGAGCTCGAGCCTCTCCTCGGCCTCCGATGACTCCTGTCGGGCATCGCGCGCAGGGGCGACGCCCGAGTTCGGCTGCGGCTGGCCGGCGTCAGAACGGTCGCGCCGGCGCGGCGTCCGGCCGAATTGACCGGCAATCCGGAGCGGGCTAGACTCCGTATCTCGTCTTCACCAGACGACGGCCGCCTTCTCCTCGCGGAATCCCCGCGTCCCGCTCGGGCTTCGCCGCATCCTCGCAAACCCCATGCGCATCCTCTTCGCCGCAGCCTCCGTCGCCGCGATGCTCCTCGCCGGACAGGACTCCGCCGCGCAGCTCTCCGAGCGGCCCGGCACCTCGGCCGACGCCGACCGGCAGAACCTCCCGAAGGACCTGACCGGGAAGTCCATCAAGAACCGGCGGATCCGGATCGTCCACACGACCGATCCGCTCCTTCCCGGCGGCTCGATGTACTTCCAAGCGGTCGATCCGTGGCTCGGCTACCAGCTCGGACGGAACCTCGAGCAGCGCCAGTACCGGCTCCGCGACGGGATCTTCCCGGACGTGAGCGCGCTTGGCGGCGTGGCCTCGGACGGCTTCACGCCCGACATCACGACCCAGCACGCAACCTCGTGCGGAGACTGCCACAACGTCCCGTACCGGGGGAACGGCGGCGGCACGAACATCGCGAGCCACTCCGGCGACGGCCGCAACACGCCGCACTTCATGGGCGCCGGCCTCATGGACATGATCGGCCTCCAGACGCGCCTCAAGATCCTGGGGCAGGGCGACCGGAACCGCGACGGCTGGCTCGCGCGCCGCGAGTCGGAAGGCGTCCCGATCCTCGTCGTGCCGGCGCCGGGAGCGGCGCCCGTCCACTTCGGCAGCTTCGGCGACGCGGACGGCGACGGAAAGCCCGACCTCAACCCCGTGCTGGTGCCGTTCTACGTCGACTCGAACGGAAGGTGGCTCCGGAGCGCGACGTCGCTCGACGATCCCGACGTGGCCGGCTACAACTTCATCATGCGCCATTTCGGCTGGGGAGAGCTGTGGGGAGGGAACCAGTCGCACGTCCGCGTCTTCTTCTGGGGCCCGTTCCAGAATTTCAAGGGGATCCAGACGTTCGACCCGACGGTGAACGACGACCCCGACGGCGACGGCCTCTCGCGGGTCTCGAACGCCGGCGCGCAGCAGTTCGCGATCTTCGAGACGGTGGACAAGGGCGCGCGGAAGCTCCTCCTTCCGTCGGGGCTCTCGGTCAGCCTCGACGATCCCGACGGCGACGGCAGCCTCGAGGAGCTGACGCAGGGCGACGCGGACATCGGCGAGTGGTACCTCCTGAACGCGCCGGCGCCCGCGCGCGTCCGGCCCTACGGAATCTCCGAGGCCGGACGCAGGAACTTCGAGGCGATCGGCTGCGCGACATGCCACGTCCCCGACTGGTGGATCGAGCCCGCCGACCCCGAGAACGCCGACTACACGCGCCGGTTCGACGGCGACCGCCGGTTCTTCGACCTCGAAGTCGGCTTCAGCCGCGAGCGGAAGCGCCTCGAGGGGAAACTCGTGCCGCTCGCGCGCCGCGAGGGCATCCTCACGGTGCCGAACCGCGCCGGCTTCATGGTGAAGGGCGTCTACTCCGACTTCGCGTTCCACGACGTCGGGCCCGCGTTCTACGAGACGCAGTTCGACGGATCGGTCATCAAGTCGTGGCGCACCGCGCCGCTCTGGGGCGCGGGCTCCATCCCGCCCTACGGCCACGACGGCAGGAGCTTCACGCTCGACGACGTCATCCGGCGCCACGGCGGCGAGGCCGAGAGCGCGGCGAGCGCATACCGGAACGGCAGCCGGAAGCTCCGCGGCTCGATCGTCGCGTTTCTCCTGTCCCTCGTCGTCTACCAGCCGGACGACCTCCCGGCCGACATCGACGGCGACGGCGTCATCTCGCCGAACTTCGTGGTCGCCGGCGTGGACACGGGCGAGGAGCGATTCAACCCGGAGTGGCTCTTCCGGAACCCGGTGCAGATCGAAGGAATGGTGACCGCGCCCGACGGCACGCTCACGCGCTCGTTCGCCGCGAAGAACGTCCCGCTCGCCTACGGCGAGCTGCTCCCGTTCTACTCGGATCGGGACTCGGACGGCTGGCCGGACGTCCTCGACCAGGCGCCCGACACGCCGGGCTTCCGGGACGGCGCCAACAACTGACGGCGGCGATCGCGGGGCGGCGGCTTCCTCACTCGCGCACGACCGGATAGAGCCGGTAAGAGTCGTCGTGGAACGGCGTCTTCAAGTAGAACCACTCGAGCCGCGCGCGGGCGTCCGCCGCGAAGGCCTGATCCGAAGCGAGCTTCGCCTCGAACTCCTTTCTTAGCTCTCCGCTCTCCGCGAGCATCCGCTCGGCCATCGGCTCGAGGACGTAGGCTTCGAAGTACTCGGTCCGCTGGAGCACCTCGCCGAAGAAGCCGCAGCGGATGAACGAGTCCGGCGCGTCGGGCTCGAGGAGGAGAGCCGCGAGATCGCCGAGCGGCTGGTCGGTCGGCACCCGCACGCTGCCGCGTCCGAGCGTCACGCTTCTCCGCTCCGGCCTCACCGTGATTCCGAAGGGGACGCGCCCCTCGACGACGCTCGAGCCCACCTTCACGTCCTCGATCCGGTACGCGTCGGCTTCGATCGTGCGCGGAGCGCCGATCCGCTCCATGCGGACGCCGTGGAGCGCGAGGCGCTCGATGACGTCCGTCCACGGGGCGGGAATCCAGTACGCCGTCGCGCGCTTCACGACACGGGCGGGCTTCGACGACAGGAGGAGCGGAACCTCGAGCGAGACCCGCTTCCCCGTCCACTCGACGCGGTCGCGGCCCGACACCGGCGACGGGACGAGCCGCGGCTCGATGCCGAGGAACTCGACCCGCGGGAACGGCCCGTCCTTCGGGGTCTCGAACGCGAGCGGGATCTCCGAGGGGCGCCGCGTTGAGTCGGCGGCGACCGCGCCGCGAAGCTCTGCCGCGTGCTCGCCCAAGACCTCGAGCGCGGTTTCGAGGAACACGTAGGTGCCGAGGACGCGCTGCGGGTACGGCTTGAGCGAGTGGTTCTCGACGAGAACCGTGGGCAGGTGGCGCGCGTCGCCGTATCCGTTCGAGAACTTGATGCCGGCCGTCCAGCCGACGTTCCCCTTCCTCGGATCGCTCTCGTCGGCGAGGAACACGAGGCGCCCCGGAACGTGCCCCATCTCGCGGAGGTCCTTCATGAGCGCGGGGCTGAGCCGGGAATCGAGCCAGCCGGCGATCCGCGGCGACCAGGCGTGCGGCCCGTTGTAGCCCCACGTCACGTCGTACTGGTAGTCCGCCCCGTCGGTGACGTGGACGTCGACGTAGAGGTCGGGGGCGTACGCGACGAGAGCCGCGACCATCGCGCGCATCTCGGGGCTGTCGAGGAGCCCGTAGTCGCGGTTCAGGTTCAGGTTCCGCGCGGTGGTGCGCCAGCCCATCTCGACGGGCCCGCGCTGATTGATGCGGCCGAAGCGCGAGAAGCGCTCGTGGCCGTCGACGTTGAAGATCGGGACGAACGCGAGGTTCGCCCGGTCGAGGAGCGAGGACTTCGTGCCGCGGACGGTCATGTCGCGGAGGAGCATCATCCCGGCGTCCTTCCCGTCGATCTCGCCCGCGTGGATGCCGCCCTGGGCGAAGAGGAGGGGCTTTCCGGTCGCGGCAAGCGCCGCGGGCGTGAATGCCTTGTCGCGCGACGCGATCACGAGGACGATCTCGCGTCCCTCGGGCGAGACGCCGATCGACGTCATCTCGACTTCGGGGCTCTCGTCCGCGAGGCGCCGGAGCCAGGCCACGGTCTCGTCGCAGCGCGGCGTCCGCTCGAGCCCGCTCCTCTCGAACGGCGTCGCCCACGGATCCGCCGCCGGAAGCGTGAGCGCAAGGCTCGCGCCCGAGAACTCCGGCACGGGAGGGAGAACGGGAGTCTCGGCGGCGGGGCCCGGGGGAGCGTCCGAAGCGGCCGCGACGGGCGGCACGACCGCGGAGACGAGCGCGAAGAGGAGGGCGATCCTTCGAGAGCGCGTCGATGTCCTGTTCGTCATGTCGGGTGGGCCTCGCCACCGTCGCGCGCGGGCGGCCGTCGCCGCGGCCGGAGGAAGGCGCGAGCCACTCTACGCCCGGCCGGCGCGCGCGTCCACGCCGAGCACGGCGATGCTACGATCTCCCCTCCGCGAGCGGGCGAACGCCCTCGAAACGCCGGCCAGCCGCGCCAAAGCTCGGACGTCGCGCCTCGACGCGACGCCCGACGGGTGTCGCCGGAGGCCGAGGAAGGGCTCCGACTTCTCCGCAAGTTGCAGGGCAGGATCGGTCGGGGTCGAGGACTTTACCCAGGCGTCCAAGAGGACCATTCCGAAACATGCCTCCCCAGTTCGTCTTCACGCTCCAGAACCTGACCAAGACTTTCGAGAAGCGCGTCATCCTGAAGGACATCACGCTCGCGTTCCTTCCGGGCGCGAAGATCGGCGTCATCGGACACAACGGCTCGGGCAAGTCGACGCTTCTCCGCATCATGGCGGGAGTCGAGACGGAGTTCGACGGCGAGGCGCGTCCGGCGGACGGGGTCACGATCGGCCATGTCCCGCAAGAGCCCGTCCTCGACGAGGAGCGGACCGTTCTCGGCAACATCGAGGACGGGGTGGCCGCCACGCGGAAGCTCCTAGCTCAGCACGACGCGATCAACGAGAAGCTCGCGACCGACCTCGGCCCCGACGAGATGCAGAAGACCCTCGACCGGCTGGCCGACGTCCAGGAGAGGATCGAGCGCTGCGGGGGCTGGGAGCTAGACCGGCAGATCGAGGTCGCGATGCACGCGCTCTCGTGCCCTCCGGCGGACGGGGACGTGAAGACCCTCTCGGGCGGCGAGAAGCGCCGCGTCGCCCTCTGCCGGACGCTCCTCATGCGGCCGGACATCCTTCTCCTCGACGAGCCGACGAACCACCTCGACGCCGAGTCGGTCGCGTGGCTCGAACGGCACCTCGCCGAGTATCCCGGCACGGTCATCCTCGTCACCCACGACCGCTACTTCCTCGACAACGTGGCCGAGTGGATGCTCGAGCTCGACCGCGGCCGCGGCATCCCGTACAAGGGAAACTACTCGTCGTTCCTCGAGCAGAAGCGCGCGCGGCTTGCGGTCGAGGAGAAGCAGGAGTCGGCGCGCGCCCGGGTCCTCGCCCGCGAGCTCGAGTGGATCCGGTCGAATCCCATGGCCCGGACGGCGAAGAGCAAGGCGCGCATCGCGAACTACGAGCGGCTCCTCGAGCAGGAGGCCGACGCGGCGATCGAGCCGATCGTCATCCAGATCCCGCCCGGCCCGCGCCTCGGCGACCGCGTTCTCGAGCTCAAGGGCCTGAAGAAGGCGTACGGGGAGCGCACGCTGATCGACGGGCTCGACCTCGTCGTCCCCCCGGGCGCCATCGTCGGGGTGATCGGCCCGAACGGAGTCGGCAAGACGACGCTCGTCCGCATGATCGTGGGCGAGGAGAAGCCCGACGCGGGCGAGGTGAAGATCGGGCCGGCGACCGTCATCTCCTACGTGGACCAGACGCGCGCGACGCTCGACCCCGAAAAGACCGTCTTCGAAGAGATCACGGGCGGCGCCGACGACATGCCGTTCGGCAGCCGGAAGATCTCGTCGCGCGGCTACGTCGCGCGCTTCAACTTCACGGGGGCCGACCAGCAGAAAAAGGTCGGCATCCTCTCCGGCGGCGAGCGGAACCGCGTGCAGCTCGCGAAGCTTCTCCGGCGCGGAGGAAACCTCATCATCCTCGACGAGCCCACGAACGACCTCGACCTCGACACGCTCCGCGTGCTCGAGGAGGCGCTGCAGGGCTTCGCCGGCTCGGCGATCGTCATCACGCACGACCGTTGGTTCCTCGACCGCGTCGCGACCCACGTTCTCGCCTTCCACGAAGGCACGGTCCGGTGGTTCGAGGGGGGATACGAGGCGTTCGAGGAGAAGATCCGCGCCGAGCGGACGGAAGCGGGCCTCGGCCCCGCCTCGACGAGGGGGAAGCACCGGAAGCTCTAGCTCTCGCTCCAGCGCCGGCTTTTTCTCGTTTCGAGAATGGGACATGGGTTGGGTCCGTCCGCGGGCGTCGAAGCGGCCGGAAAAGGGGGATGGGGTCCTTGCCCCACGGCCGGTTGGGAACAACTCAAGCGGGTTTTTTGACTTGCCCGGAATCATGGGCTAGTCTTCCCGTTGAAACCGAGAAGGGGGGATGTGTCAGAGCGGCACTCGCCGCGTCCTTCGCCGCGGCCGGCCGATCTCCGGCCGATCGCCTCGGCCGGACACCGCGTCGACTCCTCGCTTGCCGATTCTTACGGGTCGCAGACGCTGGGCGGCATCCCTCCGGACGTCACGTACCAAGGAGCCCGCTCCATGCTGTCCGAAGCCCTGCTGGTCTTGACCCTCGTCGGCCAGGCGCCGAGCAACCCGATCGTCAACGCGGTGGAATTCCACCTCGGCGAGGATGCCCAACCGACGGACCATTTCAACCTCGACGAAGCCGGCCTCGAGCTCGTGGAGCCGATCGAGCTTTCCGTGAACGACGCGGGACGGGCGGGATCGAGAGACGTCGAGGCCCTTCTTCTCATCGGCGACCGTTCGGCGCGCGTCCGCCTCGCGAGCGCGGGCGGAGCGGTGTTCCGAGGCGACGTGACGGACAGCGTCCGGGGCCTTGCCCCCTCGGTGAACGAGATCCTCCGCGCCGAGTACGAATCGTCGTCGCGGGAGGTCGAATCCGCCGAGGCCCGCATGGCGACGCTCTGCAGCGTCGAGCTCGTGGACCTCGACGGCGTCCCGGTGACCGGGCTCTCGATCGGCCACCCGCGCGTCCGGATCCGCGTGGTCGATCTCGACGAGCCTCTCACGAAGAACCGCCTTTTCGCCCGCGTGAGGGTCATCCAGCGGCTCGACCTGAACGGCGACGGCCGCATCTCGGGCCCGGCCGAGGAGAACTGGATCTCGGACTCCGAGCCCCTGCGGCTCGTCCCGGTCGAGGACCCGACGGGCCGCTACTTCCTCTCTCAGCCGGTCCACGTGAACAACAAGGGCGTCGGACTCTTCGAGAAGGGAAGCATCCTCGCCCAGGCGGCGATCTACCTCTCGATCCTCGAGGACCCGAACATCCGCTGGAACCTCAAGTGCTCGTTCGTCGGCTCGATGATCGAGATGCTGAACGCGATAGCGATCTCCGAGAACGGCGGCGATCGCGAGGGCCTCGATCTCCCGAGCCACATCTGCTCGGACGAGGAGGTTCTCGCCTTCATCGCCCCCGAGAACCTCGCCAGGCTCAAGCGCGTCTTCGAGGACAGGGCGGCGGCCGGGCTGACGCTCGCGGACCTCCCGATCCGGAACAACCGCATCAACATCGCGCTCCCCGTCTTCCGCGTCGTGGTCGAGTACGAGGACTTGGACGGCCCCGAGCGCGACCGCTGCACGTACGAGTTCTAGGCGGACTTCGCGGCCGCGCGGAACGCGGCGAAAAGCCGCGCGTGGACCGGACCCGGCCCCCCGTCTCCTACGGGCCGGTCCCCGATCTTCACGACCGGCAAGACCTCGACCGTCGTCGACGAGAGCAGAACCTCGTCCGCCGCGAGGAGCGCCTCGCGCGTCGTCTCCGCCTCGCGCAGCGGAACGCCCTCCGAGCGCGCCAGCTCGAGCACGATCGAGCGCGTCACGCCCGGCAACAGGTTCGGGCGGAGGGGCGGCGTGAGGAGAGCGCCATTTTCGACGACGAAGACGTTCGACGTCGTCGCCTCGGTCACGCGCCCGTCCCGGTCCACGAACACCGCCTCGAAAGCCCCCTTCTCCCGCGCTTCGTTCCGCGCCAGGACGTTCGGGAGGAGATTCAAGGACTTGATGTCGCACCGTCCCCAGCGGAGATCGGGAGCGAGCACGACCTTGACGCCCTCGCGCCGCTCGCGCTCGAGGTCGATCGCGAACGGGCGCACGGTCACGACGCAGTTCGGCCTGAGCCCCTTCGGCCAGAGGTGCCCGCGCGGCGCCGTGCCGCGCGTGAACTGCACGTAGATCAGCGACTCGGAAAACCCGCCGCGCTCGACGGCGTCCGAGACGATCGACTCGATCGCGACGAGCCGCTCGTCGTCCTCCGGGAGGAGGATCGCCGCGGCGCTGCGGCGGAGCCGCGCGAAGTGGCGGTCCGCGGCGAATAGCCTCCCGCCGTACGTCCGGATCACCTCGTACACGCCGTCGCCGTACTGCGTGCCGCGGTCGTCCACGGAGAGCGTCGCACGGGCCAGGGGAACGAACTCCCCGTTGACGTACGCGATCTCGGGCATGGGACGCTCGCTCCTCGGCGGCCTCGCGGGAAGCCTCCCCCGCGGCGGTGGCGTCACGGTACAACCCCCTCGCGCGCGGCGCTATGCTGGCCGCTCGCCGTCCGCCCAAAAAACGAGAATCGATGCCCGACCCCGCTTCGTCGAGCCGAAACGAAAACCGACTCGCCCGCGAGAAGAGCCCGTATCTCCTCCAGCACGCCCGGAACCCGGTCGACTGGCACCCGTGGGGAGAGGAAGCCTTCGAGCGAGCGCGCCGCGAGGATCTTCCCGTCTTCCTCTCGATCGGCTACTCCTCGTGCCACTGGTGCCACGTCATGGAGCGCGAGTCGTTCGAGAACGAGCCGATCGCGCGCTTCGTCAACGAGCGATTCGTTCCGGTCAAGGTCGACCGCGAGGAGCGGCCGGACGTCGACGAGATCTACATGGCGGCCGTCCAGCTCACGACCGGCTCCGGCGGCTGGCCGATGTCCGTCTTCCTCACGCCGGACGGAAAGCCCTTCTTCGCGGGGACGTATTTCCCGCCCGAAACCCGGCACGGGCGGATCGGGTTCCTCTCGCTCCTCGAGCGCCTCTCGGACGCCTGGAGGGAGCGGCGTCCCGACGTCCTGGCGTCCGCCGAGCGCATCTCGGAGGCCGTCCGGGAGCATCTCTCCGGCGACTTCCGGCCGGCCCGCGTCCCGCTCTCGCGCGCGCTCGTCGAGCGAGCCGCCGCATCGGCCGCGGAGCGCTTCGACGAGGCGCACGGAGGGTTCGGCTCCGCGCCCAAGTTCCCTCCTCACGGGACGCTCTCGCTGCTTCTTCACGAGGCGAAGGCCCGCGGCGACGCCGAGGCGCTCCGCGTGGCGACGCGGACGCTCGACGCGATCCGCCGCGGCGGCATCCACGATCACGTGGGCGGCGGGTTCCATCGGTACTCGACCGACGCGCGCTGGCTCGTCCCGCACTTCGAGAAGATGCTCTACGACAACGCGCAGCTCGCGCGCGCGTTCGTCGACGCGTTCGCGGCCACGGGCGAGCCGGCTTTCCGCTCAGCGGCCGAGGGCATCTTCTCGTGGGTCCGCCGCGAGATGACGGGCGAGCACGGCGCGTTCTTGAGCGCGCTCGACGCGGACAGCGAGGGAGAAGAGGGCAGGTACTACGTCTTCACCCGCGACGAGATCGCCTCGCTCCTCGGGCCCGAAGCGGGCGGCCGGTTCGCCCGGGCGTACGCCGCCGAGGAGGGCGGAAACTGGCGCGACGAGGCGACGGGCCGCGCCGCGGGGACGAACATCCTCCACCTCGCGCGCCCGATCGAGGAGACGGCCCGCTCGCTCGGCGCGGACGAGAAGACTCTCGAGGAGGAGCTTTCCCGCGGGCGCGAGCGACTCCTCGAGGCGCGAAGGAAAAGGGTCCCGCCGCTCCTCGACGACAAGGTCGTGGTCGCGTGGAACGGGCTCATGATCGGCGCCCTCGCTCACGCGGCCCGAGTCCTCGAGGATCCCATCCTCGCCGCGGAGGCGGAGAGGGCGGCGCGCTTCGTCCTGTCGCGCGTCCGCCGCGAGGACGGGCGGCTCCTCCACACGTACCGGGACGGGGAAGCGAAGATCCTCGCGTACCTCGACGACCACGCGTTCCTCGCGAACGGCCTCGTCGACCTCGCCGACGCGACCGGCGACGCGGGGTTTCTCGCCGAGGCGCGCCGGCTCGCCGACACGCTCCTCGAGCGCTTCCACGACGGAGAGCGCGGCGGGTTCTTTTTCGCGCCCGACGACCACGAGGACCTCCTCGCCCGATCGAAGGACCCCTTCGACGAGGCCGTGCCGTCGGGAAACGGCGGCGCGGCGCTCCTCCTCGTCCGCCTGTTCGAGAAGACGGGCGAGCCGCGGTACTGCGACGCGGCGGCGCGGAGCTTCGACTGGCAATTGCCGCTCCTCGCGAGCGCGCCGCGCGCCGTCGAGACGAGCCTCCTCGCGCTCGCGCTCTGGTTCGACGGGAAGGGCGCGGCGGCCCGCCCGTCGTTCCGACCGGGCTCCGCGCGGCCGCCGTCGGACCGCGGCCAGTTCGCGGCCGGCGCGGCGGCCGACTCCGCGAGCGGCTCGGTGCGCGTCGAGGCGTCGGCCGACAAGACCACGGTCGGCCGCGGCGGCGAGGTCAACGTCGAGCTCCGCCTCCTCATCCGCGACGGGCACCACGTCCAGAGCGAGAAGCCGGCGGACGAGAGCCTCGTCGCGACCCGTCTCACGCTCGGCGAGGGCGGCGCCTTCCGCCTCGTCGGCGTCGAGTACCCGGCCGACTCGCCGGTTTACGAAGGCGAGGCGCTCATCCGCGCTCGCGTCGTTCCTCTGGATGAGGCGCCGCCGGGCCCCGCGCGCCTCGCGCTCCGGCTCCGGATCCAGTCGTGCGACGACCGATCGTGCGAGGCGCCCGAGGAGCTCTCGCTCGCGCTCCCGCTCGTGCTCGAGGCGGAAGGCGGGTAGGGCCAAGTGGCGCGGAAGCTCGGGCGGCGGAAGCTCGCCGTCATCGTCCTCGCGGCCGCCGCGCTCTCGGTCGCCGCGATCGCCCTCGGGTGCGGGCCGCTCCGCCGCGCCGTCCGCGCCGCCAGGGTCCTGGGAGAGATCGCGGCGCACGAGGAGGATCCCGGAGCCGAGCCGGTCCTCGCGGAGAGCGTCGAATTCGAGACGCCGGCCGGCCCGACGGCCGGGACGCTCTTCCGGCTCGCGGACCCCCTCGAGCCCCGCCCGGGCCTCGTCCTCTGCCACGGGGCCGCCGAGGACGGATTCCGCGACCGGCGCCTCGTCCGCCTCGCGCGCGCGCTCGCCCGCGCGGGCTTCGTCGTCCTCGCCCCCGACCTCGTGGAGCTTTCCCGCCTCGAGGTGGAGCCGCGCTCGATCGGGCGCATCGAGGGAGCCGTCCTCCATCTCATGTCCCGGATCGACCTCGTGGGCGACAATCCCGTGAGCCTCGCCGGGATCAGCTTCGCCGGGTCGTTCTGCATCCTGGCCGCGTCGCGCCCGCCTCTCGACGGCGCGGTCGGCGCGGTGCTCGCGTTCGGCGCGTACCACGACCTCGAGGCGCTCGTCCGTTACTGGCTCGTCGCGCCGGCGCCGGACATCGAGGGCGTGTATCCCGTCGCCTCGTACGGGAGGTGGATCGTCGTCCGCAACAACCTCGACGCGCTCGCGCCTCCCGGCGACCGAGCGCCGATCCGCGCGGCGCTCACGGACCTCCTGCACGGGAAGGGCGCGCCGCCCGCGCCAGCCGATCTTTCCGCCGAGGGTGCCGCGCTCTATGCGGCGGTCAAGAGCCCGGGTCCGCTGCCCGACGGCGTCGCGACGGACGTTCTCGCGGCGGCGAGGCCGCTCCTCGCCGCGATCGACGTCCGCGGGAGGATCGCGTCGCTCCGCGCGCCGCTCTTCGTGCTCCACGCCGCGGGGGACGAGCTCGTCCCCGACTCGCACTCCGAAGCGATCGCGGCCGAGGCCGAGGGGCGCGTCCCGGTGAGGCTTCTCGTGAGCGACGCGTTCCGCCACGTGACCGTCTCCTCGGGGGAATCGCGCGGCCTCTTCGACGCGCTGCCCGAGATCCTCTTCGTCGCGGCTTTCTTCCGCGAGGCGGGGATCTGAGAATGGGAGCGGAGCGCACAGCGTCATGAAATGGTCGATCCGGGTGGGGCGCATCCGCGGCATCGACGTCTATTTCCACGTCACGTTCCTGATGCTGATCGCCGCGCTCCTCGTCGTCGATCTCCTTTCGGGCCGCGAGCTCGCCGCAGCCGTCACCGGCGTCGTCACGATCCTCTCGCTCTTCGGGTGCGTCCTCCTCCACGAGCTGGGTCACGCGTTCGCGGCGGCGCGCTACGGCATCCGGACGCGCGACATCACTCTCCTCCCGATCGGCGGGGTGGCCCGGCTCGAGCGCATCCCGCGCGATCCGCGCCAGGAGATGGTCGTCGCGCTCGCAGGCCCGGCGGTCAACCTCGCGATCGCGGCCGTCCTCGTTGCCGTCCTTGCCGCCACCGGCACCGAGATCACGGGCTCGATCGAGCAGGCCGGCTTCGGCGTGCGCCTGCTCGTGACGAACGTCTTCCTCTTCGCCTTCAACCTCCTCCCCGCGTTCCCGATGGACGGCGGCCGCGTCCTCCGGGCGATCCTCGCCCTGCGAATCGACTACGCGCGCGCGAGCGACATCGCGGCGCGGATCGGCCAGGGGATGGCGTTCCTCTTCGGCCTCGTCGGGCTCTTCTGGAACCCCTTCCTCCTCTTCATAGCGCTCTTCATCTACATGGGCGCGGAGCAGGAGGCGGCGCTCGCGCGCGTGCGGTCGGCGACGGACGGGCTCCCGGTCCGGACGGCGATGGTCACGAACTTCCGGACGATCCGCGGCGACGAGCCGCTCTCGCGGGCGATCGAGCTCCTCCTCGAGGGCTGCCAGCACGACTTCCCCGTGCTCGAGCACGGCGACCGGATCGCCGGCGTGATCACCCGCGACGACCTCCTCGCGGCGGTGGGCCGGCGGGGCCTCGAGTCGCCCGCGCGCGACGCGATCCGCCGCGAGACGTTTCTCGTGAGCGACGACGAGATGCTCGAGGACGTTCTCCTCCGGATGCAGGCGAGCGGGGTCTCGTCGGTCCCGGTCGTGCGCTCCGGCGCACTCGCCGGCCTCGTCACGCTCGAGAACGTGGGCGAGCTCCTCATGGTGCAGTCGGCCCTCAAGCGCAACCGGAGCCTCTCCGGAGGGGCCCGTCCCGGGCCCGCGCGCCCGGCGGCGCCGAACGCCTGAGAGCGGCCTTTCCGCTACCTCCGTCGCGCGCCCCGGACCGAGCGTTTCCGACGTCCTCCTTCGCCGGCACCCCCTCAAGTCGCCCGCGACCGTGAACCGAAACGGCCGTCGGAGGATAGGGCGCGGATTTTCGCGCACTCCGGCGAACGTCCACAAGAATCCAGGATTCACGGATTTCCGTCGCAGGAAGCCCGGCTCGCGGATGCAACTGCGGGGTTTCTCTACGAGGAAAAAGAGCGGAAATGAGCGCGCGTGTCGTCCGGGATTCGAGCCGGAAAGGGAGGCGTCGCGGCTGAATGAAGACGCTTCTCCTCCGATCCGGAACCCGACACGTCGCGATCCCGATCGAAGCGGCCGCGGAGACGTTCCGCCCACTGCCCGTCGAGGCCGTCGCGGGGGCGCCGGCCTTCGTCCTCGGACTCGCCGTCGTGCGCGGCGCTCCGGTGCCCGTCGTCGACGTCGCCGCGCTCCTCGGCGTCCGGAACTCCGCGCCGGCCGGACGGTTCGTTCGAGTGCGGGCGGGAACGAGAACGCTCGTCCTCGCCGCGGAGAGCGTGACCGGCGTGCGGAGCGTCCCCGGATCGGCGCTCCTCTCGATGCCGCGCCTCTCCGAAGGGGCCGCGGCGGACGCCGTCGACGCGATCGGCGCGCTCGACGAGGAGATCCTCGTCCTCCTCCGGACCGCCCGCATCGTCGACGACGCGGCGTGGCGGGCGCTCGACTCGGCGGAGGCCCGGCCGTGATCCTCCCGATCGGACGGCGAGAGGTCGACCGGTTCCGCGAGATCGTGGCGGCGAGGCTCGGGCTCTCGTTCCCGGAAGAGAGGCTCGACGACGTCGCCGCCGCGCTCAGGAATCGCTCGGACCGGGTGACGGCGGGGATGGCCGCGGCCTACGTCGACCTCGTCGCGACCGAAGCCGGATGGCTTGCCGAGGCGTCCGCGCTCGTAGAGCTCCTCACGGTGTCGGAAACCTACTTCTTCCGGTACGCCGACCACTTCCGTGCGCTCGCCGAGGCGGTCTTCCCGGAGATCGCGCGCGAGCGGCGCCATGACCGTCCGCTCCGGATCCTGTCGGCCGGCTGCTCCTCCGGGGAGGAGCCGCACTCGATAGCGATCCTCGCGCTCGAGCACGCGGCAGCGCTCGGCGGCGCCCGCGCCGAAGTCGTCGGGATCGACGTCAACGCGGCGTCGCTCGAGAAAGCGGCGCGCGGCCGCTACTCGGACTGGTCGTTCCGCGAGACGCCCTCCTCCGTCCGCGAGCGGCACTTCACGCGGAGCGGACGCGATCACGTCCTCCGGGACGAGGCGCGCCGCGCCGTCTCGTTCGAGCTGCGGAACCTGGTCGACGACGACCCGGCGTTCTGGCGCGAGGGCGCGTTCGACGTCGTCTTCTGCCGAAACGTCACGATGTACTTCTCGGCGGACGCGGCGAAGCGGGTCGTCGCGCGCTTCGCTCGCGTTCTCGAGCCGTCCGGGTTCCTGCTCCTCGGCCACGCCGAGACGCTCCGCGGCGTCTCGAACGAGTTCCACCTCTGCCACACCCACGAGACCTTCTACTACCGGCGGCGAGGCGCCGGCCGCGCGGGGCGCGCGCTCCGGAGCGGCGAGCCCGGGACCGCGCCGGCTCGCACGACGGTCGCTCTCGGCTCCGGCTGGATGGAGCCGATCGAGCGGTTCGCCGCCTCGATCCAAAGCGCTTCGGAGCGCATCGCGAAGCTGTCGCGAGAGTGCCGCGACGACGCGGAGCCGGGCGCCCCTTCGGACGCTCCGTCCGCGCCGCGGGGCGCGCCGGCCGGGACCTGGGAGCGCGACGTCGCCATCGACCTCTTCAGGCGCGAGCGCTTCGGCGAGGCCGTCGAGATCCTGCGGACGCTCTCGCCCGCCTCCGCGGCCGATCCCGACGCGCTCCTCGTCCAGGCGATCGCGCTCGCCAACACGGGCGAGATCGCGGCGGCGGAAGGGGCCTGCCGGCGGCTCCTCGAGATCGACTGTCTCAACGCCGGGGCTCACTACGTGCTCGCGCTCTGCCGCGAGCACGCCGGGGACGGAAGCGGCGTGCTCGAGCACGACGTGACGGCGATCTACCTCGATCCGGGCTTCGCGATGCCGCACCTCCACCTCGGGCTCGCGGCCCGGCGGTGGGGGGACGCGGAGACGGCCCGGCGGGAGCTCCGCCAGGCGATGGGGCTCCTGCCGTCCGAGGACGCGGCGCGGATCCTCCTCTTCGGCGGCGGGTTCACGCGCGAGGCGCTGGTCCGGGCCTGCCGGACGGAGCTCGCGGCGCTCTCGGGGCCTGCATGAGGGACGCCGCGGCCATCGACCCGGACCTTCCGCGCGCCCTGAGGGAGGCGTTCGACCGGTCGTTCGCGGCGCCTCGCGCGGCGCCGGCCGCGCGGGGCGTCGACTTCCTCGCGATCCGGGCGGGACGCTCCGCGTGCGCCGTGAGGCTCAAGAGCCTGAAGTCCGTGGTGAAAGGCGTGGCCGTCTCTCCGCTCCCGACGCGACGCGAGGCGCTTCTCGGCGTCGCGAGCGTCGGCGGAGGCGTCGTGCCGGTCTACGCTCTCGCGGCCCTCCTCGACGGCGGGCCGGTCGCGCATCCGCCGTCCTTCGCGCTCGTGACGGCCGGCGCGTGTCCGGTCGCGCTCGCGTTCGACTCCCTCGACGGGATCTTCTCGGTCGCGCCGCGCGACATCCGACCGTCGGCGCAGAAGGGCCGTGCGCCCCGCTACGTCCTCGAGGTGGCGGAGACCGAGGTCGGGGCGCGTCCCGTGGTGGACGTGGCCCGCGTGGAACAGGAGCTTCTTCTTCGCCGCGGCCCGTCGGGCGCGGAACGACAGGAGTGACGAGAATGGCGCGTTCATGGACGTTCGGGCGGAAGGTCGCGTGCGGCTTCGCGGTCGTCGTCGCGCTCGCCGTCGTGACGGGAGTCGTCGCGGTCGTGGCGCTCCTCGGAGTCGTCGCCCAAAAGGACCGCGTGATCGCCGTCAACGCGGCGAACCTGATCGATGCGGAGCGCCTCCACGGCGCGGTCGCGAACAAGGTGAGCGGCACGCGGGGCTTCCTCCTCTCGGGCGCGAGCGCGTTCGCGGAGGAGGTCAAGTCCAGCCGAAAGGAAGCTCTCGACCTTTTGGCGGCGCTCTCGGGCCGCGTCGAGTCCGAGCGATCGAGGCGCCTCCTTTCGGAGGTCGCGCGCGCGGAGGCCGCCCATCAGGCCGTCGTCGAGCGCGTCATGTCCGAGCGGGCGGCGTCGGCCGACTCGGAAGCCGCGCTCGCGAGGTTCGTCGAAGAGCTCACGCCGAGCCGCGAGGAGATGGAGCGCTGTCTCGGGGAGTTCGTCGCGCACGAGGAGGCGCTTCTCGTGGACGGACGGCGATCGTCCTCGGAGTCGGCGTCCACGGCCATCGCGCTCGAGCTCGCGGTCACCGCCGGCGCGCTCCTGGCGGCCGTGCTGCTCGCCTTCGTGATCACGCGCGGCCTCGGGCGGCAGATCGGGTCGGCCGTGCAGCACGTGCAGAACTCGTCGGTCGAGTGCCAGGCCGCCGCGAACCAGCAGGCGGCGGGCGCGAGGGCCCAGGCGTCGTCGATGACCGAGATCGCCACGACGATCAGCGAGCTGCTCGTCACTTCGCGCCAGATCGCGGACAGCTCGCAGCGGGTCGCCCACATCGCGGGAGAGACGAGCGGCGCCGCGGGCGAGGGCGAGCGGATGATGCGACTCGCCCGGGAGTCGATGGGGTCGATCAAGAGCCAGGTCGACTTGACGGTGTCGCACATGCTCGAGCTGGGCCGGACGTCGCAGCAGATCGGCTCCGTTCTCGACCTCATCACCGAGATGGCGGACCAGACCAACATCCTCGCCATCAACGCGACCATCGAGGCCGCGGGCGCCGGCGATGCCGGCTCGCGATTCGCGGTCGTCGCCGACGAGATCCGGAAGCTCGCCGACCGCGTGGCGAACTCGACGAAGGAGGTGCGGGCGCTCATCGACGGGATCCGCTCCTCCGTCAACGCAACCGTGATGGCGACTGAGGGGGGGTCGAAGGCGGCCGACGCCGGCGCCCGCCAGTTCGGGGAGGTGACGACGTCTTTCAACCGCATCGCTCAGCTCGTCGGGACGACGACCGAGGCGGCGCGCGAGATCGAGCTCAGCACGAAGCAGCAGGCCTCCGCGGTCGAGCAGGTCAACGTCGCCATCGCGAACGTCGCGCAGGCGACGAAGGAGACCGAAGCCAGCTCGACGCAGACGCTCCAGACCGCCTCGCAGCTCGCGGGTCTCTCCCGGGAGCTGGCGCGGCTCATCCACCCGGACGTCGTCGCATGACCGCGAAGGACCCATACAGGTACTTCCGCGTCGAGGCCCGAGAGATCCTCGCCGGCCTGAACCAGGGCCTCCTCCGGCTCGAGAAGGAGGCCCCGGACGCGGACCTCGTCGGCCGCCTCTTGAGGCTCGCCCACACCCTGAAGGGCGCCTCGCGCGTCGTCCGGCAGGCTCCCATCGCCCAACTTGCGCACGCGCTCGAGGACGCCCTCGGGCCGCATCGCGAGCCCGCGGGGCCCGTGCCGAGAAGCGCGATCAACGAGGCGCTCTCGCTCCTCGAGAAGCTGACGGCGGAGGTCGACGGGCTCGACCGAGCCGAGCCTCCCCGCCCGGCGGGGCCGGACCGTCCGGAGGACACTGGACGCCGGGCGGAGGCGCACGCGAGCGCGGGCGGGGACGGCGTCGAGTCCGTGCGCGTCTTCGTCCGCGACGTCGACCGCTTCCTCGACGACGTGTCGCAGGTCTCGACGCGCCTCTCGCGGTTCCGGCTTTTCGTGTCCGAGGCGGAGCGGGCGCGAACGCTCGCTCGGCGCCTCTCGAGACGGATCGAGAAAGGAGACGCGGCCGCGCCGCGCGGGCGCCGGCTCTCCTCGCTCGCCGAGGAGCTCGAGGACGGCGTCGCGGCTCTCGGGAGATCCCTCGGATCCGGCGTCGAGAGCGCGGAGCGCGAGCTCTCGCTCCTTCGCCGAGCGGCCGCCGAGCTGCGGCTCGTCCCGGCTTCGACGCTCTTCGACGCCCTGGAGAGAACCGCGCTCGACGCGGCGCGCTCGCTGGGGAAGTCCGTCGCGTTCTCGGCCCGCGGCGGAGAGGCCCGGATCGACGCCCACGTCCTCGGACCGCTCCGGGAGGCGCTCCTTCACGCCGTCCGGAACGCGGTCGCGCACGGGATCGAGACGGAGGCCGAGCGGAGGGAGAGCGGCAAGGCCCCCAAAGGACGGATCGACGTCTCGGTCGAGCGCCGCGGCCCGAGGATGACGATCGCCTGCGCGGACGACGGGCGCGGGATCGACGTCGACGCGATCCGCGAGGCCGCCCTCCGCCGCGGCGTGCTCGCGCCCCCGGCGGCCGCCGACCTCGACCTCGACGCCGCCGTCCGGCTCCTTCTCGACGGAGGCCTCTCGACCCGGAAGGTCGCGGACCAGCTCGCCGGACGCGGCCTCGGGCTGCCGGTCGTCCGCGAGACCGCCGCGCGCCTGAAGGGCGAGGTCTCGGTCCGGAGCGAGCCCGGGCGGGGAACGACCGTCGAGATCCGCGTGCCCGTCACGATCTCTTCGACCGAAGTCATCGGCGTCGAGGCCGGCGGCGCCGCGGTCGGAGTGCCGTTCCACGCGCTCGTGCGCGTCGCGCCCCTCTCCGCCCAGGAGGTCACGAGGAGCGGGGACGCCGACTCGATCGTCTTCGAGGATCGCGCGATCCCGTTCGTCCTCCTCGCCCGGATTCTCGGGTCGCGGATCGCCGCCGGCCGCGCCTCGCGGCGGTGGGTCGCCCTCGTTCTCCGCTCCTCTGGCCGCACCGCGGCGCTGGGCGTTGACCGAATCCTCGGCGCGCGCGACGTCGTCGTTCGCGGACTGCCGCCGCCGCTCCCCGCCGACCCGCTCGTGCTCGGCACGGCGCTCGAATCGGACGGGAGGCCGTTCCTCGTGCTCGACGCGGACGGGCTCGTGTCCGCGGCGAGCGGCGCCTTCGAGCCGCTCGTCCCGGCGGCGCCCGAGCCTCGACCGCCGGTCCTCGTCGTCGACGACTCGCTCACGACCCGGATGCTCGAGCAGAGCATTCTCGAGTCCGCGGGTTACGCGGTCGATCTCGCCACGTCCGCCGAGGAGGCCCTCGGAATGGCCCGGCGGAAGCGCTACGGCGCTTTCATCGTCGACGTCGAGATGCCGGGCATGGACGGATTCGAGTTCGTCTCCGTGACCCGCTCCGACCCGGCTCTCCGGGACGTCCCCGCCGTCATGGTCACGTCGGTCGACACGCCCGAGGCGCGGCGGCGCGGAGAGGACGCCGGGGCGGCCGACTACATCGTCAAGGGGGAGTTCGACCAGGACCGGCTTCTCGGCGTCGTCCGATCCCTGACGCGAACGGAAGGGGGAGAGAGAAAGTGATCCGGGTGCTGGTCGTCGAGGACTCGGCGACGGTGCGGCACCGCCTCGTCGCGGCGCTCTCGGCCGATCCGGAGCTGTCCGTCGTCGCGGAGACCGACAACGGCCAGGCGGCCGTCGAGTTCTGCCGGGAACTCCGGCCCGACGTCGTCACGATCGACATGATGCTCCCCGTGATGAACGGACTCGAGGCGACCCGGCGGATCATGGAGCGGACGCCGACGCCGATCCTCATCGTCTCGGCGTCGACGAACCGCGGGGAGCTGTTCCGCACCTACGAGGCGCTCGCCGCCGGCGCGGTCGACGTTCTCGAGAAGCCCCTCGGCATCGGCGACGACGCGGCGTGGGACGGGCGGCTCGTCAAGCTCGTGAAGCTCGTCTCGCGGATCCGCGTGATCCGGCGATTCCCGGATCGCGAGCGGCGCGAAGCCGTTCCTCCGGAAGCGGCGCGCGCCCTCGGGTCCGCCGCCTGCCGCGCCGTGGCGATGGGCGCGTCGACGGGAGGACCGGCCGCGGTGAGGAGCGTGCTCCGGAGCCTGCCCCGCGGATTCCCGGTTCCGATCCTACTCGTGATCCACATCGGCAAGGCGTTCGGCGCGGCGCTCGCCGACTGGCTGGACGGGCAGTCGCCGCTCCGAGCCGCCTACGCGGAGGACGGCGAGCCCCTGCCGGCGGTCGGCGACGGACGGGTCGTCGTGGCGCCGCCCGACCGGCACCTCGTGGTCCGGAACGGGCGCCTTCGCCTCACCGGATCTCAAGAGCGGAACTTCTGCCGCCCCTCCGTCGACGAGCTCTTCGAGTCCGTCGCGCGGGAACTCGGACCGCGCGGGGCGGGGTGCGTCCTCACCGGGATGGGACGGGACGGCGCCGATGGCCTCCTCGCGATCCGCCGGGCCGGCGGACCGACATTCGCGCAGGACGAAGCGACGTCCATCGTCTACGGCATGCCCCGCGCCGCGGTCGAGATCGGCGCGGCTCGATCGGTCCTTCCGCTCGGCGAGTTCGGAGCGGCGCTCGGCGCGCTCGCGCCCGCCACCCCGATCGGAGGGGCCTCGTGAAGCCCCGCGTCCTCGTCGTCGACGACAGCATGACCGTTCGGATGGACCTCCGCGACGCGTTCGAGTCGGCCGGCTTCGAGACGACCCTCTGCCCGACTGGCGCCGACGCGCGCGACGCGATCGCGCGCCAACGGTTCTCCCTCGTCGTCCTCGACCTCCTCCTCCCGGACGCGGACGGCATCGAGCTCCTCCGAGAGATGAAGAACCGGCCGTCGACCGCGCGGACGCCGGTCATGATCCTCTCGGCCGAGACGGACGTCGGCCACCGCGCGCGCGGAGCCGAGATCGGAGCCGCCGAGTACGTGGGGAAGCCCTACGACCGATCGTACGTCGTCTCGCGGGCCCGCGAGATCGTGCGCGAGGGCGAAGGGTCCGGGTCGGCGGAGGGCGCGCCGACCGTTCTCGTGATCGACGACAGCGTGACGTATCGCGAGACCCTCCGTGCCGCTCTCGAGGCGGCCGGCTACGCCGCGATCGCCGCCGCGACCGGGGAGGAAGGGCTTCGGGCCGCGGCCGACGCCCGGCCCGACGCGGTCATCGTCGACGGCGCTCTCCCCGGGATCGACGGCGCGACCGTCGTCCGGCGCCTCCGCCTCGACGACGCCCTCCGCCGCACGCCGTGCCTCTTCCTCACGTCCGCCGACGACCGAGGGACCGAGCTCAAGGCCCTCGATTCCGGGGCGGACGCCTTCGTCCGGAAGGACGAAGAGCTGGCCGTCCTCTTCGCCCGGCTCGCGGCCGCGCTGCGATCGGCGGGCCCGCGGGACTCGCGCGCGACGGCGAGCGTCCTCGGGCCGAAGAGGATCCTCGCGGTCGACGACAGCCCGACGTACCTGAACGGCTTGGGCGACGCCCTCCGCGACGAGGGCTACGACGTCGTCCTCGCCTCGAGCGGGGACGAGGCTCTCGAGCTCCTTCCGGTCGTGACCGCAGACTGCGTCCTCCTCGACCTCCGGATGCCCGGGATGTCCGGCGAGGAGGCGTGCCGCCGCATCAAGAGCTCTCCGGTCCACCGCGACATCCCCGTGATCGTCCTCACCGCGGTGGAAGACCGCGAGACGATGCTCCGCAGCATCAACCTGGGCGCCGACGACTACATCCCCAAGTCCGGGGATTTCGAGGTCGTGAAGGCCCGCCTCCGCGCTCAGCTCCGTAGGAAACAGTTCGAGGACGAGAACCGGCGCATCCGCGAGGAGCTGCTCCGCCGGGAGATGCACGCGGCCGAGGCGGAGGCGGCGCGGAAGCTCGCCGACACGCGCGCGCGGCTCCTCGAGGACCTGAGGAGGAAAAACGAGGAGCTCGACGCGTTCAGCTACTCGGTCGCGCACGACCTCCGCGCCCCGCTCCGCGCGATCGACGGATTCGGCCAGGCCCTTCTCGAGGACTGCGCCGACCGGCTCGACGAGGCGGGGAAGGGGCATCTCTCGCGGATCCGCGCCGCGGCCCAGCGGATGGGCGACATCATCGCCGACCTCCTCACGCTTTCGCGCATCAGCCGGGCCGATCTTCACCGGTCGCGGCTCGACCTCGCGGCCCTCTCCCGCGGCATCGTCGACGGACTGCGCGACGCCGATCCCGACCGCGACGTCGGGTTCTCGGCCGAGGCCGGGATCGAGGCCCACGCGGACGAGTCGCTGATCGTCGTCCTGCTCGAGAACCTCATCCGCAACGCCTGGAAGTTCACGCGGAAGAGGGCGAAGGCGACGATCGAGCTCCGGGCCTTGAAGCGGGAGGGCGGTCTCGTCTACTGCGTCCGCGACGACGGGGCCGGGTTCGACATGAAATTCGCGGACAAGCTCTTCCGGCCGTTCCAGCGCCTCCATCCGGCGGCCGAGTACGAGGGGACGGGCATCGGGCTCGCCATCGTGCGCCGCATCGTCGAGAAGCACGGAGGCGAAGCGTGGGCCGAGTCCGAGCCGGAGCGCGGGGCCGCGTTCTTCTTCACCTTGGGGCAGGAGCCGAACGATGACCGATCCCGGAACGATACTTCTCGTCGAGGACAATCCGGACGACGAGGCCCTGATGCTCCGGGCGCTCCGGAAAGGGAATGTCTCGAGCCGGGTGGTCGTTGCCCATGACGGCGTCGAGGCGCTCGACTACCTCTTCGGCACGGGGGATCACGCCGGCCGGAGCGGGGAGCGGGACCTCCCGCGCGTCGTGTTCCTCGACCTCAAGCTGCCCAAGCTCGACGGCCTGGACGTCCTCCGCCGGCTCCGGGCGGACGAGAGGACCCGTCTCTTGCCGGTCGTGATGCTCACGTCGTCGAAGCAGGAGCGCGACGTGGTCGCGAGCTACGCGACCGGCGCGAACAGCTACGTTCAGAAGCCGATCGATTTCGAGGCGTTCGTGGAGACGACGAGACGGCTCGGGCTCTACTGGCTCGCGACGAACGTCTCGGCGCCGGCGCGAAGGCCTCCGGGAGGAGCGGACGAATGACGCCTCCGATCCACGTCCTCATGATCGAGGACTCGCCGGACGACGCCGAGCTCCTGACCCGCGAGCTCGGCCGGTCCGGATTCGCCTTCCGGTCCCGGCGCGTCGACTCGGAGACCGCCCTCCGCGACGCCCTTTCGGAGCGCGACTGGGACGTCGTGCTCGCCGACTACACGCTTCCCGGCCTCGACGGGACGAGCGCTCTCCGCATCGCCAAGGAGTGCGGCTCGACGGCTCCGATCATCGTCGTGTCGGGGACGATCGGCGAGGAAAGGGCCGTGCAGACGATCCTCGAGGGCGCGACGGACTACCTTCTCAAGGACCGCCTGGCGCGCCTCGGGCCCGCGGTCGCGCGCGCGATCGAGCAGCACCGGATGCGGGAGGAGCGCCGCCGCGCCGAGCGGCAGGAAGCTCTCGTGACGTCCATCTCGCGGGCGCTCATCGAGTCGACGAGCCTCGAGGAGACGATCGAGCGGACGCTCCGGGCCCTCTGCGAGCGGCTTGGATGGGACTGGTCCGCCCTTTGGCGGATCGACGAGGAGCGCGGCGTCCTCCGCTGCCTCTCGATCTGGCACGATGCCGCGCTCCGGGCGACGGAGTTCGACGCCCTGACGCGCCGGATCACGTTCCGGTCCGGCGAAGGGCTCCCCGGACGCGTCTGGCGCTTCGGCCGGCCGGAGGCGGTCGGGGACGTCGCGGGGGACGGCGACTCGGAGCGCGGGACGATCGCGACGGGGAACGGCATGCGCTCGGCGTTCGCGTTCCCGATCCGGCTGGCCGGAAAGCCGATCGGAGTGGTCGAGATGTGCTCGACGACTTCGCGCGCCCCGGGCGGCGAGACGATCGAGGCCCTCGAGACGATCGGCAGCTTCGTGGGCCAGCAGGTCGAGCGCCAGCGCGCCGAGGACGCGCTCAGGGCCGAGCGCGAGATGCTCTCTCGCCGGGTCGAGGAGCAAACGGCCGACCTGAGCCGCGCCAACGCGGATCTGGCGAGAGCGTCGCGGCTCAAGGACGAGTTCCTGGCCAACATGAGCCACGAGCTGCGAACGCCTCTCAACGCGGTGCTCGGGCTCTCCGAGGCGCTCCTCGAGGAGGTGTACGGGCCGCTCACGGAGAAGCAGCGCTCGACGCTCATGAGCATCGAGGACAGCGGACGCCATCTGCTCGAGCTCATCAGCGACATCCTCGACCTCTCGAAGATCGAGGCCGGAAAGCTTGAGCTCGACGTCCAGACGGTGGACGCGGAGCGGACTTGCAAGGCGTCGATCCTGCTCGTGCGGCACGCGGCGCACAAGAAGCGCCTCGCGCTCGCGCTCGAGATCGAGCCCGGCGTGCGGGCGGTCCGCGCCGACGAGCGCCGCCTGAAGCAGATCCTCGTCAACCTCCTCACGAACGCCGTGAAGTTCACGCCGGAAGGCGGCTCGATCGGCCTCGACGTCCGGACGAGCGCGACGGACGGCCACGTCCGCTTCGAGGTCTGGGACACCGGGATCGGCATCGCCGAGTCGGAGATGCCGCGGCTCTGCCGGCCGTTCGTGCAGCTCGACAGCAGCCTCTCGAGGACGCACGCGGGAACGGGTCTCGGCCTCTCCCTCGTGCACCGGATGGCCGAGATGCACGGCGGCGGCCTCGCGATCGAGAGCCAGGTCGGAAAGGGGAGCCGGTTCACCGTCGTCCTGCCGGGCGCGGCGTACGAGTCGCGCGATCACGAGCGGGCGACGGCGCCGTCCGCCGCGGGAAACGCCGTGTCCGTCCGGACTGCGGTCATCGTGGACGACTCGCAGGAGGCCGCGGAGCAGCTCAATCGCTACCTGAGGGACATGTCGGTCGAGGCGACGATCTGCGGCGCGAGCGACGCGGCCTTCGAAACGATCGTCCGCGAGCGGCCGTACGTCGTCTTCCTCGATCTCCTCATGCAGGGAATCGACGGCTGGGCGGTCCTCGCCAGTCTCAAGAGCGACCCGCGGACGGCGCGCATCCCGGTCGTCCTCGTGAGCGTCGTCGACGAGCCGAAGCTCGGCAAGTCCCGCGGCGCGTCCGGATACCTCGTGAAGCCGGTCTCGCGCCCCGACGTCGCCCGCATGATCGAGATCGTGGCGGCGGGCCTGTCCGGCGCGGAAGAGAACTCCGCGGAGGGCGGCCGCTCGCGAGGCGAGAAAAAGCCCGCCGGCCCGCTCGTCCTCCTGGCCGAGGACAACGAGTTCAACATCGGCGTCGTCTCGGACTACCTCCAGACCTGCGGCTTCAGGATGGTGGTGGCGCGGAACGGTGAGGAGGCCGTCCGGCGCGCGCGCGAGTGCCGTCCCGACGTCGTCCTGATGGACATCCAGATGCCCGTCGTCGACGGGCTCGAGGCGATCCGGATCCTCCGCGGCGACGCGAAGCTGAGTCTCGTGCCGATCATCGCACTCACGGCTCTCGCGATGCCCGGCGACCGGCAGCGGTGCCTCGAGGCCGGCGCGGACCGGTACATGAGCAAACCCGTCGGAATGAAGGCCCTCCGCCAGGCGATCGAGTCGCTGCTCGATCGCGGCAAGGATCCGGCCGCCGGGCTCCCCGAGATGACGGGAGCCTGAGGGCCATCGCACGGTTCAGCGGAGAATCACGCATGCGAAACCTGGCCACGATCCTGATCGTCGACGACGAGCCCGCGGGCCGTGACGTGCTCACGGCCGTTCTCACGGATCAGGGCTACTACCTTTCGACCGCGGGAAGCGGCGCGGAGGCCCTTTCGAAGGCGGAGATGGTCTCGCCCGACCTCGTGCTCCTCGACATCATGATGCCGGGAATGGACGGTTACGAGGTCTGCCGCCGCCTGCGGACGAACCCGGACCTGGGACAGGTCCCGATCCTCATGGTGACCGCGCTCGAGGACCGGGACTCGAAGATCCGGGGAATCGAGGCCGGGGCCGACGACTTCATCTCGAAGCCGTTCGACCGCGTCGAGCTCAGGGCCCGGGTCCGGACGATCATCCGCCTCGACCGTTTCCGGCGCCTCCACTCCGAGCGCGCCAAGTTCGAATGGGCGGTCGACAACGCCGACGACGGCTATCTCATCCTGAGCGCCGACGACGACGTTCTCTACGCGAACCCGAAGGCGAGGGCCTTCCTCCATCTCTCCGCCGACGGCGGCCCCGGAGGAGAGAAGTTCCTCGCGCTGGCGAGGCTTCGCTTCCAGGTGAGCCCCGGACGGGCGGACACGAGCCACGGCGAAGGCGGCGAACGGGCCCGGCGTTCGATGGGCTTCCTCGTGAGGCCGGAGTCCGACGCCCAGAACGCCCAATGGATCCGGGTCGACCGGCTGGAGATGGGCGACTCGGCCGCCGGCCAGACGCTGGTGCGCCTCTCCGACGTCACGGCGCAGATGGGCTTGCAGCGCGACTGCTGGACGTTCAACGCGCTCGTCCGGCACAAGCTCGCGACGCCCGTGGGGAACATGCTCGGCGCCCTCGACCTCCTCTCGCACGACGAAGCGTCGGCGGGGGAGGCCGATCGGAGGGAGATGGTCGCGCTAGCGCTTCGGAGCGCGCGGAAGCTCAGGGACGACGTCGAGAAGGTCTTCGAGTACCTGAAGGCGGACGGGCTCGAAGACCGCGACGAGCCCGGTTGCGCCGTGCTCGACATCGGCGAGATCGCCAAGGCGGTGGCCGCGTCGCTCTTGGTCAAGACTCCCGCGACGACGGTCGCGGTCACGAAGCGGATCGCGACCGCGCGGCTCGCCCTGTCGCGCCGGAAGCTCGAGCTCGTTCTTCTCGCGCTCCTCGACAACTCGAAGAAATTCCACCCCGAGGGCTCGCCGGCCGTGAAGCTCTCGGTCTCCGGCGACGGCGAGGCCGTCAAGATCGTCGTCATGGACGACGGGCGCTCGCTCTCGGCCGAGGAGATCGAGAAAGTCTGGCTGCCGTACTACCAGGGCGAAAAGTACTTCACGGGGCAGGTGCCGGGCATGGGCCTCGGCCTCTCGACGGTCGCGACCATCGTCGGCCGCGTGGGGGGCACATGCCGGATCTTCAATCGGCCGGACGGCCCCGGCGTCGCGGTCGAGATGACGAGCCCCCTCTCCGAGGCGAGAGGAAAGACCGAGGTCGCCGCGCCGTGCTCGTGACGACCGCGGCTCGGCCCGGCTCGCGCCGGAATCGAAAGCGGCCCCGCCCGGGCGATGACCGCCGGCAGGCATTCCGACCCTCGAGACCGGCCGCCTCTCAATGCGGCTCGCCCACGCCTCTCACCGCGCGCGGCGCTGGCGTCACGGCGACGCCGAGAGCCGACTCGAGGTAGCGGTCGATCCCGGCCGGGGGATCGACCTCTTGCAGGCGCGCGACGACGTAGAGGCTGTGCGAGCCGGTCGCACCGGGAAATCCCTTCCAGGTCTTGTGGAGCGCGTCGAGGGACCGCCGGAACGACGCCGAGAGCGGCAGGTCGTCGCGCTCCGGGTTCGGCCCCTTGAGCATGTATTCGCGCTCGCCGAGGTGGCACCGGAGCGAGAAGACGCTGACCCATCGCGTCCCGTGGAGAGTCTCGAAATGGAGGCTCACCTCCTCGCGAGCCGACACGAGGCTGAGCCGCCGGCCCGCGCCGTCGCGCAGCCAGCGCTCCGCGAACCGGCGCGTCACGTTCCGGAACGCCTTCACGCGCGCCGGGGTGATCTTCGCCTTGGTCTCGGTCCTCGCCTGCTCCTCGGACTCGAGGTAGGCCTCGACGTCGACGCCCTCGAGAACGACCTTCTTGGTGCTGCGTCCGTTCGTCTTCTTGGTGGCTGCCAAGCTCGTCCGTCGCCTTTCCGACAACTGGTGTCGATTCTCCGCGGCGGGGAGGTACGCTTCTCGCTCGTTCCCCGGAGCCGCGGCGCGGGAAGTCCGTTTCCCGACCGCCCGAGCGGTTAGTTTAACAGTTCCCGAACTCGCGGGCGCCGGGCGCGCCGCCGGCACGCGCGGATCGGCGCCCGCGGCCGAGGGACGCGGCGGCAGCAGGAGATCGCGCGATGGCGGGAAAGCCCGATCGGCTCGTCGTCAAGAGCCCCTACGACGGCAGCGTCGTGGGGGAGGTCCGGGCGGCGTCGCCGGCCGAGATCGACGACGCCGCGACGAGCGCGCGCGCGGCCTTCGAGGCCTTCCGCCGGCGGCCGGCGTTCGCTCGCGCCGGCGTGCTGAAACGGGCCGCCGCGCTCGTCCGGGAGCGGCGCGACGACCTCGCGCGCGGCATCGTCCGCGAGTCGGGAAAACCATTGAAGGACGCGCGCGTCGAGGCCGACCGCTGCGCCCACACGCTCGAGACTGCCTCGGAGGAGGCGGTCCGGATCCCGGGCGACGCGTTGTCCTTCGACGGAGCTCCTGAAGGGGAGGGCCGCTTCGCCGTCGTGCGCCGGTTTCCGGTGGGAGCCGTCCTCGCGATCTCGCCCTTCAACTTCCCGCTGAACCTCCCCGCGCACAAGGTCGGGCCCGCGATCGCGGCGGGCGCTTCGGTCCTCCTCAAGCCGTCCGAGAAGACGCCGATTTCCGCGCTCGCCCTCGAGCGGATCTTCGTCGAGGCGGGCATCCCGGATCCGCGCGCGTTCCGAGTGCTCGTGACCGCGCGCGAGGACGCCGGCCGCCTCGTCGGCGACCCGCGCTTCGCGCTCATCTCGTTCACGGGCAGCCCTGAGGTCGGCTGGAAGCTCAAGGCCGCCGCCGGCCGCGCCCGCGTCGTCCTCGAGCTGGGCGGCAACGCCGCCGTCGTGATCCACGAGGATGCCGACGTCGAATCCGCCGCCGCGCGCTGCGTCGCCGGAGCCTTCTCCGTCGCGGGGCAGTCCTGCGTCAGTGTCCAGAGGATCATCGTGCACGAGAGAGTCGCCGACGACTTCCTCGCGGCCTTCCTGCCGAGGGTGAAGGCGCTCCGCACGGGGGACCCCCTCCTCGAGACAACCGACGTCGGCCCGCTCGTCGACTCCGCCGCGGCCGACCGCGTCTCCGCCTGGATCGACCGCGCGGTCGCGGCGGGAGCCGCGCGTCTCGCCGGGGGCGGCCGGAGCGGAAACATCCTCGAGCCGACGGTCCTCCTCGATGTCCGGAAAGACCTCGAGATCTACTGCCGCGAAGCGTTCGGCCCCGTCGTGACCGTCGAGCGCTACTCGGAGTTCGACGACGCGCTCGCGCGCGCGGACGCGTCGGAGTTCGGCTTGCAGGCGGGCGTTTTCACCGGGGACATGGAGCGCATCCACCGCGCGTTCGAACGGCTCGAGGTGGGAGCGGTCCTCGCCAACGAGGTCCCCACGTGGCGCTACGACCCCATGCCGTACGGCGGCGTCAAGGCGTCGGGGATCGGCCGGGAAGGGGTCCGGAGCGCGATCGAGCACATGACGGAGCCCCGCCTCCTCGTGCTGAGTCTCCCTCCGCGCGGCGGCGGTTGATGGCCGCGTGCGGCGCTGATACCATCCCCGGCCCTCTCGATTCGCACTCGCCACAACAGGAGGACCAGCGCATGGCAGCGATCGCCGTCGGGCGGCCCGCCCCCGACTTCAAGCTGAAGGACCAGGACGGAAACGAGGTCACCCTCGCGTCGCTCAAGGGGACGAACGTCGTCCTCTGCTTCTACCCGTTCGACTGGAGCTCGGTCTGCTCGGCCGAGAACACCTGCTTCTCGAACGACCTGCCCAAGTTCACGGACGCGAAGGCGAAGGTGTTCGGCATCTCGTGCGACAGTTGGTTCAGCCACAAGGCCTGGAAGGACAAGCTCGGTCTCAAGCACACTCTCCTCTCGGACCTCCACCGGACGGCGGCAAAGGCCTACGGTCTCTATCGCGAGGACCTGAACTGCGCCGAGCGCGCGACCGTCGTCGTCGACAAGACCGGCACGGTCCGGTTCGTGAAGGTCCAGGAGATCAAGAACCCACGCGACGACAACGAGATCCTGAAGGCGCTCGCGGCGCTCGCGTGACGCGGAGCGGCGCTCGCCCGGCGGCGGGCGTCATTTCCCGCCGCCGCGGCCGGCGCACGCCGCCCCGAGCTCGAGGAGCCGATCGGAGTAGCTCGTCGCGACGAGGTCCCGGTCGGCGATTCCGAATGCCGAGCGGAGCCGCGCGATCTTTCGGTGCTCGTCTTCGAGGTCGGACCCGGGAGGCGCAACCGCCTCGAACTCGATGTGCGGCCCGAGCCCGCGCACCGCGTCGAAATGGATCCTGACGTTTTCCCAGAGGAGGAGCCGGCGGTCCTTCTCGACGACGACGAGGACTCCGAGGGCGGCGCCGAGCGCCGCCGCGAGGGCCGAGGGATCGGGCACGTCCACGATGCGGTAGCGGCTCTCCCGCGCGCCCGTGTCGTCGGGCCGTTCGTATTGAACGAGCACCGCCGAGCCGGGTGATTCCTCGCGGAGCTTGAGCCGGCCGCGCGGCACGACGAAATAGGTGTCGCGCTGGAAGCGGACTCCCCGGTCCGCCGCTCCCAGGGACTTCGCGACTTCAAAGGAGCGGCGGGGATCCGGGTCGAGCGCCTTGAGCTCGACGTTCCGGCGGGGAAGGGCGTCGCCGTCGGTCATGACACGTCGAGATGTACACTCGACGCGGCGCGATGTCGATCCCGCACCGATGGCGCAGAGATGATGCCCGACTACCGAATTCGAGCCCTCCTCGTTGACAAGAACGTCGAGATTGTCGCCGCGGTGACGACCGCGCTCGCGCAGGAGGCCGAGCTGCGCCACCTCGCCGGCCGCGTCGCCGCCGTCGCGCTCGCGAAGACGATGACCGCGGCGGTGCTCGTCGGCTCGCGCCTGAAGGGGTCCGAGCGGCTCTCGATCCAGTTCAACATGGACGGAGGGATCCGCGGCATCCTCGTCGACGTCGACGCCGACGGCAACACGCGCGGAATGACGCAGCGGAAGGTCGTCGGCGCGGTGGACGCGGGGCCGTCGCACTATTCCTACGGCCTCGGGAACCGCGGGACGGTCACGCTCCTCCAGAGCACGGCGTTCAAGGAGACGGCGCGGGGCACGGCGGAGATGACGACGTTCGACGTCGCGGGCGACATCGAGCACTGCCTTCGCACGTCGCAGCAGATTCCGTCGGCTCTCGCGCTGGCCGCGGAGTACGACGCCGACATCGGCTACGCGGGGGGCGTCCTCGCGCAGGCGCTCGCCGGACACGACGCGACCGCTTTCGGCGAGATCGAGAGGCGGTTCGCCGCGGGCGACGTCATGGACGCGCTCCGCCGCAGGAGCGCTCCCGAGTCGCTCGTCGACGCGATCGCGGTCGGCGCGGCGGTCCGGATCGAGGATCGCTCCGAGCTCCGGTTCCGATGCCGCTGCTCGCACGAGAAGGTCGTCGACATGATGCGGACCCTTCCCGTGGACGAGCTCGAGGAGCTGGCGACGAACGAGGAGCCCGCCTCCGTCACCTGCAACTTCTGCAACGTGACCTACGAGATCGACTCGGCCGCGCTCCGCCGCCTCCTCGGCGAGCGCTGACCGAGGAAGACGGCGGGAAACGGTACCTGGTACCGTTTCGTGCGCGCCGTCACTTCTGGGCGAGGCCGAGCAGGAACTCCGCGTTGCTCTTCGTCTTCTTCATCTTGTCTATGAGGAGCTCCATCGCCTCGACGGGGTTCATCTCGTTCAGCACCTTGCGGAGGAGCCACACGAGCTTCAGCTCGTCCTTGTCGAGGAGGAGCTCCTCCTTGCGCGTGCCGGAGCGGTTGATGTCGATCGCGGGCCAGATGCGCTTGTCCGCGAGCTTCCGGTCCAGGTGCAGCTCCATGTTGCCGGTGCCCTTGAACTCCTCGAAGATGACCTCGTCCATGCGGCTGCCGGTGTCGATGAGCGCGGTCGCCATGATCGTGAGCGAGCCGCCCTCCTCGATGTTGCGCGCCGCGCCGAAGAAGCGCTTCGGCTTCTGCAGCGCCGAGGCGTCGATGCCGCCCGAGAGGATCTTGCCGGAGTGGGGGACCTCCGAGTTGTAGGCGCGCCCGAGCCGCGTGATCGAGTCGAGCAGGATGACGACGTCGCGCCCGTACTCGACCAGCCTCTTCGCCTTGTCGAGAACCATCTCGGCCACCTGGATGTGCCTCGACGCGGGCTCGTCGAAGGTCGACGACACGACCTCGCCCTTCACCGACCGCGCCATGTCGGTCACTTCCTCCGGCCGCTCGTCGATGAGCAGGACGATGAGGTCGATCTCCGGGTGGTTTGTCGCGATGGAATTCGCGATCTTCTGGAGGAGGACGGTCTTTCCGGTCCGCGGCGACGCGACGATGAGCCCGCGCTGACCCTTCCCGAGCGGCGTCACGATGTCCATGACGCGCATCTCGATCACGTCGGGCGTCGTCTCGAGCACGATGCGCCTGTTCGGATAGAGAGGCGTCAGGTCGTCGAAGGTGACCCGCCCGAGGAGCTTGTCGGGCTCCTCGTAGTTGATCGCCTCGACCTTGAGCATCGCGAAGTACTTCTCGCCCTCCTTCGGAGGACGGATCTGGCCCGACACGAAGACGCCGTTTCGGAGCCCGAATCGGCGGATCTGGGAGGGGGAGACGTAGATGTCGTCGGGGCAGGGCAGGTAGTTGTACTTGGGAGAGCGGAGGAATCCGAACCCGTCGGGCAGCACCTCGAGCACCCCCTCGCCGTAGAGGAGGCCGCTCGTGTTGATGCGCTCCTTCAGGATCTTGAAGACGAGATCCTGCTTCTTGAGGCCCGTGTAGTCGGTGAGGGCGAGATCCCGAGCCGTCTGGATCAGCTCAGGCATCCCCATCTTCTGAAGCGAGGCGAGGTGGATCTCGCCCCGCTTCACGGCCTCGTACTGCGCGTTGGTCTCCTCGGTGGAAGGAACGCTCCCGTCCCCTTCCGCGCTCGCCGCGGGCGGCGCCGCCGGCGGGTCGTCGAGGTGCTCGTCCAAGTCCTCGTAGCCCTCGGGAATCCCGAGCGGCATGGAGTCGGCGTAGCGCGGGTCGGCCGCTCCCTTGCCGCCGTGCGGCCTGCCGCCGCCCGACGAGCCTGGGCGACGCCTGGAACGATCTTTGGGGCGAGCCATTCTTCCTCGAGCCATGGGATCCCAGCTCCTGGGGAAAGAAAGTCGAATCGGGAACGAACGAGGGTATCGAGTGCGAACTCGAGTCCGTCGGCCGCGAAGGGACGCGGCGGTCTCGATGAGTGCGAAGGGTGGGGAACTCCCCCGATTGAAATCTGTCGCGGCGCCGAACCGCTCCCGCCCGGAGCGCGCGAGTTCGGGCCACTCGTGGTTCTGTCAGTCGGCGATGAAACTCGGATTGCTTTTGGGGACCGCAAACGAGGCCCACACGATCGGCCGGCCGCTGCGGGGCCGCCGGTCTTCCGCGCTCGTTTTCGGAGTAGGCCCTCCCGGGCTTCCGCCTGCGCGGCACGGCTCGCCGGCGACGGTCATGGCCCGTCGCATCGTGGAATCACGCCAACGACGCCGACGTAACGCGTCGGGCGGTCAATGATGGGGTGAAAGGCGAGATGATGCGTTTCGACGTGATGACAACTAGCACTCTTACCTCACGACGCGCGAGATGTCAACTTTCGCGCGGCCGACTTGCGTCGCCCAGGACTCGAACCCTTCGGGGAATGCCAGAGTGGCAGATCAGTCCCCTATGACAGGATCGCTGGCGATGAGCCATGACAAAGTGACAGCGACCTTTCCAGAGGCGGGACTTTTCGATGAAGACAGTATCTCCTCAAGACAAAGTCATTTAACGAGTTATGTCTGACGGCTCATCGTTTCGAGTTTGGCAAAGCGATTGCTCTTCGCCATCCGTCTTCGGCGCGCCACAGGTGGGCGGGTCGATCGTGGTGATCGTCCCGCGGCGCGCCGATCATCGGAGCCACCTCGAACGTTGATGGAGGACAGACTCATGGTGAATTGGCTCACTCCATTCCATCGTCCGGAGCTGCGCGGCATCGAGCCCTTCCAACGTGAGATGAACCGCCTCTTAGACTCGTTCTTCTCCGATTTCGGAGCGGCCGCCCCGGCCTCGGGCACGATCGTCCCGCCGATGGACGTGGACGAGACTCCCGAAAGCTACGTCGTCCGGCTTGAAGTCCCCGGCATCGACCCGAAGGACGTGAACATCACGGTCACCGGGACCGAGCTCTCGATCCGCGGAGAGACGAGGCGCGAGGAAGAGAAGTCGGAGATCGACGCGTACCACCGCGAGCGGCGGTTCGGAACGTTCCAGCGGACGATCTCGCTGCCGTCGAGCGTCGCCGCGGAGCGCGTCGCCGCGGTGTGCCGGAACGGGGTGCTGCACCTCACCCTCCCCAAGAAGGAGGAGGCGAAGCCCCGCACGATCAAGATCGACGTCGCGAAGTGACGGCCGACCCGGCGCGGCGATTCGGCCCCGGCCGCGGGCGTCCGGAACCAGATCTCCGGGCGCCCGCGGCGCCTTCGGGAGCCGGTCCTCGCCCGTCTTGCAAACCCGCGGGCGACTTTGTAGAAAGTGCGGGCCCTCGACCCGAGCCCGGGTGGTGAAATTGGCAAACACGCAAGATTGAGGGTCTTGTGCCAGCAATGGCTTGGAGGTTCAAGTCCTCTCCCGGGCACCATCCCGCCCGCGCGGCGTCTGGTCCGCGCGCCCCGATCTGATCGATCCCATGGGACGACCGGACCGCGAGCCGTGCCCGCGCTGCGGCGCGAAGACGGTCTCGTTCCGGGAAGACGACGGCGGCGAGCGGGCGATCTGCCCGCGGTGCGAATCCGACGATCTCGCGTCGATCTTCGGTCGGGCTCAAGAGCCCGGCGAGCGCGGACCCGGCCGACCGAGGAAGCCCAAGGCCTCCTGAGCGGCGCACCTCTCACTCCGGCGGGCGCGCTCCGGCGATCTCGAGGTGCGACGCCCGGCCGAAGAGATCGCGCCTCGAGTTGAGCCTCGACTCGATCGCGACCCAGTCGCGGAGGCGCATCCGGTCGGTGAAGACGGACGGATGCGCGCGGAGCGGCAAGACAGTCTTCGCGATCATGCTTCGCACCGCGAACCCCGCCCCGGCGACGAGCCCCGAGATCTCGTCCGGATAGAACATCTTCACCGGGAACCGCTCCTCGGCCCGCCGCGCGAGCCATTCCGTCCGGCCCGATTCGAGGAATCGGCCGAGCTCGCCCGGGTCGCCTTCGCCCGAGAGGAAGTGCTCGATGGCGCCCGGCGCGTGATCGACGCTCGCGACGAGTGCTCCGCCCGGCACGAGCACGCGCCGGAACTCGCTGAGCGCGAGCCGCGGGTCGCCGCAGAAGGAGAGCGGATCTCCCTCCGCCACGACGAGCGAGAACGCGCCGTCGTCGAAGACAGAGAGGTCGCAGATGTCCGCCTTCACGCACTCGACCCGGGCGGCGACGCCGAGCTCCTCGGCGCGCCCCTTGGCGCGGTCGAGCATGGCGGCCGAGAGATCGGACAGGACGACGCGATACCCGCTCTTCGCGATGCGGAGCCCGTACTCGCCGGTGCCGCACCCCGCGTCGAGGACCGGCCGCGAGAGGTCGGCCGGTATGAAGCGCCGGAGGTGCTCCCACGTCACGGCCCGGTAGAACTCCCAGTAAGCGTCCCGAGCGTAGATGGAGTCGTACCGGGCCGCGATGCGGTCGTGATACCGCTCGTTCGCGCCCGCGCGGCGTCTCATGCCCGACCTCCCGGCGAAGCCCTCGCCCGGCCGGCGGGGCGCGTGGACCGCGCCCGGCCGGCCGTGGCCTGGCTCGCTCATTGGCGCTGCGGGAAGATCGTAGCGACCCAGGGCGCCGAGTTCGAGAAGCCGCCGCCCACCTCGACCGCGCTCTGGAAGTAGATCGTCTTGAACGAGAGCGACGACTTCCTGGGAACGCGGACCATCACCTCGCCGTAACCGTACGAGTCGAGCGGGGCGGCGGGACCGCCCACGCTGTCGACCAGGACGAACGGAGGGCCGATCGTGAACGGAATTCCGGAGATGGTGGAGCCGCGCGTCTGGAGCGACACCGCGAGGATCCAGTCCCCGTTCGCCTCGAGACCCGACGCCGCGACGCGCTTCGTCTCGCCCACGTAGAGGGCGCCCGTCTCCGGGAAGAAGATATCGATCCGGTTCCTGTACTCGAAGCTCCGCGTCGCCGCCCCGAACGGCGTCGACACGACGAGGTTGACGACTCCCGCGAGGCTCCGCTTGGGAGGCGCGACGACGAGGCGCGTCGTCCCAGTCGCTTCCCGGATCTGGCCCGGGACCCCGCCGAACGTCACCTGCTGGCTGCCCGGGAGGAAGTTCTGGCCGGTGATGACGACCTCGGTGCCTCCGTAGAGAGGGCCCTCCTCCGGCGACACCGTGGAGATCGTCGGCGGGGCGGGAACGGGGAAGGAGTGCCGGTTCGCCGCGTCGCGGATCGCGTTGAAGTTCGGCGTGCCGTTCGTGAAGTCGCCGTCGTCGTCGTCCTGGGCGAAGACCTCGATCACGGCGTCGGCGATGTTGCCCGAGCCCGCGAAGAGAACGTTGAGCACGTCCTGGTCCGCGACGTCCGCGCCCTGGGCGGCGCCCAGCGAGGCGATGAGGTTCTGGCGCAGGTGCCAGGCGAATCCCGCCCAGGACTCTCCGACGCAGTGCACCTGGCCTCCGCACTCGCTCGCGGGCCAGCGCCGGTTGTTGTCGCCGGTCCGGATGTACGTGCCGACGCCGCGCCAGCACTCGCCGACGATCGGCTGGCCCGTGGCGTAGATGGCGAGGATGTCGCCCCAGCCCTCCGACAGGCCGCCATCGAGGATGCCGCCGATGCGCGCGTCCACATAGTGGCCGTACTCGTGATACACGACCGTGTCGAAGCACGTGTTCACGCAACCGCCGGCCTGTCGGTAGAAGTTGATCGTTCCGCCGGTGTAGTAGGCGTTGCACGACGAGTTGATGTTGACGTTGCACGGCACCTGCTGGTCGATCGCCGCCGCGCCCGGGAGCCTCTGCTTCAACCAGTCGTGGATGAAGTTCGTGTGGTAGTAGCCGTTCACCTGGGAGACGAGGAATTCGGTCGTCCCGCTCGGGTTGAACCGGATCGCGAGCGGCGTGCCCGGCGTCGCCGAAGCGCTGAAGGTCACGTCGGATCCGGCCTGGTTGTTGACGTTGGCCCAGCGTCCGGAGAGATCGGCGTCGACGGTCACCGGGGCCGAGCCGCCGTGTGTGATGCGGAAGGCCCCCGTCGCGTCCGAGAAGGCGAAGTTGCCGCCCCGCACCGCGACCCTGAGATTCGGGAGCGCGAGGATGTCGAGCGGGTTCGTCGTGCACGGGCTGAACCGGACCGCCCGGCCGTCGGCGTTCCCCACGACGTCGACCTCGTAGACCTCGTCGCGGATCCGGAGGACGGTGCCGTCGGCCGCGTCGACGAGGACGAAAAAGTCGTGCGGCCGCTCGAGGGCCGGCACGTGGACGCGATAGGCGAGGCGGGCGCCATTTCCCCGGCCGAGGCGCGGAGGCGCCACGACGAGCGTCGCCGAGACCCCGTTCTGACCGAGGACGGGCGGCTCCGCGGGGCCCTCGCCGGCCGGAATGACCGCGAGAGCCGCCGCGAGGGCGGCGTCCTCCGTGAGCACAGGATCGGACGGGATCGAGAGCCCGGGGCAGGCGTCGCTCTCGCCGAAGAGCGAGAGGACGCCGTCCGTGTTGATGCGGAACTCGACGCGGCTCTCCTCGATCGGGACGCCGCGGTGCATCTGCTCGAAGACGACGTAGTAGAGCCGGCCGCCGAGCACGGAGTGGACGAGCCTCAGATCATCGCGGGAGAGGCCGAGGAAGAGCTCCGGCTCCGACTCGAGGAACGCGAGCGCCATCTCGGTCGCGTCGTCCGCGTCGAACGGCGCGCGCCCGAGCGGAATGCCGTTGCCGAGCGCGCGGCGCGGCAGCGCGTTTGACTCGTCCCATTCGACCCAGAACGTGCCGTGGCGGGCGGCGAAGTCGGTGAACCGGGGCGATGCGGAGAGCGCCGCCTGCGCTGCGGGGTCAAGCGCACGCGGGCCGAGCACGGGCGCCCCGCGCTCGATGGCGGGCGCCGCCGTCTCCGCCTCCTGCGACGAAGCGGCCGAGAGGGCGAGCGCCACGGTCGCGACGGCCGGGGCGAGGATCGCGGCGAGGGCCGTGGCCGCGAGCCGCAGACGCGAGGGACGACGGAGACGTGGCGACCTCATCGAATGCATTCTCCTGGCGTTCAAGCCGTGATGAGATGGGAGTCGATCATCCGCCGAGCGGTGCGTGGGCCGCTCTTGAGCGCACTCCCCGAGGGCGGGCGCTGGAATCGGAAATGGCCCCGTCATTTCAAATCGTCCGGCGGGCGAAGTCAATGCGGAGGAAAGCGAGCGACCCGGAGCCGGGCCTCCTCGTCGTCGGCCACCGGGGCGCTCCGATCGAGCGGATCGAGAACACGATGCCCTCGTTCGAGGAGGCCCTCCGCCAGGGAGCCGGCGCCCTCGAGTGCGACGTCCGCGCGAGCAGCGACGGGGTGTCGCTTCTTTTCCACGACCGGACGCTCGCGCGCCTCGCCGGGCGGGACGTCCCCGTCGAGGACCTGACTTCGAACGAGGCGCGGCGCCTCAGGCTCCGGGCGCCGCGCCGCCCGGACGGGCGGATCGCGCCGCTCGTGAGCCTCCTCCGTCTCGTGCGGCGAACTGGCGTCCCTCTCGCGATCGAAGCGAAGTCGCCGCAAGGACCGCGCGGCGCTCCGCAACGCGAGCGGATCGCGCGGGCGGCGGACGCTGTCGCGCGGGCGCTCCGCGCCGTCGCGCCGCGCCGCGAGCGCCGGCTCCTCATCTCGTTCGACCTCGACCTCCTCGCGGCGCTGCGCTCGGAAGGGACGGGGCTCGAGCTCGGAGCGATCTTCGACCGTCCGCCGGCTTTGGCCGCACGAAAAAGGACGGCCGGACTCGCTTCGCTTCTCGTCCTTCACCGGGGCCTTCTCGCATCCCCCTCTGTCGCGCGCTGGGCCGCGCGCCTGGCGCTCCCGGTCTGGGTCTACCCGATCGACTCGCGCCGCGCCGCCGAGGCCGCCATCGAGCACGCGCGCCGTCGCGGGGTCCGCCTCGAGGCGCTCATTAGCAACCGTCCCGGCCGCCTCCGATCGCGCCTCCACGCGCCGCCTCGTCGCGGCCGGCCAGGACGAAGAGTGTCCTAAGTCGTTGCTCGAAAAGCGCTACCGAATCGCGTGCCGTTTGTCCAGAGATTTTTGTGATTTGGCACGCTCTTTCATCGGGTTTCTTTTTCGGGCCTCGGCACTGTGCTATAGTTGCGGCGTCGGCGCGTCCGACGTGACCCCCGCGTGAGAGAGCGACGCGCCGGAAGGGACCCGGATGCGACTCGACCTCTCGCAGCGTCTGCGGATGGAGCAAACGCTCCGCCTCGCGCCGCAGATGATCCAGGCGATCGAGATCCTCCAGATCCCCGTGCTCGAGCTGCAGGATCGGATCGAGCAGGAGCTCGAGGTCAACCCCGTCCTCGAGGTCGAGGAGCCGACGATGTCGCTCGACGCCCCCGCGGACGACGCGGGAACGAGCCCCGTCGAAGGCCCCGATCCGGTCGACGGGGACGCCGACGCCACCTCCCCGGCGGAAGCCGGGCCGGGCGTCGCCGACCCGGCGCCAGCCGAGCGCGAGGAGGCGTCCGACCGCTTCGACTACCTCGAGGAGCACTGGAACGAGGAGCTCGACCGGCCGCGCATCAACCGCGCGGCGGGCGAGGAGGCGTCGGACCGCAAGCTCGAGGCGATGCAGAACCGGCCGGCGCGAGCCGAGACGCTGCAGGAGCACCTCGTCGACCAGCTCCACCTTCTCGAGCTCGAGGAGCGCGTCCGGCGGTTCGCCGAGTACGTCGTCTTCAACATGGACGAGAACGGCTTCATCCTCTACCCGATCGAGGAGATCGCGGCGTCCTACGACGAGAAGAACCTCGCGCCCGAGGAAATCGCGCTCGCGGTCGCGACCATCCAGTCCTTGGACCCGCCGGGAGTCGGCGCCCGGACGCTCGAGGAGTGCCTCCTCCTCCAGCTCGAGCGCCGGGGGGGCGACTATCGGCTCGAGAAACTCCTCATCACGAACCACCTCGAGGACATCCAGAACAACCGGCTCCCGAAGATCGCCAAGGAGACCGGGTTCGACATGGAGGAGGTGAAGGTCGGGATCCAGTCGATCCGCGAGCTCAACCCCCGGCCGGGGACCTCGTTCGGAAGCCCGCCGTCCCACTACATCGTGCCCGACGTGGTCGTCACCTACGTCGACGGACGCTACGAGGTGCGCCTCGAGAACGCCTACATCCCGAGCCTTCGCCTCAATCCGATGTACCTCAGGCAGCTCGCCGAGTCGAAGAAGGGCAGCCAGGAGGCGGAGTTCCTGAAGCGCAAGGCCGAGTCTGCGCGCTGGCTCATCGAGGCGATCCATCAGCGCCAGAGCACGCTCCAGCGCATCGCGAACGAGGTCTTCCGCATTCAGCAGGACTTCCTCGACAAGGGGCCGAACTTCCTCCATCCCCTGCGCATGCAGGAGGTGGCGGACAACGTGGGCGTGCACATCTCGACCGTGAGCCGCGCCATCTCCGGGAAGTACGCCCAGACGCCGCGCGGCATCTTCCCGCTGCGCCACTTCTTCACGGGCGCGGCGAAGAGCACCGACGGCGCCGTCGAATCGCAGGAGGGCGTGCGGCAGAAGCTCCTCGAGATCGTGAGCAAGGAGGACAAGCGCTTCCCGCTCTCCGACGAGGACATCGTCGCGAAGTTCAAGGAAGCGGGGGTCGAAATTGCGCGCCGCACCGTGACCAAGTACCGCAAGGCGCTGCGCATCCCCTCCTCGCGCCAGCGCCGGGAGTACTGACGGATGGCCGACTCCGCCCTCCCGGCGAGAGATCCGCGGGCGGTCCTCGGCGTCGGCCCGGCCGACGATCTGGCCGCGGTCCGGCGCGCCTACCGGCGTCTCGTGCTCGAGTATCATCCCGATCGGAACCCGAGCGAGAAGGCGGCCGCCCGCTTCCGCGCCGCGACCGAGGCCTACCTCGAGATCAAGCGCGCTCTCGGCGCCCCGTCGCCGGCGGCGGAGCCGGGTCGGAGAGAGTCGGTCGCGCGCCGAGCCCGCTCCGGCGAGCCCCCGATCCTCTCGTGGCGGAACGTCGAATCGAACCTGCACTTCTGCCTGCGCGGCCTCGGCCGGCTGGTGCGAAAGGCGATCGACGCGAAGGCCGAACCGCGCCGCTGACGGCGCCTCCGGCTCAGCGGCCCGCGGCGCCGACCGTCTCGACGACGAGCACGGCGACCGCCTTTCCGTCGCGTCCCGGCCGCCTCTCGACGCGCCCCTTCACGCAAACCCGTCCGCCCTTCGAGGACCGCTTCCGCTCGAACTGCTGGAAGTAAGGGTTTCTCGGGCTGACGAGTAGGGGGACGCCGCGGTCCTGGTACTCCCGGTTCTTGCTCTTCGTCTTCCGCTTCTCGGGCGCCGACTCCTTCCGGAAGACGCCGCTCGAGACGTGGACGTGCACGGAGGTCCCCACGAAAGCCTCCGCGCGCGACGAGTACCATCGCGCAACGTCGCCCTGCGACTCGATCTTCCGGTACGACCCGCCGCCCGCCTCGAGCGGGCGTCCGCCGCCGAGCGCGACCGCCGCCGCGGCGAGGAAAGAGAGCGCCGCCCGGACCCCGTTGCCCGCCGCAGCCGCCGCCGTGAGTCTCTCCGCCATGTCCATGTTTCGACCTCCCTCGCGCCGCGGCCGCGGCGCCGGCCCACCGGTCGGAGCCGGGGCCGGAAGCGTTACGCGGAACGCTCTTCGCAGGAGGTCCGACGCCGCTCGGCGTCGCGGGCGAGGGCGGTCCCGCCCGCGGGCCGTGCCAGGCGACGCGGTATCGCGACGAACGGGGGGTCACCGACGCCCATGATCTCGCTTCCGGAACTCAGGCGCTGCCCGCGGGTTCGGAGGTCGTACGCCATGCAGGCGATCGCGCTCCTTCCCGAGGCGCGCGACAAGAAGATCACGATCGCGCGCGGGCGGACGATCGAGATTTCCGCTCGGGGGCTCACTTTCGACAACGCCGACGCGAACCTATTGGACGTCGGCGTCGAAGTGGAAGTCTCGCTCGTCCTTCCGCGGACGCTCACGACCCCGGGGCCGTTCTTCCCGGCGCTCCTCTCCGGCAAGGGCCGCGTCGAGCGGATCGAGAACCGCGTCTCCGGCAGCGAGTTCCGCCAGAGGGTGACGGTCGTCCTCGGCGCGCCGCTCCGATTCGACATCCAGACGCGGAGCGAGGGTGGGACGTCGTCGTGACCGGCGTCACTCCTTGCGGTAGCCGAGCGAGCGGAGGATCGAGAGGATCTCGCTGAACGACGGGAAGAGGCGGGCGTTCCGGCGCTTGTAGTCGTCCACGGCTTTGAGGAACTCGAGAACGTCCTCCGAGGGCGCCTCCTCGGGCTCTCCGTCGGCGGAAGCATCCCCGGCCGGCACGTTCGGGCGCCGCGCCGCCCGGGCGTTCCGCCGCGGCGCGACGCTCCGCGCTCGGAACGCGCCGCCGCCCCCGTTTTCCAAGGCAGGCGGGCGCTTCGACTTCCTCGGCTTCGGCGTCGTGGGCATGGCCGGCGGATCCTCCGGAGCTGGGGGGGAGGGGGGGAGGGAAGATCTCAACCCGAGCGGCGAGAGCGGCCTTTTCTTATCGGCCCCGGGCTCGCGCCGCTTGACCGGCGCCGGCGCCCCGCACGCCCGCTTTCCCGGCTTGGCTGCGGCGCGATCTCGTTCCGCGCTCCGAAGATCTCCTCGCACAGGGCGCCGGCCCGGCGCCGCACCGCGTCCGGAAGCTCCCGGTCGAGGAGAACGAGAAACCGCCAGAGCGCACGGTGCTTCTCCTTCAGCACCTCCACCTCGGGATTGCGCATTTCCGCGAGCGACCGCGGCGCGCGCGGATCGACGTGGACGCGGACGTCGGCCTCCTTGAGCGCCATCGACGGCGACGGGCAGTAGACGATGACGCCCGGTGGCCCGACCCCGAGAGCCCGCGCGACCTCCCGTTCGACGCGCTCGCGCTCCCCCGTCTCGTTGCGGTGGAACCGCGCGACGAGTTCGGACTCGCGGTCGAGCCCGACCGCGGGCGTGAGGAGATACGCCGCGCGGTGGATCGAGCGGCGGTCGAGCCGGTCGAGGAGGGCGGCGATCTCCCTCGACTTCCCGTACCGCTCGCGCAGCCGGAGGAGGAGCGAGTCGTCGCGGAGATCGAAGAGGTCGCTCTTGCGGAGGCCGCGCGCGACCGCGTGCTCGACCGCGCGGGAGATCATCGCGCCGGACGCGATCTTCGTGTGGTGGTAGTAGACGCGCTCCGACAGCGTGTAGCGAAGCCTCAAGAGGTTGACCACCTCGGTCAGCGCGTCGGGCCGGAGCCGGCCCTCCTTCATCACCTCGAAGTAGAGGCGGTCGCCGCGGACGCGGAGGTACCGGTAGAGCCGCGGGTCGTAGTGCTGGCTGAAGCCGCAGAAGAACGCGTCGCGGCGGAGGTAGTCGAGGAGGTCGGCGCAGATCGTGTCCCGGACGATCTGGCCGAGGAACGGGCGCGGAAGGCGCTCCGGATTTGACGACAGCATGCGCTTCAGGTCGCCGACGAGCCCTTCGCGCCGGAGGATCGCTCCGAGGCGGCCGCCCTCGAGGAAGGCGGAGAGGCGCTCCGGATCTTCGTCGTGGCGAGGGAAAACGCGGCGTTCGTCCTCGAGCGTGTGCCCGAAGGGAACGTGGGTCACGTCGTGGAGGAGCGCGGCGAGCCCGACGAGCGTCTCGTCGTCGCTCGAGATCCTCCGGCCCGAGGTGAGGGCGACCTCCTTCAGGATCCGCTTCGCGACGTGATTCGTGCCGAGGCTGTGCTCGAAACGCGTGTGCACCGCGGTCGGGTAGACGAGCGACGCGGTCCCGAGCTGCTTGATGCCGCGGAGCCTCTGCACCTCGGCGGTGGCGAGGCACTCGACCTCGAGCGGCGTGACCTCGAGGTCGCCGTGGACCGCGTCCCGGATGATCTTCCCGCCCCGCGGCACGCTCACGTCCTCAGGGCTTTCCGACCACGGCGGCCACCCTCGCCTCGTCGGGGCTCTCGATGATCCCTTTCTCGGTGACGATCGCGGTGATGTAGCGCGCCGGGGTCACGTCGAAGGCGGGATTGTAGACACGCGCGCCCTCGGGCGCCGTCCTCCGGCCGAAGCCGTCCGAGATCTCGCCAGGGGGGCGCTCCTCGATCGGGATGAGATCGCCGCTCGCGATGCCGAGGTCGAACGTCGAGCAGGGGGCGACGACGTAGAAGGGGATCCTGTGCTCCTTCGCGAGGACGGCGACGGAGTAGGTGCCGATCTTGTTCGCCGTGTCGCCGTTTCGAGCGATCCGGTCGGCGCCGACGACGACCTTCTGCACTTTCTTCTCTCGCATGACGAGGCCGGCCATGCTGTCGGTGATCACGGTCACGTCGATCCCGGACTGAAGGAGCTCCCACGCGGTGAGGCGGGAGCCCTGGAGGAGCGGGCGCGTCTCGTCGGCGAAGACGCGAAACGACTTGCCCTTCTCCTGCGCCGCGTAGAGGACGGCAAGCGCGGTGCCGTAGTCGGCGGTCGCGAGACCGCCGGCGTTGCAATGGGTGAGGATCGCGTCGCCGTCCGAGACGATCGCCTCGCCGACGCTTCCCAAGCGGCGGCAGATCTCGCGGTCCTCCTCGAGGATCGAGAGCGCCTCGTCGAAGAGCGCCTTCTTGGCGGCCGCGACGGACCCGCCCTTCGCGCGGCGGAACGCGGCGCGCATCCGCTCGAGCGCCCAGAAGAGGTTCACCGCGGTCGGCCGCGCGCTCGCGAGATGGGCGATCGTCTTCTCGAGGTCGCGCTCGAGGTCCGCCTCGGTCGCGGCCGGGCTCGCGCGGACGCCGAGGTGCACCCCCATCGCCGCCGCGACGCCGATCGCCGGCGCACCGCGGATGCGGAGCGACCGGATGGCCTCCCACATCGCGTCGGCGGCCGTGATCGAGAGGACGACGTACTGGCCGGGGAGGAGCGTCTGGTCGATGACCCGCGCGGCGCCCTCCGGTCCTCCCTCCCACGTGATCGTCGGAACGGGCATGTTGCCGCTCATCGTACAAGAAACGGTACCTGGTACCGTTTCCGGCGCCGCTTTATATCCTCGCCCGCATGCGGCGCACGATCCGCCCGCGAGGGGCCCTCGACGCGAGCGTCACGGTTCCCGGCTCGAAGTCGCTCACGAACCGGGCGCTCCTCGTCGCTGCGCTCGCGCGCGGACGAAGCCGGCTCGTCAACGCGCTCGACTCCGACGACACCCGCGCGATGCGCGGCGCCCTCGCCGCCCTCGGCGTGCGTGTGGCGGAGGCGGACGTCCATGGCGTGATCTCGGTCGAGGGCTCCGCCGGCCGGTTCCCCGTCCCGCGCGCGAGCCTCGACGTCGCGAACGCGGGCACCGCGATGCGGTTCCTCGCGGCCGCCGTCGCGCTCGGCGAAGGGGACTACGTCCTCGACGGCAACGCCCGCATGCGCGAGCGCCCGATCGGCGACCTCGTCGCCGCGCTCCGGACGCTCGGAGCCCGAGTCGACTGTCTCGCGGCGGAAGGCTTCCCGCCGATCCGCGTCCGAGGCCCGGGCTTCCGGCAGAAGGAGGTGAAGCTCCGCGCGGACACGAGCAGCCAGTTCGTCTCGGCCGTTCTCCTCGCAGCGCCGGCGTCGGGCCGCGCACTCACGGTCGAAATCGAGGGGGCGGTGCTTGCGAGCCCGTCCTACGTCGAGCTGACGCTCGAGGTCGTCGCGGCCTTCGGGGCGCGCGCCGGGCGCACGGGCCCGCGCACGTTCTCCGTCGAGCCCGGACCGGGGTACTCGGCCCGCGAGTACGCGATTGAAGGCGACCACTCCGCCGCGTCGTACTTCCTCGCCGCGCCGGCGATCGCGGGCGGGCGCGTCGTCGTCCGCGGCCTTCGCGGAGACTCGCGCCAGGGAGACGCCGGCTTCTCCCGGCTCCTCGAGGCGATGGGATGCCGGGTGACGCTCTCGCCGGATTCCGTCGCGGTCGAGCGAACGGGGCCGCTCCGCGCCATAGACGCGGACCTCCGCGACATGCCCGACGTCGCGATGACCCTCGCCGCCGTCGCCGCGTTCGCGAAGGGGACGACGCGCGTCCGCGGAGTGCCGAACCTCCGCGTGAAGGAGAGCGACCGCATCCGGGCGGTTTGCGCGGAGCTCGCGCGCCTCGGCATCCGGGCGACGGAGGAGCCCGACGGCTTCGCGATCGAAGGGGGAGAGCCCCGCGGCGCCGAGATCGAGACCTACGACGACCACCGCATCGCCATGAGCTTCGCGATCATCGGCCTCGCGGTCCCGGGCGTCTCGATCCGCGACCCGGGCTGCGTGGCGAAGACGTTTCCCGACTTCTTCGACCGCCTCGACGCCCTTTCCGCGCCTGGCGCGGCGCCGTCCGCGGCGGCCGGGCCGTGATAGCCTGAGGGCCGCCGCCCACCCGCGGCGCCACCGCATGAAAACGACGAAGAGGACCCTCGGCCTCGCCGCGGCGCTCGTCTCGTTCTCAGCGTTCCCGCTTTCCGCTTCCCCGCAAGACCGCCCGGGCGACGGGCTTCCGCCCGAGCTCTCGGAAGCGCGGCGCGTCACGCAAGGCCAGGGCGACGCCAACTCGGCGCAGAGGGCGGCGTGGAAGGCGGAGATCGAGCGCGGGCTCGCCGAGCAGGCGAAGGCCGACGACGAGGGGCGCCTCGGCGAGCTCCGGATTCTCTGCGAGAAGTCGGTCGCCGAGGCCGAGAGCCCCGTCGGCCGCTACCTCCTCGGGCGGCTCCTCGGAAAGCTCGGCACGAAGGGCGCGTTCGACGAGAGGCTCCTGTCCCTCGCGCGCGAAGAGTTCCTCCGCTCGCTCGAGATCGACGGGCGGTTCGTCTACGGGCACGAGGGCCTCGCGCTCTGCGCCGTGTTCGCGGGCGACGTCGAGCGCGCCGTGACCGAGTACCGCGAGGTGCTGAAGGACTGCCCGGACCACCACGCCGCCCGCATGGCGCTCGCCCGACTTCTCATCGCGCAGGGAGCGGTGCGGGAGGCGCGCGACCAGTTCGCCGCGGTGCCGGACGGAGTGCCCGACTGGGAAGAAGCCCGGATCGGGGAGGCCGAGTGCGAGCTCAGGCTGGGCGACGCGGCCGCCGCCGCGGCGCGATTCCGCACCGTCCTCCGAAAAGAGCCCGACCATCTGCGCGCGTCGTACGGCCTCGCCCAGACGCTCGTCGCGGCCGGCCGCGGAGAGGAGGCCGAGAGGGTCTACGCGGAGATATTGAAGAAAAGGCCCGACGAGATCGTCGCCGACTTCTTCCTCGCGCGGCTCGAGGTCGAGCGCGGCGACGCCGTCGCCGCCGCGGCTCGCCTCGAGGCGCTCGTCGACCGGGCCGAGAGGAGGATCGAGCGCGGAGAGGTCGAGCGCGAGCGCCTGCCCCTCGACCTCGGGCGCGTGCGGCAGTTCCTCGACGCCGTGAAGTCGGGCAAGGCCGGCGGCCCGCACCCGAAATCGGTCGCCGACGTCGTCCAGGTCCTCGAGAGCTCTCCCGACGCCGAGGAGCGGCGCAGGGCCCTCCGCACCTTAAGCCGCGTTCAGAGCGCCGACGTCTTCAAGCCGATCGTGCGGGCGCTCCTCGACCCGGACCACGGCGTGCGCATCCTGGCCGTGCGGGAAGTCGCCGACCGCGGCGGCCCCGACGCGGCGCGCGTCATCCGCAACCTCCTCAAGGACGAGAACGCGCTCGTGCGGGCGGCGGCCGCGAGCGCGCTCGGCCGGGTGAAGAACCCGATCGCGGCCGAGGCCCTGATCGGGGCGCTCCGCGACGCCGACCCCGACGTCGTCGAGACGGCCGTCCGCGCGCTCGCGAGCGTGACGGGACGCGAGGATCCGATCCTCTTCGAGACGTCTCCCACTCCCGAGCTGCGCGAGAAATCGGTCCGCGAGTGGGAAGAGTGGTGGAAAGAAAACCGCGGCGGATTCCCCCCGGGCTGAATGCGATCCTCCGCTCGCCGATGATCGACATCCACTGCCATCTCCTCCCGGGAGTGGACGACGGGCCGCGCGACGCCCGCGACTCCGTCGATCTCGCGCGGGCGCTCGCCGGAGAAGGCGTCACCGCGGTCGTCGCGACGCCGCACCGGCTGAACCCGCTCTTCCCGAGGGCGACCGCCGAGCGGGTCGCCCTCGCGGCGGGGGTCGCGCGCGACGCGATCCGCGACGCGGGCATCGAGCTCCGCGTCGAGATCGGAGCCGAGGTCGTCCTCGCGGCGGGCGTCGTGGACGAGATCCTCGCCGACCCGAGCCTCACGATCGGCGGCGCCGGGCGCTACGTCCTCCTCGAGATCCCGGCGTACGGGATGGGATTCCTGCCGTGCCTCGTCGACGTCGTCTTCCGGGCGCGGTCGGAGGGCATCACCCCGGTCCTCGCCCACGTCGAGCGCTACGCCGAGTTCCAGGAGGAGCCCGGCCTCCTCGAAGACCTCCGTGAGCGGGGCGCGCTGATCCAGGTGACGGGCGCGGCGCTCGCGGGCCGCTACGGAAGCGACGACCAGCGCGCCGCGCGGCTCTTCATGAAGCGCGGGCTCGTCGACGTCCTGGCGAGCGACGCCCACGACGCGGCACGCCGCCCGCCGTTCTGGAAGGAGTCGATGCGGGAAGCCGAGCGTCTCGTCGGGAAGGAACGGGCGCTCGCGCTCTCCGTGGAGAACCCGGGACACGTCGCCGGGGGAGTGCCCTGGCCGGCCTGACCGCGCCGCGATGACGAGGGAGGGAACGACCGTGCCGCGAGACCGGAAGACGATCGTCGTGACCGGCGGAGCCGGCTACATCGGCAGCCACACCGTGCGCGAACTCGCCGCCCGGGGCTATTCTCCCGTCGTCCTCGACGACCTCTCGGAGGGGCATCGGGCCGCGGTGGGGGATGCGCCGCTCGAGGTCGTGCCGCTCGGCGACCCCGGCGCGATCGCGCGCGCTCTCGAGAAGCACTCGCCGGCCGCCGCGACGCTTCATTTCGCCGCGAGCTGCTCTGTCCCGGAGTCGGTGAAGGACCCCGACCTCTACTACCGGAACAACGTCTCTACGACGGTCAACCTCCTCCGAGCGTGCCGAGACGCGGGCATCGGCGCCTTCATCTTCTCTTCGACGGCGGCGACGTACGGAAACCCCGACTCGACGCCGATCACGGAAGAGCACCCGAACCGTCCCATCAACCCCTACGGCGAGACGAAGCTCGTCGTGGAGCGCGCGCTCCCGGCCTACGAGAGAGCCTACGGGATGCGCCACGTCGTCCTCAGGTACTTCAACGCCGCGGGCGCGGACGAAAAGGGCGACATCGGCGAGGACCACGAGCCGGAGGCGCACCTCATCCCGCTCGTCCTCCGCGCCGCGACCGGGCGCGCGCCGGCCGTGACGATCTTCGGCACCGACTACCCGACGCCGGACGGGACGTGCGTGCGCGACTACGTTCACGTGACCGACCTCGCGGCCGCGCACGTTCTCGCGCTCGAGCGCCTCCTCGCGGGCGGATCGAGCGCGCTCTACAACCTCGGCAACGGCGCCGGCTACTCCGTGCGCGAGGTCGTGAAGGCGGCCGAGCGCGTGACGGGGAGGAGGATCCCGGTCGCGACGGGCCCGCGGCGGCCGGGTGACCCGGCGACGCTCGTCGCGTCGTCGGCGAAGATCGCGCGCGAGCTCGGCTGGAAGCCGCGCTTCGGCGAGCTCGACGCCATCATCTCGACCGCGTGGCGCTGGCACGAGTCGCACCCGGACGGCTACGGCGACCGGACGAAGGCGGCCCGCGCCCGATGACGGCGAAGGGCGCCACGTCCGAGCTCGTCCTCCTCGGGTCCGGCACCGCGGTCCCCGTGCCGGACCGGACGCCGTCCGGCCACCTCGTCCGCCGCGCGGACCGCTCGTCGCAGGTCCTCCTCGACTCGGGGCCCGGCACCGCGCAGCGCCTCGCGCACCACGGCGTGAAGCTCGACCGGCTCGACGCGATCCTCTACACGCATCTCCACCCGGACCACACGCTCGACTACCTCGCGATCGCGTTCGCGTTCAAGAACCCGTCGTTCGGCGCGTCGAGAACCCCGGAGATCCCCGTCGTCGGGCCTCCCGGCTTCGCGGCGTTCGTCAAGCGCGTGAAGGACCTCTACGGCCCGTGGATGGAACCCGAGCGGCCGCGGCTTTTGGTCCGCGAGATCGGGCCGGGGAAGAAGTTCGGCGCGGGCGCGTTCGAGGCTCTGGCCATGAAGACCGCCCACACGCCCGAGAGCCAGGGCTATCGGCTCGTCGACGGTGAGGGGGCCGTCCTCGCCTACAGCGGCGACAGCGACGAGTGCGACGATCTGGTCGATCTCGCGCGCGGCGCCGACCTCTTCCTCTGCGAGTGCTCGTTCCCCGACGCCGCGTACGCACCCGGGCACCTGACGCCCTCGCGGGCGGGACGGCTCGCCGAGCGGGCGAAGGCCCGCCGGCTCGTCCTCACGCACTTCTATCCCGAGTGCGCCGACACGGACCTCGTCCGCCGCGAGGCGAGAGCGGCGTTCTCGGGCGAGATCACCGTCGGGTCCGACGGGCTCGTCGTTCCGTACGGGCCGTCGAAAAAAGGCGCGACGGGAGAAGGGAGATCATGAGGACAGGCTTCGCGCTCGCGCTCGCCGCGATCGTCTCTCTCGGAGCGTCCGCGTCCGCCGAGGACCGGGATCTTCGCTCCCGGTTCGACCGGCTGCTCTCGGTGAAGGGGCTCCGGACCGCGGACGTCGGCGTTTCCGTGCGGCGGCTCGGCGAGACGGAGCCGCTCGTCGCGATCCACGAGGATCGGCCGCTCGCGCCGGCCTCGAACATGAAGATCGTGGCGACCGCCGCGGCGCTCGACCTCCTCGGCCGTGACTACGTCTTCGTCACCCGGTTTCTCATGCGCGGGGAGATCGTCTCCGGGGGCGTCCTCGAAGGCGACCTCGCCGTCGTGGGCGGCGGCGATCCGGAGATCTCGGGCCGGGCGACCGGGCTCGGCGCGGCGTCCCGGCTCGACGAGGCCGCGCGCGCGATCCGCGACGCCGGCGTCGCGCGCGTCTCAGGGCGCCTCGTCCTCGACGACCGGTTCCTCGACCGCGAGCTCGTCAACCCCGGCTGGCCGAAGGACCAGCTCGGCGAGTGGTACTGCGCCGAGACCGGCGCGCTCTCGCTCAACGACAACTGCCTCGACGTGACCGTCTCGGGCGGGCCGGCCGCGGGAGCGCCGCCGGTCGTCACGCTCGACCCCGACACCGCGTACGTCGAGTTCCGGAACGAGGCGACGACCACCGCGAGCCGCGGGGAGCACGTCTACCGGATCGAGCGGAGGATCGGCGAGAACCGGTTCGCGCTCACGGGCAAGGTCCTCGCCGGGAGCGGGCCGGCCGTGGCGAACGTCACCGTCCACGACCCGACGCTCTACTTCGGCACCGTCTTCCGCGAGGCTCTCTCGCGCGCGGGCGTCGCCGTCGACGGCGTCACCGTCGTCGAGGACCGCACCGTGCCGCTCGCGACGCCGCCGGGCCGCGAGGTGTTCCGACTCGAGACCTCGCTCGTCCGGGCGGTCGAGGTCTGCAACAAGAGGAGCCAGAACTTCTACGCCGAGCAGATCGTGAAGACCGTCGGCCGCGAGCGGCGCGCCGAGGGCTCCTGGCGGGCGGGCCTCGCGGAGGTTGCGGGCTTCCTCGAGCGCCTGGGCGTCGGCGGCATGGACGCCGGGGAGGCCCTCGGCCCCGCGGTCCTCGGACGCGAACGGGGCGAGTTCCGCCTCCTCGACGGTTCCGGCCTCTCGGCCGAAAACCGCCTCTCGCCGCGCGCGCTGACGCGCGTCCTCGAGCACATGGTGGCCGTGCACCCGGCGCGGAAGGAGTTCTTCGACTCGCTCCCGATCGGCGGCGTCGACGCGAGCCTCGAGAAGCGGATGCGCGACCGGAGCGTCGCCGGCCGCGTCGTCGCGAAGACGGGCTACATCTCGCGCGTCAGCGCGCTCTCGGGCTACGTCCGCGGCCGGAACGGATCGACGTACGCGTTCTCGTTCCTCTTCAACCGATTCCGCGGGAGCAACTCGGAGATGAAGGCGGTGCAGGACGCGCTCTGCGCCGCGATCGTCGACTGGTCGGGGGGGCGGGCCGAGTGAGCGCGAAGCGCTCCGTTCACGCGGAAGACCTCGCGTTCGCGCTCGCGACGGCGCGCTCGGCCGGGCGCGTCCTCCTCCGCCGCTACGGGCGCCTCTTCTCGGGCGCCGTCTCGTCGAAGCGCCGCCAGCGCCACAACCTCGTGACGCTCGCCGACACGGAGGCCGAGACGCTCATCGTCGAGCGCCTCTCGAAGAAGTACCCCGCGCACGCGATCCTCACCGAGGAGGCGGGCGCGCAAGGGGCCCGGGGGGCCGGCGCCCGCTGGATCGTCGACCCGCTCGACGGCACCATCAACTTCGTGCACGAGATCGCGTGCTTCTCGGTTTCGATCGCGCTCGAGCGCGACGGCGAGGTCGTCGCCGGAGTCGTCCACGCGCCGCTCCTCCGCGAGACGTTCGTCGCGTCGAAGGGCGGCGGCGCGTGGTCCGGCCGCGAGCGGATCCGGGTCAGCGAAACCGGCGACCTCCGCGACGCGCTCCTCGCGACGGGGTTTCCGTACGACCGGACCCAGGCGAGGTGGGACAACCGCGCGAACTTCAACCGGCTCGCGCACTCGGGGCGCGGCATCCGGAGGCTCGGATCGGCGGCGCTCGACCTCGCTTACGTCGCGGCGGGGCGGTTCGACGCCTTCTGGGAGCTCAAGCTCAAGCCGTGGGACGTCGCGGCCGGGGCGCTCCTCGTCCGCGAGGCGGGCGGGCGCGTGACCGACGTCGCGGGCGGCGGAGACTGGCTCATGGGCGGGCACGTCGTCGCGACGAACGGCCGCCTGCACGAGGCGGTCCGGCGCCGGCTCCGCATCCCGGGCGCGCGCGTCAGTCGCCGAAACTGACCCGGAGGCCGTTCGTGAAGGAGAAGCCCTCGGCCGCGCCCGGGTCGACCGCGATCGCCTGGAGGTAGAACGTCCGCCGCGCGAACCGCGCCGGCGTCGGTCCCTGTGAGAAGATCCAGCTCCCCGCACCCGGAACGCCGGCCGCGCCGCCGAGCCGGATCTTCCGCGTTTTCAAGAGCGAGCCGACGAGAAGCGTGCCGCCGCGCCGCGGCGTCGCCGCCTCCTCGAGCCCGATCGCGAGAAACGCCCGCGCGCCGCCGAGCCCGCCCACGATCCGGTACTCGCGCCGCTCGCCGGGACGGAAGGGTGACGCCGCTCCGAGGATCGGCGTGATCCCGTCCGATCCCGCTAGTCCCGTCCCGTACTGCAGGCAGGATCCCGAGCCCGGACGCTCGAAGCGACGGTTCCGGATGAAATGGTCAGCCGCGACGCGCGGCGCATCGGGAGCGGATCCGCGCACGTACGCGTCGGAGAGGAGATCCTCGTCCCCGTCCCCGTCGATGTCCGCGGCCGCGACCGCCACGAACATCTGGAACGTCGCGTACTCGAAACCGCGCGGCGTCTGGACGTAAATCGCCGACATCCCCGCGCTCGCCGTCGGGGTGGTGAGAATCGCGTCCGGCAGACCGTCGCCGTTCGCGTCGGTCAAGACCACGCTCGTCGGGCCGACGAACCTTCCGTCCTCGGGGCCGCGCAGGCCCGGTCCCGGGCCGAACGAGCCTGCGCCGTCGTTCTCGAGGATGCGGAACGGCGGCTCGTCGGTCACGAGGTCGAAATCGCCGTCTCGATCGAAATCGGCCACCACGAGACGCGTCGCGATCCGATACTCGTCCTCGATCAAGACGACCGGGTCTCCGAACCATCCCGAGCCGACGCCGCGACGCATCATGAGCCGATAGCGGTAGGCGTGGACCGATTCGCGGTAGAGCGTCACCGCGTCCGCTTCGCCGTCTCGGTCGAAGTCGTGGACGGCGAGCACGGTCTCGTCGGGCAGCGACTGATAGCCAGAAAACGCCCCGGCTCCGTCGTTCAGCCACGAATTGGCGGGTCCGGAGACGGCCCGGACCTGATGCGCGACGACGTCCAGGTCGCCGTCCGAGTCGATGTCGGCGACGACGTGCACCGTGCGCGGATGCGAAGCCTCGAACATCTTTTGACCCGGGAGAGCGTCGCCGCCGTCGGCGAGGCGGCCGGCGCCTCGGTTCACGAGAAGCCGCATCGAGACGAAGAGGCCGGTCTCCGCCGACTCGTGCCGCACGATGAGGTCCGGGTCGCCGTCGCCGTCGAAGTCGCCGGGGAGGCCCGGTCCCACGAGCCGGCCGCCGGACGGAGCGGACGCCACGAGCGCGGCGTCGATCGTGAACGTCCCGTCGGCGCGATTGGCGCGGCACGACGGGAAAGAGAACTGCGCGTCGAGATCCCCGTCGCCGTCGCCGTCCAGGAGCGGGAGCACGTGGTCCGGCGACGGACCGGCGTCGGGGATGCGCGAGTACGGATCGACGATCGGACCCGGGGCGAAGTAGATGCAGCGTCCCGCCACGAGATCGACGTGGCCGTCGCCGTTCATGTCGGCCGCGCCCGCGAGGTGCCGCGCGCCGAGACCCTGCATCTCGAAGGCAGGCGCGAAGGCGCCGCTCCCGTCGTTCTGCGCGACGCGGAAGATCGAGGGCGCCGTGTTGTTCGGAGCCGACGGCCCGCCGCCGCCGCCGCAGCAGACGCCGTCGAGGTCTCCGTCGGCGTCCACGTCGGCGAGGTTCGTCGCAGGGCCGCCCCGCGTCTCCGGTTCGACCGCGAACGACGATGGACCGTCGCGCCGGAACGTCACGTACGTCTCCATGCGGAAGATGACGATGTCCTCGTCACCGTCGCCGTCCACGTCGCCCGACGCGGGCATCGGGTCCGTGACGCCCGGGAGGAACTCCGTCCCCGCGTCCGAGAAGATCCCTCCCGCCATCGACCAGAGAAAGACGGTCGTACTGGCCGCCGTGACGGCGGCGCCGAGGTCCGCGAGACCGTCGCCGTCCACCTCCGTCACGAAGAGCTGCGGAACGTCCGCCGCAGCCCACGGTTGCACGAGCGCGGCGAATGCGAGCCCGCCCGCGCCGTCGTTGAGGTACGTCGCGGCGGAGTCCGAGTACGTGACGACGAGGTCGTCGTATCCGTTGCCGTCGAAGTCCGCGAGAGCAAGAGTCGTGACGTCGGCCGGAAGCAAGACGGCGGCGTACGGAACGAGCGCGCCCGGATCGCCCCGGTAGAGCCGGGCCTCCCGCCCGACGTTGAGCGCGAAGTCGCCGCTCGAGTCGCCGTCGAGGCGTCCCGTGACGATCGTCGTCCGCTGCGTGCTCACCCTGTCGCCGAGCACCGCCTCGAAACCGTAGCGGTTGAGCTTACCGGTGCCGTCGTTGACGAAAGCCGTGAGCACGGCGTCGCGGTCGACGTTGAACCAGGTCCCGATCGCGTCCATGTCGCCGTCGCCGTCGAGGTCGAGAAGCGCCTCCATCCGCCGATCCTGGACGACGGCGACGACCGGCGCGTCGTAGAGCGCGAGTCTCGCCTGAGCGGCGGCGGGGGGGGCCGGCGCGGCGACGGCGGCGGCGAGCGACGCGGCGAGAGCGGCCGTGAGCCGGCTGTTCATCGGGAACCTCCGCGTGGAAGCGCGAACGGACACCTTGACGACTCGGGATTGTACCCTCAGCCGCCCGATCGGATAGAGTCGCAGGCCGAGGCGGCTCGTCGGCGACGAGGCATAATGGGCGCCCGGAATCGCGGGACGGCGTGCCGCGGCGATCGAACGGAGCGAAACGGAGCACCATGGCGCTCAAGGAGTTCAAGCACTTCCAGCGGTGCGCGAACGAGAAGTGCAAGAAGGCGTTCACCGTCTTCACGCAGGCGCAGTGGGGCGCCGGGCGCGAGGCCGAGCGGAAGGACGTGATCCACTGCCCGTTCTGCGGCGGGAAGGAATTGAAGCCTTGGGCGGCGGATCCGGGCGGCGGCTGACGCGGGCCGCGGCCGGGTCAGCGCGGGAAGGCGGGCGGCGTGGTCGCGGGGTCGAGGTCGTTCAGGGCGCCGACCAGCATCTCGGTGTCGACGCCGTAGCCCATCGTGACCTGGCGGATCGTCTCGACCTCGCTGATGCCGCAGCTCGAGCAGCCTCCGAGGTGGAAAGCGGCGAGCACCTCGCGCACGCGCGGATCGACCTGGATCGCCTCGCCCACGGTCATGTCGGCGTGGAATCTCGGCAGCGAACTGGCCATGTGAGAAGGCTCCCTCTCGGCGTTTCGGGACGAACGCGAGTATACACGCCCGCTCCGCCCCGGCAAAGCGGAGGGAGGACGACCGGCGCGCGATGATGCCCGCGCCGCTCTTCCTCGCCCTCCTCGCTCTCTCGGGCGCCGCGGCCCTCCACGTCGAGGTCGCGTTCGTGCGCGTCCTCGTCCTCGTCCTCGGGAACTCGGCGCTCGCGGTCACCGCGATCCTCGTCGCGTTCATGCTGGGGTTCGGACTCGGGAGCCTCGGCGCCGGGACGCCCGCCGGCCGCCCGGCCGCGCTCCGGCGGTTCGCGGCGTACGAGGCGAGCGCGGCGACGCTCTCGGCTGCGGCGTTCGGGGCTGCCCGCGCGCTCGAAAGGACGCCGCACCTCCCGGGAGCGACGCTCTTCTTCCTCGGCACGGTTGTCGCGCTCGTGCCGGCGATCCCGATGGGGGCCACGTACCCCGTCGCAGTGCGGTACCTCAGGGGGACTCTCCGGCGCGCGACGCCCGAGGGGGCAGCCTTCGCCCTTCAGACCTTCGGCGCCGTCGCCGGAACGCTCGCCGCGGGGTTCTTCACGCTCCGGTACGCCGGCGTCACGGGCGCGGTCGGGCTCGGCGTCCTCCTCTACGCCGTGAACGCTGTGCTCGCGTTCCGAGCGTCGCGCGTGACGCCCGCGGTCGACGCGGGTGACTCGGAGACGCCGCCGGCCGCCGCCGCAGCGGGAGACGAGAGGCCTTTCCTCGCCGCCTGCGCCGTTCTCGGGACCGCGAGCCTCGCGCTTCAGGTCCTCTGGACGCGCGTCCTCGTCTTCTTCGCGGGCGTGACGACGTACGCGCTCTCGACCGTCCTCGCCCTGCACCTCCTGGGCATCGCCGCGGGCGCGGCGGCCGAAGCGCGCGCGCGGCGCACCGCGAGCGAGCCGGCGCGGCTCCGCGTGGGGCGGTACCTCCTCGGCGCCGCGATCGCGACGATCGCGGGGCACGGCCTCCTCGTCTACCTCCCGATCGCGTATCCCGCCGAGGAGACGATGGGCGTCGGGGCGACGCCGTTCGAGTTCGCCGCGCGGCTCTTCACGTCGGGATTCCTCTGCCTCGGGCCGGCGACCTTCTTCCTCGGGGCCGGTCTCTCGGCGGCGCTCGCCGCCGCGCCGCGACGCGTCGCGGCCGCCTACGCGATCGACTCGGCCTTCTCCGGAGCGGGCGCCCTCGCGACGACGCTCGTCCTCGTGCCCGCGATCGGCGTCGAGCGGAGCCTCCGCAGCATGGCGGCTCTCCTCGCGATCGGCGGCCTCGTCCTCGTGTCCCCGGGACGGCGAGTCCTCCTGCCGCTCGCGGCGGCGTCGGCGGCGATCGTCCTACTCCCGACGTCGCCGCCGCTCGTCACGAAGGCCGAGTACCTGAAGGGCCCGGAAGGGGACGCCGTCCTCGAGTCGATCGACGGCATCGAGGGGACGGTCTCGGTCGTCGAGCACGAGTCCCGGGGCGAGCGGTCGCGCGCTCTCTACATCGACGGGTTCCTGTCGGCGGGGACGGATCCGCGCTTCCGCTACATGCGGCTCCTCGGGCATCTGCCGTCGCTCTTCGCGCCCGAAGGTTCGCGCGCGGTCGTCGTCTGCTTCGGCACGGGGACGACGGCCGGCGCCGTGGCGCGACACCCGTTCGCGGTAATCGACGTCGTCGACATCTCCGAGGCGGTGATGAGCGTCGCGCCGCATTTCTCGTCCGTTCACGGCGACGTCCTCGGCGACGGCCGCGTGAAGGTGGCGATCGCCGACGGCCGGCGGTTCCTGCGCGACGCCGCGCCGGGCACGTACGGCGCCGTGACCCTCGAGCCTCTCGTCCCGTACTTCCCGGGCGCCGTCCACCTCTACACGCGCGAATTCTACGCGCTCGGGAAGGAGCGCCTCGCGGACTCGGGGACGCTCTGCCAGTGGCTCCCCTCGCACACGCAGAACGTCTCGGAGCTCCGATCGCTCGTGCGCTCGTTCACGGAGGTCTTTCCCGACGGCGCGCTCTTGAACCTCGACGGGACGCTCGTCCTCCTCGGCGCGAAGGAGCCGCTGCCGGCGCTCCCGCCGAAGCTCGACGAGCGGCTCGCGCTCCCGCGGGTGGGGGAGGACCTCGCCGCGATCGGGATCCGCGGCGCGGACGACCTCCTCGACGCCCTCCTCCTCTCGGGCGAGTCCCTCCGCAAGTTCGCGGGCGAGGCGCCCCCGGTCACCGACGACCGGCCGTTCGTCGAGTTCTTCTCGCTCCCGAAGCGGCCGTTCCTCGAGTACCAGCTCCGCGCTCTCGAGGCGATCCGCGACCACCACGCGGCGCTCGCAGCCGAGGGATGGGGCGACGCCGAAAGCCCGTGGCGCCGCGAGCGGACGCGAGCGCGTCTCGAGGCGGACATCGAAAAGCTCGAGAAGCTGCAAAAGTAGGCCGCCGAAGCCGCCAACTCAACGAACGACCACCGAGACGGCGTTCGTCACGCTCGCGCTCTTTTGTCCCGCCGAGCCCGGGTCGGCGATGATCCCCTGGAGGTGGAAGGACACCGGCCGGCGGGACGCGACCGCGCGGCGGAGGACGATCGTCGGGGCGCGCGGCGGAACGCGGTCGGGAACGCCCGCGCGGAGCTTTCCCGTGTTGTTCCACACGAACGCGGGCTGCGGGGACTCGTGACGAGAGAGCGGAGTCGGGAAGCACGTGAACCCGAGGCCCGGCACCTCGCGGTCGGTGCCGGGCTCCGGCAGACGGTCCCAGAGATACAGAACGAAGGGAGAGAGGCCGGCCGCGGCGGGAGGCGGTCCGACGAAGATCGAGAGCGGCTCGTGCGCGGCCATCTCGATGCGGCGCCCCGGCCCGCCGCTCGAGTCGTTGACGAAGAGGACGTCGCTCACCCGCCCGCGGCCCGCGTTCACGTTTCCGCTGCCGCACCGCGCGCACGGATCCTCGTACCGCGCGAGATCGGTGCTCGGGTGCCCTCCGGCGAGGTCGAACTGGCCGCCCGCGTAGAGCGCCGGTCCGGAGAATCCGCGCGCGACCGCGAAGGAGTTGACGCGGTTCAGCGAGTCGCGGTCGAGCCCGCCGTCGACCTCGGTCCAGCCCGATCCGGTCCATCGCGCGACGTGGCTCGCCCCGCTTCCGGTGCCGTCGACGAAGGTTCCCCCGGCGTAGAGCGCGAGACCCGTTCCGTCGTCGTACTCGCCGAGAGCGGTCACGATCCCCGTTGCGGCGATTCCGAGGCCGCTCGCGACGGGCGTCCAGCGGGCGCCGTCCCAGCGGACGATCTTCTCCGCCGCGAGCCCGGCGAAGCGGTCGAAGTTCCCGCCGACGTAGAGCGCAGAGCCGCTCCCGTCGTCGAACGTCGCCATCGTCCAGGGGTAAGCCCGCGAGCCCGCGCCCGCGGGCACGATCGCCGTCCCGTCGTACCGGTAGAGCGCCTCGGCGGCGGCCACGGGCCACGCGCCGATCCAGAGCGCGGGCCCGCGCCCGTCGTCGTGGACGTGCATCGTGAAGACCCCGTCCGGGATTCCGCTCGCGACCTGGGTCCAGCTCGAACCGTCGAACTTGACGAGATTCCGGCCGGGCCGCGTGAAGAGGCCGCCGACGTAGAGCGCGGGGCCCGTTCCGTCGTCGAACACGGCCATCGTACGGGGGAAGCCGTCGAACGACGCTCCCGCGGGCCGCCACTCGGCGCCGTCGAAGCGGGCGACGCGGGCCTCCGGCGAGCGGAAGTGGCCGCACGCGAACAGCGCGGGCCCCGACCCGTCGTCGAACTCGAGGAAATCCAAGACCGCGCCGTCGAGCGCCTCGCCCATCGGGGAGAACTCGATCCCGTCGTAGATCGCCGCGTGGCGCGCCGGCACGGCGCCGAGCGACGAGAACTCGCCGCCCACGACGAGGACATCGTCGCCGCCGCGGGCGCCGCTCCACTTCTCGAGCGCCGTGACCGGACCCTCGACGCCCGCGGCCGGCGGCCGCCAGGCGCCGCCGTCCTCGAGGCGCGCGCAGTGGGCGACGGGGCTTCCTGCGAGGTCGACTCGGAAGCTCCCGCCGGCGAAGACCCTCGGCCCTCGGCCGTCGTCGAACCGCGCGAGCGCCGCGACGGCGTCGCCGTCCTGGTTCGAGAGGCCGATCCCGAGCGGGCTCCACGCGGAGCCGTCCCAAGTTGCGACGCAACCCGTTTCCGCCCCTCCGGCCGAGGCGAAGCGGCCGCCCGCGGCGAGGAGGACGCGCGGCCCGACGCGCAGCGGGAGGAGGACGCTCACCTCCCCGTTCGCGCCGCTCCCGAGCGGCGCCCAGCCGTCCGGGCCGAGCCGCGCGACGTTTTGCGCCGCGACGCCGCCCGCGAGCGAGAAGCGGCCGCCGGCGAAGAGAGCCGGCCCCGACCCGTCGTCGAGGACCGCGAGCGAGAGAACGTCGCCGTCGAACCCTCCGGCCGGGAGCGCTGACCATTCCGTGCCGTCGAAGCGCGCGATGCGGTCGGCGCGGACGCCGCCGGCGTCGCGGAACTCGCCCGCGACGTAGAGCGCCGGGCCGGTTCCGTCGTCGAACGCCGCGAGAGCGTGCACGGTCCAGCCCACTCCGGCGCGGAGCGGCGACCAGGCGGCGCCGTCCCAGCGCGCGACGTTAAAAGCACGCAGGCCGTCCGCCCGGCTGAAGTTGCCGCCCGCGAAGAGCGCCGGGCCCGAGCCGTCGTCGTAGACCGCGAGAGCGCGCACCTCGCCGTTCGTCCCCGCTCCGAGGGCCGAGAAGCGCGATCCGTCCCACCGCGCGATGTTCGCGACGGGCAGAGCGCCAGCCCGTCCGAACCGCCCGCCGACGAAGAGCACCGGACCGTTCCCGTCGTCGTGGACGAGCAGCGCCTTGACGAAAGCCGACAACGGCAGCGCCGGATCCCTCGACAGGCCTTCGCCGACGGGCAGCCACTCGCGGCCGTCGAAGCGCGCCAGCCGGTTCGCGACGCGCGCTCCGGCCGCGCCGAAAGAGCCGCCGGCGTAGAGGCTCGGGTTCTCTCCCGCGTCGAAGACGGCGAGCGCGCCGACGAAGCCGGAGGGGCCGGGACGGCCGAAGAGATTCTCCGCCCAGCCGGGGCAAGGCTCGTGCGCCCGGGCGAGGAGAGCCCCGGCCGAGATCCCGGCCGCAGAGAGGACGGCGAGACTCCACTTCGTGGTTCTCTTCGCGTTCATCGCAATCTTCTTCATGAGCGGATAGTGGCCGCGTTTTCGCGCTTCGATACCCTCCTGCCTGCCGCGCGCGATCACCGCTCAGTGTCGACGCCCAGCAGGAAACGGTACCAGGTACCGTTTTGTATGATCTTCGAGTTTCGGGGCATAGTGAAGAGTCGCCCCGCTCGACCCTCCGCGGGAAGCGGAAGAATGCCCGAGCAGCGGAACATCGTCGTCCGAGGCGCGCACGAGCACAACCTGAAGGGGATCGACGTCACGATCCCCGGCGGGACGCTCACGACGCTGACGGGCGTCTCCGGATCGGGGAAGTCGAGCCTCGCCTTCGACACGATCTTTCGCGAGGGGCAGCGACGCTTTCTCGAGTCGCTCTCGGCCTACGCCCGGCAGTTCCTGGGCGAGATCGAGAAGCCGAAGGTCGACCACGTCGAGGGGCTCTCCCCCACGCTCTCGATCGACCAGAAGTCCGTCAACCGGAACCCCCGCTCGACGGTCGGCACGGTCACCGAGATCTACGACCACCTCCGGCTCCTCTTCGCGCGCCTCGGGACCCCTCACTGCGCGCGATGCGGAGCGGAGGTGAAGGGCCTTGCGCCCGACCAGGTCGTGAAGGCGGCTCTCGAGGCGTTCGCGGGGAAGGACGTCCTCGTCCTCGCGCCGATCGTCCGCGAGCGGAAGGGCGAGTACCGGAAGGAGATCGAGGACTACCGCCTGAAGGGCTTCGTCCGCGCGCGGATCGACGGCGAGGTGCGGCGCCTCGACGGCGAGATCCGGCTCGCCCGGTACGAGAAGCACACGATCGAGCTCGTCGTCGATCGCCTCCGCGTCGACCCCGACAGGCGGAGCCGCATCGCCGAGGCCGTCGAGCAGGCGGTCGCGGAGACGAAAGGCCTCGTCGCGTTCCTCTCCGGCGACGAGCGGCGAGAGTGGGGGACGACGCTCGGGTGCCCGCAGTGCGGCACGAGCATCTCGGAGATCGAGCCCCGGGTCTTCTCGTTCAACTCGCCGGAAGGGGCATGCCCGGAGTGCCTGGGCCTCGGGGTCCGGCGCCGGTTCGACCCGGCGCTCCTCGTCCCCGATCCCTCGAAGACGATCCGCGGGGGCGCGTTCGCGTTCATGACGCCGCGCGGCCGCCTGCCTCACACGAGCCTCGGGTTGAAGCAGCTCGACGCCATCGGGAAGGCGGCGGGCTTCTCGATCGACGCGCCTTGGAGAACGCTCTCGAAGGCGCACCGGGATCTTCTCCTCCGGGGATCGCGCGGGAAGACGTTCGAGCTGCCGGTCTCCTGGGAGTGGTCGGGCGGGTCGCTCAAGGGGATGAAGAAGACGGCGCTCGAGGGGATCCTCGTCGCGCTCGAGCGGGCGCACCGCGAGCGTCCGGCCTCGTGGCACGAGAAGTACATGCGGATCGTTTCCTGCAATGCGTGCGGCGGCGCGCGCCTCCGCCCCGAGGCGCGCGCGGTCACGTTCCGCGGGAAGTCCCTCCCCGAGATCGCGGCGATGTCGGTCGAGGAGATGAGGCCCTTCGTCGAGGGCGTGTCGCTCGAGCCGCGCGAGGAGCCGGTCGGGCGCCCGATCCTGCGCGAGATCCGCGCGCGGCTCGACTTCCTCGACCGGGTGGGGCTCTCGTATCTCTCGATCGACCGCGGCACCGCGACGCTCTCGGGCGGCGAGGCGCAGCGCATCCGGCTCGCGGCGCAGGTCGGAGCCGGCCTCCGCGGCGTCCTCTACGTCCTCGACGAGCCGTCGATCGGGCTCCACCCGCGCGACAACCGGAGGCTCCTCGGCACGCTCAAGGAGCTGCGCGACGCCGGGAACACGGTCCTCGTCGTCGAGCACGACCGCGAGACGATGGAGGCGTCCGACCACGTGATCGACGTCGGCCCCGGCGCGGGCGCGGACGGCGGCGAGATCGTGGGGGAGGGGACGGTCGCCGATCTTGCGAGGGTGAAGCGCTCGATCACGGGCCGCTACCTCGCCGGGGAGAAGACGATCCCGGTTCCGGCGACGCGGCGTCCGCGGAGGAAGGGCGCGGAGATCGTCGTCCGCGACGCGCGCGAGAACAACTTGAAGCGCCTCACGGTGCGGTTCCCGCTCGGGCTCTTCACCGTCGTGACCGGAGTCTCCGGCTCCGGCAAGTCGACGCTCGTCGTCGATATCTTGAAAAAAGCTCTCGCCCGGAAGCTCCACGGCGCGGAGGAGGCGCCGGGGTCGCACGGCTCCGTCACCGGGTTCGAGAAGGGCGCGGTCGACAAGGTCATCGAGATCGACCAGAGCCCGATCGGCCGGACTCCGCGGAGCAACCCCGCCACGTACACCGGCGTCTTCGACGAGATCCGGAAGCTCTTCGCGATGACGCCGGAAGCCGTGGCGCGCGGCTGGAGGGAGGGGAGGTTCTCCTTCAACGTGAAGGGCGGACGCTGCGAGGAGTGCGGCGGCGCGGGCGTGAAGGTCGTCGAGATGCAGTTCCTCGCCGACGTCGAGGTTCCGTGCGAGGCGTGCGGCGGGCGGCGGTTCAACCGGGAGACGCTCGAGGTCCGGTTCAAGGGCAAGACCGTGACCGACGTCCTCGAGATGCGCGTCTCCGAGGCGCTGCCTCTCTTTTCAGGGTTTCCGAAGGTGCGGCGCGTCCTCGAGACGCTGTCGGACGTGGGGCTCTCGTACGTCGCGCTCGGGCAGTCGTCGACCACGCTCTCGGGCGGCGAGGCGCAGCGGATGAAGCTCGCGTCGGAGCTCCGCCGGCCTGCGACGGGGAAGACTCTCTACATCCTCGACGAGCCGACGACCGGGCTCCACTTCGACGACATCGCGCGGCTCGTCACGACGCTCGCGCGCCTCGTCGACGCGGGGAACACCGTCATCGTGATCGAGCACAACCCCGACGTCATCCGCGCGGCCGACTGGATCGTCGACCTCGGCCCCGAAGGGGGCGCGCGCGGCGGCGAGCTCGTCGCGGAGGGAACTCCCGAGGACGTGGCGAAGGTCGCCGCCTCCGCGACCGGCCAGGTCCTCCGCGCCTCTCCGGCGGGGGGTGTAAATCGGTGCCAGGCACCGATGTCCACACCTGACGCCATCGTGCTCCGCGGGGTGCGGACGAACAATCTCAAGGGAATCGACGTCGAGATCCCGCACGGGAAGCTCACGGTCGTCACAGGCGTCTCGGGATCGGGAAAGACGTCCCTCGCTTTCGACACGCTCTTCGCGGAGGGGCAGCGGCGGTTCGTCGAGGCCCTCTCGACGTACGCGCGCCGCTTCCTCGGGCGCCTCGACAAGGCGCCGCTCGAGAGCGCCGAGGGCCTCTGCCCCGCGATCGCGATCGACCAAAAGGTCGCGTCCCGGAGCCCGCGCTCGACGGTCGCGACCTCGACCGAGATCCACGACTACCTTCGCCTCCTCTGGGCGCGGCTCGGCACCCCGCACTGCCCGAAATGCGCGATCCCGATCAGGACCGCGACCCCGACCGCCGCCGCGCGATCGATCGCGCGAGACCTCGACGGGCGGAGGGTCCTCGTCACCGCGCCGCTCTTCCTCCCCGGGGGCGGGAAGCGCCGCCTCGCCCTCGAGCGCGCCGCGGATCTCGCCGGCGTCGCGCCCGGCCTCCGCTCGGACGGCTTCCTCCGCGTCCTCGTCGGCGACTCGTCGGAGGTCCGCCTCGACGGCGACTCGGGTCCGCCGCGCCCGAAGACGGGCGACGCCGTGCGGCTCGTCGTCGACCGCCTCGTCGCGGGCGCCGAGCGCGCGACCCGCATCGCCGAGGCGATCGAAACCGCCTACGAGCGCGGCCGGGGCGTCGCGCACGTCGTGCCGCTCCCCGCGGAAGGCGAGCGAAAACCGCCTCCGCCGCTCGTCTTCGCGCGCGAGCCCGAGTGCGGCCGCTGCGGCTTCCGCATCGAGGGCGGCCTCACGCCGCGCCACTTCTCGTTCAACTCGCACGTGGGCGCCTGCCCCGAGTGCGACGGCTTGGGCGAGAGGCTCCGCATCGACCCCGACCTCCTCGTCTCGCGGCCGGACCGACCGTTCCTCGGTTCCGGCCCCGGCCACGAGGGCGCGCAGGACGCGATCCGCGAGGGGACGTTCTACGCCACGTTGATCCGCACCGCCGCCGCGACTCGGAAGATCGACCTCAAGAAGGCGTGGAGGGCGCTCGCCGGCGCCGACAGGGCGTTCCTCCTCCACGGCGACTCGAAGACGGGGCCGCTGGATCTCGAAGTGAAGCACCGCGTTGCGAAGGGCGACGGACGCCGCGAATGGCGAGTGCGTATGACGTGGCGCGGCCTCGTGCCGCTCCTCGAGAAGTACGCGACCGGTACGGGAGACTGGCCGCTCGACGCGCGGATCGGGCACGCGCTGCGCCCGGCGCCGTGCGCGGCCTGCGGCGGAGGGCGCCTCAAGCCCGATGCGCTCGCCGTCCGGCTCGCCGGAAAGAGCCTCCCCGAGTTCTCGCGGCAGACGGTGGGCGGCGCACTCGCGTTCGTCTCGGCGCTCAAGTTCCCGGCCGGCGAAAAGCTCGTCGCGGAGCCGATCCTCGAGGAGATCGAGAGCCGCCTCCGCTTCCTCGAGGCCGTGGGCCTCTCGTACCTGACGCTCGACCGCGCCTCGGCCACTCTCTCGGGCGGCGAGGCGCAGCGCATCCGCCTCGCGTCGCAGATCGGGAGCCGCCTCGTGGGGGTCCTCTACGTCCTCGACGAGCCGACGATCGGACTTCACCCGCGCGACACCGCGCGGCTCCTCTCGACGCTCGGGGGGCTCCGCGACATCGGCAACACGGTCGTCGTGGTCGAGCACGACGAGGAGGTGATCCGCGCCGCCGACTGGGTGATCGACGTCGGCCCCGAGGCCGGGCGCCTGGGCGGCGAGATCGTGGCCGCGGGCCCGGTGGCGGCGATCGAGGCGTCGGAGCGGTCGCTCACGGGCGCCTACCTCTCCGGCCGGGCGGCACGACCGGCCCGACCCGCGCGCCGGCCGGCCGACGGCCCGGCGCTCGTCGTGCGGAACGCCCGCGCCAACA